>WNGQ01010619.1_pt1 | contig 13476 bp, 14 predicted proteins | sample 5407661 | NCBI WGS metagenome assembly WNGQ01 (sample SAMN13153382, study PRJNA577476) | soil metagenome | isolation source: 60 cm soil or saprolite under Garry oak tree replicate 2 | place: USA:California | collected 2016-06-15
CTGGGCCTGGGCCACGGCCATGCCGTACCCGGGGATGACGACCACGTGGCTGGCCTGCTCGAGCAATTGCGCGGCGCCCTCGACCGTCTCCTGCTTGCACGCCTTCTGCTCCCCGAGCGCCGCCGTCTTCTGCACCGTGCCGAACGCGCCGAACAGCACGTTGGTGAACGACCGATTCATCGCGCGGCACATGATGATGGAGAGGATCAGGCCGCTCGAACCGTCGAGCGCGCCCGCGGTCACGAGCAGCTTGTTGTTGAGCACGAAGCCCATCGCGACCGCCGAGAGACCCGCATAGGAGTTCAGGATCGAGATGACCGTGGGCATGTCGGCGCCGCCGATCGGGATGATGAGCAGCACGCCGAACAGCACGGCGAGCCCCACGATCGCGTAGAAGACCTGTCCCGACCAGGCAGCCGTCGGGTGCACCACCACGAGCACGCCCAGTGCCACGGCGATCACCAGCACGCCGATGTTGACCACGTTTTGTCCTGGGTACGTGACCGGCCGCTGGGGGATCCACTTGATCTCCTGCAGCTTGCCCGCGGCCATCAGGCTCCCCGTGAACGTCAGGAACCCGAGAATCACCTCGGCGACGATGGCGCTCATCCGGAATGCCGTGAGCTGCGCCGGATTCTCGCCCAACCCGAGAAAGTACTCCGCGGTGCCCACCAGCCCAGCGGCGAGCCCGCCGAACGAGTGCGACAAGGCGGTCCGCTGCGGCACCGCGGTGAGCGGCACGAGCGAGAGCGGGACGCCGACGATGAACCCGGCGACGATCGCGGCGACGATCCAGCCGTGGTGGACGATCTCAGGCTGGATCCACGTCGCCGCGACAGCGATCGACATCCCCGTGACCCCCGCCACCACACCCCGGCGGGCGGTGTTCGGATCGTTCATCCAGTGCAGCGAGAAGATGAACAGTGCCGTCGCGACGACGGCGGCGAGCTGGGCGACGGCGAGCGTCATTGCTTCTTGAACATCTTCAGCATCCGGTCCGTGATCAGGAAGCCGCTCACGATGTTCGTCATTGAGGCGAACAGCGCCACCGCGCCGATGATGCGAATGGCCCGCGGGTAGCCGGCGCCCGCGACGACGATCGAGCCCACCACGGCGATGGCCGAGATCGCGTTGGTGAGCGACATGAGTGGAGTGTAGAGCAGCCGGGACACGCGGCGAATCACGCCCAGTCCGATGAACGTCGCCAGCACGAATACGAACAGCATGGACCAGTAGTCGCCTGCGGGCTCGGCCGGCGCAGTCTGGACCGCCATCAAACCGTCAATCATGATTTCCGCACCTCCCCGGCGTGCGTCACGCACGTGTCACGAATGATCTCGTCCTCGAAATCCACGACGAGCTTGCCATCTCGTGCAACGAGCAACAGGAAACTTGAGACGTTCCTCGCGTACATCTGGCTCGCATGGTACGGCACGGTGCTCGGCAGGTTGAGCGGCCCGAGAATGCGGACGCCGTTGCGGACGACCTCGCGCCCCGCCTCGGTCAGCTCACAGTTGCCGCCCGTCTCGACTGCGAGGTCCACGATCACCGCGCCCGGCTTCATCGCCCCCACCGCGTCCGCCGTGATCAGGATCGGCGCCCGCTGGCCCGGGATCGCCGCCGTGGTGATCACGATGTCGGCGTCCTTCACGTGCTGCGTGATGAACGCGAGCTCGCGGCGGTGTGTCTCGTCCGACAGCTGCTTCGCGTAGCCGCCCGCGGCCTCCGCGTGCTCGCCGATTTCCAGCTCGAGGAATTTCGCCCCCAGGCTCTGCACCTGCTCCTTCACCGCGGGGCGCACGTCGAACGCCGACACCACGGCCCCGAGGCGGCGCGCCGTGGCGATCGCCTGGAGCCCCGCCACCCCGGCGCCCAGCACCAGCACCCGGGCCGGCGTGAGGGTGCCGGCGGCGGTCACGAGCATCGGGAAGAATCGACCGGCCGTCACGGCCGCGAGCAGGACCGCCTTGTAGCCCGCGACGGTCGCCTGGGAGGACAGCACGTCCATGGCCTGCGCGCGCGTGATGCGGGGGAGCAAAGCGAGACTGAACACCGTCACCTTGCGGGCCGCGAGCTGGGACACGGCTTCCCGCTCAGCCGAGGGCTGGAACACCGCGACGAGCGCGATCCCCTCGCGACACAGTCGCGTCTCCTCGCTCGAGGGCGGCTGCACCTTGAGGACCACGTCGCTCTGTCCGAAGACTTCCGCCGCGGTCGCGACCACCGTCGCCCCGGCCGCACGGTACGCCGCGTCGTCGAACGAAGCGGCCTCCCCCGCGGCCCGCTCGACGAGCACCGTCAGGCCGGACTTCGCAAGCCGCCCGGCGACGTCCGGCGTCAGGGCTACACGGCGCTCGTTGGCGACGGTCTCCTTCGGGACCCCGATATTCATTCCAGCTCTCCGGAAGTATTCGGCAAGGGGCGGTGAGAAGCCGGGGAGAGGCCGGTGAGAGGCCGGGGAAGGGTCCGCGCGCCCCCCTTCCCCGGCCTCTTACGGGCTTCTCACGGGCTCCTCACCGGCCTTTCACCCTTTGGGTAGGCTCCCCCGCTCCCGCGCCTGGGCCAGCAACCGCTCGGAAAAATCGAGCCGCTCGGCGAGCTCGCTCACCTGCGATTCCAGCAGCTGCATGCGGTCCTCGAGGTCCGTGACGCGGCGCTGGGAGGGTGGCGCCCCGCTGTCGTCCGCGCCGACCTCCCAGCGGGCGACGCGGCGGTCGTCCCCGTCCCGGAAATCGCCCGCGGCGATCACCACGACGTCGTAGAGGTACCAGATCCCGCACCCACCGAGGGTGAGGCACATCCACACCGCGCTCTGCGCCCGGCCGGTGTAGAAGCGGTGCAGGCCGAACACACCGCCCACGAGCGCGAGCCCCAGTGCCACCCCGCGCGAGCGCTCGGACACGTCGGCCCGCGGTCGGGGAGACGGCCCCGGGTCGTAGCGCAGCGGCGTGCCGGAGGTCATGTCACGAGCGGACGGCCGCGTCCACCAAGGCGTCGAGCTGCGCGCGAGACAGGATACCCGTCTGCCGGCCCGCCGGGCGGCCCTTCCAGAACACCAGCACCGTGGGGATAGCGCGGATGTCGAACCGCTGCGCCGTGGCCGGATTGCGGTCGGTGTCGAGCTTGGTCACCAGCACCTCCCCGGCTCGATCGTGGGCGAACTCGTCGAGGATCGGCGCCACGACCTTGCAGGGGCCGCACCAGTCGGCGTAGCAGTCGACCACCACCGGCACCTCGGTATCGGCGATCACGCCCTCGAACGTCGCATCGCCAAGCGCGATCGGGCGGTCGAGGAGAATCGGCCGCTTGCATTCGCCGCAGCGCGGGCGATCGGCGAGCCGCCCGAGGTCGACGCGGTTCAGCGTGGCGCAGAAGGGGCAGGCCACCGTAGCCTTTTTACCGACGTCCGTCACAGACACCGGAACCTCACCTCCGCTTCGAATCTACCGCACCGCGCGCTTCCACGACGGCGTCGGCCTCGATCTCCACCAGCATCTCCGGAGCCACGAGCGCGCTCACGGCCACCATGGTACTCGCCGGCCGGATGGCGCGGAAGACCTCGCCGTGCGCCCGGCCGACCTCCTGCCAGTGGGCGATGTCGGTCAGGTAGACGCGCGTCCGCACCACGTGCCGGAGCGCGGCGCCGGCCTGCCGCAGCGCGCGCTCGACGTTGCGCAGCGCCTGGACCGCCTGGGCGTAGGGGTCCCCGACTCCCACAATCTTGCCGTCCGATCCTGTCGCCGTCGTGCCCGCCACGTGAACGACGGATCCCACGCGCACCGCCCGGGAGTATCCCACGATCGGCTCCCAGGGCGCCCCGCTCGAGATGTTCTGACGCGCCATGTTACCCTTTCGGCCTGGTTGGAGTCTCTTTATGAAACCAACTCCCAGCGGTGGGCCGGAAATGGACACAGAGCCTGCGACGCCCCGGCCAGCGGCACCACCGCTGGCGCCCGCTCATGTGCTCGCCCGCAAGGTGTGGGCGGCGTTCGCCTTCACCTTCGTCCTGTCGCGCATCCTCGTGTTCCTGATCATGTCCGGCCGGATGCCGGACATCCACTCGCATTTCCGCGGGACGCACCTGCATCACCTCAACTACGGGATCGTCCTGCTCGCCGGCGTCGGCGCGGTGCTGCTCTTCAGCCGGCCCACCGGCCGCTGGTTGTCGGTCACGGCAATCCTCTATGGTGTGGGCCTCGCGCTCACGTTCGACGAGTTCGGCATGTGGCTGCACCTCAACGCCGACTACTGGCAGCGGGCCAGCTTCGACGCCGTAGTGGTGATCGGCTCGCTGCTCGGCCTCGTGGCAACGGCGCCGACGCTCAAGCAGTTCCGGCCGCGGCACTGGGCGACGGCCACGGCGCTCGTGGCTGTCCTCGCAGTGTTCGGGGTGTTGCTGGCCGACTCCTTCCGCTACGCGGGCCACCGGCTCCAACCGTATCTCGAGCGCGTGCGGGGACAGCCGCTGCCCTAGCAGGGTGCTGAAAGAGGGGTTAGGTGTCGCAGTTCCCATCCTGAAGGATGGGCTCGGCCAGACACAACGCTGAAGCGTAGTGTGCTTCAGCACAGTGCATTGCCGAGCCCACGCTTCAGCGTGGGAACACGCCGGCGCGACTCTCCATAGCACGCGCCGCTCAACACCGCGACGTCTGGTCGGGTTGCCCGGGATAGCGCAGGCGCCCGTCCGATAGCACTTGCGCATGCGGCGACAGCTGGTGCTCCCGGGGCTGCCCCGCCCCGAGGATGTGCCGCACGGCGATCCCGCGCGCCAGCAGTGCGTCCGCGATAAGCTGGCGGTGGCAGCGCCACGGCACGGCTTCGGCGCACATGACGGCGACCGCCTGCGCACCGGCGAGCCCAATCACCCGCGTCACGGCCTGCTCGAACGCCGGGGTCTCCATGTGATCCGCGTAGCCGCGGAATGCGACGCTGCGCCACGCCGTGTTGAGGGAGTCCCGGCGCGCCGGCCGGCGCCCGCCGAGGTCGGGCTCGTGCCGGTAGCCGATGCCCGCCGCGTGCAACGCGGCGGCGAGGGGCTGCTCGGCGAAATGCGGGTGGCGGTGCGACGCCGGGTAGCGGCGCACGTCCACGACGAGCCCCACCCGGTGCGCCGCCAGCAGCGCCACGAGGGCCTCGATGCTCCGCGTCGAGTGGCCGACGGTGTAGATCATCCATTGAACATACCCGGCTCGTATACTCCCACCGAGGCGGAGCACGCCCGGTCCGTCGGATCATCGCGGGTTGGCCGACGTATTATGGGCAGGTGTACCGCATCCCTCGCAAGGAGGCAGCTATGACCGAGAAGGAGCAGTTCCTGGGAGCGTTGCAGAAGGAGCTCCCCACCACGATGCGGGTGCTCAAGGCCTACCCGGCCGCCAAAGGCGATCTGAAACCGCACGCCAAGTGCAAGTCCGCGCGGGAGCTCGCGTGGATGTTCGTGACGGAGCAGAAGGCGAGCGAGCAGGCCCTGGATGGCGGGATCGAGTTCGGCAAGATGCCGAAAGCGCCCGACACGCTTGGGGAAGTGATCTCGACGTACGAGCAGTCCTCCAAGGCGTTCGTGGAGCGCATCAAGAAGACGCCGGAGGCGGAGCTCGATAAGACGGTGAAGTTCTTCGTGGCGCCCAAGCAAATGGCGGACATCCGCAAGATGGACCTGCTGTGGTTCATGCTCATGGACAGCGTGCATCACCGCGGGCAGTTTTCGGTCTACTTGCGGATGGCGGACGGCAAGGTCCCGTCGATATACGGGCCCTCCGCAGACGAACCCTGGATGTAGCGGAAGTTCGGCCGTCAAAAACGGATAGATCGCGGCACGGGGGAGCGCTAACTTGTCCAGCGTGACCCGTGCCGCTGTCGTTACCGATCTGACGTCCGAGCACCGCTGGCGGGCCGTGCTGGCCCGCGACTCCAGCTACGACGGGGCGTTCGTGTACGCGGTGCGCTCGACCGGGATCTACTGCCGCCCGTCGTGCGCGAGCAAAAAGCCGCGTCGGGAGCAGGTCGCGTTCTTCCCGGTTCCCGAGGTGGCCGAGCAGGCGGGGTTCCGCGCCTGCCGGCGTTGCCGCCCCGCCGAAGTCAGGCCTACGGACCCCCGCATCGCGCTGGTGCGCGCCGTGTGCCATCTGATCGATGCGCATCCGGACGCGACGGCGAGCCTCGCGACGCTGAGCGTCCGCGCCGGCACGACGCCGCATCGGTTACTCCGCGCGTTCCGCGCCGTGCTCGGTCTCACGCCGCGGCAGTATCGCGACGAGCGCCGGCTCGACCGTTTCAAGACCCAGCTCAAGGAGGGAAAGAAAGTGAGTCCCGCACTCTACGAAGCAGGTTACGGCTCCACCAGTCGCGTGTACGAGGGCGCGCACGCCCGGCTCGGCATGACCCCCGCCACGTACGGTCGCGGTGGCGCGGGGACGCGCATCGCGTTCGCCGTCGTCCCCTGCGCGCTCGGGCGGCTGCTCGTCGCCGCGACCGAGCGCGGCATCTGCCGCATCGGCATCGGTGACGACGCGCCCGCGCTCGAGCGCGGGCTGCGCGCCGAATTTCCCGCCGCCACGATCGCCCGCGACGACGACACGCTGCGCTCGTGGGTGGCCGAGATCACGGCTCATCTCGACGGGCGCCAGACGCATCTGGATTTGCCGATCGACGTGCGTGCCACGGCTTTCCAGCGGCGCGTATGGGAAGCCCTGCGCAAGATCCCGTACGGGAGCACACGGTCGTATTCACAAGTCGCGCGCGCGGTCGGCAATCCGAAAGCCACGCGAGCGGTGGCCAGGGCGTGTGCCACGAATCCGGTGGCGATCGTGGTGCCCTGCCATCGAGTCGTGAGGGAGGATGGGGACCTGGGAGGGTATCGCTGGGGGGTTGAACGGAAGAGAGCGCTGCTGAAACAGGAAGCAGCCAGCAGAACAGGCAACAACTAGATCCACAGACGCACAGCGGAGAACGGCCAGGAGCGAGCAGGACGTGTTCTCTCCGACTGTTCACCGCTGCGCGTCTGTGCGTCTAGCCTTTGCCTTTCCTAGTTTACTGGGATCCAAATCCCGGCGCCTCGCGAACCTGCCGCGCCTGCCACAGGTGCCGGCGGTCGTGTGCGATCACGAACGCGAAGTAGGCGCCGAGCGGCATCCGCAACAGCGGCGTGACGGGCGAGACGACCCGGGGACGTCGCAGGTCGAGCCCGTCCGCCTGGCGCACCCGCTCCGCGAGCTGGTCGCGCACACGCAGGAACTCGGGCAGGACCTGGGCCGCCGAGTGGGTAGCGCCGGGCGGCACCCGGAAGATCTTGAACGTCTTCATGCGGCGCTTCGGCGGCGGCTCCATCGAGCGCACCATCCAGTTCGCGAACCAGCTGTAATGGAAGGGCCCCCGCCCGACGAGGCCGCGCGACCGTGCGCGCTCGACCGCCCGGTCGAACGCCGGCAGGGTCTTTGTCACGGCGATGTTCAAGTGCACCAAGCACTCGGCGATGGACCAACGCTCCGGCCCGGGCCGCCAGTTCAGCTGGGCCTGCGACAGCCCCGAGACCAGTGTCTGGCCTTCGCGCTTGGCCGCGTCGATCTGGCGGAGGTACTCCTGCAACTCCTCTGTCACCGCCGTCTACTCCTAGGTAGGTGATGCGGTATAGGACGCTGCTCGGTCGTCGGATACAGCATGGCGCCATCAGGCATGATGAGCAAGTCCTGCGGTGCCCCGGGCGCGCGTTGCCGCCCCGCTTTACGGTCCCTAGGTTCCGCGCATGCAATGCGTTTTCCGCGCCGTCGTCACGACGGTCGTGCCCGAAGCGGCCCAGTTCGATGCGGCTGGGTGGACCGACTTCGAACGAATCGTCGAGCGCGCGCTCGCGGACCGCCCCGCGTCGCTGCGACGTGGTCTGAAGCTGTTCCTCAGGCTGATCGACTGGATCGCTGTCGCCCGGTACGCTCGCCGTTTCAGCGCGCTCGACGCGGCGCGCCGCACGCGGTTGCTTGCCTCCATGGAGCGCGCGCCCCTGCTGCTGGTGCGGCGCGGCTTGTGGGGCCTCCGCACTTTGGCGTTCATGGGCTATTACGGACGGCCGGCCGCCGCTCGGGAGATCGGCTATCGCGCCGACCCGCGGGGCTGGGACGTGCGCCGGTGAGCGAGACGGCGGAGCGTCGTTACGACGTGGTGATCATCGGCTCGGGTGCCGGGGGCGGGACGGTCGCGCAGGAGCTCGCGCCGCTGGTGCGTGACGGCAGGCGGGTGGTGGTGCTCGAAAAGGGACCGCGGCTCGGCGACCTCGAGTTCACGGGGGAAGAGCTCGAGATGGCGGCGGCACTGTACGCTGACGCCGGCGGATTCCTTACGGCCGACGGGACGATGACGCTGGCGTTCGCATCCGCGTACGGCGGCTCCACCGTCGTCTACACCGGTACATCGCTCACCGCACCCGAGCGGGTGATCCGGCGCTGGAGCGTCCCCGGCCTCGACCACGCCGACATCGTGACCCGCTCGGAGAAGTTCGCCGCGCAGAACGGCGTCCACCTGCTCGAAGACTCGCTCATCAACGACAACAACCGGCTGTTCGTCGAGGGGGGACGGAAGGCCGGATTCCGAGTCGAGCAGTTCCCCGTCAACGTGCGGGGCTGCCGCGGGTCGAGCCTGTGCAACCTCGGCTGCCCCAACCAGGCGAAGCAGGGTAAGGGCGGCCCAGCCGAGTGGCCGCCGGGGGAGTATCGGGTCCGGGCGCGCATCGTGGTGTGCGCGGCCGGCGCGATCGGGACCCCCGCCCTGCTGCTCCGCTCCGCCCTCCCGGCTCACTTGCCGCGGCTCGGCCAAGCCTTCACGTGTCACCCCGCGCTCATTCTCGTAGGCGAGCACCCGCGCGACATCACCAACGATGTGGGCCACCCCAAGAGCTATTTCGTCGACCGCGCCGCGGAGGACGGCTTCGTGCTCGAGACGTGCATGTATTTCCCGTTCGTGACGGCGAAGAGCCTGACGGGATTCGGCGCGTCCCACAGTGCGACGATGCGCGCGTTTCCCCGCCTCCAGATGATCCTCCTGCTCGCCTGCGACCGCGCGGTGCCGGGCAACCGGGTCGCGGTCGACCGCGCCGGGCGGCCCGTGGTGCACTACCGCTTCACACCCGAGACGCTCGAGGCGCTCGCGCGCGGGACGCGCGCGGCGGCGCGCATCTGCTTCGCGGCCGGCGCGCGGCGCGTGCACGTCCCCGCCGACCCGCCCCTGATCGAAGCGGCCGAGGCGGACCGCCTGGACGCGCGGGTCGCCGCCCGGCACTTTCTTCCGGGCCGGGTGTCGATCTCGGCGGCGCACTTGATGGGCGGCTGTGGGATGGGCCGGAGCGCGGCCGATTCCGTGACCGACGTCTGGGGCCGCGTACACGGGCTGCCGTGGCTGCGGGTGGCGGACGCGAGCCTCTTCCCCGATTCGCTCGAGATCAATCCCTACCTCACGATCATGGCGCTCGCCGATCGCGTGGCGGAAGGCATCCGCGCCGAGGTGCGCGAGCCGGTGAATGCCTGAGCCCGGGCGGGTGCTCGTCGTGGGGGCAGGGCCGGCGGGCCTCGCGACGTCGCAACAGCTCCGGGCACGCGCCGTCCCCCACCGAGTGCTGGAGCGCGGCGCTGCCGTGGGCCACACCTGGGCGAATCTGTACGACAGCCTCACCCTCCACACCGGAAAGCACATGTCGAGCCTCCCCGGCATGCCCTTTCCACACTCCGCCCCGCTGTTCGTCCCGCGGCGCGAGTTCTTGGAGTACCTGCGGCGTTACGCGCTGGCGTTCGACCTGCCGGTGGAGACGGGCCACCCGGTCGAGCGGGTCATTCGGACGGACGGCTCATGGACGGTGCGCACGAGCCGAGGGGAATACGCCGCTGAGGTGTTGGTCGTGGCGACTGGGATCGTGGCGAACCCCCGGATACCGGCCCTGCCTGGCCGGCAGTGGTTCGGCGGGCGCGTCGTCCACAGCGTCGAGTACCGTCGACCCGATCCGTACCGAGGCAGGCGCGTGCTGGTCGTCGGCGTGGGGAACTCCGGCGCCGAAATCGGCAGCGAGATCGCGCGGGCAGGTGGCAAGGTGACGATCGCCGTCCGGTCGGGGGCCAACGTGGTGCCGCTCACTCTGGCCGGCCTCCCGATCCAGTACGTGTCCTACTGGGTGCGGAAGCTGCCGCGCACCATCCAGGAAGGCGCGGTCGGCCTGGTGCGCCTCCTGACCGAGCTGCGCCGCGGTAAGCCCGTCCTGCCGCGTCCCGCCTACAGCCCCCTCGACGCCATCCCCGTCATCGGCTTCCATTTGGTGGACGCGATCTGCGAGGGGTTGATCGACGTCCGCGCGGGCGTGGCGGAGCTCACGGCGGAGGGGGCGCGCTTCACCGACGGGACGGCCGGCCGCTTCGACGACGTGATCCTCGCCACCGGGTTCAGCGCGGCGCTCGCGCCGCTCGGCGGGCTGGTGCGACTCGACCCGCGCGGCTTTGCCCGCCGCCGCGACCGGGTGGTGAGCCTCGACCAGCCGGATCTCTATTTCGTGGGACACAATTACGACGCGACCGGCGGTCTGTACAACATCAATCGCGACGCGCGACGCGCGGCGCGGCTGATCGCCGCGCGGCTGGCGCACCGCTGACGGGGGGACCGACCGCCGCTCCGGGTGTCGCAGCGTGCAACTGGCTTCCCCGTTTACATTCCTTCGCGTCCCGCGCATGACACGCCATCACCCGTTGGAGGACACCCTCGGCGACTTCACTGCCGACACCCGCGTCGTCACCCTCGCCGGCATGGCGGCGCTGGTGGGCGTGATCAGCGCGTTCGTCGCGCTCGCACTGGTGCGCCTGATCGGCCTCTTCACGAACCTCGCCTACTTCCATCGCTTCGACATGAGCTTTACGTCCCCGAGCACGAACGCGCTCGGGCTCTGGGCCGCCGGCGTCCCCGTCCTGGGCGGGGTGATCGTGGGTGTGATGGCGCGGTACGGCTCGGAGAAGATCCGCGGTCACGGCATCCCGGAGGCGATGGAAGCGATCCTGATCGGCCGCAGCCGCATCGAGCCGAAGGTCGCCGTGCTGAAGCCGCTGTCGACCGCGATCGCGATCGGCACGGGCGGCCCGTTCGGCGCGGAGGGTCCCATCATCGCCACCGGCGGGGCGTTCGGGTCGCTCTTCGCCCAGGCGTTTCACTTGTCGACCGCCGAGCGAAAGACGCTGCTCGTCGCCGGCTCGGCCGCCGGCATGGCGGCGATCTTCGCGACGCCGGTCGCAGCGGTGCTGCTGGCGGTCGAGCTGCTGCTGTTCGAGTGGAAGCCCCGCAGCTTCATCCCCGTCGCGTGCGCCGCCGGCGTCGCGGCAGTACTCCGCATCCCCCTGCTCGGCGCCGGACCGCTGTTTCCGGTGACGCCGCACACGACGCTCTCGGTCTCGAGTCTCCTCGCCTGTCTCGTCGTCGGACTCGCTGGCGGCGCCGCCGCGACCCTCGTGACGAACCTCCTGTACGGTGTGGAGGACGCCTTCGCCCGGCTTCCCTTCCATTGGATGTGGTGGCCGGCCATCGGCGGCGTGTTCGTGGGCGTGGGCGGGCTGCTGGCGCCGCGCGCCTTGGGCGTGGGGTACGACGTGATCCACGACCTGCTCGATGGGCGGTTGGTCGGCGCGTTTCTGCTCGGGCTCCTGATCGTCAAGGCGCTGATTTGGGGAATCGCGCTCGGCTCGGGCACGTCGGGGGGCGTGCTCGCGCCGCTGCTCATCATGGGGGGCGCGCTCGGCGCCCTCGGCGCCCACTGGCTCCACAATTCCGACCCCGGGCTGTGGGCGATGATCGGGATGGCTGCCCTGGTGGGCGGCACCATGCAGATACCGCTCACCGCCATCGTGCTGATGCTCGAGCTCACGGGGGATTTGGCGGCGGTGCCGGGGTTGCTGATCGGCTGCGTGGCCGCGACGGGAGTGACGGTGCTAATGATGAAGCGTTCCATCCTCACCGAGAAGCTCGCGCGACGCGGGCAACACGTGATGCGCGAGTACATCGTCAACCCGCTCCACCTGCTGCGGGTCGAGGCCGTGATGGAGCCGGCGATGCGCGACCCCTCCGAACCTGCCGCGGTCACCGCCTACGCCGACGAGCTGCTGGAGCACGCCCTGACCAAGATGCTCGAGTACGAGGTCGACTCGCTCCCGGTCGTGCGGCGCGACGCGCCCACCCGCGTGATCGGCTACGTCGAGCGCGCGGGCATCATGGCAGCGTGGGTCGCATCGACCCGAGCGGAAGGGCTGCGTGAGGAGGGGTGGCTGACGGGGCAGCTGCGGACGCTGCAGCAACGGGTGACGAGGGCGTTGACCGGCGCCCGCTAGCCCCGGCCCCTACTTGCCGCCACCGGCCGGGGTGCGCCATGTTAGGAACCCCGTGCCGCGATCCCCCGCACTCTCATCGGCCGTCGCGCTCAGCGTCCTCGCTGCGGCGGCATTGCCGTCCGGCGCCCGCGCGCAGGCTCCAGCCGACAAGCTCGACCCCCTGCTACGGCCGCTGCTCGACCCCGCTGCCGTCGCGCGCATCGACGCAACGCCTCGTGGCGCGGCGCTGGGCGCCGCGCTACGCCGGCCGTTAGCCGGCGTCGTGATGCTGCGCCGCGAGCCCGGCCGCGCCGAGACGTTCGTCGACGTGTTCGTGTCGCTGCGCGACCGATCGCCCGGTGTGATCGAGGCGCTGGGCGGCCGCGTGATGGTGCATGCCGGAACGCTGCTCGGCGCGCGCGTCCCGCTGTCGGCCCTGCCCGCGTTGCGGGCAGATGCGCGGGTGCGATACGTGCAGGCCGCCCGTCGCGCGCGGCCGACCAACGACTTGGCCATGCAGGACATCCGCGCCAGCCTGGTGCGGACGGCCAGCGGCGGGATGTTCACGGGGGCGACGGGCAGCGGCGTGATCGTCGGCACCTTCGACACCGGCATCGACTGGCCGCACCCCGACTTCAAGCACGCCGACGGGACCACCCGGATCCTGTACCTTTGGGACCTCACCACCGCCGGCACGCCGCCCGGGAACGTGGGCGGGCACGACTTCCCGGATGGCAACGAATGTGGCGCCGCCTTGATCGACGCGGGCGGCTGCACGGAGCGCGACGTCGCGGCACACGGATCGCACGTCGCCGGCATTGCGGCAGGGAATGGGTCGGCCGGCAGCGCCAATCAATATGCCGGTGTGGCGCCCAACGCGGACATCATCGCGGTGAAGGGCGGCGACTTCGGCTTCTCGACGCTCGACATCATCACGGGAATCCAGTACATCTTCGCCCGCGCCGACCAGCTCGGCCGGCCGGCGGTCGTAAACCTTAGCCTCGGCACGCTGTTCGGGCCGCACGACGGCACCGAGGCCGAAGAACAAGCGATCGACCTGCTCTCGGGACCCGGGCACATCGTCGTCATCGCCGCCGGCAACGACGGCAGCAACCCGACGGCGACGACTGGCAACTCGCCGCCGTTCCTGGTGCACGCGACG
>WNGQ01004959.1_pt1 | contig 13474 bp, 15 predicted proteins | sample 5407661 | NCBI WGS metagenome assembly WNGQ01 (sample SAMN13153382, study PRJNA577476) | soil metagenome | isolation source: 60 cm soil or saprolite under Garry oak tree replicate 2 | place: USA:California | collected 2016-06-15
TCCCAACAACCGCATGATGCGCTGGCTCGAGGAAGACGGGCATGTCAGCGTGTTCCGCACGCCTTCGAACTACACCAACGGCAACACCCGCGACCGCGAGGGGCGGCTCATCAGCTGCGAGCACGATGCGCGGCGCGTGACCCGGACCGAGCCGGACGGCACCATCACCGTGCTGTTGGACAGCTACGAAGGCAAGAAGCTCAACGCCCCCAATGACGTGGTCGTGGCCTCGGACGGCGCAATCTGGTTCACCGATCCGGGCTACGGCATCCTCGGCCATTACGAGGGCCACTTGGCGGAGTTCGAGCTGCCGCCGCGCGTCTACCGGATCGACGCGAAAACCGGTCGGGCGACGATCGTGGCCGACGATTTCGACAAGCCCAACGGGCTCGCGTTCTCGCCCGACGAGAAGAAGCTCTACATCATCGACACCGGGCTCACGCACGGCGGCCGGTCCAACATGCGGGTGTTCGATGTCGTCGGCGACAAGCTCGCCAACAACAAGGTGTTCGCCGAGGATTTTGCTCCCGGATTCACCGACGGCGTGCGCACCGACATCGACGGCAATGTCTGGTGCAGCATGGGTTGGGCCGATCCCAAGGAGGACGGCGTGCGCTGCTACGCGCCGAGCGGCGAGCTGATCGGCAAGATCCACCTGCCGGAGACCTGCTCGAACCTGTGCTTCGGCGGCAAGAAGCGGAACCGGCTGTTCATGACGGGCAGCACCTCGGTCTATGCCGTCTACGTGGAGACCCAGGGCGCGCTCAAACCGTGACGGCGCGTGCGCGGCGGCGGCAGACCGCATCCGACCGGATGGTATGACAACATCGATAGAGCCTCAGAGATCGCGATAATCCAAACACCGGAGGAAACACCATGGCATTTCGTGCTCGCCAGCTTACGACCTGCGCCGCCATCGCCATCGCCGCGATGGTTACGGCGGCCCCCGCGGCGGAGATCGATTCCTCGCGCCTGCAGTCGGCCGAGCAGAATCCCGCCGACTGGCTGACCTACCACGGCGGCTACAAGTCCTATCACTACAGCGCGCTCGACCAGATCAACGCCGGCAACGTCAAGAACCTGCAGGTCGCCTGGACTCATCTGCCCGGGCGCTCGACCCGCGGACTGCAGGCGATGCCGCTGGTGGCCGACGGAGTGCTGTACTACTCCGGCTCCTACAGCCGCGTGTTCGCGCTCGATGGGGCGACCGGCAAGCTCATCTGGTCGTATTTTCCGGAGCTCGACGAAGATCTGATCTCGATGCAGACGCATTCGCCGTACAATCGCGGCGTCGCGCTCGGGCATGGCAAGGTCTACGTCGGGACCGTCGACGGGCGCCTGATCGCGCTCGATATCAAGACCGGCAAGCCGGTGTGGGACACCAAGCTCGTGAACTCGCAAAAGCTCACGGTCGGCTTCACGGGAGCGCCGCTGGTCGTCAAGGACACGGTCATCATCGGCAGCCAGGGCGGCGAGTGGACCTCGCGCGGCCCGATCTTCGGCGTCGATGCAAATAGCGGCCAGAAGAAATGGGAGTTCTTCACCGTAGCGGGCACCGAGGAAGCCAAGCAGACGTGGGGCGGAGATTCGTGGCGCACCGGCGGCGGCGGCGGCTGGATGCCCGGCACCTATGACGCCGAGACCAACACCATCTGGTGGGGCACCGCGAACCCGGCACCGCTCTACGATTGGGCCGGAAGCGACTGGCAGAAGAGCGGCCCGCGTCCGGGCACGAACCTGTTTACGAGCTCGGTCATCGCGCTCGATCCCGATACCGGCAAGCTCAAGTTCTACCATCAGGAACTGCCGCACGACGCCTGGGACTTCGATTCGGCGGTGGGCGAATTCCTGCTGATCGACCGCGACGGCAAGAAGCTGGTCGTGCACCCAAACAAGGGCGGCTTCATCTTCGTCTACGACCGCAGCAACGGCAAGGTGGAGAACGTCTGGCGGCTGACGAAGAACATCAATTTCGTGAAAGACATCGATCCCAAGACCGGCGAGCTCATCGGACGGCGCGACCTCTCGGCCGGCGCGGTGAAACCGCCGCTGTGCCCGGCCATTGCCGGCGGGGTGAGCTGGAACGCCGGCGCTTACAGCCCGAAGACCGGGCTCTACTACAAGATCTCCCAGGAATGGTGCATGGACATGGAGGTGGTGAAGACCACGCCGATCGTCGAGCCGATGGCGCAGCTCAATATCGGGGCGAACTTCAGCTTCGTGAAGCCGCCAGACGGCGATGCGATCGGCCGACTCGACGCACGCGATCCGATCACCGGCGCCAAGAAATGGGAAGTCACGTTTCCCGAGCCGCCGCTCGGCAGCGTGCTCGCAACCGGCGGCAACCTAGTGTTCGTTCCTGATTCCCGCGGCGTGCTGCACGCCTATAATGCCGAGTCCGGACAGGAGCTGTGGTCGCATTACGACGGTGTCGGCCACAACGGCGGCATCATCACCTACAGCGCCGGCGGCAAGCAGTACATCGCCGTGCCGGCCGGATGGGGCAGCATGGTGGCCGATGCCTATGCGGACCTTTACGGCGAGCCTTACAAGAGCATGCCGAAGGACGCGGGCGCCCTGGTCGTGTTCTCGCTGGGCCAATAGGCGCGGCAGGAGCACCGCCCGGCAATGATGCGGAACTTCGGGGCGGCCACGTTGGCGTGCGTCGCGTTTTCGGTCCTGCCATTCGCTGCGCCCGCGCAGCAGCCTGAGAAGCCTGCGCCGGGCCCGGGCGGCGGGACCGAGGCGCCGGCGGAGGCATCGCCCAACGACATCGACGGCCAGCAGATGTTTGCGACCTTGTGCGGCTTCTGTCACCAGGACGGCGGCCGCAAGGCCGGCAAGGCGCCGAAGCTTGCCGGCAGCCCGCGCACCGACGATTACCTGATCGAGCGCATCAAGAAGGGCAAGCCCGGCACCATGCCGGCGTTCGGCAAAGTGTTTTCCGAGGGTCAGATGTACGCGATCCTGGCCTATATTCGCGGCCTCGAGGAGTAGCGGGAAGCCTTGCGCACACGGCTCACCAACGCGAGAACGAGCGGCCGGGCCATCAAGCTCGGCAGCGCCGCCGCCCTGCTGCTGGGACTCGGTGCCGGCGGCGCGCTGCCGCGTTCGCTCGAAGCCATCGGCCAGCGCGGATCGCTCGCGGTTTGCGCCCACCCCAACGCGCTGCCGTACTCGAGCAAGCGCGGCCCGCTGCCCGGATTCCAGATCGAGCTTGCCGAGGCGCTCGCGCAACGGCTCGGAGTTTCGCTGGCGCGGCACTGGGTGATCACGAGCTTCCAGTATCGCCGCGCCGATTGCGACGTGGTCCTCAACGCCATTGCTGACAAGGCCGCGCTCGCGGAAGTGGGGCTGCGCATGTCGCGCCCGTATCAGCGCACCGGGGTGGTGCTGGCGGTGCGCGAGGATTCGACGCTGTTCTCCCTGGCCCATATCGGATCGGCGCGCCGGGTCGGCGTGCAGGTCGGCTCTCTCGCCTCGATGACGCTGTCGAAACGCGGGATCGAGACGACGCCGTTCGTGTTCGAGGATGAAATGATGGAGGCGCTGGCCAATCGCGAAATCGAAGCCGCCGCGGTCACGCCGGTGGCGATGGGCTGGTTCCGCAGCAATCATCCGGACACCCGCATTCGCCGCATTGCCGCGTTCGAGGCGGATCCGGACCTCAATTGGAACGTCGCGGTCGGCATGGTGAAGCCGGATGAGAAACTCAAGCAGGGCATCGATGCCGCCTTGGAGGCCATGCTGGCCGACGGCACCATCGCCGGTATCTACGCCCGATATGGCCTCGAGCTGCAGGCCCCGGAATGAGGCGACACGCATCAGACCAACGCGGTTCATCAGGGAGGAAGAGATGCAGATTTGGAAACTCGGTTCGCTCGCGCTCGCTTGTTCGTTCGCGTTCGGCCCTGCCGCGCTCGCCCAGGTCCCCGGCCCGGAGCAGGGCGGTTATGTCGGACAAATGTCGGAGGAACAGATCCGGCAAAAACTCGCCGGCGAGGGATTCTCGGAAGTCACCGAGCTCAAGAAAATCCCGGTGACCCGCTATCGTTGGACCGGCACGGCGGTGCGCGCCGGCAAGACCATGCAGATCACGATCGACGAGCGCGGCCAGGTCTCGGCGAAATAGAATTTCGCATCAGGCGCTTTCCTCTCGCTTGGGCCAGGCCCTCTTTTCTTCGCTGCGCCGATTCGGGTATGCCGGATTCACCGGATGCGCTTCTGCCGCGGAAATCCGCGGCATGCCCTTCCCGGAAGGCTTGCGGAGCGCCTAATCCGCTCATTGAACCGGCAGCATTGCGACAGCCTCGATCTCGAACAGCGCGCCCGGGCGCGCGAGCTCGGGCACGCCGACCGTGGTGCTGGCCGGCGGCGCCGCGATGTTGAGATGCGCATCGCGCACCTCACGGAACGCAGCGATGTTGCTGCCGATATCGACGAGGTAGCTGTTGATCTTGACGATGTGGTCGACCGTGGCGCCGACGGCGGCGAGCGCGGCCTTCAAATTCTCGAACGCCTGCGCCGCCTGCGCGCGAAAATCGCCGGGAGCGCCGGCGAGCTTGCCGTCAACATCGAGGCCGAGCTGGCCGGCGATATAGACGATGCGGCCGGGGCCGGTCACCTCGACCACATGGGTGTATCCGGGCGGCGTGGCCATCGTGGGCGGATTGAGGAAACGGATGTTGTCGACCAAGCTCGACCTCCTGGGCTACGGTCGATGGCCGCAAACGGGCCGTCGCCGTTCCGCGCCAGCATAGCAACGGGCCGGGGCGGCGGCACCCAGCCTCGCGCCGCCGGGGCGCTGGAACGACGATGGCGGCTTTCGCTGGCGACGGTGCGACGCCGATGGCGGCGGTGGCGGCGGAATGTAACAGGGCCTAGGCATCGGGCGGCGGCCGTGCTCAAGTCCACGCCTCGAGCCCACACGCCGCCATCGAGCCCCTCCATGCCCGTCCAGATCCAAATCGGCAGCATAAGCATCCAGCGCATCGTCGAACAGGAGGCGCCGTTCTTCGAGGCGCTGCAATTCTTCCCGAATCTGACGAAGGAAGTCCTTGCCGAGAACCGTGCCTGGCTGCGGCCCAGGTTTCTCGATTCGGAAGACAAGCTCGTGCTCTGCATCCAGAGCTATCTCGTGCAAACGGCCGAACGCAATATCCTGATCGATACCTGCGTCGGCAACCACAAGCCGCGACCCACTCGCGCCTTTTGGCACATGCGCAATTCCGATCAATACGAGAAGAACCTGACGGCTGCCGGCTTGAGCGCCGGCGATATCGACTTCGTCATGTGCACGCATTTGCATCCCGACCACGTCGGCTGGAACACGCGGCTCGAGGATGGCCGCTGGGTGCCGACGTTCCCGAAGGCGCGCTACATTTTCGCCGACCGCGAGCTTGCGCATTGGACCGCGCGCCAGAAGGAGGATCCGGAGGCGTTGCCCTGGATCACGGATTCCGTGCTGCCGATCATGGCGGCGAAGCGCGCCGATATCGTCAAGAGCACGCACGCGCTCGACGATCTGGTCACGCTCGTCCCCACGCCCGGCCACACGATCGATCATTATTCGGTGCGCGTCGGCAAGCCGGGCGCCGATGCGGTGATCAGCGGCGACATGATCCACTCGCCGCTGCAGGCGAGATACCCGGAGCTGAGCGCAAGGCCGGACTACGACGGCAAACAGTCGGCGCAAACGCGGCGAAAGCTGTTCGGGGAGATCTGCGATACCTCGACGCTGCTGTGCACGGCGCACTTCCCCTCCCCTTCCATCGGTCGCCTGGTCCGCTGGCGCGACGCCTTCGACTTCGTCGCGATGTGAGAAGGCCAAGCGGCGCATCGCGGAGAACTCCATGTGGCTCGGTGCTTCCGCCGGCGAGCTCGCCCTGCTTGCGGCCGCGATCGTCCTCGGCGGCGTGATCACCGGCATCCTCGCCGGATTGTTCGGGATCGGCGGCGGCGCCGTGATCGTGCCGGTGCTCTACGAGGTATTTCGCATCCTCGGCGTGCCGGAAGAAGTGCGCATGCAGCTTTGTGTCGGGACCTCGCTGGCCATCATCGTGCCGACGACGATCCAGTCCTACCGCGCGCATCGCGCCAAGGGCGCGGTGATCGAGAACATCGTGCGGCTGTGGGCGATCCCGGCCGTTGCCGGGGTCGCGGTCGGTTCGGTCCTCGCCGCCTTCGCGCCAGCCGCCTTGTTCAAGCTCGCGTTCGTCGTGATCGCGAGCCTCATCGCCGCGAAGCTCCTGTTCGGGCGCGAGACCTGGCGGCTCGCCCACGAATTGCCGGGTCGCGTCGCCATGGCCGGATACGGCTTCCTGGTGGGGCTATGCTCGGCCCTCATGGGGGTGAGCGGCGGCTCGGTCTCCAACATGGTCCTGACGCTGCACGGCAAGCCGCTGCACAATGCGGTCGCAACCTCGGCGGGGCTCGGCGTGCCGATCACGGTCGCGGGAACAGCCGGCTACATGCTGGCCGGCCTGCCGCACCAGGCGCTGCTGCCGCCGCTTTCGGTCGGCTTCGTGTCGCTGATCGGCGTTGCGGTGATGGCCCCGGTGTCGAGCTTCACCGCCGCCTACGGCGCCCGCCTTGCACACGCGCTTTCCAAACGCCGGCTCGAGATCGCCTTCGGAGTGTTCCTGCTGGCGGTGTCGGCACGTTTTCTCGCGAGCCTGATCGGGTGACCCCTGGCGTGCACCGTGCGGCAAGCAATGCGTTCACGGCACCAGGATCAGAAAGAACACCACGACGACCGCTGCCAAGAATCCGGCAAACGCGTTCCTGAGCCACGTTGCCGAAATGTGCCGCGCCAGAGCTGTCGGATGAACTGACATCTTCTCCTCCCTGTCTCGGTGAGTTGAGAAGCTACTCCACACCGGCAGCTTAGGATCCGTGGCGCATATGCGTTGTGACAAAGCTCACATCCGCAGGAAAAATCGCACGAGGCGGACGGCGGAGCAATGGTGTGAGCTGCGTCACACCGGTGCCGGTAGTTTCACGATCGTCACGCGCGGGCCTGACCCGCCCATCCAGGCGGCTGCTCCGCCTGCGACAGCGTTGATTGGATTGCCCGGCAACGGCGAAGCATCCTGCGCCGAGGCGGTTCGGCCTCGCCGCAGCGATGGTCGGATCGATCGAGTGCTCAGCTCCTGGCGCGCATGCGAATGATGAAATTGTCATAGGAAAGCTCGGCGACCTGCATCCAGATCGAGCTTTCGCCGCGGAACGGCACGACGCTGTCGAGCAACTTCTTGAACAGCGGATTGGTCTTCGACAGGTCCGCGTACACCTCGTTGGCGGCCTTGTAGCAATCCTCCAGGACCTCCTGCGGGAACGGGCGGAATTGCGTGCCGTTCGCGATCAGCCGTCGCAGCGCGGCCGGGTTGCCTGCATCATATTTTCCGAGCACCCAGCCCCAAGTCTCGTGGGAAGCGGCGAGCACCACGGACTGGTAGACCTTCGGCAGCTCGTTCCACTTGCCGAGGTTGACGATGTTGTGGGCCTGCCCGCAGCCTTCCCACCAGCCCGGATAATAGTAGTTCTTCGCGATCTTGTAGAACCCGAGCTTCTCGTCGTCGTAGGGGCCGACCCATTCGGCGGCGTCGATGGTGCCTTTCTCCAGCGCCGGATAGATGTCGCCGCCGGCAAGCTGCTGCGGCACGCATCCGAGCCTGGCCAAGATGGTCCCGGCGAAGCCGCCGACGCGGAACTTGAGGCCCTTGAGATCCTCGGTCGTCTTGATCTCCTTGCGGAACCAGCCGCCCATCTGGGCGCCGGTGTTGCCGGCCGCCGTGCCGAAGCAATTGAAGTTCTTCAGCACCTCGTTGAGCAGCTCGTTGCCGCCCGCATGGTGCAGCCAGGCATACATCTGCCGGCTGTTGAGCCCGAACGGCAGCGCGGTGCCGAATGTCATGGCGGGGTCCTTGCCCCAGTAGTAATACATCGCGGTATTGCCCATCTCGATGGTGCCGTTCTGGACGGCATCGAGCACTTGGAGCCCCGGGACCAGCTCGCCGGCCGCGAACGGCTGGATCTGGAAGCGCTGATCGGTGATCTCGGCAACCCGCTTGCAGAAATGTTCGACGCCGCCCCACAGCGTGTCGAGCGACTTCGGCCAGCTCGCGGCGAGCCGCCATTTGATTTCCGGCATCGACTGGGCGACGGCCGGCGCGGCGACCGCGGAGGCGGCGAGACCGAGGCCGGTGGCTTGCAGAAATTCGCGGCGTTTCATGTGCGTTTCCCCTCTGTTGAGACGACCGCCCGACGCGCGGGGAACTGAACCGAACGGGGCAACCTACTTCCCCGCGCCGACGACCGACGGCGCGATCTTATCCGGAATTTCCCGGATCGGCACCCGTCTTGCGAGTTTCTGGCGGGGCCGCGCTCAAACGGCAAAACACGCTATCCTGAGGCTGCCTGCCGCTGAAGACGCTTTCCTCGGTGACGCCGGGCTCGTGTTTCCAGCGCAACTCGTGCCGTTGAGGTGTTGACGATCGGGTCCAAAGCAGCAGGAACCGAAGCCACTTCATGCAATTGATCGCTCGGGAGACCTTGCATGCAGACACAGGAGACCGACCGCGAACGGCACATGCGGCAATTGGCAGCCATGCTGCTCTTCGAGGTTCAGAAGCAAGGAAAGCGGTTCACGCTTTCGCGCAGGATCGACGTATCGAAGCCCCTCCGGCATGAAAACCTGACGCTGGAGGAGGCCGAAGAGCTGCTCAACACCTGGAAGCTGCGCGGCCTGCACGGGGGCTGATGCAGCCGATTCCCGCCGGCTCAATCTTTCGCTTCGGCGTGGAGCGTTCGCCGGTAGCGATCCGGTCGCTCGGCTCGCGCGCCCTCGCCGGTTGGTTCGACACGATCTACAATGGGTTGACCGGCGTCGTGGACCGCACCACCGAGGTTCGGCGCAAACCGTTCCACGACAACGCGGTGCGGATCCATCGACCGTGCGCGCGGCGGGTGGGCGGATGACGCGAAGGGCATTCTTGCAGGCGGCCGGCATCGCAGGCGCCTCCCTGGTCGCGGCCGGTGCGGGGTGGAGCCATCGCGAAGGCGTCTTCTCCGTCGGCGAGGGTCCGGCCTACGAACCATGGCGCAGCTGGCGCACCGACGAGGCACCGCTCGCCCTCATCCGAGCTGCCGTGCTGGCTGCCAATCCGCACAATACGCAGCCGTGGCTCTTCAAGATCGCCAACGAACGAATCGAGATCTATGCCGACACGGTCAGGAATCTCGGCACGTTCGATCCCTACCTGCGGGAGATGCACATCGGTCTCGGATGTGCGCTGGAAAATATGGTGCTTGCCGCGGCGGCCCATGGTTATGCGCCCAAGGTGACGCTGGTCGACGGGACTCTCGAGCCGATTTCGGCGGCGCCCCGGCCGAGCCTCATCGCGACTATCGATTTGGCACCCGGCCCAGCCCGGCAGGACGAGCTTTACGCCGCGATCCCTCGCCGTCACACCAACCGCGCCCCCTACGACCGCGGCCGCGCGATCGCGTCCGAGTTGCTCCATTCCTTGCAGTCGGCGGCAGACGAAAGCGCCACACTGAAACTGTTTCTGTTCGGCGCCGAAAGCGACCGAAGCAAGCTCGGCAACTTGATGGTTACGGCCACCGAAACGATCATCGCCGACAAGAGCATGGTGGACGACAGCCAGCGTTGGTTCCGGCAGCGCTGGGCGGACGTGCAGAAATTTCGCGACGGTCCGACGCTGGATACCGCCGGGCTGCCCCCGCTGCTCACGGCGCTCGCCAAAATCGCCCCGGCGCCGTCCCCGGAACGCAACCATCGCTACTGGCTCGATGCCACGCGCGACGTGCAGGTTCCATCTGCGCCCGTCCTCGGCCTGATCGCGGTAGCGGCGCCGTACGACCGGGCGCAGGCGATCGAGGCCGGACGCGCCTGGCAGCGGATGCACCTGCTTGCGACCGCACGCGGCCTCGCCATGCAACCGATCAACCAGCCGGTGGAACTGGTCGATCGCGAGCGGGAGCTGGCGCGGCAGCCGCTCGCCGCTCGCGCCCTGGCGAGCCTGGTCGGCGATCCGAGATGGAAGCCGACCTTCGCGTTTCGCCTGGGATTCCCCACGCGCCCCGTGCCGCCGAGCCCACGGCGTCCCGTCAGCGACGTCGTGATATAGGAACGAGGACGGCGAGGAGATGGCCGCCATGGAGCGTGCGGAAATCATCAAGCGAGAGATCAGGGTGCTGATCTTCGACCAGTACGGCACGATCGTGGACATGCAGAAAGGGCTGACGGAAGCCGTGACGCCGTTCCTGCAGGACAAGCGCTGGGCGGGCAAACCGAACAGCTTCGTCACCTGGTGGCGGCGCACGCATTTCGAGAGCTCGATGATCGACGCGCTGTGCGACCGGGGCCATACGCCCTACCGACAGATCGGCCAACGTGCCGTATCGTACGTCATGGACCGTTGCGGCATCACCTACACGCAGGACGAGGTGCGCTGGCTGGTTGCCGAGATCGAAACGCTAAAGCCGTTCCCCGACGTCGTGCCGGCGCTCGAACGGCTGCGCGCCGCAGGCCGCAAGCTCGCTATCCTTTCCAACGGCGATCGCGACATGCTGGAGGCGGCCGGGCCGCACATCGGCTTTCGCTTCGATCGGGTGATTTCGGTCGAGGAGGCCGGCACTTTCAAGCCGCACTGGAAGACCTATGCCAAAGCCGAAGAGTTGATCGGCGAAGACCGTGCGCGTTGCCTGTTCGTCGCCAACCATGCGTTCGACTGTATCGGCGCCAAGGCCTACGGCATGCGCACCGCCTTCGTCGACCGGCGCAACCGCCCGTTCGGGGAGACGCCGCACCAGCCGGACATCATCGTCCGCGATTTCACGGAGCTCGCTGCGTTGCTTTCTTGAGGCAAGCCGTGCGACCACTCGACTTGCCTCCATTCCGGAGCGATGCAAATGAACGTGTTACAATACGCGATATGCGCGGCGGCCGTGGGCTTGGCGACCTTAGCCGCGGCGCAAGCTCCGGGACCGGACGTGCAGAAGACCAAAATCTCTCTGGGGACTGCCACGCCGGGCGGCGGGTTTCCGCTCTACGGCGGCGCCGTCGCCGATGTCGTCAACGCGACCGACCCCTCGCTCCTCATCGAGCCACGCAACACCAAGGGCAGCGCCGAGAACATTCCGCTGCTCGAGGCGGGAAGCCTCGACCTCGCCCTGGTGGCGGGGGAGCCGGCCTATGAGGCGCTGATGGGCGTCGGCCGGCCGCGCACGCCGCTCAAGATCGTTGCGGCGATGTATTCGACGCCGGGCATGTTCGCGGTCCGCGGCGACAGTCCCGCCCGATCGATCCGCGATCTCGTCGGCAAACCGGTCGCCTTCGGCGCGCGCGGTTCCGGATTGGTGATCCTGTCGCGCTACGTGCTCGACGGGCTCGGGCTCGAGCAAGACAAGGACTTCCAGGCGATCTATCTCGATCGTGCGGGCGACGGCCCGGCGATGGTGCTCGACAGCCGCGCCGCGGCACTATGGGGCGGCGGCGCCGGCTGGCCCGGCTTCACCGCGCTCGCGCAGGCGGGCGGCCGGTTCATCGCGCCGGACGCGGACGAGCTCAAGCGCATCCGCGCCAAGCATGCGTTTCTCAAGCCGCTGACGGTGCCGGCCGGAAGCTATCCCGGACAGGCCGCGGAGATCCATTCGGTCGGCTCGTGGAGCTTCATCCTGGCGCGGCCGGCGCTCGAGGACGATGTCGCCTACCGGCTGGCCCGCGCGCTCCACCGCGCCGAGGACGCGCTCGGCCAAAAGCTGCCGCAGGCGCGCGAGACGACCGCGGCCAATACGTTCGCCGCCGCACCAAGCCCCGATCTCATTCACCCGGGCGTGCTACGCTATCTGCGCGAGATCGGGGTCGCCAAGTAGCGGGCGATTGGCTGCGCGCGCGAACCTGCCGGCCCGACCGGTCGGCCCGCAACGAGAACGGCCGGGCAGCGAATTCATGAATAAAGATTCGCGAGCCCAGCCGAGGCCCTCACATATGATTGATTTGATTGAGGCCAACGCCGGCTGACGGCGATCGGCTGCTGAGATACGATGGGCAACTTTACGGGGGATCGCGGGTTGTTGTGACCGGCGGTGAACATCGGCGCCGCCAGCGCGACCGCTTCGAAGCGGCGCATTCGGGAGGAAGGACGATGCCAAACCTCCATGTCATCGCCGGGATCGGCGAAACCCCCTCATATCCCCTCGTTCGCAGGATCGGGCTCGCGGATATCAAAGCGGTGCTGGTCCAAGGCTTCGACGATTTCTCGGCGATGCCGACCCACGTGCTGTTCCTCGGCATCCTCTACCCGGTCGTCGGCCTGTTCCTGTTCTGGGCGACGGTCGGTTACGACATCATGCCGCTGCTGTTTCCGCTCGCCTCGGGCTTCGCGCTGATCGGCCCGTTCGCCGCCGTGGGCCTCTACGAGCTGAGCCGCCGGCGCGAGCAGGGCCTGGAATCGTCCTGGACGAATGCGTTCGACGTGCTGCAATCCCCCTCGCGCGATGCGATCCTCGCGCTGGGGTTCCTGCTGATGGCGATATTCCTGATTTGGCTCGCCACGGCGCAATTGCTCTATCAATCCCTGTTCGGGTTCGACACCCCGGCATCGATCACGCAATTCGCCCGCGATGTCTTCACGACGCCGGCCGGTTGGACGCTCATCGTGGCGGGCAACGCCATCGGCTTTCTATTCGCCGTCCTGGTCCTGATCATCAGCGCGGTCTCGTTCCCGTTGCTGCTCGATCGCGAGGTCGGCGCGGCCGTGGCGATTCACACCTCCATCCGAGCCGTTCTCGCCAACCCGCTGCCGATCGCAGTTTGGGGGCTCATCGTCGCGCTTGCGCTCCTCCTCGGCTCGCTGCCGTTCCTGCTCGGCCTCGCCGTGGCGATGCCGGTTCTCGCCCACGCGACGTGGCATTTGTATCGCAGGGTGGTCGAGCCCGATCTCGGTCCTCGACCGGAGCATCGGCGCCCGCTGAAAGCACCGCGCTACGCCGCAGACTTCCCGGCTGCCCTGTTTCCCTCGCCGGCGATCGAGGACCAACCTCCCGGCTCTCCGGTTTCGCCCTCCGCGGCGCCGGACACGTCGGCCGGGCATGCAGGAAAGCTCCAAAGCAACCAGTTCCTCGTCCTGATCGGAAGAGAAGAACCGTTCATTCTTGCTCGTCGTGCGCGGGCTTGCCCCGCGCCTGCGACCCAATCGCCTGCGACCCAATCGCCTGCGACCCAATCGCCTGCGACAAGGTTGAATGGATTGCGGGGGCGAGCCGGGCAATGGCGCAGGGGCGTACTTGGGATTACTTCTCCAGCCAGACGTCGTCGAAGCGCCAATTGTTGTAGATGCCGTTGTGGTGCAGGACGAAGCCCTTGACGTACGGCTGCCAACATAGGCCGGCGACGCCCTGCATGATGATCGGCCGAGCCACGTCCTCCGCGAGCTTTGTTTCCACCTCC
>WNGQ01015079.1_pt1 | contig 13473 bp, 10 predicted proteins | sample 5407661 | NCBI WGS metagenome assembly WNGQ01 (sample SAMN13153382, study PRJNA577476) | soil metagenome | isolation source: 60 cm soil or saprolite under Garry oak tree replicate 2 | place: USA:California | collected 2016-06-15
CGGCGCCGCCGCTCGACGTCGACCGGCTGATCGACGATCGCCGCACCCGGATCATCGTGTGCTGCGGGTCCGGCGGCGTCGGGAAGACGACGGTAGCCGCCGCGGTCGGCCTGCGCGCGGCCGAGCGCGGCCGCCATGTCGTGGTGCTCACCGTTGACCCGGCCCGCAGGCTCGCCCAGTCGATGGGCCTGTCTTCGCTGGACAACACCCCACGGCTGGTTTCCGGCGTGGCAGCGGCCGGCCGGCCGCACGGAACCGATGAGACCGGGGAATACGGGGTCAACGGTGGCGGCAGCCTGCACGCCATGATGCTCGACATGAAGCGGACCTTCGATGAGATCGTGGAGGCCCATGCCGACCCGGACCGGGCAGCCCAGATCCTGGCCAACCCCTTTTACCAGTCGCTGTCGTCCGGCTTCTCCGGCACCCAGGAATACATGGCGATGGAGAAGCTGGGCCAGCTGCGCCGGGCTGACGACTGGGACCTGATCGTCGTTGACACCCCGCCGAGCCGGTCCGCGCTGGATTTCCTCGACGCACCGCAGCGGCTCGGCAGATTTCTCGACGGCAGGCTGCTGCGGCTGCTCACCGCGCCGGCCAAGCTGGGCGGCCGAGCATACCTGCGGGTACTCAACATCGGGTTCGGCGTGGTCACCGGGACGCTGACGAAGATACTCGGCGCCCAGGTCCTTAAGGACGCGCAGACCTTCGTGACCGCGCTCGACACTATGTTCGGCGGCTTCAGGGAACGGGCCGAGTACACCTACCAGCTGCTGCGCGCGCCGGGCACGTCTTTTCTGGTGATTGCCGCGCCCGAGCCCGACGCGCTCAGGGAGGCTTCGTACTTCGTCGAGCGGCTGGCCGTGGAGGGAATGCCGCTCGCCGGTCTCATAATCAACCGGGTGCACCGCTCGCCCGCGGCCAGGCTGTCCGCCGCCCGCAGCCTTGCCGCCGCCGAGAGCCTGCAGCCCGCCGACGGCCAGGACGGCGACGAGCCGCGCGCCGCCGCTCAGCCGGGCCAGGCGCAGGACAGGCTGGCCATCGCGGCGCTCAGGCTGCATGCCGAGCGGATGCAGCTAGTCGCCGCCGAGCGGCGGCAGGCCGGGCGCTTTACCGCGGCGCATCCGCTGGTTCCCGTCGCCGAGGTACCGGCTCAGGCCGAGGACGTGCATGACCTCGCCGGGCTCAGGGCAATCGGGGAGAGCTTTCCCGCCAGCTAGTGCCGGGCAGCGGCGGCAGGCGGCCAGCGCGGCGGCAGGCGCGGCCAGCGCCGCGGGGTCAGCTGGCGACGAGCTCGTCGCCAGTGCGCTCGTACTGGTTACGCGCGTTCTCCAGCAGGTCGCGCCAGGAAATCACGTCCGGACGGCGGCGCAGCAGCGCGCGCCGCTCACGCTCGGTCATGCCGCCCCACACGCCGAACTCAATCCGGTTGTCGAGTGCGTCAGCGAGGCACTCGGTCCGGACGGGGCAGCCGCGGCAGATCAGCTTGGCCCGGTTCTGCGCCGCCCCCTGAACGAAGAGCTCGTCAGGGTCCGTTCCCTTGCACGCGGCGCGGGCGGTCCAGTCCGTGATCCACATTTGGCCCAACTCCTCCTGATCGTCACGCCCGCACGGGGTCGTCACGCCGGATGGCGTTCACTGGCAGGTAGGAGCCGGTGGCGCGGTGCCAGGGCTCCGGTGTCATGGTCGCGGAAGTAACTTACGGAAGTCCGGGCCCGAGCGCTAGACCCTGTCGGGCCCATTTCCCGGATAGCCCGCATGGGCTATGCGGACAGACGTGACTAGTCACCCGCACCTCACCCGCACCGCAAGCCTCCGGATCTGAGCCGCCCGGGCCGCTCCGAGCTGCGGATTCGCCATCATGGCAAGGACGCGGCGGCGGCCAGCGTACCCTGATTCCGTGCTGACATCAGATAGCCGCGGCCGGATAAGCGCGGCTGGCCAGGTTGTCGTCATGGCAGCGGTCGCCGGCCTGCTCTTCGCGGCGATCGCGCTGCCCGCAGTGGGCGGCATCGGAATCCTCACCCGCGATACGGCCAATAAGTTCAACACCATGGCCGTGCAGGACCTGGGGCAGCTGCCGGTCCGCTCGGAGATCCTCGACCGGCACGGTCACCTGATCGCCTACTACTACCCGGACAACATCGACCGCGTCCCGGTCAGCTTCGGGCAGATCGCGCCGGTCATGCGGAACGCGATCGTGGCGGTCGAGGATGCCAGGTACTACAAGCACGGCGCCCTGGACTTCAAGGGCACCATTCGCGCGCTGATCAGCAACCTCCAGCACAACCCCGTCCAGGGCGGCTCATCGATCGCGCAGCAGTACGTGAAGAACGCCCTGATCCTGACGGCGACGACCAAGGCGGAGCGGCTGGCCGCCCAGCAGGACACGACCGCGAGGAAGATCCGCGAGCTGCGGATAGCCATCAAGGTCGAGCACGAGCTGACCAAGAACCAGCTGCTCGCCGCTTATCTCAACGCCGCCTATTTCAACAACCATGCGATCGGCGTACAGCTGGCGGCGCAGCGCTACTTCCACACCACGGCCAGCAAGCTGACGCTGACCCAGGCGGCGCTGCTGGCCGGCCTGGTGGAGAACCCGTCGAAGTACGACCCGTTCCAGTTCCCGGGGAACGCGATCAGCCGGCGCAACGAGGTGCTGGCGAAGATGGCGCAGCAGCACTACATCACGCAAGCCCAGGCGCGGGCTGCGGGCCGTGCACCGCTCGGCCTGCACCCGTCCTTCCACGCGCTGCAGAGCGGCTGCACCAGCCGGTCGGCCAGGCATGCCGCATACATGTGCGACTATGTGCTTTCGGTCATCAAGCAAGACCCGGCGTACCGCGATGCGTGGTACCAGCTCAATCACACGGGCGGCCTGAAGATCTACACCACAATGGACCGGCAGGATCAGCATGCCGCCCAGCACGCGGTGAGCTACATGTTGCCGGCACCGCCGTCCTCGTTCAACCCGGGCGGCAACGCCGCGGCGGAGGTGCTCATCCAGCCGGGCACCGGCAAGGTGCGGGCGATCGCCGTCGACCGCCCGTACGGCTCCGTTGGGCATATCGACTACGCGGTGGACAGCAAGTACAACGGCGGCGTCGGCGTGCAGACCGGTTCCTCGTCCAAGCTGTTCACGCTGCTGACGGCGCTTAAGCAGGGCATCCCGTTTGGCTTCACTCAGAAGGTCGTGTCGCCGTCCACCCTCACCGGCTACACCAACTGCCATGGCCAGCAGACCGGGCCCTTCCTCGTCAACAACGCCGAGGGGCCAAGCAAGCCCGAGACCTTCACGCTGTACAACGGGACCACCCAGTCGATCAACGTGTTCTACGCGCATCTGGAGCAGAGGGTCGGCTTGTGCAACGTGGTCAGGACCGCCGTCAGTCTCGGGGTCCACCGGGCTGACGGCAGGTCTCTCCTGCAGGGCGTCGGAAGGCGCGGGAAGTCCGGCTACCAGTACCCGGCCGACGATATTCCGTCGTTCACGCTTGGCTCGATCAACGTGTCGCCGATGACGATGGCTGCTGCCTATGCCACTGTCGCGGCGCGTGGGATGTACTGCGCACCCATCGCGATCGGCAAGATTGAAACCAGGTCCGGCGGCCAGCTTCCGGTCAAGTCCGCCCACTGCCACCAGGTGATCTCTACCGCGGTCGCTGACGCCGCCACCCACATCCTGCAGGGCGTGATGGTCTCGCCGGGTACCGCAGCCACTAACGATGTCGTTCGCAACGGCGTCGTGATCCCCCAGGCCGGCAAGACAGGGACAGCGAACAACTTCCAGTACGCAGCGTTCGGCGGGTTCACGCCGCGGCTAGCCGGCTATGTCTCGATGTTCTTTCCGGGCGACCCCGTCACGCATCCCATGCAAAACTCGGCTGCTTGCTTCCGGTCCGCCGCCGGGGCTCTGGAGTGCGTTGGGCAGATCTTCGGCACGGACGCCGGGCAGATCTGGCAGTTCACCTTCGAGCACGCCAACCTGGGCAGGTCCATCGCGAACTTCGTGCCCGTGCCGCTCACCAGCCCGTTCTACTCCAAGGGCACCGGCGTGTCGTCACCGAAGCCGCCCAAGCCGAAGAAGCCGCCCAAGCCGCCCGGCCACGGCGGCGGGGGCGGCGGCGGCGGCCCGAGCCCCGGCCCCAGCCCCAGTCCCGGCCACACCCACAGCCCCGGTCCCGGCGGCGGCAACGTGCCGAGGTTGTGGAGCTTCTGGCTGCCCTTCCTGGCTATCGCTCGTCTCGGCTAGCGCGCCAGCCCGCGGCCGTCCTCGGCGGCCACCCGGCCGCCCGGGCCCGGCTAGCGCGCCAGCCCGCGGCGAACCTCGGCCGCCACGCGGCCGCCCTCGGCCCGGCCGGCCACCAGCGGCGTGACTGCCTTCATCACCTGGCCCATCGCTGCCGGGCCAGACGCACCAGCTTCGGCGATCACCCGGGCGACGATCGCGGCCAGTTCGGCGTCCGAAAGCTGGGCCGGCAGGTAGCCGCTGAGCACATCGTCCTCGGCCCGCTCGGCGGCCGCCTGATCAGGCCGCCCGGCGGCGTCGAACGCCGCGGCGGCCTCGCGGCGCCGCTTAGCCTCCCTGGCGATAATCCGGAGCACCTCGTCGTCGGTAAGGTCGCGGGCTGCCTTGCCCGCGACCTCCTCGTTGGCCACCGAGGTCAGTGCCATCCGCAGGGTCCGGGTGCGAACCTCGTCGCGGGCCTTCATCGCCGCCGTGAGATCGCCGCGGAGCCGCTCCTTAAGCCCGGTCATGGCTCCATCCTGCCGCGAGCCACCGGGTCGAGCGAATTTCCTGACCTAGGAGCGTCGGGGCCGGGATAGCGGCCGCAGCACCGGCCGGCCAGGTCAGTGCCTGCTGCATGGCACCATGAGTGGATGCGACCACGTGGCCTGATCGGGACCTCGGCGGCGGCCGGCGGCGCCCTCTTCGCGTACGCCGCTATCGTCGAGCGCAACTGGTTCGCCCTGCGAAATTACGAGGTCCCCGTGCTGCCCGAGGGATCCGGGCCGCTCCGGCTGCTGCATATCTCCGATGCTCACCTGACGCCAGGGCGGCACCGGCTGATGTCCTGGATCAGGTCGCTTGACTCTCTTGAACCGGACTTCGTCGTGAACACGGGGGACTCGATCGCCCACCGACAATCCGTTCAACCATTCCTTGACGCACTCGGGCCGTTGCTTGATCGCCCTGGGGCCTTCGTCTTCGGCTCCAATGACCTCTATTCGCCAGTGCCCAAGAACCCGGCTCGCTACCTGTGGCGGACCAGCGCGCTAGACCACAGCCGTCACGTGACCGACCTGCCGTGGGCCGATCTCGGCGCGGGGATGACGGCCGGCGGCTGGCTGGACGTGAACAACCGGCGGGGCCGGGTCAAGGCGGGGGACATCGACATCGAGGTGGCCGGCGTGCACGACTCGCACATCGACCAGGACCGCTACGACCAGGTCGCCGGGCCCGCCGATCCGTCCGCCGACGTGCACCTCGGGTTGCTGCACTCGCCCGAGCCCGAGGTACTCGACCGGTTCGCCGCCGACGGCTTCGGGCTGCTGCTGGCCGGGCATACCCACGGCGGCCAGGTCTGCCTGCCGTGGGTCGGCGCGCTGGTGACGAACTGCGGCATCGACCGGTCCCGGGCGCGCGGGCTGCACCGGCATCCGGCCGGCCCGGGCAATTCGCCGGGCGGCGCCGGCGCAGAGCGCCCGTGGCTGCACGTCTCGGCCGGCCTGGGCACCTCGCCATGGGCGCCGGTCAGGTTCTGCTGCCGGCCGGAAGCTACGCTGCTCACGCTGGTTCCGCGGATCAGCTAGACTGCTCGGGCGGTCGCCGGGGTGTGGCGCAGCTTGGCAGCGCGCTTCGTTCGGGACGAAGAGGCCGCCGGTTCAAATCCGGCCACCCCGACCAGGAAAGCGCAGGTCACGGTATGTCTCTGTGACCGGCGTCCACGGTTCGCCTCTCGCGATGTCCGATTTCGGGAGCGAGATGGGAGCCGATCTTGAACACAGGACCCCGTTGGGTGTTATCGCGATCATCCTCGGTGTCCTGGTACTCAGCGAGCACATCTCGATCGTGGTCATAGCGGGCATAGCTCTCATCCTCTGCGGCATAGCTCTGACGCGAACGCGCGTAACCAGCGCAGCAGCGTAAGGCAGCGGCCCGCCGAACCCTGATCGCTTGCCTAACTCCACTTGATGCTTTACGGATCAGCCTCAGTTGATCCTTCACACGCCCTAGGTGAAGTTGTCACTGGCTGCCAGGTTGGCGGCCGTCTACTGCTGATGATTGTCGATGGCTGTCTCCAGGGCCAGAAAACCGCCGAGATGCTGAGTGGCGGGCCACGGGCAGGCTCAGGATGCTGTGCCCCGGTTGATGAGGAAGATCACCGCATCGCAGGCAGCACGCTTGACGACTGCCGCCAGCTCCTGGCTCGCCAGTTCGTGGCTAAGGCCGATTTCGGCCTCGGAAGGCCGGGCGTGTCCTCTGGCTGGCCGGGACGACCTCCAGCGGCCAGCTGCGCGACCTGCTGGACAAGCCGACAAAGGTCATCGGAAAATCGCTTTCCTCGCGCTGGCTACCTGCTCTAACGTGACCCGTGCGCTGACGGCAGCGGTGCACGCGGCGCTGGGCAAAGGAGACAAGGGGACAGCGTGGAGTACACGGTTTGCACCCCGGACGGCCGGATGCTGGCCGTCGAGGAGTCCGGTGATCCCGCTGGCCGTCCGGTCCTTGTGCACACGGGCACGCCAGGCTCCAGGCATCTTTATGGCCCGGTCGTACGAGATGCGGCTGCCCGTGGCCTGCGGCTCATCAGCTACGACCGGCCGGGTTACGGCGGGTCCTCGCCCCAGCCGGGGCGCACAGTCGCCGACTGCGCCGGCGATGTCCGCGCGATCTGCGCTGAGCTTGGCATCGATCGGCTGGCGACGTGGGGCATGTCAGGCGGCGGTCCGCACGTGCTCGGGTGCGCTGCCCTGCTCCCGGGCCTAGTGACCGCGGCTGCCTCGCTCGCATCGGTCGCGCCGTATGGCGCTGAAGGCCTTGACTATTTCGCCGGCATGGGCGAGGAGAACGTGGATGACGACCGCCAAGATCGACAAGGACCGGGAGGAAATCCTGGCCACGCCGCCAGAGGATGCGGCCAAGGCGATTGAATCACTCCTCACGCCGACAGATGCTGCGGCCCTGCGCGGCGAGCTGGCCGAATACCTGACCTCCTCCGAGCGCGACGGTCTGGCGCCCGGCAGCCAGGGATGGTGGGACGACAACTGCATCCTCAGGCCGTGGGGATTCGACCTGGCCGACATCACTGTCCCGGTCCTGTTGCTGCACGGCAGGCAGGACATGTTCGTGCCGTTCGGCCACGGCGAATGGCTGGCCGCGCGCATTCCCGGCGTCGAGGCCCGGCTGCTCGACGACGATGGCCACCTGACGCTACTGCAGAATCGTGTACCTGAGGTGCATGCCTGGCTATCAGAACACCTATAGCGCGTCGGTGAGCCTCTGCCTTGTTGCCGGTCAATAGGCCGGGGCAAGGTAAGCAAGCTGGGGACAATCGGTCACCGCGTGCTGCCTGCCCTAGTCGCGTAGGCCTTGTAGCGGTGGATCTCGCGCGTGGTTGCTCGCGGGACGACGAAGATAGTCTCGCTATCCAGGCTGATCCGGAAGCTGTCATCGGTAGCGGTCACATTGACGATCTTGCGCGCGTGGATCATGGCGAGGTGTATGCGCTGAGTGGCGACCATGATGGAGCTGCGCTGCGACACGCGGCGCTGCACGATGACGGGCCCGGCCGATAGCGCGGGCATGCTGGCTGCCCGGCGGGCTCCACGCAGCCGGTGCCGCTCGGCAGGCGGAACTGGGCAGGCCAGGGTGCGCAGTAGCGCGCCCCCGTGCTCGATGACCGCCATCTGCGTCCCGTCCATCCGCAGCGTGACCCGTTGCCCGGCGAGCTGGTAACCGACATTCAGCTGGCTGCCTGCAAGGCCAACCAGCCCGGCTCCGTTGACCGTGCGCTGGACTTCAACCGCGGTGCCGGTCCCGGCTTGCAGTGGCGGCGCTCCGGCCGGGCGGGCGCCATCGGCGGCGAGGCGGGCCAGCTCGATGATGCCGAGCCGGGAGGGCAGGGTCTTGAGCCGGATGCCGTCCAGGACGACATGCAGGGTCGTCTCGTCCACCCAGATGGTGACCTGACGGCGTGCAAGCGCGGGACCGAGCCAGACCTGCTGGCCGCCGATCCACAAGTTCCCTGACGGCGGCACCAGCCTGTCGGCCTCAATAGCTACCCGCGACGCTTCTGGCTCAGCGGCAGCGAGCGCGCTCACAGGAGGCTCTGGCGTTACCGGGGTCAGGCCCTGGCGGGCAGGGACTCGCAAGTCCAGTGGCGACGCGGTCGGCCCGAACCGGGACGCAGGGAATGCCATACCGAGGGACTGGTGCGGCCTATCGGTGTTGTATTCCTCCCGCCATGCATTCAGAGCTGCCTGCAGGTTGTCGATGGACTCGAACGGCCCGTGGTCGTTGAGCAGCTCGTTCTGCAGGGACTGGTGCAGCCGCTCGATCTTCCCGGTGGTGGTCGGCGATGCTGGCCGGGTCAGACGCTGGGTGATGCCGTTCTCGCGGCAGATCCGCTCGAACAGCACCTCAGCCGGGCGGGGCTTGATGAACCGGCCGGTAAACACGGTGCCGTTGTCGCTGAGCACTTCCTCCGGCACGCCATAGATGCTCATGGCGTCGAGGAAGGCCTGGCAGACGGGCCGGGCGTGGCCCGCAGGACCGCCTTGGCGATGACGCAGAACCGGGAATGGTCATCAATCCCGGTCACGATCTTCACCTCCCGCCCATCAGTAAGGAAGGCGCTGGCGGTGACATCGAGCTGCCACAGCTGCATCGCGACCGGGCGTTCCCACCGCTTGTAATCCCGCCGGGTGCGGCGGCGTGACCTGAGCTCGATCAGGCCGTTACGGACCAGGACACGGTAGACAGTCGATCTAGTCACGGCGCCGTGGCCGCGGCGGCCCATCTCGAACACCAGCCGCTTCGGCCCCCACTTCGGGTGAGCCCGGCGCAGCTCGCATACGGCTGACTCCACTTCCGGCGGGATCTGCCACGGATGCTGGTGGACCTTGTGGCTGCGATCGGCTAACCCGGATGGGCCCTCGTCCCGGTAGCGACGCAGCCAGGCATGCACGCTCTGCCTACTGACCCCGTAACGGCTGGCGACTTCGGTCACCGGAACCCCGGCCTTAACTTCGAGGACGGCCCGGTATCTCTGCTCGGTCACGCTCAGCTCCCACAGCATGAACGGGAGTGTTAAGCATCAAGCGGAACCGATGTGTAAAGCATCAAGCGGGACAGCACACGAACCCTGATCGCTGCCTGTGACAACTTTCTGTACGGCTTGTACGGCTTCAAGGGCACGCCTACGGCGTGCCAGGCCGGGCGAGCCCGGCCGCGTCGCATGCGGAGGGCGCGGAAATCACCGGAGGATCGCGTGCTGATGCGAAGCAGGGGACCGTCAGAAGCCGGGCGGGGTGACGGGGGACCGCCTGCTCCGGGGGCGGCAGCCTGCCGCGCCCTTACGGGCGGGAGCCCTCCGGGCGCGGCGCTGCCGCTGGGTAGCTGTCCCCGCTCCCGCAGGCAGCCAGTCCCGTCCGCAACGCGCCGACCATGACCGCGCCCGCAGAACTAGCCAGGCCGCTCGCCTGACGCCGGGGCATGCTCGCGCCGGGCAAGATCACAGCCCGGCGGGCCGGCCGAGCTGCCGGGCGAGCGTCAGGGCGGGAATTGGAGGCGGCTTCGCCGCCCGGTCTTGCCGGGTGCGCCGCGCATGGTACGGGGCTGCCCCTCCGGCCTCAAGACTGCTTCGCACCGCGCGTTCGCGCGGCGGCCTTCGGCCGGTCCTGACCCCGGAGCCTCTGCGGCCCCTCCGGGCAGCGCGCGCGGGCAGGCCAGACGGCCTGCCCGGAAGGCGCGCAACGCACGCAGCCGCCGGCCATTGCGAGTGTCAACCTGGAATTGACAGTGTTCTTGCTTAGAGGCTTTGAGCCTGACCACCAATCGTGACCACAACGGAGTCGGGCAGAATCGGTCTGAGACCGACTAACCAGCACGCAGGTTACCAGGTCAGAGACAGTATTCGACAGTCCGAGCGTATTTTGCAAGCAGGTGCTCACTCGTAGGGCACACGCGAGCACTGAGTGTTCGTATTTCCTCACGGTTGGCAGGACTGTAAGCAACCGCGCACTGACGCCTCGTGACAGGTAAAGACTTAACCATCAATCTTCCCATGGATGGCAAGGAACCCCCTTTACGAGCCGCTGGCCCGGTGCAAGGGTGGACACTGTTCGCCGGCCACGGGGTCCGGCGAACTCGAAAGGGGGCAACAGTGAGACGACTATCCGTAGCGTTGGGTGCAGCCACCTTACTCGCTGCGAGTTTCCTCGCACCTGCGAGCGCCTGGGCCGCGGCCAACCCGGAGACGACCATCGAGCACAACGCGACCGAGACCTTCCATGACCAGGTGCCGTGTGTCGGCGACGGCCAGATCACGATCACCTACAACGAGGTCGATCACACCACTGAGAACGCCAACGGCTTCCACGCCACGTTCACCCAGACCGGAACCTTCTCGGCGGTTCTGGACCAGGGTGGAACGTCGTCGGGCCGCTTCACCAACTGGGGCGGCTTCAACACCGACACGACCGGCCAGCAGGCCAACGGCACGTTCACCTTCAGTCTCACCGTCAAGAGCGGCGTGGGTGCCGGGACGCACTTCAACGAAGTCAGCCACTTCACCGGGCCAGTGGACGCGGACGGGAACCCGATCTTTAGCCTGGCCAAGGTCGCTTTCGACCGCGCCAACTGCCACTGACACCGACGAGCAGCAGTTGCGGCGGAGCGCAAGACGGCCTACCACACTGCTCTCACGCTGGCCGACGCCTGCGATCGCCGGATGAGGAGCGGGAGGACTAGGCGTTCCGAGACGCCTCCAGGGTCAGTAGGGAGGCGTCTCGGTTCTCCGTCGCGAGCAATGCTGGTTCCCACCCACAGAACGCCGGTTATCGCAGTGATGTAATCACCCACTGTCCGCAGTCAGCCGGGACGCAGACCAGGCTCGGTTATCTGGAAGCAGATCTCGCCGACAGACATGACGGCGGGCCGACGCCGTGGCGGTCCCACGCGCAGTCTCATTCCTAGTCTCATACATGCCCGTGCACCTCGGCCCACCGCGGGCTCCGGCCGGGTGCTGAGCAGGTAGGAAGACCAACGCGACCGTCCCTGAACGACACTCCTTAATCCTGAAAAGCAGACGGTCGGCGAGCGATCGAGCAGACATGCTTACCTGGCTGCCTGGCCGCTTTTGGGCCGCACAGCAACGCTCAACGCTGCCGCCTACTGCGCATCAGTGAGTAGCATCTCAGCAGGCCAACGCCGGAATGGGCAGGTAGCGGATGCGACTGTAGATGTCTACGGATCAGAAGGTTGGGGGTTCGAGTCCCTCCGAGCGCGCAAGGCAGGCTCGCAAGCCAGGACCGCTTAGCGATCGTCATCAGGAATGGTTGCCCATCCTTGGTCGGGCAGCTCAATAAATTCGCCATCCTCAAGGACCTGGAAGCGCTTGCCGCTTTTAAAACTGTCGATGATCACGCCTGGCTGGACGCCGACGATGTTTCCCCTGACCGCCTCGATGCGCTCGCCCTGCGGAACGGTCGCGTACAAACTGCCTCTCCCGCTCAGGTAGTCCTCGATCTCCTGCATCGACGCGTGCTCAAGTACAGCTGGCCCGTCTCCAGACCGGCTGGTCAGCGTGTAAGTGCCGTATTCCGGGGCCTTCGGGTCGCGGCGGGTAGATCTGACCAGGCGCATCTGCTGTCGCTCGGCGGTACGCCGGAGCCAGGTTTCGCGGTCCTTGCGCGGACCCGGGGTCTCAGGAACAGGAACCATAGAGGAAATGATGCCTGAGTCCCACTGGAAGTGATGCCGGAAGCGATGCTCTCGGTTGTCGGCGATAGCGGTCATGCCTGACGGCCACGCGAGCGACACCCACGACTGACACCAACGAGCCCGGATATGGGCGCACTGCAAGGGACCGGCGAACTGGTCAGGCCCACGCCACGGACGGTGCTGGACACCATGTGCGGATTTTGCAAGCAGGCAGTCACCGTGCACTCGCCAAGGCGAGCGTGAGTGACCAACTGAGCGACGATCCCAACGGCTGCCGGATGGTGAGGGCACGCTCCCGCGCAGCCAAGCCCGCAAGCCCACAAGTTCCCTATGGCACGCTGCGAGCCTCAATCCGTCGCGTCTGTGTCTGAGTCGTCGAAGTCGTCGCTTACTGGCTCCATTGCCGCGACTGGCCCGGTAAGAGCTTGCACGTGAGTGTGGAGGAATTGGCTGCGCGCTTCCAAAAAAGCGGGGTAGTCGTCAGCAAGCGCCGCGTCGAGAGCGACCTCGGGAACGAGGTTCGAGGCGAGACGCTTGACTAGCTCGTCTCGGCCCGAATCGGCGATTATCTGGGCAAGGTAATCACTAGGGGCGGAGTCGCGAATATCGATGTTGCTCTTCGACGTTAGGAGGACGATGTTTCCAACGACATTCGCCGCGTTTCCGCCAACCTTCATCCGTCGAAGGTAAGCCTGCGGGAAGAAGTGGTGATATTCTTTGTGGACCATGCAAGGGATTTATCGACGTCGATTCGCTGTCCATTAATAAGGTCAAGCGGTGCTTCATGAGCCAGTACGAGACCAAGCATCTTCGACACGGCACTATTGGACCTGAATGGCTTCATACGCCAAAGGGCCGAGGACGGGATAACACCACCTTCGCCAAGCGTCTCCGCCTTCCCCTCAGCAAATGCGCGGATCTGCCGTGTGTCCTGAGTCATCTGCCCGCTATCCCAACCACCGAAGTAACCTGACAGAGTTGTGAGCCAGAACCAGCGTTTGATTTCCGCCAGTTGCGCCGCACTCGGATGGGGCACGAGCCGGAAGACCTCGGATAGCACGGCGAACTGATTGGCGTACGGTAGGGCCTCAGCTCGTGGGGCACCGATCTGAGTCGCCAGGAAGTCAGCTGCTCGCAGTGAGGCCGCTTTCATAGCATCTGCTGCAGAGGAAAGAGCATCTTTGTCCAGTTCGCGCAGTGCGTCGATGCCTTGAGCGGAGAAGTCCCCACCGGCGGCCGCGGCAAGCGTCCGAAGAAAGGTCTTGTTCTCGAGCGTGTCGAACTTCTTGGGTTCGAGGGTGCTCTTGAGGTCGTCAACAGTATTCCCCAGATCGAAGTCAGGGCTCCATGTAGCCGCTCGCATCAGGTCGTAAATCGTCAGCCGTGTCCCCAGGACTCCTGACATAGTCGTTTAGTTACATTGCGTCACGCACCTGCTGGCCTGGCCTTTTGCTGTGTTTTCTGGCGTGTCGCTGCGTGCTTCGGGATCGCCTTCCTGAGAAAATAGACGCAGTGACATAGGGCTG
>WNGQ01004725.1_pt1 | contig 13467 bp, 8 predicted proteins | sample 5407661 | NCBI WGS metagenome assembly WNGQ01 (sample SAMN13153382, study PRJNA577476) | soil metagenome | isolation source: 60 cm soil or saprolite under Garry oak tree replicate 2 | place: USA:California | collected 2016-06-15
ATACACAATGGTACCAAATTTCTTGCTGTGGAGTGCCTCTCGCGCCTCAGTCGAGGTTTCTGGCGGTATCAATTGTTATGGAACCCCCTATAGTATTCGAGAGCCTCGGCAAGCTGTGCATGTTGCTCAGAGGTCAGATCAGAACGCTGCGCGGCGGTCTCCCACATCTGTTTCTTGGCTGCCAGTTGTTGCTTTACTAACGCGCTGGTACTGGCTATGATCATTGCATCGTTAATGCAGGCCAGAGTGATCTCGTGCTGTACGTTCTCATCCATTGGTGTTTCTTCCTCAAAAGCTATATACTAAACTGCGGAATGTGGGGAATGTGGGAATTAAATACAAATATTTAGAAATTTGGAACATTAGCCCTATAAGACCCTTCCCATTGACAGATCTATGAGGCATACTTATACTAAGGCTACAATTCAAGACCGTTGTATTAGATAATATAACTTCGACTCTTTACAAGTTAGATTATCCTTGTTAAGGAGACCTCCTATGGACTCAGAGCCCTTATTTCATTGGTGTGCTGAATGCAAGCATCCTGTTTTTACATCTCAGGGTAATAGTTGTCCTACTTGTGGAGGCATGCTCAAATATCTTACAACTGATGCTCGTCCGGTCTTTGCTCGTGAACGTCGCATTTTGCAATTTTACGATCATGGTCCACTTACAACTGATGCTGTTTGGCGTGCAAGCAAAAGCCGTTACTACTACATTAATGGGAAACAGGTAACATTACCAGATTCGGAAAAACTGAAAAAAGATCTGCCTGCTATTGCTGATTATATTCGTGACAGTGACCATTATGATGCATTAGACCAGCAATTAATTCTTGATTATCAGAGACAGCTAGAGGCAAATCGTCCTCATCTTTTAGCACTAGAAGATGAAGCTTTTCAGTTTATTCAGCATGCGGTTCGTCGCTTCTCCAAGCGCACTATCATGGTTTCGTTCAGTGGAGGTAAAGACTCAACTGTCGTCTCTGATATTGTCCGGCGGGCTTTAGGTCGCTCTGACATTTTACATGTCTTTGGTGATACCACATTAGAAGACGAACATACCTATGATTATGTGCGTATGTTTCAAGAGCAGAATCCGCTTATCCCCTTCTTTAATGCGCGTGCAGAGCATAACTTCCATGAGTTGGTTGAAGAGATGGGACCTCCTAGTCGAGTAATGCGCTGGTGCTGTACTATATTCAAGGCCGGCCCTATTAACAATCTTCTACAAACAATGGGAGATCAGAAAGTTCTCACCTTCTACGGTATTCGTCGAGATGAGTCGTTGCGTCGTAGTCAGTATCACAAGATATCCTGGAATGATCCAGATCATCTAGGTAAGGTTGTAAAGGTTGACCAAGATGATGAGCTGAATGGGGTGACAGTAGGTGCTAAGATAGGTCAGCAAGCGACAGCATCACCGATTATCGACTGGACAGAATTCGATGTCTGGAATTATATGCTTAGTTACGATCTGCTCTTCAATAAATCCTACCGTTTGGGATACAGTCGTGTCGGCTGCTGGCTGTGTCCACTCAATTCTGAGTGGTCCGAGATGTTAGCAGGGATATTTTTCCCAGAAGATGCAGCACGCTGGCGAACGCAGTTAATTGGCTTTGCACATCGCATCGGTAAGCCAGACCCAGAGGAATATATCGATGACCGAGGCTGGGTCAAGCGATTTGGCGGAGCAGGGCTTCCCAACCGTTTTAGTGGTTTAGATGCAAAGCCTTGTGGCGATATGGCAAATACAGTTCAGATCGAGGTTGATCGGCCAGTAGACATTGAACTTGAAGAGTTTCTTAAACCTTTAGGTAAAATTATTCGAGACCGCTCTAGACCAGCTTTAGGCGAGATATATCTAGAAGGGCGTCGCAACCAAGATTGGGATGCTCTTATCGTACAGGCTCCCGAAAATAGCACGACCTTACGGTTTACTGTTATTAATCCAAAGCAAGACATGAGTCGATTGACCTGGTACTTCAAACAGCAGTCAACGAAGTTCCAGACGTGTATTCAATGTACAGCTTGTTCTGCTGTTTGTCCGCAAGGTGCCATTACTATTAAACCCGAGCAGCGTATCTATGAAATAGATCAGGATGTTTGCACGGGATGTATGGAATGCGTAACACATTTTGGTTCAACCGGATGCCTTGTTGCGAAAAGCCTAAGTGTCTTTGGAAAGAGCAAGGGTACAAGGGAAGTTATCCCAATACAGCCTCTCTAGACCTATGAAAAAATGAAATTACAGTATCGTGCGATAGAAGGAACGAATACAAAGACACGCCGACTAGCCTACCTCACCGCAATTCTTTTGATATTGCGTCAGGAAGGGTTGAGTGAACAATTGCTTCTGAAGAGGCTAACAACTTGGAGTTCAGATCATCAGAACGAGCTTCGCAACTACTATATGCACACAGGTGAGATCACATCTACTCAAAAGAACTCCGCAAGTTTCCAATACCTAGACTTAGCCGTAAGGTTAAAACTTATCGTTCCGCTTTCTGGTATGTATCAGATTACTCGTATCGGATCAGTACTAGTGGCTCTTATGAAGAGTTATGAACCAAATCCTAATCATTTCTTTCTTAATTTAGCGGAAAAAATATTTTATACCTACTGCATACTCAAGGCTGATGCTGATATATTCCTCACCATTGTTGATAGTCTTTTTAAAGAAGATGCTTCTCTTATTTCTCTCCAGCAAACATTTCAAGAGAAATTTCTCAAGAGGTTGGATGTTAAAATATTGACTGTCCAAGATGAAAGAGTAAGGCTACAATTACGAGATCGGCTGAGGGAAGTGAAAGAATGGGGGAAACCTGAACGTTATGCAGAACACCTTGTCCCTCCACGATTAAATTGGTTATTGGACTTAGGTTTTCTAGAACCTATTCCATTTCGTCAGCATTGTTTCAAGTCCACAGGAGCAGGACAGCTCTTTTTGTCGTCTTTACTTTGTATAGGAGAACCTTGCTTCCATGATGTAAGCGATCAATGGCTAGACCTCGAATACTGGCAGATTATAGCCCAAACGTTGGTTGAAATCGGGTCTCCAGTAAACTGGATGGGAGTTGACTTAGAGACGCAATACAACCTAATGGGAATATTATTGGCAGAAGCTTTTCATCTGTTTCGCTACTCATTTGTTCCCCGGATTTCTCTTATTCAAATAATGCTTTACTTGAGCATTCGGTTATTGTTAGATCATCATATTGTGGCTAGTCCTGCTGCTCTCACAGAATGGTTTTCATCAGCAAGAGTGATGGACGAACGGCGGTATGAGGTACGTCTATCACCTCGTGAAAATGAGTCTTATCTGATTATACTGTAGATAGGGAGGAAGTATTGTGCCGCGAGTTAGATTACCACAATCGTCACAACACAGTAGCTCAGAGAAAGCTCTCTGTATTGTAGACACATGTTCACTTGTCTATATGGATGGTGTTGAATTGGTTAGGAAACCTCTTCAGAAGTGGCTCTGGGAAGAGTTCAATGTAAGATATAGTGAAGCTGTTTTAAATGAGTTAACACCTTTTCAGGAGAAGATGAGTGTCCAAGAAAATTGGGAAAAGTATATGTGGAGATTCCCTAATATAGGGAAGTATGAAAGTGCAATTTTCTCATCTCATCAGAAGAAGATCGCAGATGTATATTGTAATCGTTGTAAGCAAACGACTTGGAAATACACAATGTTTACGCCAAGCCTTTTAGAGGATAAAGATAGAGGAGAACGCCACAACTGCAGCCTAGTACTCCATGCAATTCTTGAAGGCCATTGCTCTCAAGTTATTTTTCTCACAGATGACCTTCGAGCACAACGTGACTACACTGCATATTTCTTCGATGTATTTCCTATAGGTACCGTTTGGTCTCTGTTAGACTTTATCACTTATTTGTTTCTACGTCATAGGAACGAGATGTCTTTAGAGGATGTGAGAAGTGCTCTGCGAGATGTTAATGCAGTGAGAGGGACGACAGGAACGAAAAATGGGCAGCAACATAAAAACATCCAGTATGAGGAATCAGAAAAAAAAGTACGTCGTCTAAAAATGTATTATGGAAAGGTAGAGCGCATGTACCAAATATTCTCTCAAATTTAAGGAGGTACAGATGGTTAACATATATCCAAATGATTGGAGCCTTGTCCTACTAAAGCAGAATCCCTTCCCAAATACTCCTCCTCGCCGTCCAGAAGATGCCGTTTGGGCAGGGTTTAAGGATTTGAAGGAACAGTTAAATAGGCTCTTTGTAGAAGCTCTCGCTTCTCCTCGGACACAGATCGTTCTAGGACGAGGAGAGTATGGTAGTGGGAAAACACATGCCGCTACTTATAGTCGTCGTCAAGACTATTTGAACGACTTCAAGAAATTTCAACGGGTCAAAGGCGTCGATGTTTATTATGTTCGAGTCCCCAAGGAACCTGAGAAGGCAGATATGTTATTTTATCGAAATATCATTGAAGCTGTTCAGTTTCGGCGACTAAGATCAGTTATCAAAGAAATTATTGCAATTTATACCCCTCAAGTTGCTCTGGAGCGATTGCAAGAACTTACAGGTAGCGAAGCTTTAGGGAAAGCACTATGGTTGCTTGGATTTGAGAAAGAACGCGGTGGACAGCTACAACTCTTTCAGGATGATAATAGTTCAAATGAGCAGCAAAAACTTCTTGAAAGTTATTTCTTTTCACAGACTACAAAGAGTGATCTCAAGAAATTGGGTTTGAGTCGGGACATTAGTAGTACTCAAGATCGTTTTCATACCCTTGGATGCCTACTACAGTGTCTTATTGGGTTGGAGCCCGTCGAAGATATCGAAGCACACAGACGGATCATTCTGTGGGTTGACGAGATGGAGGATCTTATAAACTATCCTTCTCGCTATCACAAGCCTTTCATGCAAGGGTTACGAGACTTGTTTGATCGGCTGCCTGACTACTTTACGATTGTGATGAATTTTACGTTAGCGTCGCCTGACTATGCAACAGAAATTGAAATCGTGGCAGGTCAGGGCTTCCGGGATCGAATTACTCATCAAATCTACTTCAGAGAACCGAGTGAGGAAGAAGCCTTTGAATATGTTAGAGAGTTGCTTGAGTACTATCGTACTGAACAACCAGAACTTAGAGGACTACCAAACGTTTATCCATTTGATGAGGAGGCACTTCGTACACTCATTGATGATCTCCATGGCCGAACCCCTCGCGATATAAACCAAAGGTGCGCAGATGTCATAACAGAAGCTTTTCAGAAAGGGCTCATTACCGCCCCAGGTCAAGGTATCATCAGCAAGGAATTTGTTCGTAGTGTGGAAGATAAGCGTATAGGAGCTGAGTTGGTGTAAAAATGTCTTTTGCCAAACATGAAACATTCTATATTCGTGAAGGCTGGTTATTTAAGGGGATGGCAGCGATAAAGCAAGCCGAAGACAAGGGGCAGCTTCCAACGATCTTTCTGGATACGGATGCGCCAGAAAGACTTGGAATTGGTCATAATATGGTACGCTCGTTGCGCTTTTGGATGCAGGCAACTGGATTAGTTGAAGAGAAACAGGAGGAGCGTCAGCGAGTTCACCGTTTTACTCCCTTTGGAGAACTCATATGGAAGTATGACCGTTATCTCGAAGATGATCAGACTCTCTGGTTGCTTCACTATAATATGGTTTCAAGTAAAGCTCATACAACTACATGGTACTGGTTCTTCAATCATTTTGCACCATCTATTTTTGATGAGCCGCGATGTCTAGAGGCTCTGAAATATTGGGTGATTAGCAACTATTCTGATCAGGAAATTGCAGCAGGATCACTAAGACGCGATGTAGACTGTTTGCTACAAACATATTTACCCAGCAAAGTATCTAAGACTCCAGAGGACTTAAACGAATCACCTTTTGCTCGATTACATATTTTGAGTAGGTTAGAGAATGGTACCAAAAGTCTCTACAAGTTGGAGCGTTTGGATCCAGTTCAATTGCATCCATTACTACTGCTCTATGTACTTCTTGAGCGACAAATCCAAGTGAGAAAAGGAACGTCCCAAGTAGGATTGGGTGATGTTCTCCGTGAACCAATGAATGCAGGACGCACCTTTAGCTTGACAACTACTGTATTATCAGACTTGTTGGCAGAGCTGAACAAGCAGTATTCTGACTGGCGTATACATTTTGTGCGTACTGCTGGGTTAGATCAGCTTACGCTACCTACCTGCCAGCCAAATGAGGTTTTAGCTCGTTACTACTTGGAACGAGCTACTAATGGAACGAATTACTAGGCGTGAGGGTCTGTGATGTCTTTGGATATGGTTACATCGCCGCTACGTGCAATTGCACCACATTTTCAACGTTCTATTAATCTCGTATATGATGTAGGTGATGCTGATTACGTTGCGGGCTATATTCCCACACCTAATGGAGCGAATGCGTTAGCGGCTATCCTTCATAATACTTCATCTCATACGGCTCAACGCGCACATGTCTTACACGCTGCTTATGGTTCTGGTAAATCACTTTTGGGGTTAGTGCTTAGTACTCTTGCCAGTCAAGATGTACACTGCGCTACAGCAATCAGTGTTCTAGAGGATCGATTAAGGCGAACGTTTGCAGAACAAGCCAGAGGTATCACTGACTATCTTCATGGCGGTACGCACTTATTTCCAGTCATTCTATCCGGTGATGAAGGATATTTTACTACGGCCCTTATAAGGGCCTTATCTCGTGCTTTAAAACAACAAAACATCCCTGATCTCCATCTACCTACACAATTTCAAGCAGCATTAAATGTAATTCATTTATGGGAGAGTAGCTACCCAAAAGCTTATGCACAACTACAATCATTGTTAGCTGAAAAGGGAAGGTCCTCGGATCAGCTGATCTTTGACCTTCATGCCCTAGAGCATCATTCTCTGAGCCTTTTTGTACAGCTTTATCCACAAATCACAGCCGGTGCTCAGTTCGATCTCTATGCTGGCTTGAGTCTAGAGCGTATTTTTCATACAACAGCAGAGGCATTGCGCAACTTTGGCTATAATGGCATTATACTTATTTGGGATGAGTTCGGACGCTTTTTAGACTCACGTGTAGGTGATGCCTTTGGTGAAGAAGCAGCATTATTACAGTCATTTGCCGAATTTTGTAATCGTAGCGGTACTCACCAAGTACACCTTGTGCTTATTACTCATCGTGTACTGTCAAGGTATGCATCTGATCTTCCACTTTCATATCAACAAGAATGGGCAAGAATTGCTGAGCGCTTCCTAGCACACGATGTTTCAAGTGATCCTGCTGTTACCTATCGGCTGATAGCAGAAGCATTTACTATTCCAGATAGGAATGTCTGGCAAGGTTTCACAGAACGGCATAATGCAAACTTTGATAAGTTAACTGCCCTGTCATTGGACTTGTCCTTGTTTGATGAACTAGATGATATTTTTATACGCCAGCACATTGTAGAACGTGTGTGGCCGTTACATCCTCTTGTTGCCTACGCCTTACCCCGTTTAGCAAGTCGTGTAGCTCAAAATGAACGCACACTATTTACGTTCCTAGCAGCCGATGAACCAGGCACAGTGCCAGACTATCTCATGGAGCAGAAGGATAGTGATACGTGGTGGTTGATACATCTCGATGTGCTTTGGAACTATTTCGCAGATGCAATACGGTCTAACGCGGAGGCGGGAGGTACACATACAATCTGGTCGGGTGCTATGTATGCACTTAGCAAGGTTGCGAGAGACGATAGAGATACACAATCTCTTGTGAAGGTTTTGGCTATTTTGTTGATTGTGGGTGACATCAACATTCAAACAAAGGCAAATATTGGTCAAGTAGTGCCAACGACAGAGGTCTTGATATGGGCAACGGGTCTCCCATCTCAAGATGTTGTGGCACGGCTCGAAGTATTAGCGCAACGACGGGCTGTGGTCTATCGTCGAGCTGATGGCTATTGGACCTTTACGCGAGGAAGTGATATAGATATAGATGTTGAGTTGAGTAAGGCTATTGATCGACATACATGTACTCCTCAACAAATTCGTCAGACTTTAGAACAAGATTTTCCCTTGCCTTTTCATCTTCCTCGCGGACATAATCAAGAGAAATGCATCACAAGATTCTTTAGAGGTTTCTACTGCTGGCCTGATGAGATAGAACATACATCTACGGAAACATTTCTCAAGCAACAGAAAGATCATAGCTATGCGGATGGGGCTATTGTGTATGTGCTGGTGACAAATGCTGCCGAAAGAGAGCAGGCTGTCGAGATAGTCCAGAAATTGGCTGGTGGACGTGTATTATATGTTATCCCCGACCATCCACTTTTAATTATGGAGCCTATACGAGAACTCTTCGCGTTGCGAGACCTGAACAATGATCCAGCTTTCATGCAACAGGATGAGCGACTTGTCACAGAAATGGGCTTTTTAGTAGAGGATGCTCAACGGCGTTTAGCGCGTGTCTTACGCCCATTTTTAAATCCTGATGCAGAAAAGGTGACATGGTGGTGGTACCAAGCTTCTCGTTGGTGTTCAGAGCATCTCAAAACGGACGATATTTCACGGCTGCTCTCTCACTTATGTAATGAGTGGTTTCGTGGAACGCCAATTCTCAATAATGAACTTGTCAATAAACATGAGCCAACTATACAACAGGAGCGTGCTGTCGAGAAAGTCATAGACGTACTGCTTCAGTATCCATATGATGCCTTGCCGCCCCAATTTGGTTTACAAGGGCATGGTCCAGATTGGCTTATTACGCAAACGCTGCTCCTACGTACAAAACTAGTACAACTTTTAGCTACTGGTCAAGGAATATTACAAAGACCTGGACATGATCCAGCGTTGGCAGCGATTTGGGATAGTGTACAAAATTTCCTGCATAATGCAAGGGAAAATGAGCCAGAGATACTGACTCTCATAGATACATTGCAATCTCCGCCGTTTGGATTACGGAGAGGTGTTTTGCCGCTCTTGCTTGCCGCTATACTGCGTTTCCATCTTCCTGTTTTGACGATACGACAAAACAGAAAGATTATCTCTCCCATTACGGGTCAGGTTTTCATCGCACTATGTAAACAAGCAGATCAGTATACTGTTGAGATAAGTCCATGGGATGCTCGGCGTTCAATAGTGTGGACAATATTAGAAGAGCGTTTGAAGAATTTCCTCTCTGATCATGAGAAAACGCAACAACCGCTTAATGCCCTAAGTGTAGGGTTACTGCGTTGGCTACAAAGCTTGCCGAGGTACTGTAGAGATACTGCTCAAATTTCATCTGATGCAAAGCACTTCCGTACCCTTCTACGTAACGTACAACGAGAACCTGCTCAAGTACTTGCATATGATTTAGTAGAGTTACTGGAAAATGGCAATGTTGATGTAGAGAATGAACAGGCCTATCGTCAGATGATCACGGAACGTCTGGGATTCTTGATGGAAGAAGTAGCCACAGCATATCAAACGCTTCTCTACTCCTTAGATCAATTCGTGAGACAGACGTTTGCTGTTGATGCCTCTGATGGAAAGACAGCGTTGCATCTCTGGTTGGTATTTATCGAAGAACGGGTTGGGAAATCGCTAGATACCTTCCGTTTTAGTGATAGACTGGCCCAACGGCTTGTTGAAGTAGCTCATCAAAAAGGGAGTTTGGAGGGAGGGCAATTCTGGGATCAACTATCAAAGGCAGTGCTTGGTATTGCTCTTAATGACTGGAATGATCGGAGCAATGAAGCTTTTAAGCAGAAATTATTGGAAGCGAAAGAGCGTGTTGAACGTGAAGTTTTTGAACTAGGCGTGGATGAAGCTTCGGTAAAACTTTCTGTTTCACTTCCCATGAAAGATGAGCAAACATATCGTTTCCGTCCATCTGGCCTTTCGTCGCAAGGTCAGCGTATCCTACAAAATTTTAAAACGACCCTAGAAATTGCTGGCCGTCCTTTGTCTCCTGATGAAAAACGTCAAATTGTGCTAGCTCTGTTAGAGCATATAATGGGAGAAGTAAGTTCAAATGACTAAGTGGGAACCTATACTAACAGAAGACAAGGAAGTTATTTATTTAGATAACGCAGCAACAACGTTTCCTAAACCGGAGTGTGTATACGCAGAAGCGACGAGATTTTATAGTCATTTTGGAGGGAATGCTGGACGTGGAGGGAATCCACTTGCTCGTGCCTGTACTCGTTTGCTGGCAGAAACGCGAGAACTATTAGCCGAGTGGCTTGATACGCCCTCAGCTGAGAGTGTTATCTTTACTGCCTCTGCGACCCATGCCCTCAATCAAGCCATATTTGGTGTCGCTCTCCATCCAGGTGATGTTGTGTATGTCTCACCATTTGAACATAATTCCGTCCTCAGACCAATCGAATATCTACGTCAAACACAAGGTATACAGGTACGACAAATTCCTTTTGCACGTAGAACGTATCAGTGCCAAATGGAAAATCTTGAGGTTATGTTTCATACGGAACCTCCGGCGATCGTTTGTGTTACTCAGGCTAGTAATGTCTGTGGCATAATGCCTCCAGTACAAGAAATCGCGCAGCTTGCAAAACGAGCCAATCCCAAGTCCGTTATTGTTGTCGATGGAGCCCAAACGGCGGGCCTTTACCCGCTCAACTTGAAAGATGGACTCATCGACGCTTTTATCTTCTCGGGGCATAAGTCGCTCTACGGTCCATACGGCGTAGCGGGACTCGTTTTACCCTCGAAGTGGAAGCCTACTCCACTGTTATTTGGTGGCACCGGTACTTTTTCTGAGAGCATCGAGATGCCTAGGGATTTACCCTCTGCATATGAAGCTGGGAGTCACAATATCTGGGCGATTGCAGGACTCCATGCCTCTCTCCAGTGGTTAAAACAGCATGGACGAGAGAGTATTGCTGAACATAGTCTCCATCTAGCTACACAGTTACGCTTGGGTCTGATGAAGGTGCCTGATGTTGAGGTACGTACGCCAGGTGATACAATATCTTGGTGCGGCATTATTTCGTTTACAGTCGAAGATATATCGCCTCAAGCAATCGAAGCTGCATTGGGTGCGAAAGGTATTGCCGTGCGTGCAGGCTTACATTGTGCGCCGTGGGCGCATAGATGGTTAGGGACATTGCAAGCTGGAGGAACGGTGAGAATGAGTCCAGGGTATTTTAACTCACCTTTGGATATTGAAAAGTTTGTTGATTTGATCAAACAAGTGGTCAACCAATATAGCTAAATGGCGCTAGTAGTTAGTCCGGTTTGAATGTTGTGATGTGCCTGACCCCCACAAGAGGGGTCACTCCATTTCTGCCCCAAGAACCTAACTGGACTGAGTACTAGCCTTAAGTTTTTTATGTGAAAATCATCCAGTCAGCTCGAAGCCACCTGGGTGATCTTCACATACCTCCCGCTAGTGTTCTTTGAAAATAGGCGAATCTGCTCAATAGCACCTAAGACCGAGATACGAGGATTTTAGAACATAGGGAAAATGAGCAATAGCAGCAATAGTTAGGAGTGAAAGAACCATGTCCTGTTTTTTCACCTGTCTTTTTTCTCCACTACGATCTGCCCTTCCACCACATGCCGATCGTGAGAGATCCCCTTTCCATGCAGAAACAGGTGAAAATGTGGCTTTGCGCCTCTTTAGAGCAGACCTCCCCCATCGTTCTGGGTCCGCCTCTGCTCTTGCTCAGCACGTGCATGCTCAGGAAGGGATGTCTCAAGGATCACCGCTTCTTCATCTCGCCCCGTTTCTCGTAACAAGGTAGCATAGCGCATCCGTATGTCCAGCGTCTTCGGATGGTCAGTCCCCAGCGTTTGCTCCCAGATGCGCAAGGTCCGCTGGTAGAGCTGCTCCACCTCCGCATACCTGCCCTGTTTGTAATAAAGCGTTGCTAAATCGTTGAGGCATTGGGCAGTGTCAAGATGTTGGGTCCCTAGACTTTGCTCACAGCTTGCTAACGTACGTTGGTACAACGGTTCTGCTTCTCCATATCTGCCCTGCATAAAATAAAGCTTTGCAAGATCATAAAGGCATTTAGCTGTATCTGGATGCTGAGGTCCCAATTTCCGTTCACGAATCGCCAAGGAACGTAGGAGGAGCGGCTCGGCATCTGCGTACCTGTCTTGTTCACGGTAGAGCAATGCCAACCGATATAGGCTAATGGCTGTATGTACATGTTCTGGTCCTAGCTTTTGTTCGCAGATCGCCAATGCCCGCAGAAAAAGTGGCTCGGCTTCTCCATATTTGCTTTGACTGTAGTAGAGCTTCGCGAGATTGTTGAGACAGGTTGCGGTGAAGAGATGTTCTGGCCCCAGAACTTGTTCATAGATTTTCAGCGCACGTTGATAAAGTGGTTCAGCCTGTTCATAGTGACCTTGAGCGCTGTAGAGATTCGCTAAGCCATTGAGGTCAGTAGCCGTATCTGGGTGATCTGGCCCCCGTGTTTGCTCGCGAATCGTCAGCGCACGTTGATAAAGTGGTTCGGCCTGTTCATAGCGACCTTGAGCATAGTAAAGTTGTGCCAAGTTATCGAGGCTTTGAGCAGTGTCAGGGTGATCTGGCCCTAGTCCCCGTTCACGGATTGTCAATGCGCGTCGATAGAGCGGTTCAGCCTGTTCATAGCGACCTTTGTCGCGGCAAAGCTCCGCCAAATTGTTGAGGCTTTGAGCAATGTCAAGGTGATCTGGCCCCAATTCCTGCTCACGAATTGCCAGCGCACGTTGATAAAGCGGTTCGGCTTCCTCAAATCTGCTCTGATCATGGTAGAGCAGACCTAAGTTATTGAGACTCTCGCCTGTATCGTGGTGGTTTGGCCCTAACACTTGCTCACGAATCGCCAATGCACGTAGGTAGAGTGGTTCGGCCAGACTGTATTTTCCCCAAATATAGTAGAGCAAGCCTAAATTGTTGAGGATTTCTCCAGTGTCGGGATGCTCAGCTCCCAATGCTTGCTCGCGAATCGCCACTGCGCGTCGATAGAGCGTCTCAGCCTTCTGATACTCACCTTGGACGCGATAGAGCCTTGCTAAATTGTTGAGGCAGACGGCAATAAAGGGGTGCACAGGCTCCAACGTTTCCTCAGAGATTGTCAACGCACGCTTTAAGAGCACTTCCGACTCGGTATACTGAGCACGTTCATGTAAGTAGTGTCCAGTATGATTGAGCAATCGAGCAGCCCCAGGGAAAGAAAAGCCGTATTGTACTATAAGTAATGCACAGGCCTGAGCGTGCGGAAGAATCTGCTGACAGCGGGACCATGAGGTAAACTCGACTTCTGGAAAGAAGTCATTGACGACTCGTACAGTTCGCTTTGCCCATTCGCGTTGCGTCACCTCATCCATTTCATCTTTGAGCACAGCTTGTACTAAGCGATGAATGCTTAGCGTTGCATTTGTATTGCGATCAATGAGCGAATAAGCCAGCAACGCTACTATCGTTTGATCAAACTGTAAGGGATGAGCTGCTACCACTTGCAGCGATGGAGTCAGGTGTTGTGTTC
>WNGQ01018343.1_pt1 | contig 13466 bp, 12 predicted proteins | sample 5407661 | NCBI WGS metagenome assembly WNGQ01 (sample SAMN13153382, study PRJNA577476) | soil metagenome | isolation source: 60 cm soil or saprolite under Garry oak tree replicate 2 | place: USA:California | collected 2016-06-15
GGCACCGTGCGCGTGCCCACGAGTTGGGTAACCTTTGTGAAGCCCACAAAGCCCGGCCTCGCTTTCGCGAAGACGCCAAACCTGCGAAAACGTTTTCCCGCCTTCACCCCAAACTGGGGCGCAGCCCCAAGAAAACCCAAGCCACCTATCGGAAGGTCATAGACCCTTCCGCACATCAGGCGGCAGAGCCGCATGCGTGGGGAAAATACATTCTACCCGCCCTCCACCACAGGCAGTTCTGACAGAACCAAGTCACTGATCACTGCGACCACGGGGCGGGCTTGCGCACCCAGCGATGCTTTCGCAACTCATCAAGCAGTTCCGCAGGCAAGGGACCGGCGTCGCTCGCGGCTATGTTTGACTGCACGTGAGACAACTTGCGCATGCCGGGAATCACAGTGCTCACTTCCGCGTTGCTGAGGATGAAGCGCAGCGCCAGCTCAGGCATTGTCAGCGGTGGCTCGTCTCCGTGTGATTCGTTCCAGTCTTTGATTAATGCTTTCAGCGCGTCGGCATGCTCAATGCTCGGGATCAGATTCTCGCGAACGAAGTAGGTGTTGCGCCAGTCGCCTTCCGGCCATTTGCTTTCTTTCGTCAACGTCCCCGTCAATGTTCCTTCATCAAACGGCACGCGCGCGATGACTGCCACGTTCATGTCGCGGCAGGCGGGAAACAATTCGTCCTCAGGATTCTGATCGAAGATGTTGTAGATCACTTGCACCGAATCGATTAGGCCGCTGTGCACGGCGCGCACGCCGTTCCAAGGTTCCCAGCGATTGATGCTGATGCCCGCCGCGTGGATCAGGTTTTGACGGCGAAGCTCATCCAGCTTCTTCACCCAGCGATCGTCATCGACCCAGGCGTCTTCCCAGGTATGAAACTGAATCAGATCGAAACTCTGTAGGCCGGCATTCTGCAAACTCTTATGCACATACTCTTCGATGTGGTCCGGTGGATAGCAATCGTCAAGCGTGAACTCGGAGCGCGCAGGCCACTGCTGATTTTTTGGCGGAACCTTGGTCGCCGTGTAAAGCCGCTGCTCTTTGTTCGCGCGCACGATCTGGCCCAGCAAATTCTCGCTGCGCCCCTGTCCGTAGGCGAATGCAGTATCGAAAAAGTTGACGCCGAGATCCACGGCGGCCTGCAAAGACGAGAGCGATTCTGCGTCGTCTGAGTTTGACCAGTTACCCATGCCCCACATGCCGTAACCAATCTCACTCACCATCCAACCCGTTCGGCCAAACCGACGATGGTTCATCATTATTCCTCTTGGCTCGAAGTATCGATTTGAAGTTTGAAGAGAATATGTCAAAGAAGCCGACGCAGCAACAGTCCCACATGCTTTAGGAATCTCTGAAAGAATTTGGGGAATCGAGGCCCGAAGGGCCGCTATTCAGTAGCCACGTCCGTGAGGGCGTGGACCAAGAACCTTGAAGGAAGACGAGCGCCGAAGGTGCGGCACAAGCAAACGATTAATGGGGACTCGAAAGTGTCGGCCCTGCGGGCCTCAAGAGATGGGAATGTTATCGCTTCCACGCCCTCACGGATGTGGCTACTAAATAGCGGCCCTTCGGGCCTGAGATTCAGAGGAGCCGCGCCGATTTCCTAAATCTTGTTCAGACCTTCCTTGGCCTGTTTTTTTTTGGACAATCGCTCGGCAATATCGTGGGATTCCGTTGGGCATCGCAACAAGTTTGTCGGACTGCCAAAATGCGAAGCGCCCCGGAATCTGCGTAGACTCCGAGGCGCGATTCAGCAACAAAGCAGGTCAATTTATTGCTCGGCCGCCGAGCTGCTTTGACCAATTACGATGTTGTGGTCTTGACCGCTGAACACAATGCTGACCAATTGGTCATTGTTCATCGTGATCCTGGTTTCGTGCGCCTTACCGTCCGTGCGCTGCTCGAGGTGCGCCGTTGTTTTGGCGACGACCTTCTTGCCCTTCAGGATCTCCAAATCGCCGGTTTGCTCGTTGAACCTCAGATCGTAGTCACCAGCTTTGACCTGCGTGCCGTTAATCGTCACGTTCGTAGCTAACGTCACCGACTCTTTCTTGACCTTGTCGTGTTCTTTGCCGAGGGCCACCAGACCCGCCAGAGCGAGAATCATCACACCCACAAAGAAATGCTTAGCTAAGTATTTCATTACCCACATCCTCCTTATCGTTTTAGTGCACCATTCGCAAAAATTGCGGTTGCAATCATTGCAACCCTTTTGAACTTTTCGACGGTTCTGCATTGAGAAAAGTTGTCGTGTCTGCTTTTCGTTTTTCTGTCGATTTATTTGTACATTTTGATGCGTAGCCGTAAAACGCAAGCGAATGCGAGCAAGGCCCAGGAGTCTTTACCATGTCTATACAATTCTTTACAGTTCCTTACATTTTTGTCGCTGGGGCTTTGGTAAACTCACGGCTCATCGGTCGACTCTAATCGACTTCGTCGTTTACAATGCAGATTTGTCACGACGAATGTGATGCGCATTTCAACGCCTGTCCCACGAAAGTCGGCCCGGCACCGGCCGTGTGTGTCATCGGTTTTGAAAACTAACAACTTACTTTGAAGGAGAGTTCAATGAGAAAGATTCTTTTCGCTATTAGTCTGTTGGGTGCCCTGACGTTGGCGTTGGCAGTGAGTGCCGCCGCGCCGGCGAATTTCGCGGGCACGTGGAATCTGGACAAGGCCAAGAGCCAGGGTCTTTCCCCGCGCCTGCAGGAATCACCGGCGGCCAGCCTCCCGCTGGCGCTCCCCCTGCTGGCGCCCCTACGGGAGGTGGCAGTGGCCGTGGCGCCGGCATGGGCGGTCCGCAAACCTATAACCTCGATGGCAGTGAAACCAATTCGGAAAATGGCGCGGCCAAGACAACGCGCAAAGCCACGTGGTCAGGCGATGGGAAGACACTGGAGCTGTCGGCAAAGACCACCTTCACCGGCCAAGACGGTACTGAACGAACCAGCACCAGCACGGATAAGCTACAACTTTCCGGAGACGGCAAGGTTCTAACTGTTAACCGCCATAGTGAGGGCGGCCGCGGACCGCAGGACTCGACACTCGTTTTTAACAAGTAGTGGTTCCGTCAGCGGTCTAGAAATTCAATTTGCGGAGACGCGGTCGCGTCACCATGCGATCGCGTTTCCGTCTTCCATCCAATCGCGCGTGACGTCGCACCACAGCGCCAGGCCCTGCCAGGAATTGAAGCGCGCATAAAACCGCGCGATCTTTTTGTCAGACGCCGTGCGTCCGCCGTTTCGTATGCGGGCGAATTTCGCGCGGGTCCAGGAATCCAACGCCAGGCCGTCGTAACGGCCGACGAGCTTCAACAGATTCTCGGCGGCATAATCGCCTACTCCCTTTACACTCTTCATGTTCTTGATAAGTTCCGGCGTCGGCAGATCGCTTGCCAGCCACTCTTCTGTTTTCAGTTCACCTGAGGCCACTCGGTCCGCCAGTTCTTTCAGATAAGACGACCGATAACCCGCGCGCACTTCGTTTACATAAAACTTCAAGGGCATCAAAGCCATGGCTTCGGGCGTGGGAAACGTTCTGAGCCCATCCTTTGCCTCGCGACCGAGATTCTCAACCAAGCCTGTGACCATCTTGTCGGTAAGCGCCCACGAGCAGTTAGTGGTGCAGATCATTTTCACCAGGTCTTCGAACACGGTCGGCGAGCGCAGCATCCGGCCGGCGCCATCGCGCGCGATCCATTCGAATTCGGGATCGGCCGTCATCGCTCGATAAAAAACGGTCATGTCGTCGTCGAGTCTGAACATGTGCCGCACGTCGCGAATAACTTTTTCGCTGGCCGCCTTGCTGGGGCGGCTCGAGATGTTGATCCGCAGCTCGCGCTTTGTTCCGGTGATCTTCACGGTCACCGGCGGCGTACTGCCAAGATCGAGAACCCGGGCCAGTGTCCAGCTATCTTGATCGAAGTCAAAGGGAAGTAGAGCGGACCAGCCGTGACTGATCATCGTGCGCTTGAAATTAAAGCTGCGTGGAGTAGAAATTGATATTTGCATGAATGATTCCGATCCGGCGCGTGCCCGAACACTCCTAAGACTATCAGTTAGATTACAAAGATGAAACCGCCCAGTGCGCAACGTTGTCGCAGTGCTTCTTCGGATCTGCTGCGCGCGAATCGTTTGTGCGCGTTGGTGTGCTGTATAATCCGCAACTTAACAATGGATCTCAAAACCCTGCCAACTCCATCGCTGGTGCTCGACGTCGGCCGCCTGAAACGCAATGCTGAAAGAGTTGGCGGACGGGTCCGCGAGCTGGGAGCGCGATTGCGGCCGCATATCAAGACACACAAGTGTATCGAGGTCGCGCGCATTCAAACCACCGGCCACTCCGGCCGTATCACCGTCTCAACATTAGCGGAGGCCGGCGCCTTCGCAGCAAATGGATTTCGAGACATCACCTACGCCGTTCCGATCGAGCCAGGCAAATTCGATGCGGCAATTGAGATCGCCAGGAAATGCGAACGGTTCAGTTTGATCACCGACGATCTGCAAATACCAAATCATCTAAACAACGCGGCCAGGCGCGCCGGCATCGGCATCGACCTCTTTTTGAAAGTTGATTGTGGTTATCACCGTTGCGGCGTTGAGCCTGATTCGAACGAAGCCACGGAAATTCCACGCAAAATCTGCGGCCTGTCAAATCTGCGCTTTGCGGGAATTCTTACGCATGCCGGCCAGTCGTATCATTGCGGAACGCCAGAAGAGAGGCTAGCGGTGGCCCGGCACGAACGAGACGCGATGGTGGAACTGGCAGGTCGATTACGGCAATCCGGAATCGAAGTACCGATTATCAGCATTGGCTCGACCCCAACGCTGACGATCGTCGATCACCTTGACGGTATCGACGAAGCTCGGCCGGGAAGCTACATCTTTTTCGATGCGTTTCTGGCCTCCATCGGCGCTTGCCACATCGACGATTGCGCATTGACTGTGCTGGCAGCGGTCGTTCATCGAGATCGAACTCGTAACAAAATCGTAACAGACGCGGGCGCGATCGCCCTTTCGATGGATCGCGGTCCGATCGAATTCGATCCTAGCTGCGGCTACGGCCCGCTGCTCGACATCGACGGTAACGATCTGGGTACAAGGATAGAATCGCTCTCGCAAGAGCACGGACAAGCTACGGCTGATTCGTCCGTAATCGAGCGATTAACAGTAGGTACGCGGGTCCGCGTCGTGCCAAATCACTCATGCCTGACTGCGGCGCAACACACTCATTACAACGTCCTGGAAAGCGGCAAGATCGTCGACCGCTGGGATACTCAACAGGGGTGGTAGTGCCGCGTCAGACTTCTGTTCGCTTAGAATTCGGTCAACCTGATTCTTGACACTCGTAGCAGTGCGGCATAAACTGGACGCACTTGAAAACAGTGTATGGAAGGCTGTACTCGGGCACCCTATAACACTTGGGCGAGCGCGAGAGAAGAGTCCAACAACAGGGCTTTCAACAGTCGGTCGGTGAACTTAAGCACCGCTTCCAAAAAAGAGCCGGAGCTTTCCGGCACGCGCTCCGTCGCCCCACTGGGTATTGCACGGCAAATCCAGATGGGGCGATGTCGTGTTTGGAGCGGACGATGGACCATGGACGATAGACAATGTCGAGCGGCTCAGGTCTATGGTCCGTCGTCCATGGTCTGTGGTCGGTTTTACCGCACATAAATCGGATTGGAAATAATCCACGGCTGGTCACTAACGGGTTTCGCAAGTTGCGTCAAATAAAGCTCGACGCGATAAACTCCCTTCTCACTGACGGCGAATTCCTTGCTTGAAACCCCACTCTGGTCCTGAACCGAGTTACCATCCTTGATCAGCACGATCCGACTGCTGACTGGAGTATTCACTGTCAATCGAACGCTGTTTCCCAGCTTGATTTCATCACCTTGAATCCTCTTTTCCGTTCCATTCGTCGCGGTGAAACTGAAACCAGACGCGTCGCTGAATAGATCGAAGGCAATAAAACAATGGCCATCGTGAAGGGCGGCAAGTAGAGTCTCAGCAGTCAGGGATTTGTCTTGCGCGATGAGCACGTGCATCCGCACCAGGCGAAAACTTCTTTCGTAAGGATCGAGTTTGATTCCCAGCAGCGCCCTTCCAGACGAGTCATTCAGGCTGACGCCAATATTCGCGTGCGCGTCATTGCCGGCAATCGCGACCAGCTTTCGGTTCTGAGTCGCGATCGCTTCGTCCCACTTCTTCAAGGCATCCTCGGGTCGCGTGTAGAAAGTCGCAAACAGCAGATCTGGATAACTTCGATACGCCCACAGGCCATCGAAAAATGTGACGACGGCGTTTACTCGCCGCGCGTTCGTGAAGACGTTGTAAACCTCAACGCCGTCGAAATCATTTGCGCTCCAGCTTTTGAATTCCTGCGGATAGGCGATGAAGGCCAGCGCTCGCTTCGCTCTCTCTCGCGACAGAAGCTCGGGCGTTGAGATGTTGGTGTCGGTGGCAGCCGTTTCATCACCCGGCATCACCAACAATCGATCCTGATCTGCCGTGGCCACTTCGTTGCCGTTCACAAACAGCACGCCCGCGTGAACGCCTTTCAGAGTCATCGCCGACGTGTCAAAGTTCTTCGACGGGTGCTCAGTCATGATCACAAAGTTGAGTTGATTCGCGGTTGCCGCGGCGATGATGTCTTCAAACGTGCCGGTGCTGTGGCCACCAAGAGATGAGTGGACGTGAATGACTCCTTTGTATTCGGAATAAACATCATTCGCTTTCTGATCCGGCTTGCGCTGTGATTTGAGTTGCTGGATGGCGGCATGGAGCTTGCCGAGTTTGTAACGGCGGTACGCGAACGGCAACTGGGAGAGAACAACCACCACCAGCAGGATCAGGATGACCTTCTTCCAGCGTTTCATAAGAAAGGCAGAGAGCAAAGGGCCAAGAGCAAAGGAGCGTACCGAATCAGAGATGGCGAACCCCCATCAGTTTACAAGGAAAGAGTTGTTTTCGTCTTTGCTTTTCGTTCCTGGCTCCTCGCTCTTCGCACTTCGCCCTTTGCCCCTTCACTCCTCAAAATCGACAGACGCGACGTGCTCGCTGATACTGCGGCCAAAGTCGGCCACTTTCACGTGCTCCGGATGTACCGTGTAAGCATCGAGCGCGGTGCGTTCGCGAAACACCGCTACCAGACCCGTGTCGTAAGAACGTGCCAAGCGAAGCGTATCGAATCCAACCGAGAGGCTTTCCACCTCCCTGATGATCGAGGCCAGGTTGCGCAGTCGCGCCACGTGCTCTTCGCGGATCGCCTGCTCGATATCCTGACGGTATTTCCACATGACGATATGAGTCAACATTGTCCTGAAATCTCCTCATTCTTCATTCCGGATTCTTCGTTTCCATTTGCGATAGCGAAGAGCTCTCACTGAAAAGAAGTCGCAATACAATCCTTGGCAGCTCTTCTTTGCGTCTTTGCGCCTTTGCGGGAAACTTCCTATTCGGGCAGGCGGTTGACGACTCTCTGTATTCCATTCTTGATTAGCTCCACATTGAAGTTGATCAGCAGACCAAGGTGAATGCCGGTCAATCGCAGGTACGTCTCCAGTTGCTTGCGATGAACCGGTGCGATGGCTTCGATAGACTTGACCTCGACAATGAGTTTGTTGTTGACGATCATGTCGGGGCGAAACCCGAGATCAAGTTGGACGCCTTCGTAAACCACCGGTACACCTTGCTGAGTGAGCACGCTCAATCCGCGCTGGCCTAGTTCGTAGGCGAGAGTAGCCTCATATACCGATTCAAGTAAACCCGGACCTAGCGCTCTGTGAATTTTTAGCGCGGCATCCACAACTATGGTCGCGATTTGGTTTTCAGTCATGAGGTACGTCTCCGAGAGAATAGGAGAACGGAAGTTTTCCCGCAAAGGCGCAAAGACGCAAAGAAAGAGGGTGCTGGCTGTCACGAACAATCGTTTATTGACCCAGGAGCCGTAACTGCTCATTTAGCAGGTCCCAAACCTGACGCACGTGTCTTTCAGTTGTGCGGATATTCCCGATCGAAAGGCGCAGCGTAATCTTGTCGTTCAGCTTTGTGTGCGAGAGCAACGCCCTTCCCGTTGCGTTCACGCTATGCATGATCGCTTCATTCAGAACCTCCAGCCGAGCAGTGCGCGCTTCTTCGTTCGACGCCTCGACTTGCGGGCAAGCACGAAAACACACGAGACTGAACGGCACCGGCGCGAGCAGTTCCCAATCAGGTGATTCCTCGATCCAGGAAGCAAACAGTTTCGCCAGCCGGCAATGCTCGCGTATCCGCGCCGCCAATCCTTCATGCCCGAAGTAACGAATAATCATCCAGAGCTTCAGGGCGCGAAAACGGCGCCCGAGTTGAATGCCATAGTCCGATCCACTCCGCACCTTTTCCTGTTCAGGCGTGCGCAGGTATTCCGGCACCAGTGAGAACGCACGCCGCAACAGATCCATATGCCGGCAATAGAGTACCGAGAGATCAAACGGCGTGAATAACCATTTGTGAGGATTAGTGACGACTGAATCCGCCCGCTCGCACCCATCGAGAATGTATCGCAACTCAGGCACGACCGCCGCTGAGCCCGCGTAAGCCGCATCGACGTGCAGCCAAAGAGAATGCTCTTCACAGATCGGCGCCATCTCGCGCACCGGATCGATGCTCGAAGTCGAAGTCGTCCCCACCGTAGCGACAACGCAGAAAGGAAGGAAATCGTTGTGTTTGTCTTCCTCCACGGCTGCGGCCAAGGCCTTCGCGTCCATGCGAAACTCCGCGTCAGTAGGAATCTTGCGCAAGCTACGTTGGCCCAAGCCCAGCGTGATGATTCCCTTTTCAATCGATGAGTGTGCCTGTTCAGAAGCGTAGACGCGCAGCAACGGCAGGTCATTTCGTCCGCTCATGCCTTCTTCGCGAATACGCATTTCGACGCCTTCGCGCGCGGCGGCGATCGCGTGCATGCTCGAAACGGAGGCGGTGTCGTAGATGATCCCGCTCAGTCCCTCGTCAAGTCCCATCATCTGACGCAGCCAATCTAACGCCACTTCTTCGAGCTCAGTTGACGCGGGCGAGGTGCGCCACAACATCGCTTTGTTATCGAAGGCGGCAGTCAAAAGCTCGCCAAAGATTCCGGGCGCGGAAGTTGACGTAGCAAAGTACGCGAAGAAAGACGGATGGCTCCAGTGGGTCAGCGCCGGCACGACTAACCGATTGATGTCTGCAATGATCTGTTCCATGGGCTCGCCTTTTTCCGGCGGCGCAGTGGGAAGCTGCGCTTTCAGATCGCCCGGCTCGATCTGGGCCAACACGGGCAGGTCTTCAAGGCGGTCGAAGTAGTCGGCGATCCAGTCGATCAGCTCGTGACCAAAGCGGCGAAACTCTTCTGCGTTCATATCGCCGGACGATGGCGCCGTTGTGTTCGATGTGCTTGGCAGTGGTTTCATGCGCGTCAGTCTAGATCAGGTTCAACTCAAACTCTACATAGACCGGAGGCTCGCAAACCCAATACCCACTGCCGCCGACACTAAGTCGTACAATGCGATTTTCTTTATAATTGGCAACTTATTTGCCACATTATCTATTGCCATGACTGCGCTTCGCCGCTATTATCTTGACCGTAATACACCGAAAAGCCGGTGCTGCTCGCACGCGTGGCTCGAGCCTGAACGTTCCTGCGGCGCCCGCGCTGAAGGTTTTCTCCCCAACTGCTGTCCCGGCAGTTCTCGTTTTTGCAGTTTGCACTACTATCATTTTGGATCGAATCGGATCCAGGGAAACGAAAGTAAGTTAGAGAATCCGAGGACCTAACGGAGGATGAACGATGGCAGACTCGGCCGTCCAGACCGCAAATAAGACCACTGGATTTATTCGCGGTCTCGGCTTGCTCGATTCGACGATGATTGTTGCCGGATCCATGATTGGGTCTGGCATTTTTATTGTCTCGGCAGACATCAGCCGCCAGGTCGGCGCGCCGGGCTGGTTACTCGTCGTTTGGATCGTAACCGGTTTGCTGACATTGATGGCGGCCCTCAGCTACGGCGAGCTGGCCGCGATGATGCCCAAGGCGGGCGGCCAATATGTTTATCTGCGGGAAGCCTTTTCGCCGCTCTGGGGATTTCTCTATGGCTGGACTCTCTTTCTTGTGATTCAAACGGGCACGGTGGCTGCGGTCAGCGTTGGATTCGCAAAGTTTCTCGGTGTTCTTTGGCCAAAGATCTCGATTGATAATTACGTGATTGCGCCTGTGCGACTCACTTCGGGTTACGCAGTTTCGCTCTCAACCGCGCAGCTTGTAGGTATCATCATGATCGCGCTGCTCACGTTCATGAACACGCGCGGTTTGAAGCTTGGCAAGCTGGTCCAGAATATTTTCACCATTACTAAAACAGGTAGTCTGATAGCGCTGATTGTGCTTGGGGTTTTGGTTGGCTGGAACGCCGACGCAGTTCACGTCAACTTCGGAAACTTCTGGCACGTCGGAGGCCAGCTCCAGGACGTCGGGCGGGGACTTACCGCCGCCCTTCCTTTCGGGCTTTTCGTGGGAATCTGCGTTGCCCAAACGAACTCGCTTTTTTCCGCCGATGCCTGGAACAACATCACGTTTACCGCCGGCGAAGTGAAAGATCCGAAACGAAACATCCCACTGTCGCTCGCGTTTGGAACATTTCTCGTGATTGCCCTGTACCTGCTGGCAAACGTTGCCTATCTCGTCACGCTGCCGATTGAAACGATCAAGACGGTGCCGGCGGATCGCGTCGCCTCAGCAACGGCAAACGTCGTGTTTCCGGGACACGGTGCCGGAATCATGGCGGTGGCCATCATGATCTCCACGTTTGGCTGCAATAACGGATTGATTCTCGCAGGCGCACGCGCCTATTACGCGATGGCCCGCGACGGTTTGTTTTTTCAGCGATCGGGCGAGTTGAATCACAAACACGTTCCGGCCTGGGGACTGATCGTGCAGGGCATTTGGGCAGCAGCTCTGGTCCTGCCTCGTACCATCAACAAAGACGGGAGCTTCGGCTCGCTTTATAACGACCTGCTGACTTACGTTATTTCCGCCGCGTTGATCTTCTACATTCTTACGATTCTTGGCATCATTGTGCTTCGGAAGAAACGACCGGACGCGGACCGGCCCTATAAGGCTTTCGGTTATCCGATAATTCCGGTACTGTACATCGTCGGCGCCGCGGTCATTACAATTGTTCTGTTCGTCTATCAGCCGGCGCAGACATGGCCCGGTTTAGCTATCGTCGCCACGGGCATTCCAGTGTATTTCATCTGGCGCAAGGTAGGAGTGCCAATGCCGGAAGAGGGATCGATTTCCGAAGCGGCAGCCGAGGCAAAAGGTGAGTATTGATGTTCGACAAACTTCACTTTGTCGAGTGCGGGAATAAGATAACGGTTAAACACGAGCGACAAACTGAAGTTTGTCGAACTCCAGCGGAGGTTCACTAATGGCCAGCAACCTATTCGCAACGAAACCGCTCAGCTTGTTACTCCAGGAGATGGCCGGCGAAAACCGTCTGCGCCGCATTCTTGGACCGGTACAACTGACGGCGCTCGGCGTAGGCGCGATCATTGGCACGGGCATCTTCATTCTGACTGGTGTCGCCGCACACGATCGTACGGGACCGGCGCTAATGCTTTCGTTCGTGCTGGCCGGGTTCGCCTGCGTATTTGCCGCGCTCTGCTATGCGGAATTTGCTTCGATGGTGCCCGTCGCCGGCTCAGCCTATACCTATGCCTACGCCACGCTCGGTGAACTTTTCGCCTGGATCATCGGCTGGGACCTGGTGCTCGAATACGCGGTCGGCTCAGCCACGGTGGCGCACGGATGGTCGGCGCATTTTCAGGAGTTCATACCAATATTTCACGAGGGACTTTCATGGATTCCCGCCAAGCTGCCTCATGCTTTCCACACTGCGCCCATTAACTATTGCGTCAACGTCGACGTCGCTGGTGGATGCCCGCATCCGGGAATTGTCTCTACGGGATCTTACTTCGATCTCCCAGCGATTCTGATTACATTCATCCTCACAGTGATTCTGGTCAAGGGCATCAGGGAGAGCGCGACTTTCAATGCCGTGATGGTCGCAATAAAGCTTGTAATCGTGCTGATGGTGATCGGCATTGGGGTGTTCTTCATTAGCACGGCTAACTGGCATCCGCTTGCGCCGTACGGATACACGGGAGTCAGTTTCTTTGGGAAGACTCTGCTGGGCGGAACTTCTGGGAGTGGGGTGCCGGTTGGAATGATGGCAGGCGCGGCGATTATCTTTTTCGCTTACATCGGTTTTGATTCCGTCTCAGTTCACTCTGAAGAAGCGCGCGCTCCCGCAAAAGACGTCCCTATCGGTATTATCGCCTCTTTGATTATTTGCACGGTCCTGTACATTGCCGTTTCGGCTGTTCTCACCGGAATGGTGCCTTACAAACGCATCAACATCGATGCGCCCGTCGTGGATGCCTTCAAGCAAGCCGGTGTGGTTTGGATGCAGTATCTCGTGGCCGCGGGAGCGATGACCGGCATTACTTCGGTGTTGCTTGTGATGATGCTTAGTCAACCACGCGTGATGCTGGCGCTCGCGCGTGATGGGTTGGTGCCAAAGAATTTCTTCGGTGACATTCATCCAAAGTTTCGCACGCCCTGGAAGTCAACAATTCTGACGGGACTCTTCGTCGCCTCGATGGCGGGATTCATACCGCTGAGCATCCTGGCGGAAATGACAAGCATCGGCACGTTGTTCGCTTTCGTAATCGTCTGCGGCGCTGTGATGGTGATGCGTCGGACGAATCCCAACGCTAATCGTCCGTTTCGCGCGCCGCTGGTCCCGCTGATTCCAATTCTGGGCATTCTGACCTGCTTGTTATTGATGTTTTCGCTGCCTGCAGAAAATTGGTATCGGTTAATCATCTGGCTGGTAATCGGATTCAATATTTATTTCGGTTACGGTAGATATCGGAGCGTGATGTCCGGAGGCGCAATTGGTTCTCGTGGTCCTGTGATGATCGGCCTCGGCCTGCTCGATGGAATAACTGCTGGTGTGGCTGACTATATGTTCGTGGGAACGAATTGGCCGCATGTAGCGGTCGTGGCTCTTGCGGGAGTCGCGTTGGGACTCCTCGTCGGTTTTGTAGGCTTTTCGAGCTCAAGATCAATCGGGCCTGGCTCGGGCGGCGCGTTGGCGCACGAACTTGCCGCTCACGGCGTTGGCGGACAAGCAGTCGGCGACCCCCACGCACCACCGAGCAGCCCGGCTGCTCCGGTGGACACGACGATCAAGGAAGACTAGTTGCCGCAATTCGTTCGCCAGCTTGTTCGAAGACACGCGCGAGCACTGAACACAAACTCGAGGGGCTGAGCTTCGCAGTTCAGCCCCTCATCAACTTGCTGAGACCGCTGAGACTGCTATGCTGACAATAGACCTCGATCTAAAATGCCCCAAAGAAGAATGAAAAGCACTTTTCTGCCAGTAACAAT
>WNGQ01004727.1_pt1 | contig 13463 bp, 14 predicted proteins | sample 5407661 | NCBI WGS metagenome assembly WNGQ01 (sample SAMN13153382, study PRJNA577476) | soil metagenome | isolation source: 60 cm soil or saprolite under Garry oak tree replicate 2 | place: USA:California | collected 2016-06-15
ACCAAGAACAGCGTGATCAAATGCATGCAGACGCCACACGTGTGCCCCAGGCGCACCTGAGCGAGGTTGGAACCGAATGGGGCACATGGCGGCCACTACACTTGCCTATGTTCCGGAATCTGCTGATTGCGGACCTAGTCTCAGATATGGGCACGTTTATGCAAGGTGTTGGTGCCGCATGGCTGATGGTTTCGCAAGGGGCCGGGCCGTTGCTTGTGGCGCTGACACAAACTGCGTCGGCATTTCCGTTTTTTCTTCTCGCGCTGCCTGCAGGAGCTTTGGGAGACATCTTTGATCGGCGGAAACTGATACTGACGACGGAAGTATGGATGTTTTCTGTAGCGGTAGCACTCGCTATTCTGACGGCGCTGCATTTAATTACGCCTTGGGCGTTGCTCCTCTTAACGCTCGCTTTGTCGATCGGAGATGCGCTCGAAGCGCCGACCTGGCGAGCGGTCCTTCCAGAACTGGTCTCGCAACAGGGGTTGATGCCGGCCATTGCTCTAAACGGGATTGAATTTAATTTGGCCCGCGCGCTCGGTCCAGCGCTGGGTGGATTTCTGATAGTGGCGGCAGGAATTGGCACAGTGTTTTGGCTGAATGCCGCATCGTATCTCGGCGTGCTATGGGTGATTGCACGGTGGAAACGACCGCCAAATCAGCCAGGCCCGCTGCGAGAGACCGTGCCGGGTGCGATCCGCGCGGCGGTTCGGTACACAAGAAACGCGCCTGACATTCTGACCGTTCTCGGACGAATCGGATGCGTTATGTTTTTGCAAGCGCGTTTTGGGCGCTCCTGCCCACCGTCGCTCACGAATTGCGACGAAGCGCGACACTTTATGGGTTGCTCTTAGCCGTCTTTGGCGCTGGCGCTGTGCTAGGAGCCATGGCGCTACAACGAACACGTTCCTTGTTCTCGTCTGATGCGCTGCTCGCACTGGGAACCACTGCCTTGCAGCGTCGCTTTGGGGCGTCGCCGGATTCAAATCCGTAGCACTCCTCTCCGTTGCAATCTTGTTCGGAGGAATTGCGTGGACCGCAATCATCTCCTTGATGACCACGGTTATGCAGAACTTGGCGCCGGATTGGGTGCGCGCGCGTGCAATGGCTGTGTTCATGCTCGTCTACATGGGAACGTGGACAGCCGGCAGCGCTTTTTGGGGATATGTCGCAGGCCGGCAGGGCACACACATTTCTTTGATTGCCGCAGCTATTGGCACGGCCGTTTGTCCAATATTGGTATTGATTTCGCGTTTGCCTGATACGCCTGTGGATCTTGGAGCTTGGGACCACTGGGGAAAACCGATGCTGGTTGGAGACGTAGACCCAAGTCAAGGACCCGTACTGGTTACAGTGGAATATGAGGTTGAGCCGACGAAGTCGGACGAGTTCCTAGAGGCTCTCCACAAATTTGCACGAGTGCGACGGCGGGACGGAGCATCAAGGTGGGGCGTCTATCGCGACACTGACCATCCGGCGCACTACGTCGAAACGTTCATCGTCGAATCTTGGGCGGAGCACTTGCGACAGCACGAGCGATTGACGAGAGGAGACCACGACCTTGAGGAAAACGTGCGTCGTTTTGAATCGAAGCCTATTAAAGTACGGCATTTCATCTATGCGCGCAGCAAACGTGGGCGGCAGTAAATAGGGGACGCGACCTGAAGAGGCTGGCACAACTCACGTGAAGCGTTAAGCGATACCCCGGATTGTTGTTCTTCCATAGCCTTCTTTCCAACCGCGACTGCGGACCATGTGTTTGGGTGTCAAACCGCACATCCGGACTATAATCGCCGGATGGCATCAACGGCTGATGGCTCCCCTCGATCTGGACATTCGCTGGACATTCGTCTCGTTGTTGACAGGATCCCTGCGTTTACGTGGTCAGCTCATGCGGATGGCTCCGTAGAGTTCGTGAATCAACGATGGCGCGAATACGCCGGTCTTTCTGCTGAAGAATCGCAAGGTTGGGGCTGGCAGGTTGCCATCCATCCGGAGGATTTGCCGTCATTAATGCGGAAATGGCGCGAGCTCTTGATCTCAGGAGAACCTGGTGAAATCGAAGCGCGCATGCGCCGCCATGATGGCGTCTTTCGCTGTTTCCTCATTCGCTTCGAACCCTTCCGCGACGAAACCGGGAAGGTCGTGATGTGGTACGGAGTAAGCGCTGACATCGAAGACCTCAAGCAGATTCAGGAGAGACTGCGTGAGGATGAACGCGAGCTTCGGCAGATCACGGACGCAATACCGCAGGCGATAGTTGTCCAGGATCCCTGCGGCGTACCGATCTACGCCAATCAAGCTACTCTCGACTATACGGGCCTTACTGCTGACGATGTGATTGCGCCAAATTTTCGGGAGAGAATCTTTCATCCGGAGGACCTCGAAAAATTCCGAAACGAGCGAAAGGCTGCTCTCGCGCGTGGTCTTCCGTTCGAATTCGAGCATCGGGCTCGCGGGAAGGACGACCAGTACCGTTGGTTCCTAATTCAATACAATCCTTTTCGAAACGAGCGCGGACAGGTGATTCGCTGGTACGCGACAGGAACGGACATCGATGACCGCGTCCGAGCCGAAGAGAGGACGCGGAACGAAAATCTGGCGTTGCGAGAGCAAATCGATCGTGACTCGATGTTCGAGGACATCGTGGGCTCTTCGGAAGCGCTGCGAAAGGTGCTTCGCCAAGTCTCCAAGGTTGCAGCGTCCGATTCCACCGTGTTGATTCTGGGAGAAACGGGCACTGGGAAAGAATTGATTGCTCGTGCAATCCACAAGCGTTCAAAGCGCGCTGATCGTGCATTTATCGGCGTGAATTGCGCCGCCATCCCGCCTTCTTTGATTGCGTCGGAACTCTTCGGTCACGAAAAAGGCGCTTTTACAGGTGCGACGCAACGCCGCATGGGGCGCTTTGAATCGGCCAATGGCGGCACGATCTTTCTCGACGAAGTCGGCGATTTACCTGCCGAAATCCAGATTGCGCTGTTACGAGTTCTGCAAGAACGTGAAATCGAACGCGTTGGCAGCAGCCGGCCAATTCCGGTCGACGTGAGAGTGGTTGCAGCCACGCATCGCGAATTGAACGCGCTTGTGGCCGAAGGCAAGTTTCGCCAGGATCTCCTGTACCGGCTGAATGTGGTGCCTATACAGATACCGCCATTGCGCGAGCGAGTAGCTGATATTCCCTTACTGGTTGAGTACTTCATCGACCGTTTTGGAAAGAGGGCTGGGAAGAAGTTCGGAACCATCGACAAGAAATTCCTAAAAGCGTTTCAGGCATATGCATGGCCAGGCAACGTCCGTGAACTACAAAATGTAATCGAACGGGCGGTGATCCTCAGCGAGGATGACACCTTAGCCGTGGACCAGACATGGCTGAAGTGGGAACCGGCCCAAAATCCAGTGCGGCCCCGTACGCTAGATGGCGCCCTCGTGAGGCAGGAGAAGGAAATGATTGAAGCCGCCCTGGCAGAAAGCCAGGGCCGAATTTCAGGACCCGCAGGTGCGGCAGCTAAACTAGGGCTGCCATCACGGACCCTCGACTCGAAGATTAGGCGTTTGACAATTAACAAATATAGATACAAGGTCACATAGACTACCGATTCTCCAAGGATACCTTCCAAACGCCGCATTTTCCTGAGTGGACAGGAATTCCTCATAATTCAGGACTCCTCCGAATCGTAAGTTACGTTCCCTCAAGGAATTGGGAGTGGCCGAAGCATTGCATTCCTCGAGTTGTGTTTCGGAACGGTGCGCATGACGCTGAAAATCGAACGGATTTTTGGCGAGGGCAGAACTCGGATTCCTCTAAGTGGACAGCTTCGGTCCGATCACCTCGATCAGTTGAAGTCCGAGATTGAACGCTGCAGCTCGCCATTGGCGTTAGATCTCGAGGAGGTCGATCTCGTCGATGTCGATGCTATTCGTTTCCTGAACGAGTGTGAGTCGGCGGGCGTTGAGGTAGTCCGTTGTTCACCTTACATCAGGGAATGGATGCTCCGAGAGCGAGGAAAAGAGGCCAACACGAAGTAGGGGAGGCGACGCACAGATTCAAGAGCGACCTAATTCAAGGTTAAATCAAAGGAGGAAACATGGAATCGAAACATAATGGCGTCATCAAGAACGTGGTCCTGGTGCACGGTGCATTCGCCGACGGCTCCGGTTGGGAAGCCGTCGCTAACACCCTCAAAAATGATGGGTACAAGGTGTCGGTGGCGCAGCCCCCCGAGACCTCGTATGCCGATGACCAAAAGTACACGAAGGCCGCAATCGACGCCATGGGCGGGCCGGTGGTTCTCGTGGGCCACAGTTATGGCGGGTCCATCATCACCGAAGCCGGCAATCATCCAAACGTTGCGGCGCTTGTCTATATTGCCGCATTTGCGCTCGATGAAGGTGAGAGCTGTGCGTCGATCGAACAGGCCCTGCCGCAAGCGTCCAAGGCGTTCAAGCCAGACAGCAATGACAACTGGTGGATAGACGAGGCGCATTTCGCGGCCGACTTCGCAGCGGACATTCCACCGGAGAAGGCGGCATTCATGGCTATATCGCAGGTGCCGATCTCCACCGACTCGTTCACCCATAAGGTTACGAATCCCGCGTGGAAGAACAGGCCCACCTGGTACATGGTGGCCACCGAAGACCGGTCGATCAATCCGGATCAGGAGCGCATGATGGCGAAGCGCGCTAAAGCCAAGACGGTCGAAGTGAAGGCGAGCCATGTTGCCTACATGTCTCGCCCGAATGAAACAGCCAAGCTCATCGAAGAGGCTGCCACCTCTGCGGCCGTCATGCGTGCCGCCGGCTGAACCGGGCTCGCTCGATAGTGGACCTCCGCCGATCCAGGCGACGACATCGGCGGAGGCCCGGATGAATGTCGTCGTCTGAGGAGAACACAATGAACGATCACATCACCGTAGAAGGACATGACGGCGCGTTCGCCGCCTATATCGCAAGACCGAAGACCTCGCCGGTTCCCGCCGTTGTCGTTCTGCAGGAGCTGTTCGGGGTGAACGCCGACATCCGCAAGACCTGCGACGAACTTGCCGAACAAGGCTTCATTGCGGTCGCGCCCGACCTATTCTGGCGTCAGGAGCCGGGTGTCGATCTCAGCGTCACCTCCGAGCCCGACTGGCAACACGGACTTCGCCTCTATCAAGCCTATGATCGAGACGCAGGCGCCAGAGACGTCAAGGACACCGTCAACGCCGTGGCTAAGCTGCCGGGGTGCACCGGCAGGGTGGCCGTCCTCGGCTATTGCCTCGGCGCGCTGATGGTCTTCCTGACAGCCGTGCGCTACGGCGTCGACGCTGCGGTCGCTTATCACGGCGGCGATACTGACAAATATCTGGGAGAGATCGATGGGCTTCATGCGCCCATGCTGATGCATCTGGCCGAGGAGGACGAGTTCATCTCCAAGCCTGCGCAAGCCGAGATCAAAGCGGCGCTTGCCAAAAAATCGAACACGACAGTCTACAGCTATCCGGGTCAGCATCACGCCTTCGCTCGGCATAATGGAGCGCATTACAATGCCGCCGCAGCAACGCTTGCCAACGGGCGCACAAGCGAATTTCTCCATCAACAACTCCGCCGACCTTTGGTCGCTCCAGCCGTTTCGGGCGACTAGAGCGCCTTCGGCCAGCGATTGGCCAATAAGGAATGAATCACACAGGAGGTCAAAGATGTCGCAGATTGGCGACTTGTTCATTTTCAGAGCATCTCGCTGCCCGACTGAGTGGATGATGGCTCCCGCCCTCAAGCGCGCTGTGTTGGGCCGCCGAAAGCTGAACGATAGGAAGACTAAGTTTTCCGAAACCAATCGTGAGACGCTCGAAACACAGTTCGCCGCAGAGTAAACGGTGCTCCTGGGTCAGCGCGGATGATCCGCTGCTGCTCCAATATCACGATCGGGAGTGGGGTGTCCCCGCTCATAGCGACCGCAAACACTTCGAGGTCCTGATCCTTTCAGGTGTACAAGCCGGATTGAACTGGTCCCTCGTCCTGAACAAGCGCGAGGGGTATCGTCGCGCATTTGACAAATTCGATCCCGAGAAAGTCGCGCGCTATTCTGAGAGACAAATTCAGAAACTTTTATCCGATCCCGAAATCATCCGCAACCGGATGAAGATTGAAGCTGCGGTACGCAACGCGCGCGCATTTCTCAAGGTGCAGGAAGAGTTCGGAAAATTTGACTCTTACTGCTGGCGGTTCGTCGACGGGCGACCCAAGCTCAACCGCTGGAAAACTACGCGACAGATCCCCGCGCGTTCACTCGAATCCGAGAAACTTAGCAAGGACCTCAAGGACAGAGGATTCAATTTCGTCGGCCCGACTGTCGCTTATGCCTACATGCAGGCGATTGGGATGGTGAACGATCACACCGTGGATTGTTTCCGTTATCGGGAGATCACGCGCGAGTTTACCGATGCAAAGTGAACGCAGAGCAATTGTTCAAAGATCGTCTATGAAGATCACCTCGCCGTCCCGCTCGATTGAAATCTAAGGAGGATGAACCATGGCCAAACCGACTGAGACGGCGCCCATGCGGGTTGTCGTGGAAACGCCTGCGTACTGGAGAGTCGTATTCGACTATCCGCCGTTCAACGTCGTCGACGCGGACGTCTTCCAGGCCCTCCAGGACCTTCTTGTCCGAATGGATACGACCGAGAGCCTGCGCGTCGTTGTTTTTGAGAGCGCAATTCCCGACTTCTACCTGGCGCACTTCGATCTGACGGGGAAACTCGGGAACATCATGACGGCTATCGGCGCTTCGGGCCTACCCATTTTGATGGATACGTTCGTGCGGCTCACGAAGTCGCCTGCTGTCAGCATCGCAAAAATCCGGGGCTGCGCCCGTGGCGTCAGCAGCGAGTTCGTCCTCGCCTGCGACATGCGCTTCGCGTCGCGCGAGAACACGAGACTCGGTCATCCCGAGGTCGGGGTCGGAGTGCATCCTGGCGGCGGGGGTACCGAACGCCTTCCCCATCTGGTTGGCCGCGGCCGCGCACTCGAAATCGTTCTCAGCGCCAACGACTTCGATGGTGACACCGCGGAACGATACGGTTATGTCAACCGGGCACTTCCAGACGCCGAACTGGACGGTTTCGTCGAAGCTCTTGCGCGCAGGATTGCTTCCTTCGACCGGCGGGCCCTCGCCGCCGCGAAGAATCTCGTAAACCAGGTCTCGTTGCCGTCGGCCGATCGGCTTCTCGACGCGATCACCTCATTTGGGACCGCGCTGACGTGGCCTGAGGCCCAGCACCGAATACAAGCAGTGTTGGAGCGCGGACTGCAACGGGACACTGACTTCGAGAAAAGTTGGCCCGAGGTCCTCGGCAACCTCGTCGAGACGGAAAAGAAGGGTATGTCGCGATGATCGCCAAAATTGAGGTTGAGCGATTTAGCCTTACCTCGTCGCGACCGTTCGACGAAGTGTTAGCCGCGATTAAGGGTGCTGTGGGCAATCCTGACATGGTTGATTTTGCGAAAACGACGTCGGCCGCACGGACGTTTGTGGAACTCGAGAGCGCAGTGCGCAAGGGGCTCGGCAAGACCGGCCTGATGCGCTTCATGGAACTCGACCATGGGGCCGTTATTCGCAAAGCGACGGGCCGCGATACGCCGCGCATGGTCCGCCTCATCATCGGCAATCCGCTCATCATGCAGGAAATGGCAAAGCGCGTTCCGGACGCCGGCTCCTACGCTCCCGTCACCGTACTCGTCGACGAACGCCCTGACGGAGTGCACATCTCGTACGACAGGATGGCTAGTCTCCTGGCTCCTTACCGAAATTCCGAAGCCGCAGCAGTCGCGCGGGACCTCGACGAGAAAGTGGAAGGCTTCTTGTACGAGGCGGCAGGTTGAGCTGGCAACAGTTGGGGTGACCGAATGCCAAGCCGCGTGCTCGAAAGAGATCTTAAAAACAGTATTCGTGGCCGTCTTGAAGAGGTGCCTATGACTAATCGATTGCAGTGGGACGTTTTTATCAGCAGCCAGATTCCCGCCGTCACCAACGACCTTCCGCCCGGCGCGAGCGAAATGAAATGGTCACCGATTTCCTCAACGCTCATCTCCGGCAAGCGCGACGCTGTGCTGGTAGATACCGCGATCACGATCGATCAAAACCAGAAGCTTGTCGACTGGATCGCCGCCAGCGGCAAAAATCTGACGACGATCTACGCGACCCATGGCCACGGCGATCATTTCTTCGGGGTAAACACAATTCAGAAGAGATTTCCGAAGGCACGATTCATGGCAACTCGGGAAGTCATCGCTGTCATGCAGAAGCAGGCCTCAGCGCCCGTAGTTAACGGATATTGGAAACCAAGGTTTCCAGGACAAATCGATTCAACGCTCGTCGTCGCGGATGAACTCAAAGGGGGCGTTATGGAGCTGGAAGGGGAACAACTCGTGAGCGTTTCCCTCGGCCACACCGACACAGACAACACGACCTGCCTGCACGCCCGTTCGATCGGCCTTGTCGTCGCGGGCGACAGCGCCTATAACGATGTTCATCTTCATCTCGGAGAGTCAAACGCTGAAACAAGGAAGGCTTGGATCGCGGCGCTTGACACAATCGAGTCTCTAAAGCCGACTGCCGTTGTCGCCGGACACAAAAGGGCCGGCGCGGTAGACACGCCGAATATCATCGAAGAAACGCGAAAATACATTCGCGATTTCGACAGGATCGCGGCCAATACCCAGACCGCGTCGGAGCTATATAACCAGATGCTTACGATCTATCCCAAGCGCGTGAACCCGGCGGTCCTGTGGCTTTCGGCACGAGCCATCAAGCCTGGACGCTGAGTCTGGCGGCGCTCAGCGTCCCAGCGGCTGGCGGCAGCATGATCGGCAGCGACGCCATTGACAGGCAGCGTGTTCTACGGACCTAATTGCAGAATGGCTCCCGAAATCAAAATCGGCAGTATGGCCGAACCGACAACTCCACTTCCCCTGACCGCTTCACGCGCAGATCAGATCTTTCCGAGATTGACCTCGGCGCAAATCAAACGGGCTGCAACCCACGGCCGCACGCGCGCAGTTCGCAGCGGCGAGGTTTTGGTCGAACAAGGGGACAGGGCCGTTCCATTCTTTGTCGTCATTTCAGGCGAATTGGAGGCTGTGCGGCCGACGTCCGCAACCGAAACGCTTATTTCGATTTTCAGCGCTGGTCAGTTCACCGGCGAGATCAATACGCTTTCGGGCCGTCGTGCGATGGCGCGTATTCGTGCGCGACTAGATGCCGAAGTCATCCAGCTCGATCGCGAAAGCCTCCTCGCCCTGGTGCAAACAGACGCGGAGCTGAGCGAGATCCTGATGCGTGCGTTCATTCTTCGGCGGGTGGAATTGCTAGCGCAAGGCATTGGCGATGCAACACTCCTAGGCTCCAGTCATTCGGCCGATACCCTTCGCATCAAGGAATTCTTCACGCGCAATGGCCACCCGTATACGTACATCGATTTGGAACGCGACGCCGACGTTCAGGGCCTCCTGGATCACTTCCATGTCTCTGTCGCTGAGACACCTGTCGTGATCTGTCGCGGCGAAACGGTTCTGCGTAATCCCACGAACCGTGACATCGCCAATTGTCTGGGTTTCAACGAGGCGGTGGACGAAACGCGACTGCGTGATTTGGTGGTCGTGGGCGCAGGGCCTGCGGGGCTGGCCGCAGCCGTTTATGGTGCCTCGGAGGGCCTTGACGTCTTGCTGCTGGAGACCTACTCGCCTGGAGGGCAGGCGGGTTCCAGCTCAAGGATTGAGAACTATCTTGGATTTCCAGCCGGAATTTCCGGAAACGAACTAGCCGGTCGGGCATACACGCAGGCGCAGAAATTCGGAGCGCAGATGCTGCTCACCACGGGAATCGGGCTAACTTGCGACCGCAAGCCTTATTTAGTCGAGTTAGAAGATGGCACCAGGATCCCAGCGCGCGCGATCGTTATCGCTACTGGAGCCAAATACCGCAAGTTGCCGATTGAAAATCTGTCCCGCTTTGATGGTGCCGGTATTTATTACGGCGCAACTCTTGTTGAGGCGCAGTTATGCAGCGGCGAAGAAGTCATTGTGGTCGGCGGTGGAAATTCCGCGGGCCAGGCTGCGGTATTTTTGGCCGAGGGCACAAAGCACATGTACATACTCGTCAGAAGTTCTGGCCTTACTGACACAATGTCGAAATACCTCATTCGTCGAATCGAACAAACCCCTAACATCAGCCTGCTGACACACGCAGAAGTTGTCGGCCTTGAAGGCGTCGACCATCTCGAACGGGTTACGTGGCGGAACACTCAAACCGGCAAAATCGAGAAAAAGAATGTCGCTCACGTGTTCGTAATGACAGGAGCGGATCCCAACACCAGCTGGCTCAGCGGTTGCGTCGTACTCGACAACAAAGGCTTCATTAAGACAGGTCCTGATCTTTCCCCAGAAGAGCTGACCGGCGCGCACTGGCCTCTCAGCCGTCGGCCCTACTTACTGGAAACCAGCCTGCCCGGAGTTTTCGCTGCCGGGGATGTTCGTGGAGGCAATGTCAAACGCGTTGCCTCGGCTGTCGGCGAAGGGTCGATCGCGATCTCGTTTGTCCACCAACTGTTGAGAGAGTAACCACGCCGGTTTGCCATTGTCCGCGACTGGATCACGCAAAGCGGAAGAGTGCCCTGTACCTGCTACCGCAGTCGAAGACCGCCTACTTGACACGCGGGAGGCCCGTGCTCCCTCTCCGTTTTTCCAATTACTTACGAGGTCTCTGACTGCGATTGTTGCCATTTCTCAGCGCGGAATTTCTCTTGTTGTTTCCAAATTGTACCAAAATGCAGCAGTGCAAAAATTTCCCGCCTGTAAGTCATTGCGCCACGGAAGTTTGGTCGGGGCGCCGAGATTTGAACTCGGGACCTCCTGTGCCCAAGGCAGGCGTTCTAATCGACTGAACTTTGCCCGTCGCAAACTGACTAAAATGACTTCCCGCTCTTTCCACAGCCTTGCAGTGTCCTGCACTGCCTTGCACGTCTTTCGACATGACAAGCGAGCAATCTCGACAACGCCTAGCCGACTTTGGATGTTTCATGCGGGTCGCGCATCGGAACGCCCCGGATTACGGGATCTATGGCCTACTCGACTTTTGGCAAATTTTTGGCAAAACGGTTTTTGAGGGAGCTCCCCGAAAAGGGGAAAGGTAAGAATAGCCGCGTATTTACTGATGATTTGAATGGTGGGCCTGGGTGGACTTGAACCACCGACCTCGCCCTTATCAGGGGCGCGCTCTAGCCACCTGAGCTACAGGCCCCAACATCGCGGGGGAACCACTCACAACTCTCTCATTGTACGGTGGTTTAGCATATTTCGCAATTGTGCGGAATCTGCGCTTCGGTACAAGACAGCAACTTCTCCGGTCCACTTACTGTCGACGATCTGGTGAATCAGAGTTCCGTCTATCGCGGAGGGTTCAGCCCACGCAGCGTCAAGATGTACTGGCTCAGCCAGGAAGTGCAGTGTTTTCGCGTAGATCCGATCAACAAACAGGCCACAATGGGGGCCGCTCGAAGATAAACTCCTAAAAAGCAACGAGCCCTACAGTTAGGGAATTGAGCTTAGAACGACGCCGAGATCACGGCCACCTGAGCTCATAACTCAAAACAATTCTCGGCGTGGTTCCTCATCGGCTCGAAATTCCACTGAATCCGGTCGACCCCGAACGAGAGTACCTGTGGTCCAACTTCCCGATTGCCCGCCAACCGTCCCAAATGGCTCATTCGTTTCAAAATCGGCTAGCAAACTTTAAGATATCGGGGGAATCGATATCGAGGGAGTATGATCGCTCTCTAACTGTCACAGCATTGGCTCTTGGTGGTCGACTGGACTGCCGAACGCCAGCTAGAATGCACATGCGCGGACGTCAAGTGAGTCGGAGATCTGATGGACATGAATGGGTCGCGGCGGAGTTTCTTAAAGGGCTCGGCCGTCGCAGGTACGGCCTACATCGTCGGTTCACCGGCATTGGCAGCTTCGATTCGGTCTTCAGTAATCGTCGTCGGTGCAGGGGCGTTCGGGGGCTGGTCGGCGCTCCAGTTCGCACAGAGGGGCGCGAAGGTCACGCTCATTGACGCTTGGGGACGGTCCCGCGCATGTGTTGTACACAAAGATGGTGGTTCGGGCCCTGCAGTTATGGCAGGAATACGAGCAACGATGGAATCTAAGACTCTTTTTCCGAAGTGGTGCGCTGCGCATGGCCGGCGCGGATGACTCCTACGAACGCGCTGCGTTGCCGAATCTGCAAGAGGCTGGTGTTCGATTTGAAAAACTGAGCGTTAGTGACTGCGCCAAGCGTTGGCCACAAGTCAATTTTGACGGCGTGTCCTGGAGTGTTTACGAGCCCGACTCCGGCTTTCTTGCCGCGCGCCGCGGGTGCGAGGCCGTTCTGAACGCTTTCCTGAAACAAGGCGGCAAATATCGACAGGCGCAGGCCAGCCCTGGCTCAATTGCAGCTAATCGCATGGAAGGAATCAGTCTCAGCCAGGATGAAATCTTGAAGGCTGACGCTTATGTTTTCGCGACTGGCCCATGGCTCGGGAAAGTCTTCCCATTCTTGGCGCCGACCATCATTCCCACTCGGCAAGAAGTTTTCTTTTTCGGCGCACCTCCTGGGAATCTGCGCTTCACAGAAGAGCAACTGCCAACCTGGATTGATGGGGGCAAGTATCCGTTCTTTGGGGTACCTGGAAACCACTGGCGCGGTTTCAAGATCGCCGACGACACGCGTGGACCGGTCATTGATCCCAGCACGATGGAGCGTGAGATCTCGCAGGACAAACTGTCGGCGGCACGCGCCTATCTGCGCATGCGTTTTCCAGAAATGGCGGGCTCCCCGCTGCTTGAGACCCGGGTTTGCCAGTATGAAAACTCCACGGACCACAATTTTATTTTGGATCGCCATCCCGAAGCGGAAAACGTTTGGATCGTTGGCGGAGGCTCTGGCCACGGTTTCAAACATGGACCAGTGATGGGTGAAATGGTAGCTGATGTTGTGCTGGATTTGAAGGCGCCGCCTTCGGAAATGGGTCTCGCGCGCTTACAGAAGATTAGTGCTCGCTGATAGGCTCGGTGGTTGTTCCGGAATTACGGGCAAACAGGAAGGAACCGAATTACTTCTGTTTGCCGACCATTCGTCCTGAGTCTCGTGTTCGTTCCTCACTGAGGATGGGCAAAAGATATTTATGTTGCGCACGGACGGACCATTTTACACTCAACCTCGCAAGCAAATATGTGGGCGGGCCTTACCAATCTCAAACCGGGATTTGATCGGCAAGAGAGTCTCGACGCTACTATTCCTGCAGGGGTGAAGCATGTTGACTCGGATGGCTCTGGGATTTTTTCTCCTGTTATCAGCGATGCCGCAAGTTTCCCAGGATTACCCCTCGAAGCCCGTTCGCATGATCGACCCATTCGGGGCTGGTGGTGGGCCTGACTTGATAGCC
>WNGQ01004731.1_pt1 | contig 13459 bp, 12 predicted proteins | sample 5407661 | NCBI WGS metagenome assembly WNGQ01 (sample SAMN13153382, study PRJNA577476) | soil metagenome | isolation source: 60 cm soil or saprolite under Garry oak tree replicate 2 | place: USA:California | collected 2016-06-15
GCAGACCAAGGCGATGAAAAAGGTCGCCGGCAAGATCAAGGGCGAGCTCGCGCAGTACCGCGAAATGGCCGCCTTCGCGCAGTTCGGTTCCGACCTCGACGCTTCCACGCAGCGCCTCTTGAACCGCGGCTCGCGCCTGACCGAACTTTTGAAGCAGCCGCAGTTCTCGCCGCTGAAGATGGAAGAGCAGGTGTGCGTGATCTGGGCCGGCACCAACGGCTATCTCGATCCGCTTCCGCTTCCCAAGGTCCGTGCCTTCGAGGATGGCCTGTTGTCGCTGCTGCGCGGCAAGAATGCGGACATTCTCAGCACCATCCGCGATAGCCGCGATCTGTCCGATGATACGGCCGGCAAGCTGAAGGCGGTGGTCGAAGGCTACGCCAAGACGTTCGCTTGAGGAAGGCGTGGATGCCCGGCACAAGGCCGGGCATGACGGCAGAGAGGTTTGCGGTCTGGTGAGAAGCCTGATCGTCGGGGTGAACTGAGAATGGCTTCACTGAAAGACATGCGGGTGCGCATCGCCTCGACCAAGGCGACGCAGAAGATCACCAAGGCGATGCAGATGGTGGCGGTCTCCAAGCTGCGCCGGGCGCAGAACGCCGCCGAGGCGGCCCGGCCCTATGCCGACAAGATGGCTGCGGTGATTTCCAACATTGCAAGTGCCGCGGCGGGTTCGCCCGGCGCGCCCGCGCTGCTCGCCGGTACCGGCAAGGACCAGGTGCATCTGCTGTTGGTCTGCACCGGCGAACGCGGCCTCTGCGGCGCCTTCAATTCCTCGATTGTCCGCCTCGCCCGCGAGCGCGCGTTTGCGCTGATGAACCAGGGCAAGGAGGTCAAGTTCTTCTGCGTCGGCCGCAAGGGCTACGAGCAGCTGCGCCGCAACTTCGACAAGCAGATCGTCGAGCATGTCGACCTGCGCGCGGTGCGCCAGCTTGGCTTCATCAACGCCGAGGACATCGCCAAGAAGGTGATCGCGCGGTTCGAGGCCGGCGAGTTCGACGTCTGCACGCTGTTCTATTCGCGCTTCAAGTCCGTGATTGCGCAGGTCCCGACCGCCCAGCAGATCATTCCGCTGGTCGTGGAAGCGCCGGCCGCCAATGCCGGCCCAGCGACGTCTTACGAATATGAGCCGGAGGAGGACGAAATCCTCACCCGGCTGCTGCCGCGCAATCTCGCGGTGCAGATCTTCCGGGCGCTCCTGGAAAACAACGCCTCGTTCTACGGCGCGCAGATGAGCGCGATGGACAACGCCACCCGCAACGCCGGCGACATGATCCGCAAGCAGACGCTGATCTACAACCGAACCCGCCAGGCGATGATCACCAAGGAACTGATCGAGATCATCTCCGGCGCCGAGGCGCTCTGACTGACGCATGTCAATGGTTGCCTGAGATTTAAGGATTCGAAGGAGAGTTTTCATGGCTACACCCGCCAATCAGTCCGGACGCATCACGCAAGTCATCGGCGCCGTCGTCGACGTGCAGTTCGAAGGACATCTGCCGGCCATTCTGAACGCACTCGAGACGCAGAACGGCGGCAATCGCCTGGTGCTCGAGGTCGCGCAGCATCTCGGCGAATCCACCGTGCGCACCATTGCGATGGATACGGCCGAGGGCCTGGTTCGCGGTCAGGAAGTGACGGACACCGGCGTTCCGATCATGGTGCCGGTGGGCGCCGGCACGCTCGGCCGCATCATGAATGTGATCGGCGAGCCGGTCGATGAAGCCGGGCCGATCAAATCCGAAGCCACCCGCGCCATCCATCAGCCCGCGCCGGCCTATACCGACCAGTCGACCGAGTCGGAAATCCTCGTCACCGGCATCAAGGTGGTCGACCTGCTCGCGCCCTACGCCAAGGGCGGCAAGATCGGCCTGTTCGGGGGCGCCGGCGTCGGCAAGACCGTGCTGATTCAGGAGCTGATCAACAACGTCGCCAAGGCGCACGGCGGGTATTCGGTGTTCGCAGGCGTCGGCGAGCGCACCCGCGAAGGCAACGACCTCTATCACGAGTTCATCGAATCCGGCGTCAACCAGAAGGGCGGCGGCGAGGGCTCGAAATGCGCCCTGGTGTACGGCCAGATGAACGAGCCGCCCGGCGCCCGCGCCCGCGTCGGTCTCACCGGCCTGACCGTCGCCGAGCATTTCCGCGACCAGGGCCAGGACGTGCTGTTCTTCGTCGACAACATCTTCCGCTTCACCCAGGCCGGCTCGGAAGTGTCAGCGCTGCTCGGTCGCATTCCGAGCGCCGTGGGCTACCAGCCGACGCTTGGCACCGACATGGGCGCGCTGCAGGAGCGCATCACCACCACGACCAAGGGCTCGATCACGTCGATCCAGGCGATCTACGTTCCCGCGGACGACTACACCGATCCGGCGCCGGCAACGACGTTTGCCCATCTCGATGCGACGACCAACCTCGATCGTGCGATCTCGGAGAAGGGAATCTATCCCGCGGTCAACCCGCTGGATTCAACATCGCGGATGCTTACGCCACTGGTTGTCGGCGAGGAGCATTATCAGACCGCGCGCTTGGTTCAGCAGATCCTGCAGCGTTACAAGTCGCTGCAGGACATCATCGCCATTCTCGGCATGGATGAATTGTCCGAAGAAGACAAGACCACGGTGATGCGGGCGCGCAAGATCGAGAAATTCCTGTCGCAGCCGTTCTTCGTTGCCGAGGTCTTCACGGGATCGCCGGGCAAGTTCGTCGACCTCGCCGATACCATCAAGGGCTTCCGCGGGCTTTGCGAAGGCAAGTACGATCATCTGCCGGAGCAGGCCTTCTACATGGTCGGCACCATCGAAGAGGCGGTCGAGAAGGGCAAGAAGCTCGCGGCCGAAGCAGCATAAATTTCAATATCGTCATTGCCGGGCAATAGCGCGAAGCGCGTCTTCGAACTGGGTGACCCGGCAATCCATCGATAGAGAGATTTTTTTGTTTGATGGACCCGCGGGTCAAGCCCGCGGGTGACAGCTGAGAAAACAGAGACCCCCATGGCCACCTTCCACTTCGATCTCGTCTCGCCGGAAAAAGTCGCTTTCGCGGGAGAAGTCGATCAGGTCGATATTCCCGGCGCCGAGGGTGATTTCGGCGTGCTGGCCGGACACGCGCCTGTGGTGGCCGCGATCCGGCCGGGCATCCTCACGGTCACGACCGGCGGCACGCACCAGAAGATCATCGTGCTCGGCGGCCTCGCCGAAGTCTCGGCCAAGGGGCTCACGGTGCTCGCCGACGTCGCGACCTCGCTTGCAGAACTCGATCGCGCGAAGTTCGCCGAGACCATCGCCGAGATGGAAGAGAACCTCAAGGAGAAGGAAGGCTCCGAGCTCGACCACGCCATTGAGCGGCTCGATCATTTCAAGAGCATCCAGCACCAGCTCAGCACGACCGCCTTGCATTGATGGCGGGCAATCCCGAAGGCGCCGGGCAAGGGATCGGCAAGCAAGGCCGAACGATCCTGTCCGGTTCGTTCACAGAACGTTATCAATCTTTCCTTCGATCGCCGACGTGCCGGGCCGCGCTACCCGGTTGCACTTGAACCCTTCTGACGGCATTCTGCACCTCTATTGGGTCCGGGGCGGATCGTCATGAAACGAAAGATCGCGGCGATTTTCGCGGCCGATATTGCCGGCTACTCTAGACTTGTTGCCGAGGACGAGGAGGAAACGCTGCGGCGGCTGGCGGCCTACCGCGCGGTCACCGACGACTTCATCGTCAAGGCGGGAGGCCGGATCTTCAATACCGCGGGCGATGCCGTGCTTGCCGAGTTTCCGAGCGCGGTCGAGGCGGTGCGCTGCGCGATCGATATCCAGGAAAGCCTGCGAACCCGCAACATGGCGTATCCGGCGAGCCGCCAGATGCATTTTCGCATCGGCATCACGATCGGCGATGTGGTGGAGCGCGACGGCGACCTGCTGGGGGATGGCGTCAACATCGCCGCGCGCCTGGAAGGCCTTGCGGAAGTCGGCGGCATCTGCGTTTCGCGCGCGGTGCATGAGCAGGTTGCCAACAAGCTGTCGGTGCAGTTCGCCGACATCGGTGCGCAGGAAGTGAAGAACATCCCGACCCCCGTGCACGCCTTTATGGTGGCGATGCGCCGGGAGAACGGCAGCTACGCCACGCCGCAGGTGAGGAAGCCGGCGGCAAGACCCGGGGTGGGCCTGACCTGGCTGTGGCCGGTTGTGGTGATGGTCGTTTGCCTGGTGGCGATCGGCGTCGGCGGATTTCTGTATTTCACCAAACTGGAGCTGGCGAGCGGGTCGAAGGAAACGGCAGCCGTCAACAGCCATCCGCCCGCCTCGCCCGCGCTGGCGCCACGCCCGTCCAGTGCGGCGTCAAGCGCCGCACCAGCGAGCCTTGCGCCCAGCGTGGCCCCGACTGCGGCGGCGAAGGCTGCAAGCCCGCAGCCCCCTTCCGCGCCATCGCCCACGCCAGCGAGCGAAAAGTTCGTGCCCGAGACCGTGCCCTTCGTTCCCGATCGCTCCCGCGTCACGTTGGCGACCGACTACGTGCCGGCGCCGGACTTCAAGGCCCTCGCCCTCAACTCCAATGGCGTCAATAGTCTCGTCTCCGGACAGCCAAACGAAGAAGCCGCGCGGAGTGCCGCGCTCGACCAATGCCAGAAGCGCGCGGATGCAACGCTGTCGCCACGGAAATGCGAGGTCTACGCGGTCGGCAACACGCTGGTTTATACGCACGGCCGCCCTCCGGTGCCGCCATCGCCGTGGATCAGGCACGACCCGTCGATCGAGCGGCCATTCGTGGCCAAGGATATTCCGATCGTACGTGACCCCGGCAAGGCCAAGCTCGAGGGAACCTATCCGTCGGCCCGCAAGAGCAAGACGCTCGCGATCGGTCCCGGGGGCGCGTTCTTCTACAATGTCGGTGCGGAGTCCGTTGAGGAATCCGCGCGCCGGATTCTGGAAACCTGCGGCGCCAATGTCGGTGTCCCCTGTATGGTCGTGGCTGCTGACGACGCCTTCGTCGTTCCCGTGCCGACGACGTTTCGCGCCATCGGTTTTTTTCGGGCCGACCGGCATCCATCAATCGCCGCTGATGCGAGGGATGACGTGGCGCGCAAACTTGCGGATGCGTCGTCCGGATGGAGCGCGGTCGCCGTGGGCACGTCGGGCCGTCCGGGATTGGCGCTCAAGGTGACGAGCGAGCAGAACGCGGTCAATGACGCGCTCGGCGATTGCGTCAAGCATGACAGCGATTGCCACATCATCGCGATCGGTCCGTTCGCGGTCGGACCGAATTAGGCCGCGAATTTCGAAAAACTCGCAGCGACCGTCCGATACACCTCGCGCCGGAACGGCACGACGAGATCGGCTACGCGATCGAGCCGTTCCCATCGCCAGGCGTCGAACTCCGCCGGCTGGCCGTTGCGCGGTGTGGTTGGATCGATCTCGCTGTCCTTGCCGGCAAAGCGCAGCGCAAACCATGTCTGCCGCTGGCCGCGAAATCTTGCGAGCCGATGCGTTGGCGATCCGTCGTAGGGCGGAAAGTCGTAGGCGAGCCAGCCGGTCTCGCCGAGATAGGTGGCATTTGTCACCCCGGTCTCCTCCCAGAGTTCACGCATCGCGGCCTGCCGCAGGTCTTCGCCGTCGTCGACGCCGCCTTGCGGCATTTGCCATTCCAGCCCGGGTAAGATGATTTCGGGGCCATCGCCGCGGAAACGGCGGCCGATCAGCACGCAGCCGCATGCGTTGAACAGCGCGATCCCGACATTGGGGCGATAGGGCTTGTCGTCTGTCATCAATCGCGCGTGCCTATGTCGTCGTTCCGGGGCGCGAGTGAAACGAGCGAACCTCGGATGCGACTTGCGCATCGGGGAACCAGGAGATTCTACGATGGGCAATTGCACATCGTAGTTCATCCCTCGCACGCCCGGAATGACGGACCCGCCGCTACCCGCCTGCGAGCGCGGAAAATTCCTTCACCACGCGCTCATACACCGGCCGCTTGAAGGGAACGATCAGCTCGGGAAGATTCTTCATCGGCTCCCAGCGCCAACTGACGAACTCCGCCTTGTGGCCACCGCCGGGGTGAGCGACGTTGATCTCGCTGTCCTTGCCGGTGAAGCGTATCGCGAACCATTTCTGTCGCTGGCCGCGATAGCGCCCCTTCCAGGCGCGCCCGGCGACGGTGCGCGGAATGTCGTAGATCAGCCAGTCCCCGACTTCGCCGATCTTCTCGACCGAGCGGACACTGGTTTCCTCATAGAGTTCGCGCCTGGCCGCCTCCCAGGTATCCTCACCCGGATCGACCCCGCCTTGGGGCATCTGCCAGACATGGGTTTCGTCGACATGCTCGATGCCGCCCGCGCGGCGCCCGATGAACACCAATCCGTCCCCGTTGAGCAGCATCATGCCGACGCAGGTTCGGTAGGGCAGATCTTCGTAACGCGTCATTCCTCTAACACCCGTTGCAAGCATCGGGAGCACGGCAGGCGTCGTCCAGTGCACCGGTTCCGCTCCGGCGCGGCCGCGGCCGAGCAGGTTCAATCCGCGTTATCTGCCGCGTTCCGGTCACTTCAACCGCGATCCGCTTGGGTTCAAAATTGCGCTCGCTTGCCGCCATCAGCTTGATTTTGATTTGAGCATGGCGGTTGTCAATGGCACAAGCATGATGCCGTGGCTGTCGAGCGTCTTGATCCAGACGCCGATCCGCTCGATCGAGACCGGCAGCGCGGACGCGGATCCGACCGCGACTCCCCGTTCCTTGGCGAGACTTTCGAGCTTCGCCAGCGCGTGGTCGATCTCCGCCGGTGTCGGCACTGCATCGATGATGGCGTCACTCTTGGCGAACGGCGCTCCGAGGCTCGTGGCAAGCGCCGGCGCCACGCTGCGCGGCGCCGATCCGTCGTCGAAGAAGCCGAGGCCGCGCTTGGCCGCCTCCCGCACGATCGGCTGCATCACCGCGTCGGCGGCGATGAAACGCGCTCCCATGAAGTTGGCGATCCCAGCATAGCCCTGCAGCCGGCTGAGGTGCCAATAAAGCCGGTCCAGATTCTGCTCGGGGCCAAGCGAGGTCAGCAATGTCTGCGGCCCGGGATCGTTGTCCGGATAGTCGTAGGGTTCCATCGGAATCTGCAGCAGGATTTCGTGGCGCTGCGCGCGTGCGCGTTCGGCGAGCTTGCCGGGATCGGTTCCATAGGGCGTGAACGCCAGCGTGACGGCGGGCGGCAGCTTCATGATGGCGTCGACGGTCTTGGCCGCGCCGACGCCAAGGCCGCCGATGACGATGGCGACGACCGGCATTTTTTCCGCCTTGGCGCGATCGGCGTCGGCGGCGTAGACCGTAAAGGGCTTCAGACCGTCGGCAACCACGGGGATCATGCCGTAGCGAGATTTTTCCAACAGACGCTGATTGATCCCGGTCATCACGGTGGGAGATGGGCTGGCGTCGGCCTTGTCGGAGGCGCCATCCCCGATCACGACGTCATGCCGTGCCCCGCTCGAGCCGTCGATGATGGTCACGGTCTTTTGCTCGCCCGGGGCGGCCTCTTTGGGCGCGGTCGCCTTGGGGCCGTGGTCTGAGCCCTGCACCGGCGTCGGCGCAGCTTTATCGCCGGAGGGGCTGGTCTGGCGCAGCGCGACATGGGCGACCGGTTCGCCGCCCAGCGGATTTTCACCGAAAATGGCGAAACCGGCGAAGGCCGCCAGGAAAAGCCCGAGAACGACCGCCAGCGCCTGTAGTCCCGTGAACGGCAGCCGAAAACGGCGCTTGCGGCGCAGAGTCGTTTGTCCGAGCGGTGTGCTCAGATCATCGGCCATGTCTGCCATGAACTTTCCCGAATCAACCGATTCGGACGATACCACGGCAAGGCAAGGCGGCGGCAGGGCCAGAACGGGGCCGATCCGTGGCGGCCCGCTTCTTCATCCCGCCATTGTGACTGACGGCAAGCAAAAAGGGCGGCCTGAAAGGCCGCCCTTTGCGAAACAATGTGTCGTTGCCGCGAATCAGTTGGCGACCTTGGACTTGTCGTTGGCAGCCTTATCCGTGGCGGACGGGGTCGGGCTCGCGGAGGCGCTGTTCTTGATGCCGTGAAGCAGATCGTCGGCCATCTTCAGCGCCTTGTCGTCCTTGACGTCCGGCGGCACGTAGGCCTGCGAGCCGGTCTTCTCGTCGCCATCGTTCTTCAGGTGGCCGCGCAGCGAGGCTTCGCCCTTGGTATCGGTCCGCCCCTTCACCGCTTCCGGTTCGTCCTGCAGCACCTCGATATCGGGAACGATACCCTTGGCCTGGATCGACTTGCCCGATGGCGTGAAATAACGCGCCGTGGTGAGGCGCAGCGCGCCGTTGCCGGAACCGAGCGGGATGATGGTCTGCACCGAGCCCTTGCCGAACGAGCGGGTGCCGACGAGGGTCGCGCGCTTGTGGTCCTGCAGCGCGCCCGCGACGATCTCCGACGCCGATGCGGAACCGCCATTGATCAGGACGATCACGGGCTTGCCCTTGGTCAGGTCGCCCGGATGTGCCGTACGGCGTTGGGTCTCCTCGGCGTTGCGGCCGCGGGTCGAGACGATTTCGCCGCGCTCGAGGAAGGCGTCGGACACCGTGACCGCCTCTTCGAGCAGTCCGCCGGGGTTGTTGCGCAGGTCGATGACATAGCCCTTCAGCTTGTCGCCGACCTGGTTTTGAATGTTGGTAATCTCTTTCTTGAGGCCTTCGGTGGTCTGCTCGTTGAACGTGGTGATGCGGATATAGCCGATGTCGTCGGTCTCGACGCGGGCGCGCACCGAGCGGACGCGGATATTGTCGCGCACCAGCGTGACGTCGATCGGATTGTCGACGCCCTTGCGGACGATCTTCAGCTTGATCTTGGTATTGACCGGCCCGCGCATCTTCTCGACCGCCTGGTTCAGGGTGAGACCCTGCACCGCCTCGTCGTCGAGCGTGGTGATGATGTCGTTGGCCATGACCCCGGCCTTGGACGCCGGCGTGTCGTCGATCGGCGAGACCACCTTGATCAGGCCGTCCTCCATGGTGACCTCGATGCCGAGCCCGCCGAATTCGCCGCGGGTCTGCACCTGCATGTCGCGGAAGCTCTTGGCGTCCATGTAGCTCGAGTGCGGATCGAGGCCGGACAGCATGCCGCTGATGGCGGACTCGACGAGCTTGGAGTCGTCAGGCTTCTCGACATAGTCGCTGCGCACCCGCTCGAACACATCGCCGAACAGGTTGAGCTGATGATAGGTGTCCGAGGTCGCGGCGCGCGCGCTCGTACCCATCATGACGGCGCGCGGCTGGGTGACGAAAAGAGTCAATGCCGCGCCGGTGGCGGCGCTGAGGAGGATTACTGAAGTCTTGCGCATCATCCGCGAACCTTTTCGCCTTCTTTTGCGGCCCACCATGGGCCTGAATCGATTGGAGTGCCGTCCTTACGGAATTCGACATAAAGCACTGGTTGGCTCGCGTTCGTGGAGAGAATGGATGCGACCTGAGACGTCGTACCCATCGTCGCGACCGGCTCCCCGGTCAGTACAAACTGGCCAATGTTGACCGAAATGCGGTCCATTCCGGCGATCAAGACATGATACCCGCCACCGGCATTGAGGATCAAGAGTTGTCCGTAGCTTCGGAAGGGTCCGGCGTACACGACCCAGCCATCACACGGCGTTGTGACCTGGGCGCCGGGCCGGGTCGACAAAGAAATGCCCTTTTCTATGCCTCCGACGCCGTCGGCGCCGCCAAAGTCGCGAATTTTGGTCCCGTAGACCGGGAGTGCGAACAGGCCCTTGGCAGCCGCGAACGCGACCGCCGGGCTCCTCCGATTCGGATTCTTGAGCGCCGCCGGATCGGGCTTGCTGTTCCCGGCGGTAGCCCCTTGCAGGCTGGCCGAGGCGGCCGCTTTCGCCGCGCTCTTCAAGTCCTGCTCCATTTTGGGAATCAGATCCTGCAGGCTGTCGACCTGCCTGGACAGCGTGATCGCCCGGGTGCCTTCGGCTTCCAAATCCTTCTCGACGGCCGCCTGCTTGCGCTGTCGCTCCTCGACCAGCACCGAGAGACGCATCTGGTCGTCCTTGAGCTTGTCGCGGTCGGCTGCGAGCCGGTCGCGCTCGGTGCCGATGGCCTTGCGGACCGCGGCCAATTCGCCAAGCTCGCCGGCGAGCTTTTCCGCGCGTGCGCGCAATTCGGGCACCAGCGATCCGAGCAGCATCGCGGTCCGCACCGATTGCAGGGCATCTTCCGGCCGGATCAGCAATGCGGGCGGCGAGCGGCGGCCGGCACGTTGCAGGGCCGCCAGCACCTCCACGATGTCGGCCTGGCGCGAATCGAGCGAGGCGTGCATCTGTGTCTCGCGCGCATCGAGCGAATGCAGCCGACCCTCGGCGTCGCCGATGCTGGTTTCGACGTTGCGGACCCTCGAGGCGACATCGATCAGCTGCTGACTGAACTTGCTGGAGTCCTGCCCAATCGCGGTGATGTCGGCCTTGAGCTTGGCTTGTGCGTCGGCCGCGCTTTTCTGTGCCGCGCGGGCCTCGTCGAGTTCCTGCTCGCGCTGCTTGATGACGTCGGGCGAGACCGGTCCCGCTGGCGCCGCAGTCGCCACGGTTGCGGCGGCCGCCGGTGGCCGCGCCGGTTCGGCAAAAGCCGCGGACAGCATGAGAACCGACAGCGGAACCGAGCACAACCAGCGGCTCCGCACCATATCGGGCTGCAATTGAGATGGCCGTACGAAAGACATCGGTCGTATCAGGCGCTCGTTCATGCGCCTTCAGGCGCGGTGGTAGGGATGGCCCGCCAGGATCGTCGCGGCCCGGTAAAGCTGCTCTAAAAGCATCACGCGAACCATTTGATGCGGCCAGGTCGCAGCCCCGAACGCGATCACGAGTTTTTCCTTGCGCCGCAAATCGGGCGAAAGTCCGTCCGCCCCGCCAATGACAAATGCAGCGTTGGCGATCGATTGGTCACGCCAATGGCCCAGATGACGGGCAAAAGCTGCGCTGTCAACATTATGACCGCGCTCGTCCAGCGTCACAAGGACGGACTTCTCCGGTATGGCCGCCGAAATCGCCGCGGCCTCCTCGGCCATTCGGGCGGCCGGCTCGCGCGCGCGGCTCTCGGAAATCTCGACGATGTCGAGGCCGCGGAATCCCAGCTTGCGGCCGATAACATCGAACCGCGTGCGGTAGCGTTCCGCCAGCTCGCGTTCCGGCCCCTGCTTCAAACGGCCGATCGCAATCACGACGAGGCGCATGGATCACGCTACCATGCGCGCCGCCCGATTCGCACCTGCCGCTGTCCCAACGGAGCTCGCCTCGCAGCGTGCTCCAAGGGAGCAGAAGACCTCAGATCGCTTTTGCCGCCGTCGGACCCTGCGTCCACAATCTCTCGAGATTGTAGAACTCACGCACCTCGGGTCTGAAGACATGCACGATCACGTCGCCGGAATCGATCAACACCCAGTCGCAATTGGGCAAGCCCTCGACATGGATGTTCTTGATGCCGTTTTCCTTCAGGGCTTTGGCGACATTTTCCGCGATCGCGCCGACGTGCCGGTTGGCCCGGCCCGTGGTGACGATCATGTAGTCGGAAAATGCGGATTTGCCGCGAAGGTCGATGGTGACCGTTTCTTCCGCCTTCATATCGTCGAGGCGGGAGAGGATCATGGTCAGCGTCTTGTCGGCGTCGGGTTGCGCCTTCAAGGCCGCAGTTTGTGTTTTACGCGCGGACTTTTGACCCTTGGGTAAAACAGACTTTGACAATACAGACGTGGCCAGGGACCATTCCTTTCACTGTATCGCGGGTTACCGAATCCTTAACGGCAGCCCGCAGACCATTCTACGCATGTGGGGTTAATTGTTTCAATATTCCAGTACCCACATTTCAACCACCGGTCTTCCAGCTTCCATCCGGGTTCCGCAGACCGGTCGACGACAGGTTGATCTTCATTCCCGTGAGGAAGACCCAGGCCGGCGGGCGGCTGATCGCCAGCCGGCGCGCCTCGGTCTCCGACACACGGTAACGCGCCAACGCCTGTGCGGCGGGCGCGGTCAGCGCGCGAAAGCTCTGCGGGGGGCGGTCGATCACCGCGATTGGGACCTGAGCGGCGATGCGCCGCCAGTTCTGCCAGCGATGGAATTGCGCGAGATTGTCGGCGCCCATGATCCAGACAAAGCGCGGCCCCGGTGCACGGCGGCGCAAATAGTTGATGGTGTCCGCAGTGTACCGCGTGCCGATGACGGATTCGAGACAGGTCACGTCGATGCGCGGGTCGCCGGCGATCTTCCGGGCGGCTTCCGCGCGCGCCTCGAGATCGTGCAGGCTGGTGTTGTCCTTCAGCGGGTTTCCAGGACTAACCAGCCACCAGATGCGATCGAGCCTGAGCCGCTTGATCGCGAACAGGCTGATGGCGCGGTGGGCCAGATGGGGTGGATTGAAGGACCCGCCGAGCAGGCCGACGCGCATGCCCTCGGCGTGAGGCGGAATGCCGTGGGTCAGGGAAGGGGCCGCGACTGACGCTTCGTTCAATGCCGACCCCGATCGAAGCTCCGCCGCTTCCCTGACGCGTCTAATAGCCGCAACGCCAGATTGGATGCGAGGCCGACTCTGACGCCAACACATGGGTAGCTCACGGCCGCGTCTGCCCCGAGCCGTGGATGCGGTATTTGAAGCTGGTGAGCTGCTCGACACCCACCGGACCGCGGGCGTGGAACTTGCCGGTCGCGATGCCGATCTCCGCGCCGAAGCCGAATTCGCCGCCGTCGGCGAACTGTGTCGACGCGTTATGCAGCACGATCGCCGAATCGACCTCGTTGAGGAAGCGTCCCGCGGCCTCGGCATCCTCGGTCACGATCGCATCGGTATGGTGCGAGCCGTGATCGTGGATATGCGCGATCGCGCCGTCGACGCCGTCGACCACCTTGGCCGCAATGATCGCGTCGAGATATTCGGCATCCCAGTCCTCTTCGCTCGCCGGCTTCACCCGGGCGTCGGCCCGTTGCACGGCTTCGTCGCCGCGCACCTCGCAGCCGGCATCGAGCAGCATTTCGACCAGCGGCCCGAGGCTCGTCGGAGCGGAGGCGCGGTCGACCAGCAGGGTTTCGGCCGCGCCGCAGACCCCGGGACGCCGCATCTTGGCGTTCATGACGATCGACCTGGCCATGTCGAGATTGGCGGCGCGATCGACATAGACGTGATTGACGCCTTCCAGATGCGCAAACACCGGCACGCGCGCTTCCGCCTCGACCCGCGCGACCAGGCTCTTGCCGCCGCGCGGCACGATGACGTCGACGGCGCCGTTCAGGCCACCCAGGAGAAGCCCGACCGCGGCGCGGTCGCGGGTCGGCACCAGCGTGATCGCGGCTTCGGGCAAGCCCGCTTCGCGCAGTCCCTGCACCAGACAATCGTGGATCGCGCGGCAGGAGCGGAAGCTGTCGGAGCCGCCGCGCAGAATCACGGCGTTGCCGGATTTCAGGCACAGCGCGCCGGCGTCGGCTGCCACATTGGG
>WNGQ01004732.1_pt1 | contig 13458 bp, 12 predicted proteins | sample 5407661 | NCBI WGS metagenome assembly WNGQ01 (sample SAMN13153382, study PRJNA577476) | soil metagenome | isolation source: 60 cm soil or saprolite under Garry oak tree replicate 2 | place: USA:California | collected 2016-06-15
AGCACGGGCCCGTGATACGAGAACGACAGCGTGACCTCGCCCTCGCCTCCCTTGGCCTCGACCTCCGCGTCGAGATGGCCGAGCAGGCAGACCTTGCCCTCGTTGCCGAAGCGGATGGTGTCACCCGGCGCGAGCTTCTTGGCGGGCCGGACCAGCGCCCGCCAGCGCGAACCGTCGAGCCGCCTGATCAGGGTGGCGTCGATCTTCGGCTCGGTCGATCGCCCGATGCGCCGACCGCAGAGCTGCGCCGCGATCACCTTGGTATCATTGACGACGAGCTGGTCGCCGGGCGCGAGCCAGGTCGGGAGCTCCGAGACGATGTGGTCGCGCAGTCCGCCCTCCGCCTCCACCACCAGCATGCGCGCGGCATCGCGCGGGCTCGCCGGCCGCAGCGCGATGCGCTCAGGTGGAAGTTCGAAGTCGAACAGATCGGTGCGCATTGGCCAGCCCGTCATCGCCCGCGCAGGCGGGCGATCCAGTAACCACCGACCTCGCTTATGGTGGAACACTGTGTGTACCGGATGCCCCTCCGGTGCCTGTCATCGGGGGCGCTTTGCGCCGACCCGTTGGCGGGGCATGACATCGAGGTTCTGTTGTCGTGCCGACTAAGCCGCATCAGCCGCCATGTGCGCCTTGACGATCTTGTCGGGATTCTTCACCGGCTCGCCGCGCTTGATCTTGTCGACGTTGTCCATGCCGTCCGTCACCTTGCCCCAGACCGTGTACTGGCCGTTGAGGAACGAGGCATCGTCAAAGCAGATGAAGAACTGACTGTCGGCCGTGTCAGGACTGTTGGCGCGGGCCATCGACGTGGTGCCGCGCACATGGGGCTCCTTGTTGAACTCGGCCTTGAGTTTCTTGCCGGAGCCGCCGGTGCCGGTGCCATGGGGACAGCCGGTCTGGGCCATGAATCCCTCGATCACCCGATGAAATACGATCCCGTCGTAGAAGCTCTCTCGCACGAGCTCCTTGATCCGCGCGACATGATTGGGCGCGAGGTCCGGCCGCATCTCGATGGTGACGGGGCCCTGCGTGGTCTCGAGAATCAAAGTGTTTTCGGTGACAGCCATGCTCGTTTCTCTATGGGTTCGGGTGGAGGTTTGCGATTCCTGAACTGAATCCTGAAGTGAGTCCCCGCAACCGCACTGCCATACTTTCTATGGGCGCGCAGCGTTTCAACGCGTCCGTGATGGCGATGCGGTAGGCCAGCCGCTCACTGTCGGTGGCCTCAGCGGAGTCATGGGTAATCCTGGGATGCCCCAGGATGTTCCCCGGTCCGGTTAAAGCTGACGATGACCGTGATGTCCATCGGATTGGCCGCCGAAGCCGGCGGCGGGCACCGCGGCGCCGGCCCGTTCCGCTACTTCATATCCGAGGCGACCTGCACCTTCACCATCTTGTCGGGATCAACCACGGGTTCACCGCGCTTGATCTTGTCGACCACATCCATGCCCTGCACGACCTCGCCGATCACGGTGTACTGGCCATTGAGGCTCGAGCCGTCCGCAAACATGATGAAGAACTGCGAATTCGCCGAATTGGGATCGCTGGTGCGCGCCATGCCGACGATCCCGCGCTTGAACGGCACGCTGGAAAATTCCTGCTTCAGATTCGGATATTTCGATCCGCCGGTGCCATTGAAGTTCTTGCCGTCGCCGGTCTGCGCCATGAATCCCTCGATGACGCGGTGGAACGGCACGTTGTTGTAATAGCCGTCGCGCGCGAGCTGCTTGATGCGCTCGGCATGCTGGGGCGCGATATCGGTGCGGAGCTTGACGACGATCCGGCCCTTGGTGGTGTCGATGACGATCGCATTCTGTTTGTCGAGGCCAGCCGGAAGCGACTGCGCGATCGCCGGGGCGGCACAGACGAGCGCGGCGAGCAGTGCAAGAACTCGGATCATGGAAACTCCGATCGGATGTGGGGGATAGCAGGGTTCGTTGACGAAAATGTCTCAGCCGGCCAGCTTGGTCTTGAGGCTCGCTGCGACCAACGGCGGCACGAAGGCCGACACGTCGCCGCCCATGCCCGCGATCTGGCGGACCAGTGTGGCAGTGATCGGGCGGACGGTCGCGGAGGCCGGGACGAACACGGTGTGCACCTCGGGCGCCATCGCCTCGTTCATGCCGGCGAGCTGCATCTCATAGTCGAGGTCGGTGCCGTCGCGTAAGCCCCGAATCATGATGGTCGCGCCGTTCTTTTGCGCCGCAACAACGGTCAGATTGTCGTGGGTGGTGGCCTCGAGCGCGCAGCCGGCCTTGGCGGCGATCGGGCCGAACACCTCGCGCACCATATTGAGCCGCTCCTCAATCGAGAACAGCGGTTGTTTGGCGTGTTGGACGCCGATCGTCACGATCAGCCGGTCGCAGAGGGCCACGGCATGCCGGACCACATCCAGATGGCCGTTGGTCACGGGATCGAAAGAGCCGGGATAAAGGGCGACGCGGGGCATGGTCCCTCCTAGCGCGCCCGGCGCGGCATCGCAAGGCGGGCCGGTTCCCGGGCACCTGCAGCTTTACCCTGGGGCCTCATGTTTCATCCCCCGGCCGGCCGACGAAACAAAAGGGGCCGGGCACGAAACCATTTTCCGCTTCTGGCGAAGGCATCCGGAAACCCGTGCTGGTTACTAATCGGTCAACCAAACGACGGGCCGCAAAGGTCCGGAAAAGTCTAAACAGACAGGGGACCGTCATGATCAAGGCGCTTTCAGCGATCGCCGTTGCTGCGTGCGTTGCCGCAGCTCTTACCATTCTGCCCGGCTTTGCCCCGCAGGTCGAAGCCAGCGTTCCGCAGGCGCTCGCCAAGAGCGACCGGCTGGATTTCCGCCCGATCGGCCGTGACTGCTCCGAACAGGCCTGGCCCCGTTTCGAGGCCTCATGCCTGCGCCGCGCCGGCACCAAGAGCGCGGTGCGTGAAGCCCGGCTCGTCACCGCCGACCGCACGCCATAAGGAAGAAATCCCGAGCCAGTCGTTTGCCTTCGTGCCGCTTTCAGCGGAGCTGAGAGATCGTTGTGCCGGTCGATCCCGTGGGGTCAGAACAGCATGGTTAGATCTCGGCGGCCGTCTACGATGCTTACAATCTCGACGGCCTCAACGGGACCTTCGTCCGTGTTTGGATGCGCTTCATAGAGGACCAGAAAGTTGCCCTCGATCAGCAGCCGAGCGCCCTCGGCAATGTCGGGGCGGCGCGGGCCTAGCCTGGGATGGCTTCGCAGCAATTCAATTTTTTCGCTGATAGCGAGCAAAATGCGGTCGGCGGCCGGCTCGTTGTCATTGTCTTCGGCGATGTAGCGCCAGATCGCGCGCAGTTCCTCCTCGGCCCGGCGAGTGAAGATGATGTCGGTCAACGGGGCCGGGCTTTTTTGGTTTTCTCATCGGCAATCAAATTGCGCGCATTGATTTCGCCCGCCAGGCCGCTTGCCTTGCCGGCATCCCAACGGCGACGCAATTCCTCGACGTCGCGGGCGCGCAACTCGCGACGGGCCTCCCATAAGCGCAGCGCATCGCGAAGCACTTCGCTGGTGGACGCGTATTCGCCGGCCTCGACAGCCGCGCGGACGGACGCGGCCATGGGCTGGGGCAAGACGATAGTGACGCGTTCGATGTCGGCCATGACGACTGCTCCTGTTATGAACAAGTATGCCATAGAGCATAAATATTCAACAGGGGTACGGACAGGCTAGTGACTGTCAGCGCTTTGCTCGCGACGATCCGGGATCATTTATCCAGGCCTCCGGTGACGGGCTGACCGCCTAGTCTCCATTCCCGTTCTCGCCGCCGTTCCCATTGCCATTCCCATTCTCGGCTTCCTCGCCGATATGCTCGACCGATACGACGTGCTCGTCGTCGGCGGTGTCGAACACGATGACGCCCTGGGTCGAGCGGCCGGCGATGCGGATGTCCTCGACCGGACAGCGGATCAGCTGCCCCCTGTCGGTCACCAGCATGATCTGGTCGCCGTCCTCGACCGGGAATGAGGCGACGAGCTTGCCGTTGCGCCCGTTCACCGACATCGCGGCGATGCCCTTGCCGCCACGGCCGGTGGTGCGGTACTCGAACGACGAGGAGCGCTTGCCGTAGCCGTTCTCGCTGATGGTGAGGACGAACTGCTCGGCGGCCGACATTTCCACATAGCGCTGTTCGCCGAGCTCGATCGTGCCGGAGGCATCCTCGCCGTCGCTGCCCGCCTCCTCTTCGACGCCGCTGCGGCGCACCGCGTTGGCGCGACGCAGGTAGGCCGCGCGCTCCTCGGCATCCGCCTCCATGTGGCGCAGGATGGTGAGCGAGATCAGCTTGTCGTTTTCCGCCAGCGCAATACCGCGCACGCCCATCGAGGTGCGGCCCTGGAACACGCGCACGTCGGTGACCGCGAAACGGATACACTGGCCGCCGGCCGCCGTCAGCAGCACGTCGTCGCGCTCGGTGCAGATCTGCACGTCGACGATCGACTCATTGTCGTCGAGCTTCATGGCGATGATGCCGGAGCGGCGGACGTCGACGAAATCCGACAGCTTGTTGCGGCGGACATTGCCCCCGGTCGTGGCGAACATCACGTCGAGATTGGCCCAGGAGGATTCGTCCTCCGGCAGCGGCATGATGGTGGTGATGCGCTCGCCCTGCTCCAGCGGCAGCATGTTGATCAGTGCCTTGCCGCGCGCGTTGGGCGCGGCCACCGGCAGCCGCCAGACTTTCTCCTTGTAGACCTGGCCGCGCGAGGAGAAGAACAACACCGGGGTGTGGGTCGAGGCGACGAACAGGCGACTGACGAAATCCTCTTCGCGCGTCTGCATGCCCGCGCGTCCCTTGCCGCCGCGGCGCTGGGCGCGATAGGCCGACAGCGGCACCCGCTTGGCATAGCCGGCGTGCGAAACCGTGACCACCATGTCCTCGCGCTGGATCAGGTCTTCGTCCTCGACCTCGCCTTCCTGCTCGATGATCACGGTTCGGCGCGGCGTAGCGAATTCGGCTCTAATGTCGGTCAGCTCGGTCTTGATGATGGCCTGCACCCGGGCGCGCGAGCGCAGGATGTCGAGATAGTCGGCGATTTCGAGGGCCAGCTTGTCGAGCTCCTCGGAGATTTCCTCACGTCCGAGCGCGGTCAGGCGCTGCAGCCGCAGCTCGAGGATGGCCTTGGCCTGCTCCAGCGACAGCCGCGCGGTGCCATCGGCGTTGATAGTGTGCCTGGGATCGTCGATCAGCGTGATCATGGCGGAGACGTCCCGCGCCGCCCAGTCGCGCGACATCAAGGTCTCGCGTGCGGTGTTCGGATCGGGCGAGGTGCGGATGACGCGAATGATCTCGTCGATATTGGCGACCGCGATCGCTAGTCCCACCAGGATGTGGGCGCGGTCGCGCGCCTTGTTGAGCAGGAACTTGGTGCGCCGGGTGACGACGCTCTCGCGGAAGGCGACGAAGACCGTGAGCAGGTCCTTCAAATTCATCGTCAGCGGCCGGCCGCCGTCGAGTGCCACCATGTTGGCGCCGAAACTGGTCTGCAGCGGCGTGAACTTGTAGAGCTGGTTCAACACCACATCGGGCATCGCATCGCGCTTCAGTTCGACGACCACGCGAAAACCGTCGCGGTCGGATTCGTCGCGCAGATCCGAGATGCCTTCGATCCGCTTCTCGCGCACCAGTTCCGCAATGCGCTCGACCATGGTCGCCTTGTTGACCTGGTAGGGAATCTCGGTGACGATGATCGCTTCGCGATCCTTGCGGATGGTGTCGATCGAAACCTTGCCGCGCATCACGATCGCGCCGCGGCCGAGATGGTACGCCGAGCGGATGCCTTGGCGTCCCAGGATGATGCCGCCGGTCGGAAAATCCGGCCCCGGGATGATGTGGATGAGTTCGTCGATCGACAGCGCCGGATTGTCGATCAGCGCCAGGCAGGCGTCGATCACTTCGCCCAGATTGTGCGGCGGGATGTTGGTGGCCATGCCGACCGCGATGCCGCCGGCGCCGTTGACCAGGAGGTTCGGAAACTTCGCCGGCAGAACCGAGGGCTCTTTCTCGGAATTGTCATAGTTCGGCGTGAAGTCGACGGTGTCCTTGTCGAGGTCGTCGAGCAGCGACTGCGCGATCTTGGTCAGGCGCGATTCGGTGTAGCGCATGGCCGCCGGCATATCGCCGTCCACCGAGCCGAAATTGCCCTGCCCGTCGATCAGCGGCACGCGCATGGAGAAATCCTGCGCCATGCGCACCAGCGCATCGTAGACGGACTGGTCGCCGTGCGGGTGATATTTACCGATGACGTCGCCGACCGTGCGGGCGCATTTGCGATACGGCTTGTTCCATTCGAATCCGTTCTCGTACATGCCGTAGAGGATTCGCCGATGGACCGGCTTCAGACCGTCGCGCGCATCGGGCAACGCGCGCGCCACGATCACGCTCATCGCGTAATCGAGGTAGGAGCGCTTCATCTCATCGAGGATGGAAACGGGTCGAATATCCGAGGGAGCCTGCGGCTCGCCGGGGGTGTTATCATCGGTGTCAGACAAGGGGAAATCCGGTCGGTTCTCAGTGGGGAATCATATAGCGCATCGGGGTCGTAGAGACCACCCTAAAGGCCGCTGGGAACCAAAATTTCTCTTCGTTTTTCCAGAGACTTACGGGCAACTTTGGCGATGGCTCGACGCACTCTCGCCGGCCTTGCCGAACGGCTCGTCGCGGCACGGTCGCGGGCTTTGCGCTAATGTCCGAAAACGACCGCATGCATGATGCGCCCGGGCAGCAGCGTGAACAGCCCGGCGATCACCAGCGCGCCCGAGAACAGCATGATCATCGCGCGGCGATGCGCGGTGACCTGATGCGTGTGCGCCTTCCAGACGGCGAGCGGCAACATCACCAGGGTGAAGATCGACAACAGATGGATCGGGCTCCAGGGACCGAGCAGACGAAGCTCGTGGATCCAGAACGAGCTGACGGCCACGCAGGCCATCAGGACGACCCAGATCCAGCCGACCGTCCGGTGCGGCAGGGTTGCCCTTCGGCGCCGCCAACTGCACCAGGCCGAGCGCGAAAGCCGCCATGGCCGCGAAGGCATGGAGCGGGATGGCAGGCGCGGCGTCGAGCAACGGTGCGAGGTTCATGACCAAGGCTCATGGCGAAAGCTCATGGCGAAGGCTCCGCGCCTGCGGCCCGCCGACAAATTGCGACGAGCCTAACTCACAGGAGCGGGTGTGAGCAGCCAGGCGGCGGATCTCTTCGGACCGCAGACCAGGCGCTCAGAACGGGATGTCGTCGTCCATGTCGCCGTTGCGGCCGCCTGCCGCCGCCGCCACCGCGCGCCGTGGCGGCGCGCTCGATGGACCGCCGACGCCGAAATCGCCGCCACCCTCTTCGGCGAAGCTGCCGCCCCCGCCGCTGCGGCCATCCAGCATGGTCAGGTTCGAGTTGAAGCCCTGCAGGACGACCTCGGTGGAATATTTCTCGACGCCGCTCTGGTCGGTCCATTTCCGCGTCTGCAATTGGCCTTCGAGGTAAACCTTGGCGCCCTTCTTGAGATATTGCTCGGCGACCTTGCAGAGCCCCTCGCTGAAGATCACGACGCGATGCCACTCGGTCTTTTCCTTGCGCTCGCCGGTGGCCTTGTCACGCCAGCTCTCGGAGGTCGCCACACTCAGATTGGCGATCGGGCGGCCGTCCTGGGTCCGCCGGATCTCCGGATCCTTGCCGAGATTGCCGACCAGAATCACCTTGTTCACACTTCCCGCCATCGCCACGCTCCACAATTGAAAATGATTTGGTACGCCAGCCGCCCCGCTCCCTGGCCTCAAACCAGGCATGACCGTCCACCGCTGCCGCCGACCCTATACCGTTGCCGTGCCCGGCCGCCGGTCCTCTCGCGGTTTATCCACATATAGCACGGCGGCGGCCTGTGTTCCAGTTTTGTTCCGAAGCCAGCCCCTCCCGATATTTTCGCGCAACGGTTGTCTCATCGAGCCATTGGCAAGTTCGGCACCATGCTACCAGAATTCAAATTACCGTTACAAAATCATTAACTTGCGTTCACTTACATTAACGTTTTTCGAGCACTCTTCTCGCGCGAGTGTTGCGTTTGGGAGACGGGATTTCCGGTTCAATCGGGGTATATTGCCGGCCGAATGATGGTTGAGGTGGGCGATCGCGTCCGGATTGAAGCGCTTCCGGGGACAAACGGAAGCGAGAGAACGAGAGAAAGAGGACGAGAAAGAGGACGAGAAAGCGAGAGAAGAAAGCTTGGAGATTAAACTTGGAGATTGAGACGATGAAAAAGATTCTGTTGGGTGCAGCTTCTTTGTTGGCGTTTGGTGCGGTTGTTCCTGCGTCCGCCGCGGATCTTCCGGCACGGACCTACACCAAGGCGCCTCCGATGGTCGCCGCCGCGATCTATGACTGGAGCGGCTTCTACATCGGCATCAACGGCGGCGGCGGCTCGGCCCGCAAGTGCTGGGATCTCGCGGCGATACCCGCGGGCGCCGTCGTGCCGAATGCTCCGGAGGGTTGCCATAGCGCCACCGGCGGCACCGTCGGCGGCCAGATCGGCTATCGCTGGCAGGCGGCCAATTGGGTGTTTGGCGTCGAAGGTCAGGGCAACTGGGCTGACTTCAGCGGCACCAACGTCAACCTCGTCTTCCCGGCACTCACGGACCGCTCGAAGATCAATGCCTTTGGCTTGCTCACCGGTCAGGTCGGTTACTCCTGGAACAACGTTCTGGGTTACGTCAAGGGCGGCGCTGCCGTGGTCGGCGACAAATACAACACCTTCACGACCGCGACCGGCGTGACCGTCGATTCGGCCAGCGAAACCCGCTGGGGCGGCGCGATCGGCGCCGGCCTCGAGGTCGGTTTTGCGCCGAACTGGTCGGTCGGCGTCGAATACGACCATCTGTTCATGGGCACGAAGAGCGTCAACGCCAACACGCCGGCGGGTGTGTTCTCGGCAACCGATCGGATCCATCAGGACGTCGATATCGGCACTGTCCGCCTCAACTACCGCTGGGGCGGCCCGGTGGTGGCCAGGTACTGACCTCAGACAAAATTGGACTCGAAAGGCCGGCTTCGCGCCGGCCTTTTTTGTGACCGTTCGGCGATCGGGAGCGTAGAGCGCCCTTGTCGCGCTCACTTTCTGCCGCACTTGTTGCTTTTTGGTGACGGTATTCCCGATCCCAACCGACTATAAAAGCTCCGTTGTTGAGACATTTGAGGTCAGGCTGCGGGCGCGGGGCGAGCCTGAACCGGAGACGACAATGAGGAAGACGTTGCTCGCTGCAGCGAGCCTGATTGCGTTGAGCGCTGCTTCAGCCTCGGCGGCGGATTTGCCTGCGGGGACCTACAAAGCGCCGGCGATGATGGCCGCAATCTATAATTGGAGCGGGCTCTATGTCGGCCTCAATGGCGGCGGCGCGTCGGCCCGCGAATGCCTGACCGTCACCAGCGTTGCCGGCAACCCAGTTCCCCCGAACTCGGAAGGCTGTCACAACGCGACCGGCGGCGTGGTCGGCGGTCAGCTTGGTTATCGTTGGCAGAGCGATAGTTGGGTGTTCGGCGTCGAAGGTCAGGGTGACTGGGCTAACCTGAAGGGATCAAATGCGAGCTTGACGGCGCTGGTTCCCTACACCAACCAGACCAAGGTCAATGCCATCGGCCTTCTCACAGGTCAGGTCGGTTACGCCTGGAATAACGTTCTGCTGTACGTGAAGGGCGGTGCCGCGGTCACCAACAACACGTACACCTCCTTCTTCACCGCTACCGGCGTTCCGTTTAACAGTGCGAGCGACACCCGTTGGGGTGGCGCTGTCGGAACCGGGCTTGAAATGAGCTTTGCACCGGACTGGTCGGTTGCGGTCGAATATGATCACCTGTTCATGGGCAGGCCCAGCATTCCGTTCACCGCAACGAGCACTGCAGTGGTGCGCAGCGACAACATCAGTCAAAGCGTGGACATGGGAACGGTCCGCGTGAACTATCGCTGGGGCGGGCCGATCATCGCAAAATACTGATTCTGTTTCGGTTTCATCGCGATTCGGATCCACAGGCCGGCCTCGTGCCGGCCTTTTTGCTGGCCGGATTGCAGCGTCGAAGATGCAATTCATGGCTTTATCGCAGGCATTTCTGCCGCGGATGTGGCATCTCGGTGACGGTATTGCATGACCATTTGGGCTAGAGAGAACCGTCAACCTCGGATTGAACTGCCGGACTCATCTGGCGGCTTTCTGATCTCAAGAAAACGCAAAAACAGTTGGAGAAAGAACGTATGAAGAAGGCATTACTGGCGGCGGTGAGCTTGGTCGCACTGGGAACCGCCTCCGCAGTTGCCGCAGACCTTCCAGCGCGGACCTATACCAAAGCGCCCATGGCGGTCGCCCCGATCTACAACTGGGCCGGCTTCTACATCGGTCTGAACGCCGGCGGCGCCTCCAGCCATAAATGCTGGGATCTCAACAACGTCGCGGGCTTCGCGGTGGTGCCGTCCGTGCCGGAAGGCTGCCACGATGCGACCGGCGCAGTGGTCGGTGGCCAGATCGGCTATCGCTGGCAGGCCAACAACTGGGTGTTCGGCGTGGAAGCCCAGGGTGACTGGGCGGACCTGACCGGATCGAATGCCAGCCCCGCGACGTTGGGGTTTGCAACCGACAACACCAAGATCGATGCGATCGGCCTGTTCACCGGTCAGGTCGGCTATGCCTGGAACAGCACCCTGTTTTACGTTAAGGGCGGCGCCGCCGTCACGCACGACAAATACACCGGCACCATCACCGGAGTCGGAACCGTGATAGACCAAGCAAGCGAAACCCGCTGGGGTGGCGCCGTGGGCACCGGCATCGAATTCGGCTTCGCGCCGAACTGGTCGGTTGCGGTCGAATACGACCATCTGTTCATGGGCAACAGAAACATCAGCTTCCCGGCCACCGCGTTCGCGCTCTCGCGCATCGACAGCATCAAGCAGAACGTCGACATGGGCACGGTTCGCATCAACTACACCTTCGGCGGCCCGGTCGTCGCCAAGTACTGATCGTCGAACACCGATCCAGTTACCACATGATCGCGAAAGGCCGGCGTTCCGCCGGCCTTTTTGCTGTGACGAGACAGCGCGTGCCACCTGCTGCCATGGATCCAACAATCCGTTGATGATTCGCGGAACGCACTGGAAATTCCTTCGCGTTCTTCCTACGTTCCGAGGCCTAAGCCCTTGGCGTCCGGTCCCGGTTTCGGGCAAAGCGCGCCTGAACGCTGGCGCTGCGGCGCCCCTGGGAATGCCGATATGGACGAAGTGCTCAAGGCGAAACAACGCCAGCCATCCGCAGCGAGCCTGCGCGCCATCACCATCCGCGGCGCGCGCGAACACAATCTGAAGAACATCGATGTCGAGATTCCCCGCGACAGGCTCGTGGTGTTCACGGGACTGTCCGGCTCCGGCAAGTCGTCGCTGGCCTTCGACACCATCTATGCCGAAGGCCAGCGCCGCTACGTCGAATCGCTCTCCGCCTATGCGCGCCAGTTCCTGGAGATGATGCAGAAGCCCGACGTCGACCAGATCGACGGCCTGTCGCCCGCCATCTCCATCGAGCAGAAGACCACCTCGAAGAATCCGCGCTCCACGGTCGGCACGGTGACCGAGATCTACGACTATATGCGCCTGCTCTGGGCCCGCGTCGGCGTGCCCTACTCGCCCGCGACGGGCCTGCCGATCGAGAGCCAGACGGTGTCGCAGATGGTCGATCGCGTGCTGGCGATGCCTGAGGGCACGCGGCTCTATCTGCTGGCCCCGGTCGTGCGCGGCCGCAAGGGCGAATACAAGAAGGAACTGGCCGAATACCTCAAGAAGGGGTTTCAGCGCGTCAAGATCGACGGCGTCTTTCACGAGCTTGCGAACGCGCCAACGCTCGACAAGAAATTCCCGCACGATCTCGACGTCGTGGTCGATCGCATCGTGGTGCGGCCGGATATCGGCCAGCGGCTTGCGGAAAGTTTCGAGACCGCGCTCAAACTCGCCGAGGGCCTGGCGGTGATCGAATATGCGGAGGCTGCGCCGAGTGCAGCACCCGCAGCGCCGGCAGACGGTGACAAGAAGAAAGTGGCAAAGATCCACGACAAGAGCGGGCCGGAACGCATCCTGTTCTCGGAGAAATTCGCCTGCCCGGTGTCCGGCTTCACGATCCCCGAAATCGAGCCGCGGCTGTTCTCCTTCAACAATCCCTATGGCGCCTGCCCCGCCTGCGGCGGGCTCGGCGTCGAGCAGCACGTCGACGAGGACCTCGTCATCCCCGACAAGGAGGCGACCCTGCGCAAGGGCGCGATCGCGCCCTGGGCCAAATCCTCCTCGCCTTACTATGTGCAGACGCTGACCGCTTTGGCCAAGTTCTACAAGTTCACGCTCGACACCAAGTGGAAGGACCTGCCGAAGAAGACGCAAACAGCGCTGCTGTACGGCTCCGGCGAGGACGAGATCAAGTTCACCTACGAAGACGGCGTGCGCTCCTACGACACCAAGAAGCCGTTCGAGGGCGTCATCACCAATATCGAGCGGCGCTATCGCGAGACCGAGAGCGAATGGGCGCGCGAGGAGCTCGCCAAATATTTCAACGACGTGCCCTGCGCGGCCTGCAATGGCTTCCGGCTGAAGCCCGAGGCGCTCTGCGTCAAGATCGGGGGCAAGCACATCGGCGAGATCGCCGATATGTCGGTGCGCCGCGCCGGCGAATGGTTCGAGACCGTGCCGGCGGCGCTGAACACGCAGCAAAACGAGATCGCCGCGCGCGTCCTGAAGGAGATCCGCGAGCGGCTGTCCTTCCTGCTCGACGTCGGCCTCAATTATCTGACGCTGGCCCGCGCGTCAGGCACGCTGTCGGGCGGCGAGAGCCAGCGCATTCGCCTGGCGTCGCAGATCGGCTCGGGGCTGACCGGCGTGCTCTATGTGCTGGACGAGCCGTCGATCGGCCTGCACCAGCGCGACAACGCGCGGCTGCTCGAGACCTTGAAGCGGCTGCGCGACCTCGGCAACACCGTGATCGTGGTCGAGCACGACGAGGACGCGATCCGCCTTGCGGACTACGTGCTCGACATCGGCCCCGGCGCCGGCATGCATGGCGGCCACATCGTCGCCGAGGGTACGCCTGCCGAGATCATGCGCAATCCGGGGTCGCTCACCGGCAAATATCTCACCGGCGAATTGTCGGTCGAGGTGCCGGAGCGGCGGCCGCCGAACCATCGCCGCACCATCAAGGTGGTCAACGCCCGCGGCAATAACTTGAAGAACGTCTCGGCCGAGATTCCGCTCGGGCTGTTCACCTGCGTCACCGGCGTCTCCGGCGGCGGCAAGTCGACGCTTCTGATCGACACGCTTTACAAGGCAATCGCGCGCAAGCTGAACAACGCCAGCGAGGGCGCAGCCCCGCACGACCGCATCGAGGGGCTGGAGCATATCGACAAGATCATCGACATCGACCAGTCGCCGATCGGCCGCACCCCGCGCTC
>WNGQ01005749.1_pt1 | contig 13456 bp, 10 predicted proteins | sample 5407661 | NCBI WGS metagenome assembly WNGQ01 (sample SAMN13153382, study PRJNA577476) | soil metagenome | isolation source: 60 cm soil or saprolite under Garry oak tree replicate 2 | place: USA:California | collected 2016-06-15
GAGCCTCAACATCCGCGCTATCTTTGATGATGCCAAGGCTATCGCGCAGCCACTGCACTGCGGCACCGGTAATAAAGATGCTTCCTTCCAGCGCGTAAGTAACATCTTTCCCTATGCCCCAGGCGATAGTCGTCAGCAGACCATTCTGCGACGGCACTCCCTTGTTACCGGTATTCATTAGCATGAAGCAGCCGGTACCATAGGTATTCTTCGCCATACCAACATCGAAACATGCCTGTCCAAAAGTGGCAGCTTGCTGGTCTCCCGCATCACCTGCCATCTTAATGGCCCCACCGAAGAACTCCGGGTTGGTCTCGCCATAGACGTCACTCGAAGCCATCACCGCTGGCAGCATGGCTCTCGGAACTCCCAGTTCTTTCAGAATCACATCATCCCAATCGCCCTTGTAGATGTTGTAGAGCAGGGTACGCGATGCATTAGAAGGATCCGTAACATGGATACGACCCCTGGAGAGACGCCACATCAAAAACGTGTCCACATTACCGAAGAGCGCTTCGCCGCGCTCAGCCTTTTCACGCACGCCAGGCACATTATCGAGAATCCATTTGACTTTGGTGCCTGAGAAATACGCATCGGTTACCAGGCCTGTGCGCTCGCGAATCTCCTTGTCAAACCCTTTTGCCTTCAGAGCATCACAAATGGGGACGGTCAAGCGGCTTTGCCACACGATCGCATTAAATACCGGTTTGCCCGTCTTTTTGTCCCAAATGATGGTCGTCTCGCGCTGGTTGGTGATACCAATTGCCGCCACATCCCTGGCCGAGACCCCTGCCTTCTTCATCACCTCCTGGGCAACCGCGAGCTGGCTGACCAGATCGCCTCCGGGTCGTGTTCAACCAGCCCGGGAGCCGGGTAGATCTGTGGAAATTCTTGCTGTGCCGCATTGACGATTGCACCGTTGTGATCGAAGAGTATCGCTCGCGAACTGGTCGTACCCTGGTCCATACTTAGGACATACTTCACCATTGACAAAATCCTCCTTACTAATTAAGCTCTGAGTCTCTCTATCACCCTGCCCCAGAATCACCGGTGAGACATCCCCATAATATCGCATAACTATACAACCGTGGGGAGTTTGCTTATAATTAAGTTACCTGGCATAATCCCTCATTAAGAAGGGAAGTAGGATGAAGCAAAATATCCCTAATTTACTTAGTTTGAGCAGGCTGCTGGCAACAGTTCTGGTCGTTATATTGGTACTGATCAACCAACCCCGGGCATTCCTGGTCGCAACGCTCCTATTCTTCCTTGCCTCGGTGACCGATTTTTTTGACGGTTACCTGGCACGGCGCTTTCATGTCGTGTCCAACCTGGGCGTCTTCCTGGATCTGACCGCCGATAAAATCTTCGTCGCCGCCATCTTGATTGCCCTCGTTCAGCTTGGTCTTGTTCCTGCCTGGATTGTTATCATCATCGTATCACGTGAGTTCCTGGTTACTGGCCTACGCTCCATGGCGGCAGCCAGGAACAAGGTTATCCCAGCGGGGGCCTGGGGGAAGCAAAAAACGTTTATCACACTGGTTGCGATAGGAGGATTATTGCTGGCAAAAGGCCTGGGTGCTCAATACCTCTCTCTCTTTCCACCCATGCTCGTTTTTAATAGCCAGACACTCAATTTGCCTGACATCTATTTCTTTCCGCTCCGTGGTACAGGGCGACCGCTGCTATGCTTGTGAGTTTGAAGGAGCGCTCGTTGGAGCAGCCGACGCCTCCTTTTGCCCTATCTTGCGTTCCTTTCCTGCCAGCAAACGACCAATGTTGTCGTAGTGGAAAAGAATAACAAGAGCAGGAGCAATCAGCAGGAATACCAGTTGCGCCAGGCTGACCCGGCCAATGAAAGTTGGATTGCTTCGCCCGACGAAGAAGAAAATAATACCGTATAGCATCGCCGTCAGCGAACCAACGATAGAGCCCAGAGAAACATAGCGCGAAATCGCTATGGTACCGGTGGTTGTGACAAGGCAGGCCAGAAAGGCAAAGGGCTCGATAACGAGGAGAGCCCCGGAGCCGGTCATTACCCCACGGCCCCCTTTGAAGCCAATGAAAATTGGGAAACAGTGACCTATCAGGGCCATCAAACCTGCAATTGTGGGTCCCCAGCCAGAGAAGAAGAAGATGGGTATAAACGTAGCCAGTAGCGTTGGCCCCACCCCTTTGGAGAGATCGACCGCGAACACTATCGCGGCGGGTCCTCTCCCGAGCGTGCGTAGAACATTGGTGGCCCCTGTTTTGTGGCTGCCGTAATCGCGTATATCAAAATCTTTTCCGCGCAGGAGCTTTCCCATCCAGTAGCCTGAAGGAATCGACCCCCACAGGTACCCGGCGAGTGCTAAAAGTATCAGCCCAAGGATGATCGGCATAATAGCCTCCTTCGAGAGCGGTGCGAACGTAGCGCTCAGAGAGTTGAAATGCGAGCAGCTCCTACCCCTTTATTATAAGATATTTCGCTGAAAAAGTTAGCAAGGCTATATGGATTACCCGCTTTATCCAGCCATGTGCCCTGCCAGGCTTCATCGATCGCCGGCCACCGTTGCTTCCTCAAGTTTCAATGAGATCAACCGTGAGACACTATCGGCTCCCATAGATACTCCATAAATAACCTGGGCCGACGTCATTGTCACACGATTGTGGGTAATCACAATAAACTGGGTACGCTGCCCCAGTTGTCTCAAGATATCGCAGAAGCGTGTTACGTTCGACTCATCTAGCGCGGCATCCACCTCGTCCAGCAAACAGAACGGCGGAGGATTGATTTCGAGCAGAGCAAAGAGCAGAGCCGCCGAGACAAGCGCCCGTTCGCCACCGGAGAGTAAAGACAGGTCCTGCACTTTCTTTCCCGGAGGCTGGACAATGACTTCAACGCCAGCAGGCACACTGGACGTGGGTGAAGCAGAAGGAGCATCCTCCTCGCTCGTTCTTGGAGATGTCAGCTCAAGGCGAGCACTGCCTCCATGAAAAAGCGTGGTGAAATGCTCACGAAAACGGGCATTGACGGCCTGAAAAGTAACTTCGAACTGCTTCGCCATCATCGCGTCAAGCTGTTCAATAATCGAGTGTAGATGCAGAGCAGCCTGCTCCATATCAGCAATCTGGGAGGAGAGAAACTCATAGCGCGTGCGCGTCTCATCGTATTGCATTGGGGCATCCGGGTCGCAGCCACCCAGAGCCTTGAGGCGGCTGCGCAAACTCTCTACTTGCCGCCGCAGTCGCCGTAACCGGGCCTCCTCCTCCTCTGAGAGCATTCCAGCATCGTCAGCCACTGCAGCTTGCTGGTTTGTTTCTAAGCCTTCTATATTCCGCACCAGGTCTCTGGGGTCTTCCACGCCCATCTCCTCACGCAGTTGCTCCAGCAACGCATCAACGGCATCACGTATTTTCTGGCTTTCCAGCAGGCAGCGGCGATAAATGCTTTCTAACTCTGTCATTGTATGGCGCATCTCGAGCGTTTGTTGTTCCAGCGCCATAGTTTGCTGATCGATTTCACTGGCCTCACCCTCCACCATGCGCAACTCCTCCGCCAGTTTACGTGCTCGCGCCTGGGACTGCTCAAGCTCTACGCGCTGGAGCGATACCGCCTCCAATAATATCTTACGCTGCTGCTCCGCGTCTTTTATGCGTGCCACCCGCTGCTCGACTTGCTCCTTGAGATCCTGCGCCTGGGCCCGGTGTGTTGCCAGTTGTTGGCGCAGTGATTTGGCCTCTTGCCGCTTCACAGCGAGTGCAGTACGTGTACGCCCCAGTTCATCCTGTTGGCTGCGGAAGGTCGCAGCACGTTCCTCAACCTCTTCTTGCAGTTCCTCTACCAGGCCTGCTATCTCGCGTTGCGACTTCTCGTGCGCCTGTACACGCTCCCCAGCTGCCTGCACCTCCTGTTCTAATCCGGCCACCTCGGCAGCCAGTTGTTGTTCAATGGATACAGTCAGTTGCGACTCAGTCTGCACGCGTTCTTGCTCTCGTAGTGTGGTATCTACAGCCTTGCTCAGCCCATTGATGCGGCCGGTAATTTTTTGCAATTCTTTGTCTACAGCAGCCTGCTCTATGTGACGCGCCTCCTGGCTCCGCTGCAGCTCGCTTATCCTGCTATTCAACCGATCTATCAATATCTTTGCATCATCTAGTTGTTGCGGCAATTCATGCAGCTCTCGCTCATAGGCCAACAACCCTTGCTGGGCGCTATCTTTGCCACTGCCACCAGTCAGCCAGCCACCGGCATGCAAGACCTCGCCTCTGAGGGTTACCAGTGCCTCGAGGTGAGCATCTTCGGCTATCAGTGCTAGCAATGCACCGGCGGTCTCCAGGTCTTTTACCAGGACCACCCCGCGCAACAGCCTGTGGAATAAGGCCAGGTAGCGCTGCTCGCACTGCACATGACGCCATGCCAGGCCGGGCACGCGATCTCTCAGCTCTCTCCTTCCTTCCAGGTAGCGCTTGAGAGCATGCTCTTCCGCCTGCATCTGTGCATGATCGTCCCCTACCGGCACGCGATCTCCTTCCAACCACACCAGCATAGCTTTGCCTGCTTTAGCCGTCTGTAAATACTCGAGACAGGCGCAAGCATCGGTGAACGTTCGTACCACGATGGCCTGTAAATACGGACCTAGCGCAGCCTCGAGTGCCGTCTCCATACCTGCAGGAGCTGCACCGAGTTGTGGAACAGGGCCAATCAGGCCGCTTACCCGGCTTTCGGGCGCACGCAGCAGAGCACGCACACCATCTCCATACCCACTCAGATTCTGGCGCCAGTTCTTGAGCATGTTGAGCCTGTCAGAAAACGTCCGCCGCTGGCGCTCGGCTTCAGCCAATGCGGATTGCAGGCGCTCTATTTCTTGCTGGGAATCCGCATTGGCACGTGCCAATGCCTGTTTGCGCTGTATTACTCGCTGTTCCTCGCTGCGAGCCGTACCGAGGAGCGCGCGCTCCTCAACCAGGCGCCTCTCCAGCATACGCAGCGATTGTTGGGCTTGGGCGATAATCTCTCGTCGTGACGCCAGGGCGCGATTGCGTTCACCAAGGTGTTTCTGCTGCCGTCCCAGATCAGTCTGGTTAGCTCCCAGCCGGGCCTGCACCTGGATAAGCTCACTCTGCACTGTACGCAAACGCCTTTCGTCGAATTCGTAGTCCTTCTGCGCAGCGGCTGCTTGGGTCTCCAGGCGTGCCAGGGCAGCAGCGTCTGTGTCTAATGCTTCATCGACAAGGCTGCACTGCTCTTCAAGGTCGATAGCTTGTTGCTGAATAAGTACCAATCGCTCGCGCATCCGTAGCTCTTCTTCTTGCTGCTGGCTGCGCTGTCGCTCTAGCCCGGTGATACGTTCTTCATTTACTGCCAGGTCCCGTTCGGTCTTCTGCGCAAAATCGCTGGCTCCGGTAAAGGCAGTTCGTGCGTCGACAATACGAGTCTGAACGCCCTGCCGCATGCCGCGCAGGATATCCCTTTCCTCGTCAGCAGCCTGCAGGGCCTGCTCCATTTTGCGCACTCGCTCAGCCTGTTCCTGCTCGGCAGCTTCCGCGCTATCGCGCGCCACACGTAGCCGCCGCCATTGCAAGGCATACCAGGTGAGCAACACCTCTTGCAGTTCGCTATTTAGCTTCCCATACTCACGGGCGCGGCGGGCCTGCTCTTCCAGGTAACCCAGGCGTGGCTCGATCTCACCAACAATATCGCGCAGGCGCTCAAGATTCTGCTCCGTCTGGCGCAGGCGGCCCTCGGCCTCAACTCGCTGTACCTGGAATGGCCGTATTCCAGCAGCATCTTCAAACAATCCGCGCCGCTCCTCGGCGCGCAGGCTGAGCGCAGCATCAACCAACCCCTGACCCACAACAGTATAGGAATCATGACCTATCCGCGCTTGAGCCAGCAGCAAGATGACATCCTTGAGGCGCGCTTTCTGCTTGTTAATGAGGTATTCGTTCTCGCCCGAACGGTAGCTGCGTCGTGTTACCATGATCTCGCTGTATTCCGAAGGCACCCAGCCTGTACTGTTGTCGATGGTCAGCGAAACCTCTGCCATGCCCAGCGCCGACTTGCCATGTCCACCAGAGAAGATGATATCGTCGCTCTTCTTACCGCGTAGTTGGCGCATGCTTTGCTCGCCCAGCACCCAGCGCACAGCATCGGCAACATTCGATTTCCCTGCCCCATTCGGTCCCACTACAGCCGTAATGCCTGTACTGAACTCCAGCACTGTGCGTACAGCAAAGCTTTTAAACCCGAGCATTTCCAAACGTTTGAGATACACAGCGTAGCCCTATCCTCCTAGGCGCGAGCCTTTGTTCACCGAAAATCCGTTCTGGATGCCCGCCTCCAATCATGGGGCGACAGGTATGAACAGCACCGCCGGTGTAAAATCCTTCACTTATTTCTTCTTCTTGACATGCCGTTGAAATGTTGATACAATAGAACATATGAAAACGGTCATTACCGCCAAGCTCAAACTGCTGACTTCCCCCGCACAGTTCCAAGCCTTGCGCCACACGCAACTGGCGTATCGCGATGCCCTGAACTACGTCAGCACGTACGCTTTTGAGCACGGCAAGATGAGCAACCGGGTGGCTTTGCAGGATGGCACCTACGATGAGGTGCGTGCCCGCTTTCATCTGCCTTCCCAAATGGCGTGCTCTGTTCCTCGTCAAGTGGGTGCTACCTACAAAACGCTGTGGACCAAAGTCAAGCAGAATGCTGCACACCGAGAGTCTGGGCAGACCAAGAAACGCTACAAGGGCTTGGACCAACCGCCCAAGTATGTCTCTCCTACCCTGACCTACCAGCACCGCAAAGACTACAGTTTCAAGCGTGAGCAGCACGTCAGCATCCTGACGCTCTCTGGGCGGGTGATCGTGCCCTATACGGGCTACGCCTCTCATATTGCCCTTATCCAAAAGGGACTGCAATCGGTGCTGCCAAGTTGTGGTATGACAAAGCCAGGAAGCACTTCTACCTGCTCATCTCTCTTGAAATCGAGGGAGCAAACCCGACACCTGAGACCCATACGAGTGTGGCAGGGGTGGATGTAGGCGTCCGCTACCTGGCCGTCACCTCGACGACGAAAGGGGAATGTTCCTTCCATACAGGGAAATCCATTGTTCCCAAAGCAAATCATTATGCGAGACTGAGAAAGCGTCTGCAAAAGAAAGGCACTCGTTCCGCTACCCGCCGCCTGGTGGTGATTAGTGGACGAGAGAGACGGTTGAAGCAAGACGCCAATCATGTCGTCTCTAAACGCATTGTTGACCGACACCCCCACAGCCTGATCGGCTTGGAACACCTGACAGACATCCGTGAACGAGGCCGCCGCAAGAAGGGCAAGAAGGCGAGCACGAAGCAGAGGCGTGCCAATGCGGCCTATTCCAAGTGGTCCTTTGCTGAGTTGCAGAGCATGATCGCCTACAAGGCTCTCTTGCATGGGTCGATGGCAGTCAAGGTAGACGCCCACTATACGAGCCAGGCGTGTCCCCTGTGTGGACATACCTGTGACGCCAATCGGCCTGGCAAAGGACTCTTGTTCGTCTGCCAGAACTGTCATTATACCCTCCATGCTGATTTAGTCGGTGCCAGGAATATTACGATGCGAACGTTGCTCGTCCGGCAAGACTGGGCGAGCACGGGGCAGTTGTCAGTTGCCCCTGATGTGTCAAGCGTTGACATCAAAGCTGCACGCCTTCGCCGGTATGCAGAATTGCGGTGGAGCTTAGACACAAGCCCTCAGCTTTAGCTGTGGGGTATCTGACTTTCCCGATGATACCATAGAGCAACGCAGGCGTCGAGTGGTTCCTGGCCAACAACTTTAGCACGGAGGTATTGACATACCCGATAAAGGCACTACAATAGTAGCGATATCCGCTCCACGCTGTCTTGTGGAACAAATGAGAGAGAAGTGTGAGCTACGCCAACCATTGCAGGTGAACTAGTTCATACCGCTATTCGCAAAGAATATCATACGATATGGAACAGGAGAGACAGCGCTGTATCACTTTTGCTTTACAAAAACGATACGGCCAGGGTTACATGCAGAAGGAGGAATGTTTTGATTATTCGCCTGCTGATTTCGGCACTCCTCGGCGGAGCGCTTATCATTTTCGGCGTTGTAATAGGGACCACCTCACACCAGGTCACCTACAATGCAGTTAACCAGGAGACCATCGCGCATTTCCTATCGGGAAACAGCTCCTCATCCGATCAAAGGGGCTACCTGCAATTTGAAAGAGACTCTAAACTCTACCTCATCAATGAGAGCGATTTCACACCCAAAGTTGACGGCAACAGCTTTGGTGATGGCGATGTCATATCTTTCGTCTATCGCACAGATAGCCCAACCACCATCGATGTGAGCGCCACGAACACCAGCACTCACCTGGCAGGAGACGCTTATACGGTAGAGCAGATTACCGTTCCCCCCGGCAGTAATGGCCAGGGCTCGAAGGTATACACTTCCTCGGAGTACAGCCAGAATCCCAGGGGCTTCAACCAGAATAACTGGCCTATAGGGGCTGGTGTGATTGCGCTGGGCCTCATCGTAGCCGCTCTGGCGTTCTTCTTGCCCATGTTACGTGGCAGGAACAGGAACAAGGCACAGCCCGCCAGCATTGCTACACCCATCAGCATTGATATGCCCTTCGGAGCACAGCCGCCGGTCAATGCATATGGCCAGAACCCCAGTCAATTCCCGCAGTACCCACAGCAAACTCCTGCGCAGTTCCAGAGACCGCAGTTCACACCACCTCCTGGCCAATTCAATACACCACCGCAGTACCCGCAGCAACCCGGTCAGTTCAATGTGCCACCACAGTATCCACAGCAACCGGGCCAGTTCAATGTGCCGCCACAGTATCCACAGCAGGGCGGTTCGTACGAGCCGACTCAACGAGCCGATCCGCCGCGAAACTAGCGCATTGGCCAGCGACCTGCCCGGCTTAACAAACTGGCGTTCTCATCTCCATCCCATTGATGGGATGGAGATGAGAACGCCGTTCCTTTTAAACGCATCGCCTTGCCAAGCCGTCTCATGCGAGTGGCAGGATGCCCTGTCTGGAGGACAGGTAATGCCCCCGCTATAGTTCCCCAACCTCTTCGTCTCCCAGTGTCATTGGAGCGAAAATAAACGCACTGACAACATTTTCGCTGGTTAAGATCACCGCATATTACAATAGCAATATTTGGCTGATAGAACGCTCGCTAAGCTCAAGCTCTTCATCGCTCGGATATACTCATGCCTGAGAACAATGCTTGTCGATATGTCTATATAGCGAGGAGAATGTATGCTATCTGCCGTAGTTGCAGTAATTTCGCTGGGCATCGTGCTACTCATTGTTGCCGGGTTCATCATTGGTGCATTGCGTGTGTACCATCGCCAGCATCCCACGCCAGCACAGGCAACATGGGGACAAATCCCCCCTCACCCGCTTGATCGCCATGTAACTGCCGTACTGTACATGCAGGATGGCATTATAGTAGATATTGAGAAACCCAAATCTCCACCTGTCCTTATAGTGCCGTCTTCCTGGTACAAACGTTATCGTATAGCGCTCTCTCTTGGCTTCTTACTCATGTTAGTAACCACGCTGTGTGTGCAAACGAACCTGGCCGGAGGAACGCTGCAAAGCCTGCGCCTCGGTATCCTGAATACCCTTCAGTCCGACAATCTGCAGTCCGACAATCTGCAGACCGCTAATCATTCATCGCTGTATGACAACTATAATGCAAATAAAAGGCTGGTACGCATAAGTCAACTCGACCCGGCCCAGTATAACTCGTCCGCTGAATACAATACCTGGGCATACTCAGCCTGTTCGGCGGCTGCGATGACCGAAGTGTTCAATGCATATGGCTATCACCTGCACGTCACAGATGTTTTGAAGGTCGAGGCACAGATAGGCATGATTACACCCTCACTCGGACTGGTGGACCCGAGTGGCGTCGCACTCACTGCAACGCATTTCGGCTTTAATACTAACTGGGGATTGTCCTGGAACATCGACCAGCTCATCAACACCGCAAACAGTGGGAAACCTGTCATCATTAGCTTCCCACCAGACCGCTATGATGGCGGTCACATCCTTGTTGTGACCGGGGGCGATGCCAACTACGTCTATCTCGCCGATACGTCTTACTATAACCGCCAGTCGTTGACTCACGCGCAGTTCCTGAATTGGTGGGAAGGCTATGCCGCGGTGGTAACTCCGCGCTAATGGCCCTACCATATCGCTCCTAAAGGAGACGAACTTGGAAAGCAAAGTCAAGTTACTGGGGCATCCCCTTCATCCTATCATGGTCGTGTTCCCGCTTGGATTACTGATAACATCTGTGATCTTCGATCTTGTTCATTGGATCACCGGCAATGGCTTCTGGTCAGAAATTGCTTTTTGGGTGATCGCTGTTGGCCTGGCCGGTGGAATCATCGCAGCAAGTATCGGCACGATCGACTGGATTGAAATACCTTCCGGAACACGTGCCAAGGTGGTTGGTCTACAGCATGGCGCAGGCAATTATATCATCCTCATATTATTTGCGCTGAGCTGGTTTATCCGCTCGGGGACCCCTGGAAATCCGTTTTTCGTCGCATATCTACTTTCCTTCCTCGGCGCAGCCCTCTTGGGGGTCACAGGCTGGCTGGGTGGAGAGTTGACACTGCGATTGGGAGTCGGTGTGGATCAAGGGGCACATTTGAACGCCCCCAGCTCATTATCGAAGCTACCGGCGAAACAACACGTGACAAATACCAGACCGCCTGCCACGCGGTAGGCGCCTGTGCGCTCGTCGATGCAGCATTTGCATCACTCTGGTATACTGATAATAGGTCGTCCATGGTGATCATTCCCCACCCCCATGTGACCCTCGCAGAACTCTTCACCTGTTGGGAACCATGTCCCAATTGTCACAATTGTCCCAACTGTCGGCTCCTCGTCAGGTTTCGTACTAAAGATTGGTCACCCGGAAATCACACTCCCTGTAACTGCATGACATCGACTCATATGATGGGTGACACATGTTGAAAGTATCCGTTAGAATAAAAAAATTGACCTGAGCCAATGTGACCATGTAATATATCCTTCAAGGGGGATACCAGCACGTTTTTTCGATGGAACCGGAAGAGGGAGAGCCATGCCCAAACGTCGGTACGAGCAACGGGAACCTACGCACGATTGGCAACAGATTCGCCCATTCCTCAAGGATTCTGCGCAGATTACCTATGAAGTGATTCGGCCCTGCATCTTAGGGTGGGAGACACCAAAAGAGCGCGCTGCGGAAACCGGCATGCCGATGAGTTCCATTTACTACAAGGCCAACTTGTTCGATCAAGCTGGGATGGCTTCTCGGCTTCCCCCAGCACCTCCGCCAGAGATTCCCAAACAGGATAAACGGTCGCTTCCTCCGCACATTCGCCAGGAGATCGTTGACCTACATACGCAGTACCCGGCATTCCGCCCGCATGAGATCGCAACGATTTGCTTTGTCAAATTCAATCGCAAGCCTGCCCCGGCCACCATCAAGCTCATTCTGGCCTCCGGTCCCAAGCCCTCGACGACGGAGCGCCGTCACCCGCGCTACGCAGAAATCGAGAGCGGGAAGGAGCGCCGACGATTGGTGATCCGCTTGCATGTTGACGGCTGGAATGCCAAATCGATTGCAGGCTATTTAGACGTGAGTCGAAAGACGGTCCATGAGATTCTCCAACGCTTTGCCGAGGAGCAATTTGCCGGGCTGGAAGATAAATCCCATGCCCACAAAAAGCTGCGCAAGGTTAATATTCAAACGATCCAGGAGATTAAGAAGCTCTCAGAGAACCCGCTGCTTGGGGCCTATCGTGTCAGCGCGGCGCTTGAGCAAATGGGCATCAAACTCTCACGCGCTACCTGTGGCCGCTACCTTTCCATCAATCGGGGATTGTATCATCTTCAGATGCCGCGCAGGCCGCGCCCAAAGGCAGCCATGCCATTCAAAGCCGAGAGGCGTCATCAGATATGGAGCGTTGACATTCGTTACCTGGATATGCACAGTTTACAGGGAATAGAAATGGTTTACTGTATCTCGATCCTGGAAAATTTTTCGCGCTCCATTCTTGCTTCAGCTATCTCTGTGCGCCAGGATACCGAAGCCTTTTTCGCTGTCTTCTATGCTGCGGTTCGCCGGTACGGTGTTCCCGAAATGCTGGTCTCGGATAATGGCAGCATCTTTCTTTCCCACGACACCAGGAGGGTATGTGCGCAGCTCGGCATCGAGAAAAAGGAGATCAAAAAAGGAAAACCCTATCAAAATTACATAGAAGCAGCGTTTGGCGTGCAGAGACGTATGGCCGACTGGAGCGAAGATTCGGCGCAGACGTGGGAAGACTTGTTAGCGGCTCACGATAAATGGATGCGCGACTACAATTTCCAAAAACACATGGCGCACGAGGAGCGGCAGGATGGCTGCCACAGCCCAGCGGAGGTCCTGGGCTGGATCAAGGGGATGCAGCCAGAGGAAGCTGTGGTGCATGAGGCGTTCTCGGCGATCTGTGAAACGCGCCGCCTGGATAAAGCAGGCTATGCCAAATTTCGGAACTGGTCTCTCTACGGCGAACGCGCCCTGGCCGGGGAGATCACGCAGGTCAATATCTTCCAGGATTTCCTCACCCTGGAGTATGAGCAGGAAAAGCTCTCGCGCTACTCAGTGGAATGGCAACTGGATGAGCGGCACCTTGCGAGAGTGGGCAATCCTCGCTTCTATCGCCATCCCTATCAATCTCCTCAACAAGAGCTCTGGCAGCCTGGCGAGGTCGAGTGGTTCGTGATCATTCGCAACGCGCCGCCTGTGCGCCGCCGGAAACGCAAAAGCCGTCTGGTGGTGATGCAACTGTCATTGCTTCTTGATGGCACTGAGGGGTAATCACAAGAATGTGCCCCTCCCGCAACGAATGGAGGCGCGGAAGTTCCTCACGAACGTAGCCAGAAACAGCAGACAGCCATCTGGGCTCATCCTTGATGTTCACAGCTCGTAGTAGTATACTTAAGGTATGACAAATATCCTCACCATGCTCGCAGGCTCTCACGTCGTGCAAGCAATCATCGTTGGCGCCGTGCTGGCGTTTCTCACAGCACAGATCATTATGAACGCTGTGGTTAAAGCCATGACAACGACCGTCAACGGTTGGAGCACCACCTTCAAATGCGGCCAGCCCGGCAATGGCATCCTCCTGCGGGCCGCATGCGCCAAAGTGCTGCCCGCCGTCAATGTGGCGCAAGAGGCGGCGTACTGGACGACGACCGTCGACAGCGCGGGGCGGAGGCTCTCCGGCCAGCGCGATTACGTCCTGCATTTTCCTGTCGGACAACTCCCGCCCAACGATGCCTTCTGGTCGCTGACCATGACCGATGTGGTCGGGTACATGGTGAGTAACCCCATCGATCGCTCCAGCGTCGGCTCTCGCTCCGGCCTGGTGCCGAACGCCGATGGCTCCATCGA
>WNGQ01010310.1_pt1 | contig 13451 bp, 10 predicted proteins | sample 5407661 | NCBI WGS metagenome assembly WNGQ01 (sample SAMN13153382, study PRJNA577476) | soil metagenome | isolation source: 60 cm soil or saprolite under Garry oak tree replicate 2 | place: USA:California | collected 2016-06-15
TGCACATGCTCGCGCGTGTGCGTTCATTCTGGATCACGGGCTTTTTTGAGCCATCTCTCCAGCAGGGCGCGTTGATTACCCAGCGCCTCATTGCCTACCCCGACGCCGTGGCCAATCCCTGGGCTGCCGTCCTTCAGCGATCCCAACCGGTGATTAGTTCGTTCCCTGATGGGACGCGTGCGATTCAGGTCTATGATCACATTGATGGCGAATTGCTGGTTCTTGGAGAACCTGGTTCAGGCAAAACCACCCTGGCTCTGGACCTGTTACGTGATCTGCTGGAGCGCGCTGAACAGGACGAGAGTGAGCCCATCCCCGTAATGTTTAATTTGTCGTCCTGGTCGCAAGAGCGCTTGCCGCTCGACCAGTGGCTGGTGATAGAATTGAACAGTAAATACCAGGTTCCCAGCCGCCTGGCTCAGCGGTGGGTAGAGAGCAATGCGCTTTTACTCGTGCTTGATGGGCTGGATGAAGTAGTAGAAGAGCAGCGTTCATCCTGTATTCTCGCCATTAATGGGTACCGTCAGGAACATGGCTTGCGACCACTGGTAGTGTGCAGCCGCAGTGAGGAATATTTTGCGCAAGAAGAGCGTGTGCTTCTGCGCAGTGCCATCATTGTGCAGCCATTCACGGCGCAACAGGTCGATGCCTACCTTGAGCGAACGGGGGACAATGTAGAGAGCCTGCGCAAGGCGCTGCGCGCTGATCCTGTGTTGCAAGAATTGGTGACGACACCGCTGATGCTTACTACGCTGGTCTCTGCCTATCGTGACAGACCTCTGGGCGAATTGACCACCGCCGCATCCAGGCAGGCGCGGCAACAACAAATCTTCGCTACGTATGTCGAGCAGGCGCTGGGCCGTCGTCAGCCCAGTGCGATCTATCAGCCACAGCAGACTATCCGCTGGTTAGGGAACCTGGCGCGACAGATGATCCAGCATAATCAGGTTGCCTTTTATCTCGAACAGATGCAGCCCGATTGGATCAAAGAGCGTCGCTGGTTGATGCTCTACACATGGCTTGCCGTACGGTTGCCCGGTTTCCTGATGGGTCTGCTCTGTGGGATTATTGCCAATAATCTGCTCTACCACGATACCAGCGTCAGCCTGTTTCGTCTGCAAGCCCTCGCTGGTGGCTTCATCGGATTCCTGTTTAGTGACCTGGCGCTACAGGATCATTACCCGGAGAGCGGGAAGGAGAGCCACCCTGTATGGAAGCGCATCTTGCTTAGTCGGCCTCTGCTCAATGGCTTGCTTATGGGTCTGGTCTCCTGGTTGGTTCTCGGACATGCCTATCATCAGCGTGGTGGTGTGGTGAGCGGCATCAGTACGCTGCTCTTGAGTATCGTTCTAGCACATCCCCAACAGGTAAAACCAGGTATGACTGTCAAAGATCCTCTTTTGCGGGCAATAGGGAAACGTTTGAGCGCGCCGTTGCTGGATCAATGGCAAGGCAAACAGCAGCGTATATCTCCACAACTGTATGGAAGGCATGTTGGAGCCATACCCCATATGGGCCGCGACGTGTGGCAAAGGCATATCACCAACGGCATCCTCGTTGGCTTCATCTACGCCGTAAACGATAGGCTGATCCAGGGAACCCAGCAAGGTTGGCTGGTTGGCTTGAGCTATATCCTGCGCGATGGCATACGCTATGGATTGCTCGGTATTCTGCTGAGTGTACTGCTGCTCAGTGACTGGGGCAGCATACGGCCAGCGGAGATCATTGCCTGGTCCTGGCGCCGCTTTTGGCGCTTTCTCTGCCAACGTGAGCATATCAAAAATAGCCTGCTAGTCTTGCTTTATATCGGGTTGGCCTACGGGATCAGTTATGGCATAAGCAACGGATTGCAAGGGAACTGGCTCAGCAATGGACTCTCTAACGGCCTTGCCTTCGGAATCAGCTACGGACTCAGCCTCGCACTGTGCTACTGGTTCGTACTTGGGCTTTTTCAGGGTCTCTCCAGTGAGAGCGTAGATAATCGGCAGCGTATCAAGCCCAACGAAGGCATACGACGCTCTCTCTTTAACATGCTCCTAATGGCTATTATCGGCATAAGCATCGGTTTGTTCATCTATATTGCGAGTAACACGCTCTATATGGGCTTGAAAGAAGGCATTCGTGCTCCACTGGTGAGCTGGTTCAGCGCGGGCGCCTCCGCAACTCCATCCACCGGTGGTATCACCGTTGTGGCGCATGGCGTATCTTCGATTGCCAATACGCCAAAGGCGTCTACTACCCAGCATGCCAGGCAGAGTATGGACTTTATCACGAACTTCGTCAAAGGGGCGTTGCACGGTTGGCAGATGGCGTTGACGTATTCCTGGGTAGCCGGAGTGGTCACAGCACTGCTGGCAGCGTTATTGAGTGGTGGGCTGGCCTGTCTCCGGCATAGTGTACTCCGTGTGTTGCTCTGGCGCAGCAGGTCGCTTCCGCTGCATGCTGCTCACTTCCTCGATTATGCCGCCGAACGCATCCTCTTGCGCAAGATAGGTGGTGGCTATATCTTTTTGCACCCGCTTCTCCTTAGCTATTTTGCCTCGCTGCCACCAGAGCGCTCCAGGCATGTTAGGACAGCACGACTTGCAGGACCTGACAGCAGCGTCAGCGCTATAGAGCCTCAAACGAAATTGGTGCGGCTGTTGTAACTCTCTGGGTTACATGAGGGTCAACGTAACAGTTCAGATACCCGCTCTGACTTCTCAGCACCTTGACTGGCGAAACGCCGCAGGCGCTGAGGGTTATGGCACTTCTCACCGCTCAATTGAGGGGAAGCGGTGTAAATATTTGTGCTCATGAAACGTGGTAAAAATGATATGTATGGCTAAAAAGTTGACATGTAAATAGCTTGGCACATACTATAGAAACCTAGAGAACGCAAACTACGTAATAGAGGTGATGTAGGTTGAAGATAGATGAAAAGGTTGCCATTATTATTCCCGCACTGAATGAAGAGGCTGCTTTGCAGCGCTTGCTCGCCGAACTACCCACCGATTTCGCTCGTTGGACTATTGTTGTTGATAATGGTAGCACCGATCGAACTCCTATGGTTGCGCGTAACGCAGGGGCTATTGTAGCGAGCGAGCCTACTCGTGGTTATGGACGGGCCTGTTTTAAAGGGTTCAATACCGCGGTAGAATTGGGCGCGGAGATCGTTATTTTTATGGATGGAGATGGCAGCGATGATCCTGCCGATCTGCCCAATATGCTGATGCCGCTGCGAGAAGGGCGAGCAGACTTTGTGATCGGTTCGCGGGTAAGCGAGCGTTCTGAAGCTGGAGCTATTCCTCCGCAGGCGCGGCTCGGCAACTGGTTGGTTAGTCGTATGATCCAACTGCTTTACAGCGTGCAGATTCATGATATAGGTTCGTTCCGTGCAGTACGTTGCAGTACGTTGCAGGATTTACATATGCATGAGATGACATTCGGTTGGCCGGTTGAAATGCTGGTGAAGGCAGCAAGGGCGCGCTATAGCATTACCGAGTTACCCATTCATTACCGGCGTCGCAGTCACGGTCAGTCCAAAGTCGCTGGCACTCTGGTAGGAAGTGTCAAAGCTGCCTACTATATGCTTAGTACAACGCTGCGTTACGCTGGCGCGAGGAGTGGCCATGCCTGACACTGCCCTCATCATTATCGCTCGCTATCCTGAGCCTGGCAAAACAAAGACGCGCTTAGCACGTGATCTCGGTGACGAGGTGGTTGCCCAGCTTTATGGAGCCTTTCTCACTGACCTGGCTCATCGTTTTGGCGGTCTGGGATATGATCTTTACTGGACCTATACTCCCGCCGAGGTCGACTATCAATCATTCTTGGCAGCGCTCGCCCCTGAGCATGCCACGCGTATGCGAACCTTCGCGCAGCAAGGTCCCGACCTTGCTGCGCGTTTGTTGTATGCCTTTCAAGAGACCAGAGCGCGGGGGTATCAGAACACTATTTTAATCGGGTCCGACTCGCCGCATATCAGTGTAGAGATTGTCGAACGAGCGCAAGCGGCACTCGCTGATGCCGATGTTGTGCTGGGACCGGCCGAAGATGGCGGCTATTATTTGATAGCGATGCATGAGCCACACGATGTCTTCAGCGGCATTCCTATGAGCACCGCCGTCGTGACTGAGAGGACGATTGCCGCAGGGCAGCAACAGGGCTTGAGGGTTGAACTGATTGATCAGCTATTTGATATTGATGAATTCCCCGATCTGCTGCGCCTGGCGCGGCTACTTGGGGAAGATCGTACACTTGCGCCGACTACCGCCGCTTATCTAGCCACTATGAGGAGCTTCTATGACAATAACGCCCATTCTCACTCTACCACGCTCGATCTACATCGAACCAACGAGCCGGTGTAACGAGTTTTGCCAGCAATGTCCACGGACACTGCTCTCAAGGGAAGATGATCGAGATTTGAGCTACGACGATTTTCGTCGCATTGTAGATCAGTTTCCCGTATTAGAGCGTGTCGTGCTGCATGGACTCGGTGAGCCTCTGTTGAACAAAGATCTGCCGAAGATGATTCGTTACCTCAAAGATCGTGGTACCTATGTGCTCTTTAACTCAAACGGTATTGCTCTGACCCCCAGGCGTGGTCAGGAGATTATCGATGCGGGCTTGGATGAGTATCGGCTCTCGATGGATGGCTCCACACCGGAAGTATATGCGAAGGTTCGCGGCGTAGACGCCTTCGATAAAATCTGGCGCAACGTGCGCGCATTTGTGGCCAGGCAGCGGGAACAGAACGCCAGCAAGCCAGCCGTCTCGCTGTGGTTTACCGCCATGCGTAAGAGCTTGCGCTGGTCAAACGTTGTGAAGAGCGCTGTAAGGAGCTAGGTATTACCTTTAATGCCGCCGGTTCTGCCACGCCTGTAGAGAGCCTGTTACGCGACTTCGGTGAACGGCCCTGGTCTGGTTGTCGGCGGCCCTACACACTGACGTATATAACGTCAAGCGGCAACGTGCTCTCCTGCTGCTTCGCGCCCTTTGGTCATAGGAGTGCCAAAGAATACAAAGAGGAGCGCGTGCTGGGCAACATATTTCAGCAACCAATCGAAGAAATCTGGAATGGCGAGCAATATGAGGGGTTCCGACGCGCCTTCGAGAGCGATCATCCCGCCAGACATTGCTCACAGTGCGGTCTAAACTGGAGTTATTAGTCGGCGAGGGCAAGGCGGTATGTGGGGAACCAGGGCAGGGACAAGCCCAGCCCCTACTATACCCTTCGTTGAGGGGTATAGTAGGGGCTGGGCTTGTCCCTGCCCTAGACCACACCCGCCGAGTCGTTCCCTGTCACCTCGCCTCATTCTTCATCTTTTAGCGCGAAAAGGTCTTCCTTACCCAGGCCCAGCAGTTTCATGGTTTCGGGCGATTTCAGCATTTTCTGTGCGATTGCCTTGCTGTCAACCTTATATGTTTCCGCGTTCACCTGTGCTCGTAATTCCTCAACACGAGCTGTGCGTGCCTGCTCTTCACGTTGCACCAGTAGACTCGTCTCCAGGGCCGCGATACGATCCCCTATGGGGACCTCTGCCCTCTTTTTCCAGTTGCGCGATGATAGAGCTTTCTTATTATTGCTATCTTTTTTTCGTGCGTGTTCTCCCATAAAGATATTCTACACTCGACCATCAATCTAAAGATAGATATAGGTATACCTGAAGGTCGGGCATATGCTCCTTTCGCGTCCTTGAGATCAATGGTACATGCTGGAAAAAAACGACCAGGGACTTACTTAGCTCCTTCACACTATACCACGTAATATATATCCCCTCTATGCCAATCATCATCTTGCCAACCGTGTTCCCCAATGGCCCTGGTCTCATAGAAACAGTATACTGATGCATCGATGCGGGCAATAGTGATATATGTCTTCGGTTCTGTGCGTCAAAAGCCTCTATCTCTAGTCCTCTAGCCTGGTTTTGACCACAAAAAGGAGGCTGACAGCGTCAGTCTCCAAATGTAGACATGCTCAATCTGTTATGCCTGTATGCTATATTTCGAACGACGGCGGCTGATAGAGCCACCTTTACGGCCAGCAGCCTGTGCTTCTTCGCTTGTCCACTTGTGGGCCGTACCTAATGCGTGTGCAGCTTTGCCGCCCTTGCTTGCAATTTCTCGCTTCTTCTCAGGGCTCATTGATGCGAAACCGCGACCACGACCTCTTTGTGTTTTCTGCATGGATCTCTCCTCTTTGAACTATTGATTTGTGATATCCGCGACTCAGTAACAAAGTTGGAGCAGAAAAATCAGATTCATACTCCGCTCAATAAGTTTCTTCCCGGCGCCAGATACGAGGCACAATCTTTTGCTTCATACCTCATGTTATGATCACGACTCATCCGGGAGTTTGGATACAGATGAACATATGAGTTTTTCATCATGTTGACTATTTGCCATATTCACGGCAACGTTTTCCAGGGTGAATCGTGGATGTCTCTCATCAATTACAAGATAACAGCTAACATTGATGAGTACAAGATGTGCGAAAATATTTTCAGCATTCTCTAAGCTGAACTAAACTACTTCTAAGGAAGAGTCTAAATTGCTTAGAGTGTTTCATTGGGTATGGTGGACGCCGTCATTTGTTTAATTAACGTGGCCATCTCATCAACGGCAAAAGGCTTAGCCAGCAACGTCACGCGTAGCTGGTGTAGTTGCTCAAGATTGTCGTAGGGCGCGGCTGTCGTCAAAATAATGGGAAGGGAAGCAAGACGCGGATTGTTACGGAGACGGCGGATGACTTCTATACCGGAAATAGACCCGATCAAGCGCCAATCAATAATCATCAAATGAACTGGTAGCTCTAGCGATTCCTGTTCGGTGGTATCGAGAGCTGTGAGACATGCTTCAGCAGAAGGATAAGCCGTAACTGCGTACCCTTCATCTTGTAAGAAAAGCTGAAGCATTTCCTGAATTGCCTGATCATCTTCAAGCAGACCTACTCTCATCTCTCAATCCTCTTACGCACGGCTGGAGAACATTAAGAACCATGTTCTAATGTTCTCACTATATCAAACTGCACAATATTTATCAAGTGCTGAAGTTGTTAAAATATTACAAGGGAATAATAGGAAGATACGCTGCCCCGCCTTGACCATCATTGCTGATAACGATACAATGAACCGGTATGATTGATGATGCGTGTAATTTATTTCCCACTTAAACGTTTATTACTCATAACCTTATAAAGATAGAGAGGCTAAGCATGCCTGATTCAGATGCAGAGCAGACCGGGCTACCCGAGGTTTCCAGTAGTGATGCGGCACAGCCAGACTTTGGCTACTTGCACATCGAAGATGCCGAGATGGATGAGAGGCAACAACCAGAGGTGCCAGTTGCACCTGTTTCAAGTGCTGAAGTCAAGCCGGTGACGATGACGCAGGTGGTAGAACGGCCAGGAACAGTTGACCATCTTGCGGCGCGCCGTGCCACTCCTTCCTTGAAGGCTGACTCGCCAGAGGTAAAGCAGCGCCTGGTAACATTGCGTTCCGAGGTGACGAAGGTGCTGACAGAACTGCGCTGGGAGGGAAAATCCGTAGAGGAGACCGCGAACCGCCTCGTCTCCCTGCTCAATATTGGTTCCATTCAGCAATGGAAGCCAGTGTTGCTCCCTTTCCTGTTAGAGATAGATCGCGCGGGAAATTTGGTACCAGTATGGCTGAAAATCATTGAGAGAGGCGATCCGACCGATCTCCCCCCTGGTGTCAATCCGGCTGAGACCGTGGAAGGTCGTGCCAGGCGCTACGCTATTCTCATGCTAGGTTTCTACAGTTCCATTAACGCCACCGAGCAAAGCAGGTCTCTGGGTTTCTCGAAATCGGGATCTTCTGTACACAAGGGTGGTTCGCAAGAGATTACCGACGTGTTGGGCAAGCTGGTTACTGACGCGAATACCTCTATGTATGCCGCACCATCGCTGGTAAAACAGGGGACAACAGCGGCGCTGCAAATCCTGGTAGCGGCGTTGAGAGATGCGGTCGGCTGGGCGAAAGTCGATATTGTCGAGGCCATTCTCTCCTTGAGCCAGGAGCGTTTCTACGATATCCTGGTCGCGAGTGGATTTGATAACGCCGCGGGCCTGGAAAGCTATATCGCCATCCCTATCTACCGGACAATCCCATTGGAGCGCTATCTGCGTGCCGGAAGCGATGTAAGTTCACGGCTTACCCAGCAGGCGGCCCTCATTTTCGGTCAGGTGGTTGTAGAAGGCAGTACCCCTCCTCGTGGCGAAGTAAAAACGCTGCCCGTGCTCTTCGAGCGCGATATGTCCGCCCTGGCCACTGCGCTCTTTGAGGGTACGCGTAGTAATCCGATGTGGCAGAACACGATCGCGCTCCATCGGCTCGCGCTACTCATTGGTCGTTATTGGCAGAGCATCTCGAAACAAGAACTGCGAGATACGCGCATAACTGGTGCTATCTATCGTTGTCTGCCTATGATGAATGAGGTAGAGCGCTGGATGGCCGGACCTGGACGCGAAGTCCTGCTGAAGGCCGTGGATGACCTCGAAGGGGAAGCCTTAATGCCTGTAGCGAAAGCTCTGGGTGATCTGCGCGATCCGCGTGCTGTTACCCCGCTCATCAGCTACATTGAGGGTACAAAAGAACTCACCGATCGCAGCCATGCCCTGGCGATCGGCGCCATTATTGATGCTCTGGGCGTTCTCGGTGATCGTCGTGCGCTTCAGCCCTGACAGGATCTGGTTAGCCGCACCATAGACACTGAAAGGCGTCGTCAACTTCCCCCGCGAGCCGATAATTTGCCGACAGGAGATAGTGATATTCCTGGTAGCGTCATTTATGCTGCATCCGTACGCGCTCTTGGGCAATTCAATGATCGCGCGGCGTTGGATATGTTGTTTCAGGCCATCGGAGATGTAGACCCCTATGTTCGTACTCAGGGGCTTGAGGCATTGCGGCGTCTTGATCCAGCCGGAAGTGATTCGCGCAGTCGCCAGGTGGTACGGGACGCGCTCAATGATCCGCGAGAAGCAAACATACGTATCGCGTGTGATTTGGTCCTCCAGTACCGCGATCTTGATGCCATCTCAGTGCTCCAACAGCAGGTGGAGACCCGCCCGCAATTTGCTCCACTGCTCTACAACACCCTGCATCAACTGCGGCAGTAGCTATTCAGGTTGCTAACCACCAATTTTATGAGGAACGAGAGAGAGGGCCGGCATTGCTGGCCCTCTCTCTCGTTCCTCATAAAATTGGTGGTTAGCAAACATCTTTATGCATCATTTGACATGTAGCCTATTATTTAGAAAGAAAGAGTATCATTACGAGGTCGAGAGAATAATAGCGTGGCATCTCTCTCCTTTTGTATTGAGGAATGTATGTGATGAATATGTTGGTGGGGAAGACTCTTGGGGGCTATCGGCTAGTCAGGCTCATTGAGAGTGGCGGTATGGGTGATATTTATCTAGCACAACATGCGCGCATTGGACGCAGGGTGGCTATTAAGGTGGTATGTGGCGACCTGCGGGCAGTCCCTGATACCCCTGAAGGTAAGCAAGCCGCACTGCGCTTTGAGCGCGAAGCACGCGCAGTCGCCGAGCTGGAACACGAACATATTCTCCCTCTCTATCACTTTGGCGACGAGCTGATTGAGCCAGAGGGAGCGCCTATAACCTATCTCGTCATGCCCTATCTCTCCGAAGGTTCGTTGTGGAACTGGCTACAACGCCGTACCCAGCAATTTGGTTTTGGTTGGCCTATTGTAGCGGAGGAAGCAGGCTACTATCTTTTGCAGGCGGGGTCTGCCCTCCAGTATGCCCACGATCACGGCATTATTCATCGCGATATCAAGCCCACGAACTTCTTGATCCGCGTCGAACGTACTGCCAGCAGGAATGCTCAATACGATTACCTGGGAAGTATCTTTCCACATGGGCGTCCCAAGCTGTTACTGGCGGATTTTGGCCTGGCGGCGTTCTATCGTCATGGTCGCTCGCTGCACCGTTCCGTGGGCACGCCGCTCTACATGGCGCCTGAGCAGTTCGATGATCCCTCGCAGGCCAACTCGGTCCATGTGGGGCCTTCAGCCGATCAATATGCGCTGGCGGTGATGATGTACCAACTTCTTACCGGCCGCGCCGTATTTGAAGGGACCCCAGCTCAACTGTTGCAACACCATCACTACACTGCTCCAACGCCGCCTAGCGTCTACAGCAACTCGCTTCCGCAGGGACTGGATGAGGTGTTTCTGCGCGCTCTGGCAAAAAAGCCTGGCGATCGTTATCCAGATATCATAACATTTGCAAAGGCATATGATAGTGTGATACAGGCTACACTCCGCTCACGTCGTCCTCAATCAGCCAGAGCGCACGGTGCCGAGAAAGCACGTGATGCGGCGAAAGAGACCAGATCTTATGCGGTCAATAAGCAACGCGAGGTGACGGCCCTCCCGTTGCCGCCTCTCGAAAAGTTGATGCGCTCATTACGTGATCCAGAGCCGCTGCTAGCATCCTCCATGCCTGTGACGCGGGTCGCCACACTTGAGAAGCACACAGCGCAGAAAGATGTCCTGCATCCTCGCGCCGGAGAGGGGACCATAACAGGCCATAGGTCCCCTATTTCTTCATTTTTCTCCTCCACTGCGCGCTATAAGACGATCCCGTTGCATCTGCTCCAGCAGTCACCCGCCTTTAGTATTGTCGTGATTGGATCGCTATTTCTGCTGCTGCTCACGATCGGAATGATCCTTACGCTGTTGTTGCTGGGACACGGGCGTTAAGGGAGTTCAGGAGTGGATATGAGGCAGTGGCTTGTCCCAGGGCTAATTCTTGAGGCCCCACGGGCGGGCGCGCTTACGAGCCTTCTGTGCCTCCTGAGTGTTGCCCAGAGCTTCATAGACATCGGCTTTGAGGAGCCAGGCGCGCGTGTAGCCTTTGTCCATCTCTGTGGCCTCATTGAGCGCGTCGAGGGCGGCCCGATTGTGGCCCAGACGTATTAGCCCTTCGGCTTTGTTGCACCAGGCGACCGCGCTGCGTGAGTTGACCAGCAGTGCGCGTGTGTAGGCATCGACGGCGCCCGCGAAGTCGCGTATACAGGAGCGAGCGTTGCCGATGCCGTTCCAGGCATGGAAGCTGCGAGAATCGAAGCTGAGGGATTGCTGATAGGAGACGAGCGCCTCTTGCGGCATATTCATTTCTAATTGCGCATCAGCTTTGCCATTCCAGGCTGCTACATACTGCGGATCAAGAGCTATCGCCCGTTCAAAGTGGACCAGTGCCTGTTGAAAGCGCTGCAGACGGTTTAAGGCCAGGCCCGCACTGACCCAGACGATCGCATTATCGGGATCGATCTCGGTTGCTCGTTGATATGCCTCCAGCGCCTTACGATAGTTACCCTGGTTGTAGAGGGCGGTGCCTTTGCCATTCCACGCATAGAAGTTTCGCGGGTCCATGCGCAACGCCTCTTCATAAGCATGCAGGGCTTGCGAGTAGTGATGCTGCTTGAGAAATTGATCTCCCTCGCGGCATCTCTCGCGCACACTACTGGTGCTGGGCGTGTGTCGTGGCGTGTGCACCTGGCTGATGGCTTGATTCTTAGCCGTCCCGGTCGGAATACCCGTTAATGAAGGTGATGTTATGCCTCGCCCGTTAGATACCGGAAGCATATCGGCCTGGGTGCTGCGGGCGGGAACGCGCAACTTCACCGTTGGATGATAGGCCGCGTCAAAGGCCTGTAAGAACTCCTGCATATCGGCATAGCGATCCTCGGGCCTGACGGCCAGTGCGCGCTTCACGATAGTGTCAAGAAGCGTCGGCAGCTCGTTATTGAGTGATGAGACGGTGGGAACCGAGCCGCTGAGTGGATCGATAGGATGGTAGCCGGTAAGCATCTCATAGAGCACAATAGCGCTACCGAATTGGTCGCTGCGCGGATCAACGACGCCGCTTGTCTGCTCTGGGGCCATATAGCCTACGGTGCCGCGTACTGTCACGGTTTTACCGAAGCGTGCCCCCGGCTCTAAAGAGCGGGCGATACCGAAGTCGGTGATGACCAGGCGATGGTCTTCCTGGTGCAATAAAATATTCTCCGGTTTGATATCACGATGAATGACCGGGCGAGGACGGGTATGGGCATAATAGAGCGCCCCTGCGAGTTGCTGAAAATTATGAACGACTTCCTGAGCAGGGAGAGGACCATTTGCCTGGGCCAACCTTGTGCGTAAAGAGCCAACAGTATAGAGCGGCATGACAAGAAAGACGCTAGGTCCATCTTTGCCATAGTCGAGAACCGGTGCGATATTCGGATGATCCAATGTGGCAGCCAGGCGCGCCTCACGAAGGAAGTGTTCATGTTCGAGAGGCGTTGTTTTACTTGGTAACAGCACTTTGATGGCGATGCGGCGCGAGAGATTCTGGTCAACACCGCGAAATACCGCCGCGTAGCCACCCTTGCTAATCAGAGCCTCTACTATATAGCGACCTGCTAATGCAGTGTTCAATAATGGTAGTGCGCATGCTCGACAAAACAAATCGCTGTCCCGATTGTCATATCCGCAGTCAACGAGATCGGCGCAGCGTCGCATTCCCTCCTCCGAGTCATTGAAGCACCTGTAACAGATGCTGATTTACATGGGTGCCATACAGGTGCCCATACGTAGCACTAAAAAGTTAGCTCCCTTCGCGTGGCAAGTAGAAGGGATAAGGTTATGATGCCTCGACGCGTCTGCGTTGCTCCAGTGAGCTTGCCCATTCCTGGCAGGAAATTGCCTCCTGTGTTCTTCCCAGTTTTTCAAGCACCACAGCCTTGTTATACCACGCATCAGGCTCTTCGGGTGCGAACGATGTTGCCTGATCCAGCGCGGCCAGGGCTTCGTCCATGCGCCCCAGCGCAAAGAGCGAGAGTCCCCTGTTATTCCAGGCGGCGATATAGTGTACATCTGCACCTAATGCACGATCGAATGCGACCAGTGCTTCGTCATAACGCTGCAACTCATGCAGAAGGCTTCCCTTATTATACCAGGCAGAGGTTAAGCCGTCATCATACTGCAAAGCACGATCATAAGAGTTCAGCGCATCCTCATACATATGCAATGACGCAAGAGCATTTCCTCGATTATACCACGCCCCCGCCAGTGCAGTATCGAGCGTAAGGGCCTGATCGTAGGCTGTCAGCGCCTCGGCGTATCGTTTAAGATCGCGTAAATCGTTGCCTTTGTCGAACCACAGGGTAGCATTTTGTGGATCAATTTGTAGCGCGTGCTCATGCAGCTTCAGAGCATCTTGAGGCTTGCCGAGGCGGCGCAGTGTATTCCCCTTGGTATCCCATGATGAGGAGTTGCTGACATCAAGCTCAAGCGCGTGATCAATCGCCATCAGTGCCTCCTGGTAGCGCAGCAGGCTATACAGCGTATCACTCATGGCTTGCCAGATGATGCTCTGCTGGGGATTGAGCAGCAGGGCTTTGTCAAATGCTATCAATGCCTCTTCTGGCTTATTTTGTTCG
>WNGQ01014968.1_pt1 | contig 13451 bp, 9 predicted proteins | sample 5407661 | NCBI WGS metagenome assembly WNGQ01 (sample SAMN13153382, study PRJNA577476) | soil metagenome | isolation source: 60 cm soil or saprolite under Garry oak tree replicate 2 | place: USA:California | collected 2016-06-15
GGTCTTCACGCCGTTTGATCGATGCGCCGATCATCGTTGCAATGCCCATGTGTGCCTGCCCTTTCTCAAATGACGAGGAATGCAACAGTGCTCTGCTGAGGATGTCAGAGACATCGTATGCTAGGAGACAAATACGAGTAGCGCATAAAATCGTTGATGAGTAGAAGATAGCACACAGCAGGCGCTGCTGTCAATCGCTGTGTCTCTTAGAGGGAGCGAGGGAGCGCGCAGGCTTGACTTTCGGGCAAGCATAGGTTAGTATTCTTCTATCCTGTTTTCGGAGGTACCATTCATCATGCCCTCAGCCACAACTAAGGTGTTGCTAAACGAAGTGAGCTGTGTCTACAACTGAACAAGGTCGTTTTCATGCGGGTCATCCCTGTGATGCGCGCTCTTAGAAGTGCGACCATACTCTTCCTTAGATAAGCTACAGAGAGATACTCCTCTCTTCTGTAGACTGCTTTTTCGCTCTTCACAACTAGCCCACTTCGCCTCGTAGGGCTATTTTTGCTTGCCTGCTCGTCGTACGCAGCAGCAAATGCCTCCCGTTCAGCATCACCGCTCTCCACCACACATAGCCCTACCTCATCGTGGGCTATCCTCTGTTCATATCGAGCAGAGCATATGCTGCACACTCAAACCGTGTGTACTCATGTTCCGCAAAATGTACCTGCAACGCTCTTGAGCGAAAGGAAGAAAATAGATTTATGTACGTTCAGTTTAGACGCTACTGGCGGCTGTTGGCCTACTATCTGCGGCCCCACTGGCTGCGCATGGGCCTGCTGGCTGTGATCCTGTGCGGCGCCATCTGCGTGCAGGTGGTCACACCGCTGGTGGCGAGCCGCTTCATCGACCAGGCCACCTCCGGCGCGGATATGTACGATCTGATCGTCCTGGCGCTGCTGACCATGGCCCTGGCTCTGGCGGGACAGGGCCTGGCTGTGGCCGAAACCTACGTGGCCGAAAATGTGAGCTGGGTGGCCACGAACGCGCTGCGCGCCGACCTTGTCGCCCACCTGCTGCGGCTGGATGCCTCGTTTCACACGGCCCATACGCCGGGCGAGTTGATCGAGCGGGTGGACGGTGACGTGGCCACCCTGGCCCGCTTCTTCTCACGGTTTGTGGTCTATGTGCTCGGCAACGGCATCTTGCTGGTGGGTGTGCTCGGACTGCTCTATCACGTGGACTGGCGGGTAGGCCTGGGAATGAGCGCTTTTGTCGTGCTGGCCTTGACCGCCATGCTGCGCATCCGTGCCGTTGCCACACCTTCCTGGGCCGCAGATCGCCAGGCCAATGCCGATTTCTATGGCTTCCTGGGCGAATACCTGTCCGGCCTGGAGGATATCCGCGCCAGCGGGGCTGGCGCGTTTGTGCTGCGCCGCTGCGCCGAGGTGATGCGGTCGTGGCTGGTCGTAACGCGCAAGGCGCAGATGTGGGGCTACAGCCTGGGCGCCACCAGCCTGGGGCTGTTTGCGCTCGGCACGGCGGTCGCCTTTGCCTTGAGCGCCCTGCTGTTCAAGGCCGGTACGCTGACCATCGGCACCGTCTATCTGATCTTTCAGTGTACCGAGATGCTGCGCCAACCGACCGAGCAGATCCGCAACGAAGTGCAGGACCTGCAGCAGGCGGATGCCAGCATAGCCCGTGTCCAGGCGCTCCTGGGTACGGCGCCGCGCGTGACCGATGGCCCCGGAGTCGCGCTGCCGCCAGGCCCGCTGGCGGTGGAGCTGGACGGCGTCTGCTTTGGCTATGCGGAGGACACTCCCGTCCTGCGCAACGTCAGCGTGTCCCTGGAGCCGGGCCGCGTGCTGGGTGTGGTGGGACGCACAGGCAGCGGGAAGACCACACTGACGCGGCTCCTCCTGCGCTTTTACGATCCATTGGCTGGCGCCGTGCGCCTGGGGGGCGTGGACCTGCGGGCGGTCCGCCTCGCGGCGGTGCGCGCGCGCATCGGCCTGGTCACCCAGGAGGTGCACCTCTTCCATGCTAGCGTGCGCGACAACCTGACTCTCTTCGACGACGGCGTGCCGGATGAGCGGATCAGCGCCGTGCTGGAGACCCTGGGTCTGTCCGGTTGGCTGCGGGAACTGCCGCGTGGGCTGGATACTCCGCTGGGGCCGGGCGGCGCCGGACTCTCGGCCGGACAGGCGCAGGTGCTGGCCTGTGCGCGCATCTTGCTGCGCAACCCCGACCTGGTGATCCTGGACGAGCCATCCTCGCGCCTCGACCCGGTCACGGACCGGCTGGTGCAGACGGCGCTGGGTCGGCTGCTCGAAGGCCGTACCGGCATCATCGTGGCGCACCGGCTGGCCACTATCGCCTACGCCGACGACATCCTTGTCCTGAAGGACGGGCAGGTGCGCGAGTACGGGCCGCGCCTTGCCCTCGCTGCCGACCCCACCTCGCGCTTTGCCGGGTTGCTGCGGGTCGAAACTTCGGAGGTCTCCCCATGAAGCCGCTCCCGACCTGGCGCTACCTGGTGAAAATGGCGCGCTACAAGCCCTGGCTCTACCTGCTCCACGCGGTGTTGTGGGGCGCGTTCAGCCTGTCGTTCCTCCTGGCGGGGCAGATCGCCCGCGCCTTCTTCGATGCGCTCACCGGGCAGGCACACCTGCCCATAGGCACGACGGGACTGATCGTGCTGCTGGTGGTGCTCGCCGTGAGCCGTGTGGCCGTCTGGCTCACCGCTGGCTTTGTCGAAATCATCTTGCGGTTCACGATGAGCGGGTTGGTGCGCCGCAACCTGCTGCGGCATGTCCTGGAGCGGCCGGGTGCCCATGCTCTGCCCTACTCCATAGGCGAGACCATCAGCCGCTTTCGCGACGATGCCTTCCAGGCCGAGGACAGCCTGGATTGGAGCGACGAGATTGTGGGTCAGGGTCTGCTTGCCGTGGGGGCGTTCCTGGTGCTCCTGCATATCAACGTCCGCATGACCCTGGTCGCCATCCTGCCCCTCGTGGTCGTGGTGGCAGTAGCATGGCGGGCGAGCACCGCGCTGGGCCGCTACCGTGCCGCCAGCAGCCAGGCTACCAGCCAGGTCACCGGAGCCATCGGCGATATCCTGGCGGCGGTGCAGACGGTGCAGGCCGCCGATGCCGAAGAGCGAACCGTGGCGCGTTTCCGACGGCTGAACGAGCAGCGCCGTACAGCCATGCTGGCCGATCGCCTGGCGACGCAGGCTCTGGACGCTATCACGGCCAACACGGTGAGCGTGGGTACGGGTCTGATCATGCTGCTGGCGGCAGGCAGCCTGCGCGCCGGCAGCATGACGGTGGGCGACTTTGCCCTGTTTGTCTCGTACCTGGGGTTCATCGCCGACTTTACCACCGGACTCGGCCAGTTCCTGGCTGTCTACCGGCAGACTGGCGTCGCTTTTGCACGCATGGGCGGCTTGTTGGGTGATGCTCCGCCAGCCGCGCTGGTGGCGCCCACCCCGCTGTACCTGCGCGGACCCCTGCCCGCCGTGCCGCCTCCAGCGCGCAGCGCGACCGAGCGGTTGATCCTCGTGGAGGCGCGGGAGCTGACCTATCACCACCCGCAGTCGGGGCGCGGTATCGCCGGGGTGGATCTGCGCCTGCCGCGCGGCACCCTGACGGTGGTAACGGGGCGCGTCGGCGCGGGCAAGACAACGCTCCTGCAGGCCTTCCTGGGCTTGCTGCCCCTGGAGGCGGGCGAGATCCGGTGGAACGGCCACGTCGTGGACGACGCGGCTTCCTTCCTTGTGCCGCCCCGCGCGGCGTACACGGCACAGGTGCCGCGCCTGTTCAGCGAGACGCTCAAGCAGAACATCCTCCTGGGACTACCCGACGACCCAGCGGCCCTTGCCGCCGCCGTGTGGGATGCCGTCCTGGAGCACGACGTGCAGGCGCTGGAGGCGGGGTTGGAGACGCCAGTGGGCACCCGCGGCGTCAAGCTCTCAGGTGGCCAGGTGCAGCGCACGGCGGCGGCGCGCATGTTGGTGCGCGGTGCCGCGTTGCTGGTGATCGACGACCTGTCCAGCGCGCTGGACGTCGAGACGGAGCGTATGTTGTGGGAGCGTCTGTTCACCAGCGGTAAGGTGACGTGCCTGGCTGTCTCGCACCGCCGCGTCGCACTGCGCCGCGCCAACCACATCGTCGTGTTGAAAGAGGGCCGTGTCGAAGCCCAGGGCACACTTGCTGATCTGCTGGCGAGTTGCGCGGAGATGCGGTCCCTGTGGCACGACGCCGACGATTCCGTTGCCCTGGGGTAACGCCTGGCCCAGGGTGTTCTGTCGCAACGAAGCCAGTGTGCATAGCTGTGGCGCGGTTCTCGCTCGACACCAAAGAGTGATCTGATATCTTCCTGACCTTTCCTGGCATCACGTCCTGATGATGGAACACGCGCCTGCCCATGTCTGGTGAAGCCACAAGACGAAAGAAGTTTTTTCCTTTTCCGTTTTGTCTCTTGCCACGAGGAATAGAATGATCAGTGAGCCATTGTCACTCTCTCGTGCGAATTGACGCTTTACCATGAATGGCTTCAACGTGCCATCAAAGGCCAACGAACCTGCATTCCTTCGCTCACTCCCGGGTCTGGTTCACGAAGAAACAAGGTGGAATGTTGTTCACATCTGATCTATTGGAGGCGGAAGCATGAGCTTTCTCTTTGAGGGAAGAGGGTCAGACTCCCCGTATGTCGAAGCGGTCTGGCGTGGTCGGGCTGGGAGCAATTATGCTCCTGTTTGCCCAGCCTCTAACCGTTGGCATCTGCTCTTTCTGAGACAGAATGGAAGGGTTGTTGACAGTTGCCATTTTTGCTGATCTATTGTATACTTTTCTTATCTTTTGGACGAGGAGAAGAAAAGGTCAATGGCGAAGGCAAAACAAGAGCAAAAGTTGTTTCGATTGAGCCAAGCCGCGCACGAACTAGGGTTGCACCCCATCACGGTCAGACGTTGGATCAAGGCAGGACGAATAGGGGTGATTCAGGTGGGCAGAGAGGTGCGCATTCCTCGTTCGGAAATCGAAAAGATCGTAGGAACCCTCAATGGACGGTTGGTGGTTCTGTATGGTCGAGTGAGTGGACATGCACAAACAGGGGATCTCGACACCCAACTGGAGCGCCTGCAAAGCTGGGCCGCGAGGGAGCGCAAAGGCGTAGAGATTCTGGTCCTTTCTGATATCGGCTCTGGCCTCAAAGCCGGGCGCAGACACCTGCAACGATTACTCAAGCTGATCTGTGAGGATAAAGTAGCGGAAGTGGTCATTACCGCTGAAGACCGGCTCACCCGCTTTGGGCAAGAGTACCTGGAAACCTTATTTACCTGTTTTGGTGTCACTCTCACCGTGCTCGATCCAGGCGAAGAAAAAACGCCCGAACAAGAACTCAGCGACGACCTGCTCGCGCTCATCGCCTCGTTTTCTGGTCGGTTATATGGGATGCGATCCCCTAAACAGAAGGAGCTGTTGCAATGCGCACAGGCCGTACTCACCAGCCCCTAAGCTATGATGTGAGACTCCCCGACGAAGCGCAGGCCGCTGCGCTTCGCCTCCTTGATGAGAGTCGAGCGGTGGTCAATCAGGCGCTCACCATCCTGTGGCCGCATCTCGATGAGTTTGGGAGTGAGCGTGCAGGGCCTGCCTGGAAGCAGGTTGGGAAATACATCGGAAGCCCATCCCCGCACGGGGATCGCCAGTGGAGGTGCGAGAGTGAGGTGGTCGGGCGGCTTTTACGCCAGCAAGCAGCACGAAAAAAAGCGTTTGAACTGGTGGCACCGATCCTCTCCGATGGCTTCATTCGCCCCAAAACGGAAAAGCGACCGACGGGCAAGAACCGTCCGGCCATCAAGGAAGCTCTTACCGCTTTGCAGAAGAGTTTGGAAGAAGATGAGACCAGCTTTGTCGCGCTGCAAAACGTCGTCGAGCAGGCGTGCAACTGCTTTTTCCAGCATGATTGCTTCCCCATCGCTTACGAAGAACTCCAAGCGGTCCCGCTCCTCAAAGTCGGGATGCTCACCTATGCTGGCGACGACGGACGTGAAAAAGGTCAAGCCTATCGCATGGCGGTGGACCTGGATAAAGGAGTCGCACGGTTCCGGTTCCGCTATCCCGATGAGGCGGGCACCTGGCGCTGGCGCACAGGGGACACCATCATCGCCTTGCCAGAGTGCCTCAAAGAGCGCCTGCGCAACGGGGAACTCATGGCTCCTACCTTGCGCGAAGAGCGTCGAGCCGATGGGGAACGGTTCGCGGTGCTGGACTTCATCGTCGAAGTGGAGCAAGCAGAGATGCCCGCATGGCGAAGCGTCGAGCGGGTCTTAGGGGCAGACTGGGGCGTCCACACGCTTCTCACGGCTACTGCCGTTGATGAACACAACGAGCAAGTGGGTAGGCCCGTCTTCCTCAACACCGGCGGTTTTGATGGCAGACAAGCCCGCACCCGCCGACAAATTGACGAACTCAAGAAGAAGGTCACGCGCTTTGAACAGGAACGGAATGCTCTACCTGAAGATCACCCCAAACGAGCCTGGTATACCCAGAGACTGGCGCTGTATCGGCGGGAGCTTGAGCGGTGCTGGCGCAGATATGAGCAGCGCAACCGGGCGCTCGCTCATCTGGCTAGTAATGTGTTGTTGCTGTTGTGTCAGGTCCATGGCTGTTCACTGCTCTCGATGGAATCTTTAAACACACTCAAATCGACAGGCCGGGGACGAGGAGTTCGCGGGCGTTGGCGCAACTACTGTAACAATTCAACGATCCGCGGGGAAATATGGAGGCTCCTTCGCTACAAATGTCATCTGGTCGGATTACGCTTCCATACGGAAGATCCCCGTGGAACAAGTCATACCTGTCCGCACTGTGGCCAGCCTGCCAAAACGTATCGCTCCCCCAGCGAGCGCACCCAGGCGGTGAAGTGGGGACGGTGGGTATATTGTGATGCCTGTCATTACAATGGCGATCGGGATTATTGCGCATCCGTCAATCTTGCGCGCCTGGGCGTCGCATCTCTCATGCAAATGAAACAATCGGGCAAGGCGAGGTCTTGCTCGATGACTGACCCACAGGTCAAGCCTGTGTCATACACTGGCGCAGGCGCGGTGTTGCTGTTGCCACCGACGGGTTCCCATGCTCGCCCGATTCGTTCGGGCAAGATCTGTTACTATTCGTCGTGGTTCTCGTTCTCATTGGAGGGGTGGTAAATCACAGCTTGCTACCGAATTTGGCACTGACACTCCTGTTTCTGTGTATAGGAGCGTTTTTTAATCAACGCGGGCAGGTCATTGTGTCAGGCATCATCGTCGTTCTGGTGCTTGATGTATCGATCATGGGGACGTTTCTGGCCTTCGGGAAAATGACCGCCTTTCTGCTCCCGCTCCTCGATCTCCTGGTAATTCCAGAACTCTTTGCTGCGTCCTTGCTTCCACCGCGTTTTGTTTTCTTCGACATGTTCCTTCATATTCTCTATGTTATTTGCGCGCTCACTTTTTTGTTCCCCAAGGATGCAGAATTAACTGCTCTGCTGAGCCACTCAGCTTCCTTCGGCGATGCGCTGGCGAAGCCAGTTGTCATCCAGGTTATTACCGCGATCATAGCCTATACCTGGATGAGAAGCGTTATACGCAGTGTCGAACGTGCGGATCGCGCCACCTCCCTTGCTGTGCTTGAGAGGAATATAGCCGAGCAGGCACAGCACGAAGCTGAGCAGAAACATCAGTTGGAGAGCGAGATCCAGGAAATTATTCAGGTGCATAGCCAGGTCGCGAATGGCTATTTTGAAGCACGCGTTCCTTTGCGACAAGGGAATTTCCTTTGGCCTGTGGCAGGATCGCTCAACAACCTCATAGCTCGCTTCCAGGGCTTGCTCAGGGAAACTCAAAGACTCCGACGGACGGAAGAGGCCATTGCACGCTTCTTCCATGCCCGGAACAGGGTAAACAACGGTCCCATTCCCTGGAGGCCAACTGGAACAACGATTGATGTACTCGTACAACAACACAACACCTTCTCTCAGTCTCTCAGACAACCTGAGCAAGAGAGACTATAGTTAGTTGAAAAGGAGACACAGCATGACCTCTAACACCACTGACCTGGAGTCCGTATTCACCTCTGTTGTAGATGATCTCGTTGGGCTGATCAAATCGCAGGCAATTCGTCTCGCTGCCCAGCTCCAACTAGCAGATTTAGTCAAAGATGGGCCAAGGAGCCTTGCGGAATTAGCGGAAGTGACAGGAACGAACAAGGCCGCGCTTTATCGGTTGTTGTATGCTCTGGCGAATTGCGGATATTTTGAAGAGGTTGAACCCGAGATCTTCGCCCAGTCCGAGCGTTCGTACGCGCTCCGAACAGATATTCCTCGCTCGCTGCATGGTTTTGCGATCATGCACGGGGGAGAAGAGTGGCAGTGGGAACCCTGGCGCAATGCGTTGCAGAGCATCCAAACAGGGAAACCAGTCTTTCCTGAAATGTTTGGAAAAGATCTCTGGCACTACTTCAAGGACGATAATCCCGAAGCTGGAAAACGTTTTCAGAAGGCTATGAGTTCGCAATCGAGGCAATATGAGCTGGCCATAGCTCGTGGCTATGACTTTTCCGCTGCCCGAACCATTATCGATGTGGGTGGAGGCCAGGGAAGTCTTCTTGCGACCATCCTCCAGACGTATCCGGCTATCGGTGGCACCCTTTTTGATCGTGAGTCGGTGATCGCAATGGCCCGACAAAGCAACTTCGTGGACGGACTCCAGGACCGCGTGACGCTGGTGAGTGGAAACTTCTTCGAGGCGGTTCCTTCAGGTGCCGATATGTACATCCTGAAACAGATCATTCATGATTGGGAAGACCCGGAGTGCCTCCAGATTCTCTCGAACTGCCGCAAGGCGATGAACGCTGATGGGCGCGTGCTCGTCATTGACGAAATTATCACTCCGGGGAAAAAGGTACCGCCGGTGATTGCACTCATCGACCTGCAATTGCAGCTCCTCATGACTGGCCGTAAGCGCTCTGAAGCAGAACACCGCTCGCTTTTTGAGGCGGCTGGACTCCGCCTCACCCAGGTTTGGCCTACAGACTCAACCTATACGCTTCTTGAAGCGAGGGCCCTGTAATGGGTCATTTACCCGCTTGCGAAGTTGTCCTTTGGGAAAATGTTATGTTCGTCTCTGCGAGCGTGATAGGATCACGCTCGAGGCAGATGACTCCACGACTGTTTCTCAATAGGTGAGAGCTATTACGCTCTGAATGGAGAGTATGAAGTATGGATGAATCTATCGTGCCTCAGTCAATAGTATCTCAGAAGGCGCATGTAGAGCTACCTGAAGTACTGCAGGAACCTACGTCTTCAAAACATCCGCTCTTTTTGGTGCTCTATGGTGTGGCAAACATGGTGATAGGCATAGGGAACATCACACTGGCCACCGTCTTGCTTCCGAGGCAAATTGCCTCCATGGTTTCTGCAAATCAAACCGGCACATTTGCCCTGATTGTGGGGGTGGGTGCTGTTGCTGCCGTGCTGACGAATCCGCTGGTGGGGATGCTGAGCGATCGGACGACCTCACGGTTCGGCAGACGGCGATCGTGGCTTGTCGCCGGTGGGATCCTCACTGTAGCCGCCGTTCTTCTGTTGTCAGTTGCTTCCTCGCTTCTGCTTGTTGTTATAGAATGGATCTTCTTGGAAATAGCGATTAACCTGGTACAGGCGTCGCTTACAGCCATTCTCCCCGACCAGGTTCCGGTCCGTCAGCGAGCAACCGTGTCTGCATTTGCCGCAGGCCTGGGGACACTACTGGGGGGACTTTTCGGACAAATACTCGTAGCGCAGGTATTCAAAGAGATACAGGCAGCCTATGTGTCGATTGCAGTTGCTATCGTGATTATGCTCGCCTTGTTTTTGCTCGTTCTACATGAAGCGCCCCTCCCCAGGGAATATGTCCCGCCGTTTCGCATCAAACAGATCTTCGCCGCGTATTCGCTGACCCCGCTGGCCCATCGAGACTTTTTCTTGACCTGGCTTGCCCGTTGCTTGATGTTCCTGGGCTATACGACCGTCGTCAACTTCATGTTCTTCTATTTGCAAGATGCTGTCCAGTATGTGAGGGTTTTTCCTGGGCAAACAACCGCCCAGGGCGTGCAAACCTTCTTTGCGATCAATGTCGGATCCATCCTCGTCGCGTCTCTGTTTGGCGGCATGCTCTCTGACAAGATGCAGCGCCGCAAGCTGTTTGTCATTGTCGCGAGCATAATTATGACAGTGGGATTATTGCTGTACGCGTTTTTCCCCACCTGGGCAATGGTTATTGTGGCGACAGTAGTCCTGGGGCTTGGTATGGGCGTCTTTCTGGCTGTCGATCTAGCGTTGGCCAGCCAGGTGCTGCCAAGGGCAGCAGATCGGGGGAAGGACATGGGCATTATCAATACGGCCATTTTCCTTCCTATGATCCTGTCCCCCCTTATCGCAGGCGTCACGCTCAGTGCCCTACATAGCTATCTGGTACTGTTTTCGCTTCTGGCAGTGGGTACGTTGTTCTCAGCCATACTCATTGTGCCCATCAAGAGTGTTCGCTAATCTGTCTCTCCAGGGCCATTGCATCTCATTGCATGGCCCTGTGGATAACCCACAGATTTCTTGACGCAGCATGGATTTCAGCATACAATATGTCAAAGACTTGTACGGGTTGTACAGCACAAGGAGTGGGGTGAGGTGGAGAGAGACTGTAAGGCGATTCGCGTTGATGCGTAGCTTGCGCATCTGTAGGCCGCAGGTTCAAATCCTGTCGGATCATCCCGGCCCCGGCTCTCAATGGGTTGGGGCTTCATTGTGTACAATGAAACAATTAGGAGCAACCATCAATGACACAGCAAAAAGCCGTTGTACTCTTATCAGGAGGGCTCGACTCGACCACCGTCCTGGCCCTTGCCCATTCACAGGCATTTGAACTCCATACTCTCTCGTTCGACTATGGGCAGCGCCACCAGCGCGAGATCGAGGCCGCCGCAGCCGTCGCGCGCCACTATCGCGTGCGGCAGCAAAAAACCATCACCATCGATCTGCGCGCGTTCGGCGGCAGCGCGCTCACCGCCGATATCGCGGTACCTCATGCCCGCAGCCTGGAGAAGATGGCGGCGGAAATCCCCATCACCTACGTCCCCGCCAGAAACACCATCTTCCTCTCGTTTGCCCTGGCCTACGCTGAAGTAACCGGTGCGAACGACATCTTCCTCGGCATCAACGCCATCGATTATAGTGGCTATCCAGATTGCAGGCCCGAATACCTGCAAGCCTACGAGCACATGGCAAACCTCGCCACCAGGGCCAGCACGCAAGAAGGCCGCCGCTTTCATCTCCACGCCCCACTTCTGCGCATGAACAAAGCCGAGATCATCCGCGCAGGTATCGAACTGGGCGTCCCCTACCAATATACCTGGAGCTGTTACGAAGGCGGGGAACTGGCCTGCGGCACCTGCGATAGCTGTCTCCTTCGGCTTAACGGTTTTGCTGAAGCTGGCGTGCAAGACCCTATTGCTTATCAACCAGCATAATACCAAAGAGAAAGGGAAGTAAACTTGAAAGTATCCATCTGGTTCGTCGTCATCGCCTCGGTATTCGTCACCTGCCTGATCACCGCGAACATCATCGCCGTAAAACTGATCCTGTTTCTCGGCTTCTTAGTTCCAGCCGGTATTATCGTTTTCCCCCTCAGCTATCTCTTTGGCGATATCCTCACCGAAGTATACGGCTACGCTGCCGCCCGGCGCGTTATCTGGCTGGGCTTCGCCTGCAACCTGCTGGCCGTCATCGCCATCTACATTGGTGGTATAGCTCCCGCCGCACCGTTCTGGCAGCAAAATCAGGCCGCCTACAACACCATCCTGGGCTTCGCTCCACGCCTGCTGCTGGCCTCATTCATCGCCTACCTGGTGGGAGAGTTCACCAACTCCTTCGTGCTCGCGAAACTGAAAATAGCCACCAGAGGCCGCTGGCTCTGGACGCGCACCATCGGCTCAACCCTCATCGGCGAGGGCCTCGACACGCTCATCTTCATCAGCATCGCCTTCTGGGGCATCATTCCTGCCTCAATGATGCTCACTGCCATTCTCACCCAGTGGATTTTCAAAGTGGTCTACGAAATAGTTGCCACACCCTTTACCTATCTCATCGTGGGCTTCCTCAAACGCAAAGAAAAGCTGGACACCTACGACTATTCCACCAATTTCAGCCCCATTCTATTCCGCAAATCCCTGGCGGAAAATTGACAGTAGAAGGCGGGGGGCGCAGCCCCATACGCATCAACCTAAGCCGGGAAGTCAGGCAGGGGGCCGAACGATCCGTAGGGGCGAGGGAGGATGATGTGGGGTTGGGAGGAGCATTTATGCCCCTTTATGGTCGCCCACGGGGTGGGGAGGTGGTCTTGTTTCCCCAAGATATCAGCCAGATGAACAGGACGCGGGCGACCATAAAGGCCCTCCCTTCCGCTCCCCACCGCTCTCGCCCCTACGGATGTTGATGAGCCTTTTCTTAGGTTGATGCGTATGGGGCAGGGGGCTGTGCCCCCTGCCGGGGTTTGTCGGGGTACCCAGTATCCCCAATAAAATCCTCACCCCCAGCGAATCAGCCCCAGTTCGTGCTTATTCGCCAGCGCGGGATGGTTGGGCAGCACGCGCACCCCATAGGCAATGCTCCCGCTCTCAGGTGGCTGCAGGTGCGCATCGTAACGATACGAGCCATCTAACTCCTGTTTCGTGTACTCCATCGGCAGAGCATGCTGCACAACCACCTGGTCTTCTTTCGCCTCACCGTAAACAAGCTCAACGGTCAGGTCTTCAGGGCGCAGGTTGTCCGCGCGTACCCACGCTCGCATATCGATTCCTTCGCCCAGGCTCAATTGACCATCACGCCTACCCTCCGCGTAAAGCCCCAGCCCGGTCCAGGCATGCCTCACCCTGTCCTTCCAGGTAGCAAGAATACGTGCTTGTTCGTAGCGGTTCTGCTCAATGCGCATGCCCTGTTGAATCGCCGGGACATAGAAGCTCGTCGTATATTCTTTGACCATGCGGCGCATACTGAACATAGGCGCGCAGGTGCGTATCGCCTCTTTCATCACAGCGATCCAGCGGTGCGGAATACCATCGCTTCCCCGCTCGTAGTACGTCGGAATGATATCGCCCTCGAGCAGTTGGTAGAGCGAGAGGCTATCCGCTTCATCCTGCACATTCGAGTCGTGGTATTCGCGCTCCTCGCCGATAGCCCAGCCGTTCTTGCCATTGTAGCCCTCGGCCCACCAGCCATCCAGGATACTACAATTCGGCTGCCCGTTGAGCGCCGCCTTCTGCCCGCTTGTCCCGCTGGCCTCATGTGGGCGTATGGGATTGTTCAGCCACAGGTCCGTACCGGAAACCAGGTAGCGTGCCATATTGATATCGTAGTTTTCCAGGAAAATAACCTTCCCCCGGAAAGCGTCACTGCGCGAGAAGCGGTAGACCTGCTCGATCAGCGATTTG
>WNGQ01004935.1_pt1 | contig 13449 bp, 7 predicted proteins | sample 5407661 | NCBI WGS metagenome assembly WNGQ01 (sample SAMN13153382, study PRJNA577476) | soil metagenome | isolation source: 60 cm soil or saprolite under Garry oak tree replicate 2 | place: USA:California | collected 2016-06-15
TCGTCCGTCCGGTAGGCGTGGCTGCTCTTGGGCTACTTTTGCACACAACGTCTCCAAATCTCGGTTGAGAGCATGGTCGTTGAACGGCTTGAGTTCCACCTCGACGCTTTCTGTTCCCCAGTGTATCCGCCCTGGCAACTGGAAGAAGATTTGCAAGCGATGCCAACCCGCATGAGCGTACGCTTCTGGAAAATAGCGGTCACGCGCCCACATCCCCAGATTCGCCAGAGCTACCTTACAGACGGTCATGATCTGGTCCTTGCGGTTGTCCAGTTCGTACATCTCCCGTCCCTGTTGTACCAGATTCTCCAGAGCTCGCAGCAGTTCACGCTGCTCCCGGCAGTACTTCTCGCACTTAGCAAACTCGCGATTGCTGGTGTGGTAGGCTTTCCACTCTCGCTGCTGGTACTCCTCGATCTCGGCGTCGGCCACCGCCTTTTCCTCCCTGATGGTTTTGCGCAGCAGATAGCGGTCCACGTCTTGCAGTTCCAATTCCATCTGATGGTCATTAAGGACACGATACAGTTCCGTTGCCCGCTCTTTGGTCAGTTGAGAGCGTTTGTTGTGTAGCTTACCTGCTTTGTACATGCGCTTGCGGGCTCCATCCGCCCAGCGTTGCACGTTCTCGAGTCGCCTTTGGAGGGCTTCCTGCTTTCTCGCGATCTCTGAGTTGATGACGGGTGTTTTGCTATAGCCATGATTGACATCGATGCCAAGGGGAATCAGCCAATCCCGGATCGCATTCTCTTGCGCAGGCCAGCGTCTGATGTAGGTGTGAGCAAGTTCTACCGCATTTGCCTCTGCTGCCGTAGTCACAATGGGGATCAGCTTGGGCACAGTTGGTTTCGCAGGTAAGGGAGTTGCTTGCCAGCTTGCGTCTAGCCAGTACTCATGGGTGCCATCGGGTTTCTCATCCCACTTGCGCGGTCCGTCCTCGTCCTCTGGTCGCTTGTCATCGGGGACCTGGCGGCACAAATCGCGGATCAGCGCGACCCGCAGGTCCAGTTCCTGTCCAGGATGCTCAGGTAACAGGAGGCTGAAACGAGCAAGAGCCACCTCACGGGTAACCTTCCCCTGCCGATCCACACGCAGTGGAACGAACTCCCCCACTTCTCGAAACGACTCCAACCCGCTGTACTGATCCGTTCGCAACACCGTCACTACCGTGCGTCCTTCGCTTGCCAATGTTGCTAAAAACTCAGCGGCCATGCCTTCGCGATCCACTACTACTCGCTCCAGGCTCTGCAAGTCCGCGGCCAGTTCGTAGCGGGTGATGATGGCTGGTAGTCCCATGGTTAAATGCTGGTCGCCTCGATGCGTGGTCACGAACAGCGGATGGCCTTCTTGATCGTGCAACACCACTAGAGCGCGACAGCCGAGCACTTTTCCTTGCCGCCCTACTAACCCGCGCGGAATCAGGTGATCAGCATAGACGGCTTTGCGGTGCCCATCGATGTAGAAGACAGGAAGAGGACTACCTATTACGCGCAGGCGTGCTTTCCAGAGGTCGGAGGTCCACCTTGCCAACACTTCTGTCAGCGTGTCATCTGCCCCCACTTGAGCCAACTCCGCCAGGAATCGCTCAGTGTGGCGATACCCGTAGGCGCGAGGACGACCGGTGAGTAACGCCAGAGCATTGCCCATGTAGCCTCGTAAGTCCCAGGTTCTTCGCAGTCCTACTGCTTCCAGAAAGAGTAGGGTGAGTAACTGACTGCGGAGGGTCGTAGGCTGGCTGTGAGCAAGGCGCAGCGACGGAGCTGTCGTCAGTATGCGTGGCGAGAGGGCCGTCTCCACTCGAGGAAGCAAATCTGTCTGCTGAGCGGCAGCCAGTAACAAGAGGCTGCCTGCTCCTTCCTGCCACTCTGCTTGCTGTGAAGGAGCTTCTTTTACTCCCGTTTTTTCCCCTGTTCCTGACTCTTGGGGTGGTTGCTGACCCCGAGTGCGGCCCGAACACGGTTGATCTGACTGACACTCACTCGGAGAGCAAAACGTTCATGAAGTAGTGCCTGGAGTACGGAACTCGGTGTCTGAGGAGCTTCCCGACAATATGCTTCTAGGAAGGTTCGAGCCTCCCCATGCAGCTTGCTGGGATGACCATGTCGTCCATCTTGTAAGGCGGCCTCACCTCGTATTCGCACGACTTGGAGCAGTCGGTAGGCTGTCGACTGACTGATCTGCATCCCAGCAGTTGCTGCTGCCGCTTGCCAGGACCTACCCGCCTGCATCTGTGCCACCAAGCGGGCTTTCGCGGCGCGGTGCTGCTCTTTGTCCATCTTTTTCCCTCGTGAACGACTTTCTGTCTTTTCTCCTCTTCGACCTCATCCATCCACTTCACAGCACGGATCATAGCACAGCGGCAAGCCAAGGAGAACGGAAGTACCGGCAAACATCTCCTCCTGATTGCTACCCCTCACCCGGTTCTTACCGGCCTCTCTCATCAAGAGTTGCGGCTATCTCTTCTAACCGACGAAGAGAGCGACGATCGCCGAGGCGCTCAAGCACTGGTCGGGCACGTTCGAGCTGTGTTTGATCACTCGTCCGCTGTGCGAGCACGATGCGCATGCGAGCTGCATGCGGGATCAGGCCGTGGGTTTCCGCCTCATCGATGGCCGTTGCAAGCCGTCCATGGTCTTCGACTAACAACGCCTGGGCGATTTCAACGCACCGACTCACTACGTTGTCCCACCACCAGGAGTACCAGGAGAGCCTGGAGAGCAGTCGTTTGATGAGTGCCTGTGGGGCGTGTATCCCATGTTCGCTCAAGAACATGAGGGTGGGGATGTCGGTCTGATCCCAAAGCTCCTCGCTCGAGGGATCGCAGCTAATCTTGTTTGGGTCCTCCTCGCAGAGGGCTACGAGCAACGCACGTGCGTTGGTGTTCCTGATCGGGAAACCTCGTTCAATCACTGAGGCCGCGGCGTCGGCGACCGCACGGTCCTCGCGTGCCAGGGCTATGCTGAGCACAGCAAGATAGCCACCTGACAGATAGCCACCTACTGCCAAAAAAAAGGCTTTACTCGCGTCGTACTGGACCTGTTCCCACATCTCTTCAAGTGTGGGCATGAAGTCACTCATCTCGGACCAATGCCCACTGAGGTAGAGGGCATAGGTAGCACGCACTACCGCTTCCAGGAGATGCACCACCGGTTCGCCTGGTCGAAGCTGCTCCAATGCCTCGCGCACAATCTGGCTACAACGGGCATAGTTGCCGCGGCAGAAGTAGGTCCCAGCCATCCTGTACACTGTATCCCCGCGTTCCATCGCAGGGAGTTCGGGGATGCCCAGTCGGCGTCTTGATGCCGCCAGCGCGTCGTCCCAGGCGTCGACCATCCAGGACAGAAAGGTGTAAGCATCCAATGCCTCGCTTAAAGCGGCCCAATTTTCTCGGGCTTCGAAATACGCCGCTGCAGCCATAGCCACGCCCCGTCCCGCGTTCACCTCTTCTGGAGTGAGATCACCGCGCCAGTACAGCCAGAGGAGGTCGGCGATGCGGACCCGCCAGCGTTCGTCTTCATTGCCCACCGCCTCTGCCAGGCGCTGTGCCTCGGTGAGCAGCTCGGCCAACTCCTCCTTCTTGCTTAGCGCTGTATCGGTCGCCCAGGGGTGCAAGCGCAGGGATTCGATGAGCAACTTACGGAGTAACCGCATCCCGACCGGTGGATCCTGTCCCGTTGTTCTGAGCCAGCATTCTCGTGCCTTGCGATAGGCGTCAATTGCCGAGTTGCTATTGGGAATAGCGTCTCCGAGTTGCTCATAGAGTCGCAGATGTTCTTCCACTGGCGCAAGGTTAATGGCACTTTGCAGGTAGGCCCGCGCCTCGGCAAACGCACCGGAACGGCCGGCGAGCAGACCCGCCCGTTCGAGGTAGTGGACGGCACGGGAGGGATCGATGAGCAACTCTAGAGGGATCGCTGACTGGCGCGCCAGCACGACGGCCTCCCGATAGTGGTAGGCAATCAGTTCTGTGAACTCATCCAACCGATCACCTGCAGACGTCTCGAGCCACGCGGCGATCTTGCCATGCAAGCGCACCCGTTCCGCCCGGGAAAGCGTTCCGTAGGCTACGTCGCGGATCAAGATGTGGCGGAACCTGAACGTCCCACTCTCACCAGGGTGTAACATTGCCGCACGGAAGTCACGCCCCGCTACGGAAGCCACCTGCAGCACAGCACGCTCCGCTGCTGGGAGCAGGTCGAGGCGTGCGAGCGTCGCTTCATAGACCGTATCGGGCAACACCTCGCTTGTGGTAACGTTCCCTGCCGCCAGGCCGCGCTCGGTGAGTCCCCGCACCAACTCAATTGCGAAAAATGGATTCCCACCGGAACGCTGCACAATGCGCTCGCGGATTGCCTCGTGCAGTCCCCCGCCTATCGTCGTCAGGCGCTCAACCAGTTCCCCTGTCTGAGCATCGGAGAGCGGTTCCAAGGCGAGTGAGGTAAAGTTCCGCCGTCCTCCACCCCACATCGGACGGCGATCCAGCAACTCTGGTCGACTCAGGACGATTATAAGAAGGGAAGCCTGTGTGCGGAGGTGCATGAGGTACTCCACCAGGTCCAACAAGCTCTCGCTCGCCCAGTGCAAGTCCTCAAAGACGACGATGCGTGGGGTTTGGTGTACAAGGATCTCCACGAGCAGCCGCCAGGCCGCGAAGATACTCTCACGGTCTATCGCCCCTTCACGTTCGATGCCAAGTGTTGCCAGTACGAGATCAGCGAGATGTGCTGCGTCTTCGGCTGTCTGTCCCCCTCGGACAAAGGCATCAGCAACCGGTGGCTTGCCAATCTCACCTCCCAACAGGTCAGTCAGGAGACCACGTAGTGTCCAGTAGGTCAACATTTGGCCGTAAGGGAGGCAGCGTGCTGTCGCCACCTGGAACCCGTCTGCCTCATCAAGCTGTGCAAGAAATTCCTCCAGGAGCCGTGTCTTGCCAGTGCCTGCCGGGGCCACAATCGACACCAGTTGTGGTCGGCGCTCCTCCAGCGTCCGCATCCGCAAAAGTTCCAGCTGCAGCAGATCTTGCCGCCGACCAATGAGCGGTGGCCGACCAACGAGCCGAGCTGTTCGCATCTCGACGAGGGGAAACACGCGCAGAGGCTCGCGCTTGCCCTTGACCTCGATGAGACGCACCTCGCCAAAGAGGAAGGCGGCCTGGGCTGCTGTGGCTGTTCGCTCTCCTACCACCATCTCGCCCGGAGCCGCCGCCTGTTGCAAACGGGCAGCCACGTTCACTGCGTCTCCCGTCACCAGGAAATCGCCAGACGCCTGGTCGCTCGTTGCCACGACTTCGCCCGTGTTGACGCCCATCCTGAGCAGCAACCGCCCCCCAAGGAGCGGATCGGTGGCGATAGCCTCGCGCAATGCCAGGGCAGCTGCCAGCGCTCGTTCCGCGTCATTGCCATGCGCTCGAGGCAGGCCAAAGACCGCCATGACGGCATCCCCGATGAACTTCTCGAGGGCTCCACCGTGCTCTTGAATGACACGTTGGGCGTGGGCGTAGTAGCGGCCCATCAAGGCGCGAACATCTTCGGGGTCGAGGCTCTCGCCCAGTTCTGTAGAGCCAGTCACATCGGCAAAGAGGATGGTCACGAGCTTTCTCTCTTCTGGCATGAGCGCACCTCCACAGCTACCATGGCGGGAAAGGCCAACCTACGGCTTGATGATGGATAGAAACTCTTCGCTTGCTAGTATGACGGGAAAGAGCATCACTGTCAAGTAAGATGCGCTGTCTGGATAGTTTGCCAGATGCAAGGAGTAGCGCATGCATTCGGTCGTTCATGTGAATCTTCACTGCCGAGTGGCGTCCTCGCATCTGCACCGACCTCGAGCCAATGTTGAGAGGGATGTTCACTTCAAGAAAGAACTGGACTTCCTGATCTACATGCGTCGGCTGGCTGCTGGCGTGAAACCCTGTTGCAATACTCGCGGATCGCCGCCAATTTGCGCGCCCTGGTCACGCCTGAGCGACCCTGGTCGGCCAGGTGGGAGAGATAGTCGATGATGTGAGAGCGGCTGATGTGTTGCGGGGTGGTCACCGTGATATCGTTCTCGGCGAGCCAGGTGAAGAACTGCGTCACATCAGTGCGGTAAGCGGTGATCGTGTGCTCGCTCGTATTGCGGGCCTTCAAGCTGTTCTGGTACCTGGTGAGTGTGGTCGTGAGTGCTGTTGGGATCTCCATATTTTTTTATTCTCCTCCTGTGATCTATTCGGAGTATGCCTGTTTTTCGGCGCTCTGGCAAACGCGAAATTTTGCACTTTTTGGTTCGTATAACCAGGGCACATCTGCGTTCTATTGAACCAAGTATCTGAAGAAATGAGCAGGGTAGTTAAGGGGGTGGCTCGTAGAATTCCTCATTATACGCAGCTACGCACGAAATACCGGAATTATGGGCTTAGCGTATGTGTACGCTGAAATCGGGGCGATACCCTTTTTATCCTGTTTCAGGAAAGGAGATAGGGAGGTGCCGAAGGGGGGACTCACTACCTCTACCAACCACAAACACCGCTTCAATCCTCCTCTCGCCTTACTTGACAGATTGCCTCTACTCGCTGAATAAGCCGTTTGACAGTTTATTTTACAGTTTACCAGGTGGAATGCCCCCAAAAAATGCATAACACCAGTACATGAACACTTGAGATATTCCTCTTCAAACTCATCAGCAGGAGTGCAAGGTTCAAGTCGGTAACTGCCCCAGAAGATTCTGCCAGGTCTTCTCGTACACGCCAGTCAGCCCTTCTCCTAGGTCCGTAGGATTGCCGCCTGCATCCAACAGTCCAATCACCGCGTCGAACAACGTTAACAGGTGACGAGCGCCCTGTGCAATCGCCACATTGCGCATCTCAACCAGATCGTTCCGCCACTCACTGCGCCGATTGGAAGTGGGTCCAAGTACTGCCAGTGTATTATTGGTAATCATATCGAACAGGCGTGGGTCAACTCCACCCGTCTCAACACCAATAACAATGCCTTCCCATGCCTGCCGGTACACACCTTGTAACTCCCGCCCTAGCTGGGAAAGATCGCTACTGAACAACGCTAACTGGATCGTATTGATGAGTGCTTTCAGGTGGTCATCTGTCGCCTGGGTGGTCTGAGCCGTGAGATACTGAGCATGTGCCAATTTCTCCTGTGGGCCGCCCAATAGCGCCGCAATACTTCGGGGAATCAGCTCCTCATCAAAGGGAAGATCGTCCTCCTGTGCGGTCTCAAGTTGCTCGAGGGCCTCTGCTATGCCAATTTCTTTGCAATCACGCAAAAGAGCAAGATGTTGCTCCAGTACTTCGAAAGTATGCTGCTCTCCTGCTACTTTCGCCTGTGCGATAGTCTGTTCAAAAAAGGCTTCAACCTCTGGTCTAAACAGCACTGCTCGCTGTGCTTCCACGACCCGGCGTGTTGCATCCCAATCCTCTGCATTGACGAAATCATGCACAGCTTGTACCATCTCATCTGAGACATCGACCGAGCTATCTTCATTCTGGGGTCCTCCCGCTGCAATGACCTCCTGGATCTCATGGAGTGCGTCCGCATAAGGATGCTCTCCGGGTAACGTTGGGACTTGACCATCGAGCAGTGCCAGGATCGCAGTGAAGAATTCGACTTCATATGCCAGATGAGTAATTTGCGCTTGGTTCAAGGCTTCGTCTATCGTCCCACGCCACTCGGCCAGTTCCTCAGGCATCTGTGTCATCACGGCAATCGTGTTAGAACTCACAAACTTCAGCGTTTCAGCCGACAGCCTGTCTTGCTCATCCGGTACACTTGCCTGCACATCGCGCAACCAGGGGGGTTGTGGCTCACTGATCACCTGTTTCCAGATCATATCAAAACGTTCTGGATCGAGGGTCTCCCCTTTTATTGATATGAGCAACCTCTGCATTAACTGGGCATCGCGCGTATAGTGATTGCGGCTCAGGCTCCTATAGGCTTCCCAAGCTATGAGTAGGGCCTGATCATATTCACCCTGCTGGAGTAAGAGTTGACAGAGATTCCCTTGCGTTATCGCCACCTCTCGTGGGTCCCCTAACTCCTGAGAGGTGCGCAGGGACTGCTCATAGAGCGTCATGGCCTCCTGGGGCTTGCCTTGCTGCCTGAGCACATCCGCCATCGCGTGTTGTGTCATCGCCACCGCTCGCAGGTCCCCTAACTCCTGGTCTATTTCAAGCGCCATCTCGTATAACCTCAGTGCACGTCGGTTCTGACCCAGTTGCTGGTAAGGTCTAGCAAGATGATACGCCAGAACACTTTTACTTGCAGGCGGGAGATACTGTAACGCAGCCTCGCAATCAGAGAGGCTCTGGCGCATGAGGTAGCGCATCAGCGGGCTTTGATCATAGCCTCCTTCGGGCTGATATGACCGCTGGGCCAGCTGCTCATATACCTCACCATACCGTTCACGCAGAGTAGCGTCTCTCTCCTCATGATGTTGCTGGATGTACCAGCGCAGAATGGGGTGCATGTCTAGCAGTATCAGTTCCCCTTCCTTGAAAGTCTTGATCTCCATATTTAGCAGCCCCAGGCGTACCAGGCTTTGCAGATGCACAGGTGTCTGCTCTTCGTCGTTCAAGACATGCGCAACAAATTCAGGGGGGAAAGGGGCTTGAAAGAGCGTGACAGCATCGAGGATCTGGCGTTGCTCAGGCAAAAGACGCTTCGCGCTGTAATCCATACACGCGTAGAGGGTTCTCTGGCGTTCGGGATCTTCTAAACTGGTCGGTGTCGCCTGTTCTGCGGCTTCTAGTTCCGCTTCGATATTTGACAGGAAGGTTGCCAGGTCGGTGGTTTCGTCAGCAAAGCGCCCGGACAGGAGACGTATACTCAAGGGATGGCCCTGGACACGTTGACTGAGCGCCAGGCGTAGAGTAGGTGGAGCCAGGTGTTCACGATCGGTAGGTAACATGGCAAGAAAGAGGTCAGCGCCGGCTTCATCCGCCAGCCCTGAGAGAGCGACCACCCGGCATTCACCCCAGTCAGCAGGAGGCACGATGCGCGAGGTCAACAGAATCACTCCATCTCCTTCCTTGAGACGGCTGACGAAGGAGGCCAGTGCTCTGGCGGTAGGATGCCCGCGCTTTTGGGCATCGATGAGGGTTTCGATATTGTCCAGCACGAGGAGGGAAGGTACAGCCACAGTAAGTGGTGGTTGAGCTTAAACCGCATGCGGAGCCTTCCTTTGCCTCTCCTGTTGGAGTCGTCGAAGAATGGCAAGGTACTGAGAAGGTCTTCCCCTAGCTCGCTTGAGCACAGATGCATCGGGTTCGGGCTGCGTAGGTGATTTTGCACGTGGTCGCCTGGCATGCTTCATGATCGTCGGTGCGACTTTGTAGGAGAGGACCTCCTTGACACTCCAGCGATGATCGGTCAGCCCTGCTGCCATAGCAGGTGTCTGTCCCAACTGCTGATGTATCCAACAGAGATTGTACGTACACCCAATCAAATACATACCCCATTGCACCGCTTCCAGTCGCTGACTGGCATGCCGACAACGGCGCGTCAAGGCAGCCAAACGCTCTCGCATCGTCGCATTGAAGCGTTCGATAAAGGACGTGTTGATTTGCTTGCCCCCTTGTGAGCTGTGCAAACAGGCAAGAGCCGCCGACTCCTCTCCTCGTAAGAGCGTTCGTTTGACCTCAACCGTCCGGTGCTTGCGCTGCTTTTTGATCACTTGTCCGATCAGCAGGTGTGGCCAAACCAGCAAAGAGCATCGCCCTTTGCCTGCCGTTGTTTTCTCCTTTTCCCGAAAGGCACGCACAATGGCTTTGGGATACGCTGCCCATCCATCGACGCACACAAGCACCTGACTGACCGAATGGGCACAGGCACGCACCTGATGCAACAGGCGATCGGCTAAGCTGCGATCACGAGACTGCTGCACCACTCCCGCGAGCCAGAGACGGCTTTCAATGAGCAACGCTAACCCCATCCACATGATCCCCGCTCGCGTCTTGACACGGATCTCGTCAGCTTGCACATGCGTCAAGTTCAACTTGCCTGATTGGACGACCGCTTCCTGCACACGTTGACACTGCGCTCCTGCTCGATCTCGCCAAGAAGCCACCGTTCGCTCATCGAGGCCGTATGCTTTCACAATGGCTTGTATAGGACAGCCATAAGCAAGCAACGTGACCACAATGATGATCAATTCGGTGGGCTTGCGCAGCCCTTCCAACATCGTCCCTCGTCTCGCGCTAAACGTCTGTTTGCAGGTTCTGCAGCGATAGCGTTGCCGCTTGCGATCATGAATGAAGATATTGCCCTGCCCGATTTGGCCTCTTGCGCAACACGCCAGATTCGGGCAAAATTGCTTTGACGGTTCCATCGGCTCTGTGGTTGTTTTCATATGCACAGCATGCCGAGGACCGTCGAAGTTTTCAAGCCTTTCCCCTGTTTTCACCAGTTAGTGTGGCTGTACCGTGAAGCTCCTGTACGCATGAAATATAGGGTCTGTTGTAAATCTTCTAATGAATCACCTGCAGCATCGTGGGATAAACCTGTTTCCTGCATGACGGTAATTGCCTGCTCCGCATACACTATTGCATCTTCAGTCTGGTTGAGATGCCTATACAACAGTGATGCCATGTTGTAAAGAACTGTCGCTTCTCCTGCACGATCACCTCCCTGGCGTGTAAGGGATAAAGCTTTCTCACATATCTCCAGGGCTCGCTGTGGTTGGCCTGTTGCCTTGTACACTTCTCCTATGTTATTGAGAGTAACCGCTTCTCCGACGCGATCACCCACTTCGCGCCGAATCGACAAGGCCTGTTCATAGAGAGCCAGAGCCTGATCCAACTGTCCTATAGCTCTGTACACCAGGGCCATGTTATTAAGTGTAGCTGCCTCGCCAGGGCGATTGTCTACTTCACGCATAATAGGCAGAGTTTGCTTCCACACTTCCAGTGCTTCTTGCAAGTGATCTGTGGCCCTATACACGTCAGCTTTATTATTGAGAATGATAGCTGTACCGGCAAGATCTCCTACTTCATGCGCGATGGACAAGGCATACTCACAGAGTAGCAAAGCTTCCCGGAATTGCCCTCTATCTCGATAGATGCCTGCTATGTTGTTGAGTACAGTTGCTTCACCTGCGCGGTCACCAACCTCACGCATAAGAGATAGGACTTGCTTGTAAAGGTGCAGAGCCTTCTGCAATTGACCGGTAGCCTGGTATGCCGCAGCTTCATCGCTGAGCATAGCCGCCTCGCTAGCCCGGTCACCTACCTCTCGTATGATGGGTAGTGTTTGCTGGAATAAAACAAATGCTTTTTCGGATTGGCCTGTAGTTAAATATGTACTCGCTAAGCCATGCAATGCAGTTGCCTCGCCAGCCCGATCGTGTTTCTGCTGACAGATAGATAAAGCCTGTTCATAGAATATTAATGCCCGTTGTGGTTGCCCTATGTCTTTATACACACCTGCTATGCTATTGAGAGCTTGCGCTTCAAGGTCTCCTTCGTCTTCCTGTGCAATTTCTAAGGCTTGTTCGAGCAATGGTAGCCCACGTCGCGGATTTCCTATCCTGTGCTGTATCCATCCCCAACGCAATAGATAGCCGCCATGTTCAACACCTGTAATGTAAGTTACCCCTTGCTCAAAATCATCGCTGATTCGTCGTACTACTGCCGATGCAGCCTCACTCTTGTCCAACTCGCTTGAGAGTATATCTGCTAAGCGGGCATACACTGCTCCAAACCGTGACAGCAGCATCTCGTGTTCATAAACCTGCTTCAATTCATGTTTTATATACGGACGCACTGTAGGCAAGAGAAAATAGAACTCCAACCTTCCCTCCCGTGTTATGAGAGTTTCGCGGGTCAATAAACTGCGTTGCCAGAGAGTATAGAGCCAACCGCGAACCGGAGACGGATTCGTTTCTGTGTCTTTATGCTCAGGATCAAAGATGGGGATGACCATTTCCGCTAAAAAGGGCGCATGAAATACCCACAATCCACTCAATAGATCATGTAAGTGTGTATCAAGATAGTGTACACTCGTCTCGATACAGGCAAAGAGTGTGCGATGTCGATGGTCAAGGCCAACGTACTTGTTTTCTGCTTTGGCCAACTGCTCCTCATGTACCTTGAGGAAGGCGGGCAAGGTAATAGCGCTGACATTGAAAGCTCCGCCCAGGAGCCGCAGACTCAGGGGATGTCCTGCCACCTGCTTGCTTAATTGCCGGGCCAGGTTCATATCGACCTCTTCAGCTCGATGAGATGTACTTTGCAGGAATAATGCTGCTCCCTCCTTCGGAGACAGCCCATCCAGTTCAAGCAGCTCTTCGCCGCTCCATCCCAGCGGCACACGCGAAGTGACTAGTAAGCTCACCGCCGATCCAGGCAATTGTTGCAATAGTTGAGCTAGATGAATGATCAACTCGTTGTTTGCCTCAACAGCATCTACCATTGTGTCAGCATTGTCCAGGACAATGAGCAGACGCCGCTCGGATAGAAGCGCCAGAAGGCGTCGTTCAATCTCAGTGGGATCGAGTATCTCCTGAGTAGGAATGTCCAGAAAACGTGCCAGGTCGCTCACGAAAATTTCCCGGCTGGGAAGATTCTCCAATGTCGTTGCCCACACGCCGCCAGACCAAGCATGAGCAAAGCGCTCCACTGCCTCGCGCGCCAGGGCTGTTTTCCCTTGACCACCTCCGCCATGAATCGTGACGATATGTAGTCGATTATCACCTGTCAGGGAGGTACCAAGCTGCTTCAATTCGTCGAGACGCCCATGGAATATGCCCTCAGCGCGAGGTAGAGCACTGATTTCTATCCTTGGTTGATGTTCGTTGATCACCGGCGTTCCAGGTACGCTGGGAAATCCAGGAGCCGATATCTTCAAGGATGTGTAGAGGACAGGGACACCAACGACCCAGGAACGCGGGCTATCAGCAAGCACCAATCGGGCCTGGAACAGCGCCTCTTCCACCGGCGAGCCACGTGCCAGATCGCTGTAGAAGACGCGTGAGAAGGCACGAGCATCCTCGTCATGGATGCTCAAGCGCATACCCAGGGCATAAGGTGTTTTCTGTTGCACCAGGGCTGCGGCCAGATTGCTGAAAGAGGTCGCTCCAGGAGTCGCACTGACACAGGCATTGAGCGTAACCAGGAAGGTGGTCCCACGCACACGAAGTGCGAACTGCCTGGCCGTCACCGGTTCGAGATCGCCATTTTCTTTTTCAAAGCAAAGGATCGCTCCTGCCTCATCCTGGCCGCCATGGCCCATAAAATGTACGACGCGTTGGCGCCGGTTGACCAGCAGGGTACGTAGTTGTTCTATAGTGGGAGGTCGAGTACGCTCAAGCGTAACGGCAGATGGTACTGCCTTGATGATTTCTTTGAGACGTTGCCATTCGCCATCAATGTTGAGGGGCGGCAGCTCGGTACTCAGTGGGCTGGAGGGGATAGCGACAATATGCAGGCCATTGTCCAGCATGGGTGGGTCAATGCGTTGGTCGGTA
>WNGQ01005838.1_pt1 | contig 13445 bp, 7 predicted proteins | sample 5407661 | NCBI WGS metagenome assembly WNGQ01 (sample SAMN13153382, study PRJNA577476) | soil metagenome | isolation source: 60 cm soil or saprolite under Garry oak tree replicate 2 | place: USA:California | collected 2016-06-15
TGGCTCGTGGTAGTGGCGGACCTGGAGTTCTCCTAACAGTCCAATTGCCAGCAGGTTTAGTCCTGCTAGCAACAGCACGGCAGCGAAGATCATCATGGGGCCGTGTTCCATCATCACGTGCGAGTGGCGAAGAAACTTTTCCACGAACAGCCACGCTGTGATGCCCATTCCTCCAAAAACTCCCATCATCCCGACCGTCCCGAAAAAGTGGAGCGGGCGGCCAAGATACTTCAGCAGGAAGCGGATGGTGATGAGGTCGAAAAACACACGGAAGGTACGCGAGATTCCGTAGTGAGAAACTCCGCGCTCACGATTCACATTGCGGATCGGAACCTCGCAGATAGAAGCGCCGTGCCAAGAAGCCAGAGCCGGAATGAAGCGGTGCAGCTCGCCGTAGAGCGGGACTTGTTCGAGAATGTCGCGCCGATAAGCTTTGAATGTCGTGCCGAAATCGTGGATATCCACATCGCTCAGCTTGGCCATGAGCCAGTTGGCGCAACGGGACGGAATGCGGCGGAGCCAGAGACTATCGATCCGCTGCTTACGCCAGCCGCTGACGATGTCGTAACCCTCGGAAATCTTTTCCAGAAACAATGGGATGTCGGCGGGATCGTGCTGCAGGTCACCATCCATGGCGATGATGTATTCTCCGTGAGCATTGTCGAACCCTGCTGCCAGGGCTGAGGTCTGTCCAAAGTTGCGCCGCAGCCGAACAACCGTGATACGGCTGTCGACACCGGCAATTTGGCGGAGCAAGTGAAAAGTGTCGTCGGAGGAGCCGTCGTCGACGAAGACAATTTCGAAACTCTCTCCGCCGATCTCCATGACGGCCTTCAGCCGGTCATAAAGATCAGTAACGTTCTCCTGCTCGTTGTGCAGGGGGATGACAATCGAGTACTTAAGCATCAATATCCTAATTATACGGTCTAGACTTTTAAGTCTATCTGATGAAGCATTACTTGAGCAGGATGCAGGAACCACATCGGAAAACGTCGGATACAGGTTTTCCCGTTATGATGAGCTATTCACGCGGTCAGAATTGGACTGAGGTCGCCAATGACCCTGCTCATCATGTTCGGTGGCTTTATGGCGGCGGTGGCTGCCCTGACGTACATCGAAGTACGGCGGATTCGGAAGAAGCTCACGCCAAAGTGAAAAGGTGCGGACGAGAAGCTCCGTCCAAGCCTATGCGGGCCCTTCCGGATACGCCGGAAGATCGGGCGGACGCGGCGCCAGCTTTTTCGGATTCTCCTGGATGGCTTTCATGATCTCCTGAATCGCCCGGTCCAGCTGCGGGTCCTTGCCACTAACCACTTCCTCGGGACGGTTCTCAACCACGATATCCGGCTGCACGCCTTTGTTCTCGATAATCCACTTACTGTTCAGGTCGTAGCGCGCGAACTCAGGCCGGGTGATATAGCCCCCATCCATCAGCGGAGTGTTGCCGCGAATGCCTCGCACACCACCCCACGTGCGTTCGCCGATGAGCGGGCCCAGCTTGTAGTACTTAAAGGCGTAGCTGAAGAGGTCGCCGTCCGAGGCGGCATAGTGGTTGGTCAGGCAGACGGACATCGATGATCAGACCCTGCTTGCGAATTTGCGGGAAATACTGTTTCACGAACTCGTTGAGCCCCGGACCGCCCATGTCCGGCAGGTAAATGTAACCAACCTTGCCGCCGGTGGCCGCGTCCACTTTCTTGCGATTGGTCTCGATCATGTTCAGTTCGCGCAAATCATATTCATCGTTGATCGGCTTGACCTGGACGTTGCGCGAGCCATCTTCCGAAGGCTTCGAATTGACGGTGAGCATCACCGTTTCGTTGGCCGTGTTCACGAACAGCTCGTATGGATTCTGCGGAGCACGCAACGGACGGCCATTCACCGCAAGCAGATAGTCGCCTTCTTTCACGTTAATGCCTGGCTCGGTCAACGGGGAGCGCAGCGCCTGGTTCCAGTTTTCACCGGGGTAAATTTTCTTGATCCGATACATGCCGCTGGCGGCGTCGAGGTCGTAATCCACACCGAGCAGGCCGACGTTGACCGGATGGAGGTCGGGAAAATCACCGCCGCCTACGTACGTGTGTGAATTGGAGAGTTCACCGATCATCTCGCCCATGATGTAGGTGAGCGAATAGCGGTCAGAGACGTAGGGGAGCAGCTGCGCGTATTTTTCGCGCGTCTTGTCCCAATCCACTCCGTTCATTGAGGCTTCGTAGAAATAGTCGCGCTCCTGGCGCCAGACTTCATTGAAAATCTGCTTCCATTCTTGTGGCGGATCGATTTCCCCGCGCATGCCGTTCAAGCTGAGAGCGCCGTCGCCGACTTTCTTGGGCTCGCCGGCTGGCTTGGCATCAATAATGCCGTAGGTGTGCGTTCCGCGCGGACCTCCGCCATCGTCCTGGTAGAGCAGCTTGGAACCATCGAACGAGAGCGCAAAGCGCTGAACGTTTTCGATTAGAGTCTTCTCTTTTCGTTCCTTTAAATCGTAAACGTGGACCGCCGGGCCCTCTCCCGGCACTGGGCCTGACAGACCTTGGATTGGCGCGGTGGAATAATAGAGGAAGCCTTTCGCTGCTGCGAAGCTGCGAATCACTGCGGGATCGGTGGGGAGAGCGACAACCCGGTCCTGAATACCGTCGAGGTCGATTTTCACTTCGACCGGCTTTGCTCTCTCCTTCTTATCTTTGTCTTCGTCGGCTGGCGCTGCGTCCTTGGAGTCATCTTTCTTTCCAGCCTTGTTTCCTTTTGGATCTGTTGCCGCTGCTTGCTCAATCGATTTGGGCGATGGCTCTGACTTCTTCACTTCAGTCTCATCGCTCTGCACTCCGAGGGGCGATGCCTCATCCTTCTTGAGGGTCAACACATACACGCGCGTCGTCTTTGGGTTCGCGAATTCAAAATCGACGTTGCCGAGGACTTCGTTGAAGTCACGGTCCGAGAGGTAGTAGAGATACTTCCCTTCCGGATCGAATATCGCGCTGTAACTGTTCGTCATGTTCGACGTTGCGGCCGTTATCTTGCGATCGGTGAGCGAGTAGAGATACACAATCGAGTACTGGCTCTCCTGGTTTTTGTCGTAGGCAAGCCATTGGCTGTCGGGCGACCAAGAATAATTCGTGATTTCGCCGTATTCGGCATGGTCCACCTTGACTGGCTTCTTCTCGGCGATATCTACCCACCAGAGATTCAAGTCTTTGTCAGCCCAGGCAATCTTCTTGCTATCCGGGGACCATGTGGGATCGAATTTGAATCCCTTGTAGCCGGTGGTGACCTGTTGCTCTTTGCCGAGACCATCTTGCGGAATGATGTAGATTTCATCTTCGCCTGTGCGGTCGGAAACGTATGCGATCCAGCGGCCATCCGGTGACCAATAAACTTTCTTCTCACGAATGCCCGGTGTCCGAGTGAGACTGCGGATGCTTCCCTCTTTCGCCGGAACCGTGAACACGTCACCACGGGCAGCGAAGACGGCGCGTTTACCGTCGGGGGCGATATCGAAATCGGTGACGAGCTTGCTTACGCTGTCCCAGCGCTTCATCGCCTGATCGCGATCGGCGGGAAGCGAGATTGCAAGCTTTTTCGGTTGCTTGGAAGCGAAATCGTATGTGTAGAGGTAGCCTGCGTTCTCGAAGACAATTGAGTCCGGACCGCGGCTCGGCCACATTACGTCCCAGTCGGAGAACTTCGTGAGCTGTTCGACTTGTTTCGAACCGATGTCGTAGCCGTAAAGGTTCAGGTGATGTTCGGGACCACGGTCTGAAGTGAAATAGATCGTGTTCTCATGCCACATGGGAAATGTGTCGGTGTATTCCGTATGCGGGAGGTCTTCGCTGGTATTGTTCTTCAGGTCGTAGATCGTGATGGATTGAGCGAGGCCGCCGGTGTAACGCTTCCAGGTGCGGAAGTTGCGGAAGATCATGTTGTAGGCGATTTTTGCGCCATCGGGTGAATAGGACAGCAACCCACCTTGATCCATCGGCAGCACTTGGGGCAAGCCGCCGTCAATGCTCACCGTGAACGGGCGCTTAATCCAGCCATTTGAAGCGTCGCGGCGCGATAGAAAAACAATGCGCTTGCTGTCAGGTGTCCAAGTGAGCACTTCGTTGTGAATGCCCATGCGGTCGCTTAACTGCTGTGCGCTCCCCTGATAGAAAGTCAGCTGCTTGGGCTGGCCGCCCTCAGATGGCATCACGTAGACGTTGAAATTTCCGTCGTACTGGCCGGTGAAGGCGATCCATTTGCCATCGGGGGAAAATTTGGGGAACAGCTCTCGGCCTTGATAAGAGGTGATGCGACGCGCCGTGCCGCCCGAAGTCGAAGCTAGCCACAGGTCGCCGCCGTACATGAACACGACTTTGTCCTTGTAGATGTCCGGGAAGCGCATCAGTCGCCCTTCCTGATTCTCCTGAGCGAGAACGAGCGACGAACAGGCAATCACAAACAGGACAAGCCAGCTCTTCAAAGCGACCATGAGCATTCCTCTGTGCGGATTATCGGGGAACGACGGGCTGGAAATGTTCATTCGGCGAGCGCGCGGCAAACGTGCGATTGTAGCAGCTTTGAATCGTGTTTCGTTGGTCGGTGCTTCCTTGGGGACCGCCTCAAATTCCTGGACACACTAATCCCTAGTGTTGGACGTGACATGATCACAATCGTAAGCGAGCGGCTTAAAAGCGCTAACCACAGAGGTCACAGAGTTTCACAGAGGCCTATAATTCCCTGCTGCAGTTCGGCAGTTCATGGGAGGACGCTTGGCGAGAGAGGATATTTCAGGCACTGCAAATCCGCGAGTCTCACGGCGAAGCTTGCTGCGTGCGACAGCTATTGGATCGGCCGGCGCTGCCGGCGCTCCTGCATTGTCGGCGGCCCGCGTGTTGGCTTCTCTACTTCCCGAGGCCAGCCCAGTAAAACCGTTTGAGTTTGACGAGGCCACGATATCGGACCTGCAGTCGCGGATGAAATCAGGAGAGGTATCCGCGTATTCGCTGACAAAGGCCTATCTGGCAAGGATTGATGAAATTGATGACGCGTGCGTGCGCACCGCCTGCATCCGAACAAAAGAACCCGGACTGAATAGCGTGATCGAAGTGAATCCTGATGCACTTACGATTGCGCGGGCGCTTGATCTTGAGCGCAAGGAAAAAGGCCCGCGCGGACCGATGCACGGCATTCCTGTGCTGATCAAAGACAACATCGACACTGGTGACCGCATGCAAACGACAGCAGGCTCGCTGGCGCTGATCGGACCGCCTCCTGCGCAAGACTCGGGAGTAGCGAGGAAATTGAGGGAGGCTGGAGCAGCCATTCTCGGGAAGACGAACCTCAGCGAGTGGGCCAATATTCGATCGAACCATTCAACTAGTGGATGGAGCGGGCGTGGTGGGCTTACGAAAAACCCTTACGCCCTTGATCGCAATGCATGTGGGTCGAGTTCCGGATCGGGCGTGGCGGTCTCAGCCAATCTTTGCACCGTTGCCGTTGGCACGGAGACCGACGGATCAATCGTCTGCCCGTCATCAGCGAACGGAATTGTCGGGATTAAGCCGACACTCGGACTCATTAGCCGCGCCGGAATTATTCCGATTGCACACAGTCAGGACACGGCAGGGCCGATGGCGCGAACAGTGCGTGATGCTGCGATTCTGCTGGGTGCTCTAGCTGGACCAGATTCCCGCGACAGTGCTACTACCTCGGCTGAGGCCACCTCGAAGGTGCGGACAATCACGGACTACACGCAATTTCTTAACCCGAATGGGCTGCGCGGTTCCCGCATCGGCGTAGCTCGCAAATATTTCGGTTTCAACGATGCGGTGGATGAACTGATGAACCACCTGATTGATGAGATGAAGACGGCGGGCGCTATTATCGTTGATCCCGCGGACCTGGAGTCCCACGGAAAATTCGACGATACTGAGTTGCTCGTGCTTTTGTATGAGTTGAGGCCTGATCTAAACGCGTATCTGGCGTCGCGTCCGAATGCTCAGGTACATTCGCTTGCCGGTGTCATCGCGTTCAACGAAAAAAATAAGCAGAACGAGATGCCGTACTTTGGGCAAGATCTTTTTCTCAAAGCTCAGGAGAAAGGGCCGCTGACGGATAAAGACTATGTTGCCGCCCTTGCCGCGAACCATAGCTTGTCGAGCGAGCATGGAATCGACGGAGTGATGGACAAGTTTCATCTCGATGCGATTCTTGCACCGACTGGCGGGCCAGCCTGGCTTACCGATCTTGCTAACGGCGATCATGCTGTCGGCGGCAGTTCGAATGCCGCGGCCGTTGCGGGATATCCGAACATCAACGTTCCGGCGGGATTCGTGTTTGGGCTCCCGGTGGGAGTTTCTTTCTTCGGGCGTGGGTGGAGCGAGCCGGGTTTATTGAAGATCGCCTACGGGTTTGAGCAATTGGTGAAAGCTAGAAAGCCACCGCAGTTTCTGCAATCCGCCAGGACTTGAACCTTTTTCACCACAGGGACACAGAGTCACAGAGAATACAAACCGAGCGAAAGACGATCATCCTGAATCCTCATGTTTCCTCTACGTCTCTGTGCCTCTGTGGTGAAAAGGTTTTGATTTTATTCGTAGCGCAAAGCTTCGATCGGATCCAGGTTTGCTGCGCGGACTGCTGGAAACATTCCGCTGCAAATTCCCACCAGCGCGAGGATGATCGTGGAGATTACCAGCACCTGGGGCGCGACAATAAGACGGATGTCGCCGGCTTCTGCGTGCTTGGCGAGCGCACTATACAGCGTGAGCCTTCCGACCGAAACCGACACGATATAGGAAAGCAGAATTCCGCAGAGGCCGCCGACCGCGGTAATCACCATGGCTTCTGCAAGAAACTGAAAGAGGACGTCTCGTCTGCGGGCGCCAAGCGCTTTCTCGACTCCGATTTCGCGGGTGCGCTGGGTTACTGAGACCAGCATCATGTTCATCAGCCCGACTCCGCCAATTCCGAGCGTGATACTGCCGATGAACGCCAGAAGAATCTTCAGAGCAATGGTGATGATGTTGAACTGCTCGAGTTGCTTCTTGGCGTCAAAGATGAACACGGCACGCTCGTCGTCGGCTTTGTACCCGTGCTGAAGGGCCAGAGCATCACGAATACTCTTGGTCATCTTGATGTGATCGAGCCCGATCGAGTCGAGCCACATTCCACTCAAGTAGTGATTGTCACGGAGCGTGTCCATGGAGTTATAGGCGGCGTAGACCACGCGATTGTCGTCGTTATCTGCTTCCTGCATGCGAGCTTTGAGTACGCCGACCACCTGAAAACTGGCGCCATTGATGCGAATCTCCTCGCCGACGGCAGTCATTCCAGAGAAGAGCTTGTCCTTGGCCTCCGAGCCCAGGACGACGCAACGCGCGTGACTGAGGTTATCGGCCTCGTCGAGGAAGCGGCCTTCAGCGACGGTGAGCGCCCAGATATCGCCCATCGGAGGATCAATACCGAAAACGTGCAGAGTGAAAGTGCGCGAGCTGTTTTTCACGGTAGCGTCTAACTCGCCAATTCGCGACATATGCTTGGCCAACGGCACGACGTTTCTTAGGACATCCATATCCTCAACAGTAAAGCGAATTTGTGTTCCGGCCTTGGTTCCTCCAGCTTGTTGCGAAGTTCGGCCAGGATAAATGCCAACTGCCGTGGCGCCGTAGGCTTCCCAAATGTTTTGAATGGCCCGAGCAAAACCTTCGCCGTAAGCAAGCAGGAGCACAACCGTAGCAATACCCCACGCCATGCCCAGCATCGTGAGGACGGTTTTGCGCAGGTCGTGGCGCATCGCGCCGTAAGCCTGGATGAAGATATCGCGGCCCATCTATTCTTTCCTCAGCGCTTCTACAGGTTCCAGCAACGCCGCCTTTCGCGCGGGATATAAGCCTGCAACAATACCCGCCAGCGCAAGCGAACTGATCGCCAGCGCGGCGGTCGCAGGCACCAGACGCGGAGTGTCGAATCCCTGTGGTTGTGGAAGCAGCGCTAGCAGAGCCATAAAGCCCGCGGCACAAGCCATGCCTATGACGCCGCTCAGCACCGTCAGGAAGGCGCCTTCGGCAAAGAATTGAAACATGATGCTGCGGTTGGTAGCGCCCAATGCCTTGCGGAGCCCAATTTCGCGTGTCCGGTCGGCAACGGCCACCAGCATGATGTTGATGATGCCGATGGCGCCCAACCCAAGTGTGACCAGGCCGACGCTGCCCAGAAAGGTGTTCATAGCATCGAAAATTTTGCCAATTGCGTCCACGCTACGAATCGTGTCCCATTCGTCGAATGAATCGGGATTGGTGTAATCGAAGCCGTGGTTCTGCGCCAGAACCTTGTGGACTTCCAGTTTCGCGGTTTCGTGCAGATCGCGTGATTTCGGCTGATAATTCAGGAACGAAATAGCGTCATCAACCTCGCCCACTTTCAGGGGAGGAAAATTCTCGCGCATCACAGAAAAAGGAATAAAAATCTGCAAGTTTCGGGTGTTGTTGTCGCCATGTCCGACGCGCTTTAACGTTCCGATTACCTGAAAACGAACGCCATTGAGCAGGATGGTAGCGCCAACCGAAGGCCAGCCGGGAAAGAGGACGCGGCGGGCCTCGTCCCCAAGCACAACCACTGCGCGTTTTTGGGAGACATCCAAGTCGTTCAGCCAGCGGCCTTCTGACATCGGCAGATATCGAATCTGGTTGAAATTTGCGAAGACGCCCATCAGTTGTCCGCTGCTCTGAAAATAATCGCTGACTGCGCGAACGTCATTGCGCGAAATAACGGGCGTGGCGATTTTCACGTCGGGACACTTGGCGACGATGTCCTGATAGTCCCTGTAGGTAAGGAAATACGAGCGCAGACTATTGAAGCTGCCGTTCATCGCCGGCGCGCGACCGCCCCAGATGAACATCACGTTCTCGCCAAGCTCGTCGAACTGTTTCTTATTGCCTGAGCGAAAGCCTTCGCCCAACCCGACCAGCAGGAGCAGAGACCCCACTCCCCAGGCGATCCCGAACATGGTGAGAAACGAACGCAACTTATGCGCCCACAGCGTGCGCAGGGTCTGGCCGAAAATTTCCAGGAGAAGACGCATCTGTCACCATGATACCGGAGCAGCAGGCCACCTGAGACGTACGAGCTGCGCTAGGTAATACGCCAACCAGACCTCTCAAGTTCCACGAAATCTATGGATTGCATCACCAGACGTAAGGGGAAAACAACACGTTCTACTCACGATATATCTCGGTTGCGAGCAACTGGGATTGCTGGCTGGATTTCTAAGTTACGACAAGATAGCTATCTGTGCAGGAAGGGAGATATCTCTATGAAAAAAGCAATTCTGATGAGCGCGGCGCTGATGCTGTGTATGGCACTGGCGTTGGCGCAAGACACACCCTCGAGTGGCGCATCCAGCCAGGCTGGGAGTTCCCCGAGCAGTTCCGATCAAGCCACGGCCTCCGCGGGGAGCAACACCGTGCAAGGCTGCCTCACGGGCACGAGCGGCAACTACATGCTGACTGATGCCAGTGGAGTCATGTATCAGCTGACTGGGGACGAATCGCAGCTCAGCGCAAACGTGAATAAAGAAGTGGAAGTGACCGGCACGGCGGGCGCGAAAGCATCGGCGTAGGCCAATAGCCCTGATACCAGCGCTCCCGGAAGCAGCACCTCCGGATCCGCAAGCGGGACTTCGGGCAGCAGCGGAAGCTCCACCGGCGCGAGCGCCAATGCGAACGCCGCAAAGTCGCTTGAGGTGACTGCGATCAACAAGGTCGCGGACAGCTGCAGCGCGAGCAAATAAGCTTGAAATCAATTCGAGGGGCAGGTGCTGTCACCTGTCCCTTGATAAATCCTTTGTGTTTCGGCACCCCACATCACTGAACGCCGAGAGTGAATGTTGTTGTATGCGTGGTCGGACTGCTGCCGGAACTGTTAGTCGCAGTCACGGTGATAATGTAGTTACCTTTTGGAGTCCCGCTATCGCTCGGCCCTCCACCACCACTTCCTCCTCCGCACCCAACGCTGATCGAAAGAAGAGTCCCCACCAAGAAGACCCAACAAGCAAGCCAGTTGCGGCGTCGAGGAATGCCAATCAAGAGAACTACGGCGAGAGGCATGCCAAGCGCAGCGGCCATGAGCTCACGAGCCGAACCATGCATCCGCTTAGTCGCGAGATAGTGCGGCGCCGTCGTGTTCACTGTGACTTGAGTCATTCCTGTCCCGCCCACGGAAGGAGGATTGAAAGTACATGTGCTCTCTCGCGGCAATCCGGAGCAAGAAGCCGACGAGAAATTTATTGTGCCGTTATACCCTGATTGCCCCTGGATGAAGAGGTTCACAAAGTTCTGTCCACCCAGAGACACACTGATAGAGGGAGAGGATAGGGCCAACGCAAAATCTGAACCGATGACTGTAACGTTAGCTATAGCCCAGGAAGTTGGTGGGTAATTTGCATCACCGCCATAGCTGGCACCTATAGTCATGGTCGCCGGCGGGACAAAAGTGAGCGCCGCTAGCATGACGACATTGCCACCTGCATCTGTGGAAGCGGAATAGTTGACGTTTCCGGCCAGGGGCACACCGGTGAGCCAATCTACAAAAGATACGGCCCCGCCTGGCACAGGCGCATTTTTCAGAGAAGTGTCCACCGTAGCCGTCAGCGTCACGCTGGTTCCTGGCGCGACAGACAACGATGATACATTCAGCGACAGGCCGGGAGTGGGATACTGAACGTTCACGCTGGTACCGGCAGAGGTTGAACTACCGTAGTTCGCGTCCCCACCGTAGGAAGCGGTAATGGTGTATTTTCCGGCAGCCGAAAAGCCAGATGATGAACTACTGAAATTCGCGGACAAATAAGCTGTTGGACTCGAAGGCGAGCCGGGAGCACTTTGATATGAGACCGTCCCGCTTACCGGAGATCCGTTCGCGAAGAAGGTAACCGTACCGGTTTGTCCAGCCCCGAAACTCTGGGCCTGTATTGTGACGCTGGCTGAAAATGGAGAGCCAACCGGAGCGTATGAAACGCTGGGTCTGCTGATTGTGGTGGGTGCCGGCGTAATGTTGTACGTCCTCGTGGCCGAGCTGGCGTTGAAGCTATTGTCACCTGCATAATTTGCGTTCACCACATTGCTGCCCCCGGGGAATTGGACGATCTGATCCTCGGTATACCCGAGACTATTCAACCCGAACGTGCCGCCATCGAGGGGACTGCCGTTATCGGTGAGATTAGTTTTTCCCCTCGGGCAGCCCGACTGTATTACGCCATTTAGCTCACACGTGCCCCCCGCGCTGTTTAGGACATCGACGCGCAACAAATAAGGCGAACCATAGACCGCCGTGCTGGCGTTGCTGCTGATGAGATTTCCCTGCCAATCGAACGCCACCAGTTCAATTTGCGGGCTACTGTTTTCCTTACCGATGGTCATGTTGACGGGCGCAGAGTCGCTCCCTCCAAAAGTGCTGTCTCCGGCATAGTGGGCCGTGACCGTGTAGCTGCCTCCTGGCAAAAGGTTCGTGGTGCCGGATAGCGCACCGTTCGTGAGCGTGAATTTACCTGCTTGCGCGCCGCCGCTGGTCAATAATGAGAGACTTCCGCTCGGCGTCCCCGTTCCGCTGCTCGGCGCGACGCTCGCAGTCACAGTGACGGACTGACCGTGGGTCAGGTTCGTCGTCGGGTTCAGAGATAGATTTGTAGTAGTGGGCCTGAACGTTACCGAATTCCATTTATTTACAAGATTTGCGACGTTCAGTGAACCCAGACCTGTCGCCAGATCGTAGCCGGTTGTCGTGCCCCATCCGCTAAGGACTCCATAGCGATGCCCGGCGGTCTGAACCTTACAGTTAGGCGATCCTGCCACACACGGCATTGCGATTGTGCCTGACGTGATGTCATTGAACACGCAATTGGCGCCCGAGCCCGAACTGGAGTTGCAGGCCGAAGCGGTCTGCTGCCCAGCCAGCTTGTAGAGCACATAATTGGCATTGCCCTGCGGTGCCTGCATCTGCTGGTTAACTAGTGCCATGATTCCGGCGAAGGCAGGTGCGCCGAATGAGGTGCCTCCGGCGGCACCGTATTGGCTGAAGCTGCAATTCGCTCCAGAATCGGATTGGCAAAATATGTAAAAGCTGTTCAACACCCCATTGCTCGCGAATAAGGAGACGTCAGGCAGGTCACGCTTCCCGTCGGCTGGAACCCCCGTGGCAACCTGCCATGATGGCTTCGTGTAGCCGCCGGAGCACGAGTTCGGGTTTTGTCCATTGTTTGAAGTGCAATTACTAACGCCCCCGCTGCCGCCGATTGTGAGTAGTAACACCGAGAGCTGCGCATTGTTGCAGTTGTTCTCCGCGTTCGTGCCCCAGTTCAGAGCGCCTAGAAGGATGCTATTTGTGCAGGACAAATTCCAAGTAGTTTCAGGTATGTAGCCTTTAGCTGATTCCTGCGTGGGAGAGGTATTTGTTGAATTCCAATACGTTGTTTCATGAAGGAAATCGTTGAAGTCCGTGCCGCCAATTGCCACGTTGAATGGCGTTGAAGCAAAGCCGCTGACAGCAAGCCCAAACTGTGCCGGCCCGCCGGGATAATCGCATAGGGCTGAACCGCTATCCCCCGATGACAGGATCGCTGTGATGCCTTGAGCCGCAGCCTGGGCCCATAAAGCGCTGTAGAATTGGTTCCCACTGGTACCCAGGCCCAATTCGCATTCGCCATAACTCTCGCTCATCACCGGAGCCAAGTTGTGATCGATAATGTACAGAGCTGATAGATCTACGCCAAATGTGGTTTCAGTGGATTGCGAGACCACGAAATCAATGTTGGCGTTTGGAGCAATGGCTCCCGACCATTCGACATCGATGTCAGCCTCGCTCTCGTCCGGCATCAATCCTGGGTTCGGGCCGTCATAAATAATGTTGGGGTCCTTCGGAGGAAGACCGAAGAGATTGCGGAAGTCGCGAATGTCCTGGATATTGATATCGCTTTCGCCAACAATAGCGATCTTCTGACCGGTGCCATCGATTCCTGAATTCCAAAGAGGCTGGACGTTGTAGATCGTGCCGAAGTCTGCCGGACCGACCGCATAGCACGTGCCATTCGGATAGCAACCATACCCGATCGTGAATTGCGGATGGATCTGAGTAAGTTGCTTCGTTTTGGGAGAGTAGCTGCCTAGTATTTTGCTCATCGATTTGCGGGGAAAATTGTGCAAAGACAAAACCCCAGCCACCACCGGCGCCAATGCGTCCGGGATCTGCGGATCACTTGCGTTTGCCCAGTGCTCTTCCCCATTGACCAGATACTTATGAATCTGAGTGTGCAGCGCCTCTTCAACCTGGGCTTCGGTGCCTGAGAACTCGACGACTGTTCGTCCGTGGCTGACGCGATTTACCTGGAAGCCGTGGGTCTGTAGCCAGCCGGTGACCAGTTGCAGGTCTTGATCAGACGGACCGAACTGTACGCCGAATTCATCTGGCGT
>WNGQ01005610.1_pt1 | contig 13442 bp, 12 predicted proteins | sample 5407661 | NCBI WGS metagenome assembly WNGQ01 (sample SAMN13153382, study PRJNA577476) | soil metagenome | isolation source: 60 cm soil or saprolite under Garry oak tree replicate 2 | place: USA:California | collected 2016-06-15
GAGCACCGCCGCCCCGAGCCAGGCGAGGGTGCGTTCTCGCAAATGCTTCAGCATTGGCCTTTCCTCCCAAGTCTCGATTATTTTCAGTCTCGATTATTTCCAAACGCCTTTATGCCCCAAAGCACGGGCCGCCGCCAAGGCCCGGAATTGACTCGGCCGTCTTCCCGGCCAAGCGACCCCGGACCTGATCCGGGGGTGCGCGAGCCGGGATCCATGACCAAAGGATTGCAGAAAGAACCGTGTTCATGGATTCCGGCTCTCGCGCGACCGCGCTCGGCCGGAATGACCGCGTTGGCAGTTCAAGCTGGAACTTCCACCCCTTCGACGATGACGTTCTCGACCTCGCCGGCGCCGTTGCGCCGGAACGCCGCCGCCTCGTCGTATTCGGGCGAGGTGAAGCAGGCAACCGCCTGTTCGAAGGTCGGAAATTCGATGACGATGAAGCGGTGGAATCTCTCCGGCCCCTCCATGATGCGGAACTTGCCGCCGCGCGCGAGCACCTTGCCGCCGTGGCGGGCAACGATGCCCGGCACGAGGTCGGTGTATTTCTTGTACTCGACGGGATCGATGACCCTCGACCGGGCGACCCAATAGGCGGGCATCGGAACCTCCTTTGCGCTTCCCCGTCGGCTGCCGATACATTGCTTGCCAACGGAGGACTGCCATGCCGAGGCTGATCGACATCTCGGTGCCGCTGGAGAACGACGTCGCCGCCGATCCTCCCGGCTTCGGCCCGCAAATCAAGTACCGCAGCCACCGCGAGACGGCGCCGGAAGTAGTGCGCTTCTTCCCCGGCTTGCGCGTCGAGGACCTGCCCGACCGCGAGGGCTGGGCGATCGAGAATGTCGCGCTCTCGACCCACAACGGCACGCATCTCGACGCACCGTATCATTTTCATTCGACCATGAACCGCGGCCAGCGCTCGATCACCATCGACGAGGTGCCGCTCGAATGGTGCTTGCAGCCCGGCGTCAAGCTCGATTTTCGCAACTTCCCGGACGGCTATGTGGCGACCGCGCGCGACGTCGAGACCGAGCTCGAGCGCATCGGCCACGCGCTGAAGCCGCTGGAGATCGTGCTGGTGAATACCGCCGCCGGCGCGGTCTATGGCGAGCCGCATTATGTCGCGACCGGCTGCGGCATGGGGCGGGAGGCCACGCTCTATCTGCTGGAGCGGGGCGTGCGGGTCACCGGAATCGACGGCTGGAGCTGGGATGCGCCGTTCGTGCATACAGCCAAGAAATTTGCCAAGACCCGCGATCCGAGCCTGATCTGGGAGGGCCACAAGGCCGGCCGCGAGATCGGCTATTGCCATCTCGAGAAGCTGCACAATCTGGAACGCCTGCCGGCGCTTTCCGGTCAAGGTACGGGCCGGCTCCGCCGGCTGGACCCGCGCGGTCGCCATCCTGGATTAGCGTCGCGGCATCGGCATTCACGAATACCAGGTGCGAGGCCGGCGCATGGCTCCCATATGGCGCTCCGATATTGACATGGGCGCGCTTCCCGTTTCGGTTCCGTTCGGAAATCGCAATCTCTCATCGCCCCAATGGGCCCGCTCCTCTGCATAGACGGTGCGTCATGAACGATCAGGATGTTTCGATCGATTGGGCCGTGCAGAAGTTCGGCATCGGCCAGCCGGTGCCGCGCACCGAGGATCCGAAGCTGGTGCGCGGCCAAGGCAGCTACACCGACGACGTGCGGCTGCCCGGCCAGGCCTATGCGGCGATGGTGCGCAGCCGCCATGGGCACGGCGTGATCCGCAACATCGACGTGTCGGCGGCGCGCGCCATGCCGGGCGTGCTCGGCGCGTTCACCGGCCAGGATCTCGCGTCCGCCGGCTACGGCACGCTCAAATGCATCGTGGCGTTCAAGAATCGCGACGGCTCCGAGATGCGCAAGCCGCCGCGACCGGCGCTGCCGACCGACAAGGTGCGCTTCGTCGGCGATCCTTTGGCGTTCGTGGTCGCCGAGACCGCGGTTCAGGCACGCGAAGCCGCCGAGGCGGTCGCGGTCGAGATCGAGCCGCTGCCCGCGGTGACCCGGGCAAGCGAGGCGGCAAAACCGGGCGCCCCCGCGCTCTACCAGGAAGCCCCGGACAATGTCGCGCTCGATTATCACTATGGCGATGCCAACAAGGTCGCGGAGGCATTCGCGCGCGCCGCCCACGTCGTTCGCCTCGGGTTCGTCAACAATCGCGTGGTCGTCAACGCGATGGAGCCGCGCGCGGCGGTCGCGGCCTATGACGCCAAGTCCGAGAGCTTCATTCTGCACGTCGGCTGCCAGGGCGCGTTCGGCATGCGCGGCCAGCTTGCCGGAATCCTCAACGTGCCGCCGGAAAAGATCCGGGTGCTGACCGGCAGCGTCGGCGGCTCGTTCGGCATGAAGGCGGCGGCCTATCCGGAATACGTCTGCGTGCTGCACGCCGCGCGCGGGCTCGGCCGGCCGGTGAAATGGACCGCCGACCGGTTCGAGAGCTTCGTCTCCGATCACCACGGCCGCGACCACGAGTTCCGCGGCGAGCTCGCGCTCGACGACAAGGGCCGGTTCCTGGCGCTGCGCTTTTCCGGCTACGGCAACATGGGCGCCTATCTCGGCACGGTCGCGCCGCTGATGTCGACGCTCAACCTGGTCAAGAATTCCGTGAGCGTCTATCGCGTGCCGCTGCTCGAAGTCGCGACCAAATGCATGTTCACCAATACGACGCTGGTCAGCGCCTACCGCGGTGCCGGTCGCCCCGAGGCCAATTACTACATGGAGCGGCTGATCGATCTCGCCGCCGCCGAGACGGGAATCGACCGCATCGCGATCCGCCGCCGCAACCACGTAAAGGCGGGCGAGATTCCCTACGCGGCGGCGTCGGGCATGACCTACGACAGCGGCGATTTCACCGCGGTGCTCGACGACGCGGTCGTGCTCGCCGACTGGAAGGGCTTCGCCCGGCGCAAGCGCGAGAGCCGCAAGCGCGGCAAGCTGCGCGGGCTCGGCATCGGCAGCTATCTCGAAGTCACCGCCCCGCCCAACAAGGAGATGGGCGGCATCCGCTTCGAGCCGGACGGCACGGTGACGCTGATCACCGGCACGCTCGATTACGGCCAGGGCCACGCCGCGCCGTTCGCGCAGGTGCTGAGCGAGCGGCTCGGCATCCCGTTCGACCACATCCGGCTCATCCAAGGCGACAGCGACGAACTCGTGTTCGGCGGCGGCACCGGCGGATCGCGATCGATCACCGCCACCGGCACCGCGATCGTCGAGGCGTCGGACGAGGTGATCGAGCGCGGCAGGAAGATCGCGGGCTTCGTGCTGGAGGCGGCCGAGACCGACATCGAATTCGCTGCCGGCCGCTTCGTCATCGCCGGCACCGACCGGTCGATCGGCATCCTGGAGCTCGCGCAACAGATCCGCGACGGCCTGAAGCTGCCGCAGGGGCTGCCGCAATCGCTCGACGTGAAACAGACGACCAAGGATGTGATTCCCTCGACGTTCCCCAACGGCTGTCACGTCGCGGAGGTCGAGATCGATCCGGAAACCGGCGTGATCGAGGTCGTCAAATATGCCGCGGTCAACGATTTCGGCACCATCGTCAATCCGATGCTGGTCGAGGGCCAGATGCACGGCGGCATCGTCCAGGGCATCGGCCAGGCGCTGATCGAGCGGACCGTCTACGACGCCGAGGGCCAATTGCTGAGCGGATCCTACATGGATTACGCGCTGCCGCGGGCATCCGACGTGCCGTTCTTCACCACCGGAAGCCATCCGGTGCCGGCGAAATCCAATCCGCTCGGGACCAAAGGCTGCGGCGAGGCCGGCTGCGCCGGCGCGCTCACCTCGGTGATGAATGCGGTTGCCGACGCGCTATCGGAATACGGCATCGAGCACGTCGACATGCCGCTCACGCCCGATCGGGTGTGGCAGGCGATCGAACAGGCGAAGGGGAAGCAGAACGGGTGAAGTAATATTCAAAGCGGGTCAGCTAATAGAAGTGTCATCGCCCGGCTTGTCCGGGCGACCCAGTAGCCACGGCATAGCAATGGGCGGGGACAGAAGCTACTGGGTATATATTCTCGCCAGCCGCCTGGGCGGTACTCTCTACATCGGAGTCACCAGCGATCTAATTCGGCGCGTCTACGAACATCGATCGAAGGCGGTTCCAGGTTTTACGAAAAAATATGGTGTAAGCAGGCTGGTTTATTATGAGCAATTCGGCGATGTCGAATTTGCGATCCAACGCGAGAAGCGGCTGAAAAAATGGCCCCGCACCTGGAAGATCCGTCTGATCGAAGCCGTCAATCCGGATTGGCACGACCTCTACCCAGGAATTGCTGGACCCGAGGTTACTGGGTCGCCTCGCAACTCGGGTGTTCCCGAGTTGCGCATCATCAAATCGCAAGTCGGAAACATCCGACTTGCGCCAAGCCGGGCGATGACACGCCGAGTATGTTTTTGCGTCAGCGAATCCTCATAGTCCGTGGCGTTTCCAGAGGGCCTCGATTTCCTCGTCCGGCACGAACTCGCCCCGCTCCGCCTGGTCGAGGCCTTCCCGAATGGCCGCGCGCGTCTCCTCATCCAGCTCCGCGATTTGACCGATTCCAGCATCGGCCATGGAGAGCAGGACCGCAGCGATCACGTCCTGCTCTTCCGGTGGCAGCTCCCGCGCCCTTGCAATTGCTCGTTCGAGCAGCTTGGTCATGGTCATTACCGTATCATGTTCACTGTCGCGTGGCGAAACCCCTCGCGTCGGCCCGCGGCTGCGCAGGGAAGCGTCATCCGTTCCCTTCTCGCTCAGGAGCTCCACAAATGGTCGAGCCGATGCCCGGCGCGCACGGCCTTGGCGGTCAGATAGCGGCGATTCTCGGCATTGACCGGCGCATGCAGCGGCATGCACCCGCAGACCTCGATGCCGGCGCCGGCAAGGCCGTCCAACTTGGCCGGATTGTTGGTCAGCAGCACGACGCGGCGGCAGCCGAGCAATTGCAGCATGCGCGCCGCGATCCCATAGTCGCGTTCATCGTTCTCGAAACCGAGCGTCACATTGGCATCGACCGTGTCGAGGCCGGAATCCTGCAGCCGATACGCCTGCATCTTGTTGGCGAGGCCGAGCCCGCGCCCCTCCTGGTCGAGGTAGAGGATGATGCCGCCCGCGTGCTTGACGCGGGCAATCGCAAGCTTGAGCTGATCGCCGCAATCGCAGCGCCTCGACCCGAACACGTCCCCGGTCAGGCAGGCCGAGTGCAGCCGGACGAGCACCGGCTGGGCGAGATCGGGCTCCCCGATGACGATCGCGGCCGGGCTGCCGCCGATGCCGTCCCGGAACACGACGAATTGCGCCTGCTCCGCGCCTTCGAGCGGCACGCGGGAGGTGGCGGCGATCCGCAGAGATTCGACGAGCCGTTGCCGGAACCGCCCGAGCGCTTCGGCCTCCACGCTGAGCAGCAAGCCCGCATCCGGCAATTCGTGGTTGGGATCGGCCGCGGCGATCAGCAATGCCGGCAAACGCTGCGCGAGCTTGGCAAGCTCGATCGCCGCGATGGCCGCGGGGCCCACGGGGACCGCCGCGACCGCACGCGGCGCGGCCGCCGCGGCGGCAAGCGAATGGATCGCATCGAGATCTTCGCTGCCGTCCAACGTCAACGCGATCGGTCGTTCGGTGTCGATGCCGAGGGCGCGAGCGCGCCTGGCCGTGACCGCGAGCCGCAGCGGCAACGCATCCGCACTGCTCGCGAACGCGCCGACGAAGCTGTGCAGGCGCTCGGCATCAAGCGCGTCGACCGGCACCGCGATCACGCTGCTCTCGGCGGCGAACAGAACCGGCCTGCCGGCACGGAATTCGGCAAGGCCCCGTTCGACTGCCATCTTTGCCGGCAAGCCGAACAAACCGGAAACCAAATCCGCAACCATGTCCTTCGGCATTTCGCAAGCTTCCTGCCAGGGCCCAACGAGACGAACCCTTGCAATAACGCCAATATTCCCGTTTGTGATCCATTCATTCGATCGCTGACGCCCATGAGAGGATGAAAGCGATTTCCAAACAAGCGCAGAATTCGCGGAGCAGGTCCAAGCCGCAGGACCCGGACTGGGACGGCATTCCGAGCACGTTTCGCTCGGGCGGGCTTTTGCCGCCGCATTGGGACGGCCTGTTCGGTCCGCTGCGAAACGGAACGGTCGACGACCTCGTCGTCATCGCGCAGATGGGGCAATCGCTCGATGGACGCATCGCGACGCCGACCGGCCATTCGCATTACATCAACGGCGCCGCGGGCCGCGAGCATCTGCATCGGCTGCGCGCGCTGGTCGACGCGATCGTGGTCGGGGTCGCGACCGTCGTTGCCGATGATCCGCAGCTCACGGTGCGTCTCGTGCACGGACCGTGTCCGGCGCGCGTCGTGCTCGATCCGAGCGGGCGGGCGGCCGCGGATGCACGAGTGTTCGCGACGGACGGCGCCCGGCGCCTGATCGTCACGGCCGCGACCGGCCGGGCGCCGTTGCCGGCGGGAGTCGAAATCGTGAATCTGCCCCTGACCGATGGGCGGTTCGCCCCCGCGGCGATTCTCAACGCAATTGCCGAGCGCGGCTTTCGCCGCATCCTGGTCGAAGGCGGCCCGGCGACGATCTCCGGCTTTCTCGCCGCGTCCTGTCTCGATCGCCTGCATATCCTGCTGGCGCCGATCATTCTCGGCGCCGGCCCTGCCGGATTGGCGCTGGCGCCGATCACGCGGATCGACGAAGCGCTGCGGCCGGCGGTCCGGATCCACCGCATCGCCGAGGAAGTGCTGTTCGACTGCGATTTTTCCGCGCGCAGAGTTCCGGTGTTTCGCGCGAAGGGGCCCGCACGCGAGGCGTGACTCCCTCTCCCCGCTGGGGAGAGGGTTGGGGTGAGGGGCGCAAGTTTTTCCGTTGGTTGTCGTCACCCCCTCACCCGGCTCGCTACGCGAGCCGACCTCTCCCCATCGGGGAGAGGTGAAGCGCGGCCGGCTCCAGGTGATACAAACAATTGGATGCCGTCAGTGCTGCCGATTTCGGTCCGGCAGCGCGAGAAAATCCACATGGCCCAGGTGCATCGCCGAACGGCCCGCCGCGACGAGATCGCGGCGCCGGGTCAGCCAGGCGACCCCCTCGGCGAGCGGGAGCCCGCCCTCCTCCGACGCGGCGCCGGCCCAGACGTCGAGCACCGCCGCCTGCATTTCGCCATCAGCCGGCTCGAGCCGCCAGTCGGAACGGCCTGCGATGACCCGATAGCCGGCACGCTCGAACCGAGCGACGGCGGCCTTGGCCGCGCCGGGCCCGAGCGCGGGCCCGAATCCCTTGTCGCGACGCTGGTGCCGACAGACCGCGGCGATCGCCGCGTCATCGAGCGGATCGGAGGGCTCGATCGCGATGTCATCATCGTGGGTCAGGGCGATATAGGCCGGCAGCCGCCGCGCCGCGGTTTCCACGACGAAACGCTCCAGCCATGCATCGGAAACGAGGTCGAACAGCGCCGACGCGGTGACGAGATCGATCGGCCCGTCGAGCGCCGCTTCGAGGTCCCGGACCAGATCGAGCGCTTTCGTGCTTATCGCCACTCCACTGGGCGGCTCGAGACGAGCGGCCCGCTCCAGGAGTCCGAGATCATTGTCGACACAATGCCAATGCTGAGGGACCCGCAGGCGCGGGGCGATCGCGCGCAAGGTCGCCCCGGTGCCGCAGCCGAGATCGACGATGCGAATCGAGCTCAACCCCGCGACGGCGGCGGCCAGCGCGTCGAGAACCGCGGGGTTTCTCGCGCGCTGATCGTGCGGTTCGCGTGCCGCAAGCCAGCCGGCCGAGAACGGCTTCATGACACCCCCTCGATCGCGCGCACAAACACTGCCGCCGCAGCCGGCCAGGTCGGAAGCAGGTTTGCGGCCGCCCGCGCATTGCGGGCGAGCCGCGCCCGCTCGCCCGCATCCGAGATCAGCAGCCGCAACGCCGCCGCGAGCGCCCGAACGTCGTCGGGCGGCACCAGAAGCCCGGCCCCGGCCGGAACCGTCTCCGGGATCGCGCCGGCCGTCGTCCCGATCACCGGCACGCCGTAAGCAATCGCCTGCGCAAACGCCATACCATAGCCCTCATAGCGCGAGGCGAGCACGAACACGTCGGCGGCCGAATAGAGTTCCGCAAGCCGCTCCGCCGACACCGCGCCTTCGATCGCGACGCGTGCCGTGAGGCCGTGCCGGAGAACGTCGGCATCGAGCCGCGCCGATGCTTGCGCGTCGCGCCGGCGATCGCCGACAATGGTGAGCCGCCACGGCAAGTCGCCAAGCGTGGCGAGCGCAGCGACGAGCAGATCGTAGCCCTTGCGCGGCACGATGATGCCGACCGAAAGCAGCGCGACCGTGCCGCCGCCGCCGTGCGCGCAGCGAACGCGTTCGCTGCCGGGCGGCGCAACGCTCAGCACGTCGGGCGAGACGCCGTAGTCCGCGACCAGCACCCGCGCGATCGCCGGGCTCGTGACGATGATCGCCTGCATGCTCGCCAGCGCCGCGCGCTCGCTCGCGCGGAAGCGTTCGATCTCGTCGGGCGCAAGCCCGGTTTCCAGCGCCAGCGGATGATGCACCAGCCCGATCAGCGGATTGCGCGCACGCAACGCGGCGATTTCCGGAAGCACGCCCAGCGCCAATCCATCGACCACGATCGCCGATCCGCGCGGGACAGCGGCGAGCTTTGCCAGCGCGGCAGCGCGGGTTTCCGCGTTCGGCCGCGGAAATCCTTCGCCGAGATCGATCACATCGACGCCGAAACCGAGCCGGCGCAGCTCGCCGATGATGCGCCGGTCGTAGGTATAGCCGCCGGTCGGCGTCGACAGATCGCCCGGAACCGCGAAGGCAATCCGACGGATCACCGCAAGCTCGCCTCGTAGGACGCGCGCGCCAGCGGCGATTCCGCGATGGTGATGCGGATCGCCGCGATTTCTCCGGGCTCGCGGCCGAGCTCGCCGCCGCGCACCGCCTCGGCAAGCCGGTCGAACAGATATTTTGCCAGAAACTCCGTGGTCGTGTTCACATCCTTGAACTGCGGCAAGTCGTCGAGATTGCGGTAGTTCAGCGGTTCGAGGGTGGACCGTAACACCTGCTGCGCGCGCCCGATGTCGACCACGATCCCGTTGGTGTCGAGCCGTTCCGCCAGGAAGCAGGCACTGACCGCGAAGGTCGCGCCATGCAGCCGCTGCGCCGGGCCGAACACCGCGCCGCGGAACGAATGCGCCACCATGATGTGGTCGGAGACTTCGACGCCAAACACAGGGGTATCCTCCGCGCCCGATCAAGGTTCAACGATAATCGATCAGCTGGCACAATACGCCGCTGTCCGGCGCAAAGATCGTGGGCAGTTGTGCGGGGAGATCGGCGAACGCGATCGCGGGAGCCAGCAGCGCGTCGAGGGCCGGATCGGCGAGCAGGTCGAGCGCCGCCGCGAGCCGGCGCTGCGGGGTCCATCGTGCGCGATGCGAGGGCGCAACACGTCCGACCTGGCTCGACACGAGCCGCAAGCGGCGGCTGTGGAAGGCCTCGCCCAGCGGGATCGGCACCTCGCCGGTTCCGTACCAGCTCAGCTCGATCACACTCGCCTCCTCGCCGGCTAAACCAAGCGCGGTCGCCAGCCCGGCGGCGGTGCCGCTGGCGTGAAACACCAGATCGCAATCGGCCGGCGCCGCGGCCGGCAGCGCGAACGCGACCCCGAGCCGTTTCGCGAGCTCGGCGCGAGACCCGGCAATATCGACCAGGATCACCTGGGCGCCCGGCAGCTTGCCGCACAGGAAAGCGATGAGCGAGCCGACGACCCCCGCCCCGACAATCGCAATGCGATCCGCGGGTCCCGGCGCTGCGTCCCAAACGGCATTCAGCGCGGTCTCCATATTGGCGGCGAGCGCCGCGCGCCGCGGAGGCACGCCGGCAGGCACCGGGATTGCTGCCCCGACCGGGATGGTGAAAACGCTCTGATGCGGATGCAGCGCGAACACGATGCGGTCGCGAAGCTCGCTCGGTCCGGTTTCGACCCGGCCGACGACGGCATAACCGTATTTGACCGGGAACGGGAACGCGCCGCCCATGAACGGCGCGCGCATGCGCTCGAACTCGCCTTCGGGCACTTTTCCGGCGAACACCAGGCGCTCGGTGCCGCGGCTGAGCGCGCCGTGGAGCGCCCGCACCCGTACGTCATGCGGCCCCGGCTCGATGGCGGGCTCCTCGCGAATTTCGCCGCGGCCCGGGCCGACGTACCATAGCGCCGCGGCGGCCTGCCCCCGACTGCTCGCCACTTTTCCATCCCGTGATTGGACTTGCAGATCGCCGGCCCGCTATATCCTGCCAGAACCAAAAACGCATCCGGGAACGGGGGGCATGCTCGAACGAACCAGCTCCGCGGCGGTCGGAGCCGCCGATCCCGGCATCGGAGCGCGCCGGGCCGTGGTCGCGGTGCTCAACGCGCTCACCATGGCGGCGCTGCTGTGGCTCGCCGCCGCGGCGCTCTCGCCCGGCGGATACGGCTTCGTGGATTGGCTGTTGCTGGCGCTGTTCGCGGTCATTCTGCCGTGGACGGTCGTCGGCTTCTGGAACGCGGTGATCGGGCTCCTGATCATGCGGCTCGCCCGCGATCCCGTTGGCCTGGTGTTCCCGGCTGCGGCGCGCGTGCGCGGCGATGAAGCGGTCACCGCGTCGAATGCAATCCTGGTGTGCATCCGCAACGAGATGCCGGATCGGGTGTTGCGCAACCTCGAGCCGATGCTGCGCGGTCTCGCCGAGGCGAAAGTCGCCGGCCGCTTTCACGTCTATGTGCTCAGCGACACCAGCGATCCGACGATCGCAACCGCGGAGGAGGAACGCTTCGGCGCCCTCGCCCGCACATGGCAGCCCCACATCGGGCTCACCTACCGCCGGCGGGCGCGGAACACCGGGTTCAAGGCGGGAAACATCCGGGATTTCTGCGACCGCTGGGGCGGCCGGCACGACTTCGCCCTCACGCTCGATGCCGACAGCTTCATGACGACGCGTGGCATGCTGCAGCTCGTGCGCATCATGCAGGCCGCCCCCACCCTCGGTATCTTGCAGAGCCTGGTGGTCGGCATGCCTTCGACCAGCGCCTTTGCCCGCATCTTCCAGTTCGGCATGCGGCTCGGCATGCGCTCCTACACCATCGGCAGCGCGTGGTGGCAGGGCGATTGCGGGCCCTACTGGGGCCATAACGCCATCCTGCGGCTTGCGCCGTTCATGGCGCATTGCGCGCTTCCCGTGCTGCCGGCGCGAGGCGCGCTCGGCGGCCATGTTCTCAGCCACGACCAGATCGAGGCGGTGCTGATGCGCCGCGCCGGCTACGAAGTCCGCGTGCTTCCCGACGAGACGCTCGGATGGGAGGAAAATCCGCCCACCCTGATCGAGTTCATCCGCCGCGATCTGCGATGGTGCCAGGGCAACCTGCAATATTGGCGCTTTCTGTTCCTGCCGGGACTTGCGCCGGTCAGCCGGTTTCAGCTGGCAATCGCGCTCCTGATGTTTCTCGGCTCGCCGGCCTGGATCCTGCTGCTGCTCCTGGGCAGCGCAGCGGCGGCGCGCTCGGGCGATCCCGCCGCCGTGCTGCGCGCCGACTTCGGTTGGATGCTGTTGCTCAGTCTGCTGGCGATGTGGTTTGCGCCGAAGATCGCCACCGCGATCGACGTCTTGGCGCGGCCCGCGCTGCGGCGGGCATTTGGCGGAGCGGCACGCTTTGCCGCAGGATTGGTGATCGAAACCGTTTTCTTCCTGCTGCTCTCGCCGATCCTGTGGTTCTGCCACAGTTTGTTTCTGACTGGGCTCCTGTTCGGTCGCGCGACAGGCTGGACCGGGCAGACGCGCGACGACCATTCCGTGCCGCTCGGCCTCGCGGCGCGAAACTTGTGGCCCGCCACCGTAACGGGGCTGGCAACGCTCGGCGTCCTGGCGGCGACGGTCCCGGCGGCAATTCCCTATGCTTGCTTGATCGCCGCGGGACTTGCGCTGGCAATTCCGTTCGCGGTGCTCACGGCCTCGCCGGCGTTCGGGCGCGCGCTGGTCCGCCAAAAACTCGTTCGGCTGCCGGAAGAGACCGATCCGCCGCCGGCGCTACGCGCGCTCGCGCTGCCGGCGCTCGATCCGGCCCAGGTTCCGGCTCGACCCGGCACCACGATGTTCGCCGGAATGCGGGCGGCGCGCGGCGTCCTGCGCTCGTTGCGCATCTACTATGGCAGCCGGCAGCGCCACGCCGCGATGGATCGCCTCTATGCAGGATTCATCGGGCCCGGCGATCTGGTGTTCGACATCGGCGCGCACGTCGGCGACCGCGTCGCCGCATTCCGGCGGCTTGGCGCGCGCGTCGTCGCCGTCGAGCCGCAGCCGCTGCTCGTGAAAACCCTGAAGCTGCTGTACGGCCGCGATCGATCGGTGGTGATCGAGCCGGTCGCGGTCGGCCGCGACCAGGGCGAGCTGGTGCTGAAACTCAATCTCGACAACCCGACGGTAAGCACCGCGTCCGACGCTTTCATCCGCGCTGCCCGCCGTGCGCCGGGTTGGCAGGGCGAGCAATGGATCGATCGCATCGCGGTGCCGATGACCACGCTCGACGCGCTGATCGCGCGCCATGGAACGCCGGCCTTCGTCAAGATCGACGTCGAGGGATTCGAGGCGGAGGCACTCGCCGGATTCACGGGTCCGGTTGCCGCGCTTTCCTTCGAGTTCACCACGATCCAGCGCGAGGTGGCGCTCGTGTGCCTGGAACGCTGCGCCGCGCTGGGCTACGCGAGGTTCAATGCCGCGGTCGGCGAGGAGCAGGTCTTCGCGTTCGCGGATTGGCGCTCCCGGGAGGAGATTGCCGCCTGGATCCGCGCGCTGCCGGCGGCAGCGAATTCCGGAGACATTTATGCGGCGATGGACTGAGCGTTCACGACCTGCGATCCTGCTCATCATTGCCGCGGCGAGCTTGTTCGCCGGGTTCGCCGCCGCGACGGCAAGCGCTGCGGACGAGCTTGCCGTCGACGTCGTCAACGCCAGCGAGCCGACGCTCTGCGCCGAGCACGACAACGTCACGCTTAAGCTCGCTTCCGACAAGGTTCGCCGCTTCGGCATCGAAGCGGCGCATCCGGCCTATATCGGCACGCTCGTCGCCGATCGCGCGGCGGCGGATTTTTCCCATTGCGATTTCGCCGTCGATCCCGGTGCCGGCCGCAAGTCCGAGCGGGTCACGCTTTATGAGAGCCAGGAATGGCAATTGATCGGCCAGCGGCTCGACGCGTTCTGGCGGCCCGGCGCGGTGCCGGTTCGAGCCGGCGATCGCGTCGAGACCGGGCTTCACCTCATCCAACTCTGGCACCGGTTCGAGGAGCGCGCCGAGGAAGTGCTCGTGCTCTATCCGCCGGACGGCTATTGGCGGGCGCGACCGCTGCCGCCCGCGCATCTGCGCTGGAGCGCCTATGGCTCCTCGTT
>WNGQ01014062.1_pt1 | contig 13438 bp, 13 predicted proteins | sample 5407661 | NCBI WGS metagenome assembly WNGQ01 (sample SAMN13153382, study PRJNA577476) | soil metagenome | isolation source: 60 cm soil or saprolite under Garry oak tree replicate 2 | place: USA:California | collected 2016-06-15
GGCTGGAGTTGGAAATTGTTCCACTTACCACCAGCGACTGCCCTGTTGAAGAACGTCATCATCGCCTGGTCGGCGGTGAGCCCGGCTTCGGCGGCGGCAGCGAGATCATTGGTCGCCGCGCGGCCCTGCGTGGCATAGAGAACGTTCGTGAACTCGGCGTTGCGCAGCGCGTACAGGTTGGCGGTCGCCTTCACCTCATAGAGCACGATCTCGTAGTAGGCGTCCTGGTAGGCGGCCGGAAGTGAGCGGCCGATCCGTTCGGCCGCGGCCGCGAGTTCCTGCCATTCGGCGGTGACCGTGTCCAATTCCCGGTAATCGGTCAGGCTGAACGGGCTGGCCTGGTCGTTGTAGATAACCGCGGACGAGTCCGTGGCGGGGTTCTTGGTGGGATCAAGGCTGATCTGCCGATTCAGCAACTCCGGCTTGCGGCGCGACTGAAGCTTTCCGTATGTATGCAGAACGCCCGCTATGGCCGCCGCGTTCTCCGGGCCGAAACTCGACACGGCGTACTGTTGCTCCCACTCCTGCAGTCGCTCGACCGGCCACCGGTCCGGGTTCCACGCGTAGTCGAGGAAGAACTGCAGCGGGAGTTCGTTGCCCTTCATATCGCCGACGTTGGCCACCCAGAGCTTCTCGACGCCGTAGCTGACGGCCTGGTGCAGCTGCTCCCACGTATTGGCGATCAGGCTGCTGTCCACCCACTTGTAGTCCCGGCCACCGCCGACGTAGTCGAAGTGGTAGTACAGCCCGTAGCCGCCGCTGCGCGGCGGCAGGTTTTGGTCGGGCAGTTTGCGGATGTTCCCCCAGTTGTCGTCGGTGAACACCACCATCACGTCGTCCGGCGGCCGCAGGCCCTCGTCCCAGTAGCGCTGGACCTCCTTGTAGAGGGTCCAGACCTGCGGGATGGTGGTCAGATCCACACCGGTGATGTCCGCCAGGATCTGCCGCTCGCTGGCGATGATGCTCTGCATCAGCTCGATCCCGTTGCCGTCCGGCAGGCTGGTATCGCCGTTGCCCCTCATGCCGAGGGTGACGACGCCCTCGAAGGCCTGGTCCACCTTCCGGCGGATCCCGGCCGTCCAGTACGCCTTGATGGCGTCGGGGTTGTGCACGAAACTCCACTCGCCGGTGCCGCCATATGGGTCGTGACCTGGCGTGATAATGTTTCCGCTGCTGTCGCGGACGGCGGCGACAGCGTGCCGGTTCCACTCCTCGATGCCGCGCATCATCGGCGCCTCGTGCGAGGTGCCCATCACGATGCCGTAGGCCTTGGCCGTCGCGTGGTTGGCTGGATCGTCCTCGGCGAAGGCCCGGCCCCACACCGCCGGCCACAGGTAGTTCGCCTTGAGCCGCAGGATGAGCTCGAAGATCTTCGCGTAGAACTTGCTGTTGAACCCGCCGGGATACCCGGGAGCCAGGCCTGGGCCGAAGAAGGCCGGTGCCCAGGTGCCGAGGTTGGGGTTCTCGTCGTTGATGAAGAAGCCACGGTATTTCACCACCGGCGTGCCCTGGGTGTGGCGTCCGGGCAGCACATACAGTTCGTCCGCATGGCGCGGCGGAACGTCGTCCCACCAGGACCAGGGGGACACTCCGATCCCTTTCGAGGCATCGTAGGCGCCGTAGATCGTCCCGCGCTGATCGCTGCCGGCGATCACGTATGCCCGGTCGACGCCGGGCAGCGGGTTGTCCACGACCTGCTCAAGTGAGGTCTCCCACTGTCCCGCTATCCCGGTAACGTCGAGCTTGCCGACGGAAACCAGCTGGTCGATGAGCGGGCTGTGGCCGAGGGTGCCGATCAGCACGATCTCGCTCTGCGCGGGGATCTGATCGGCGGACACGACCGGCTCCACCCCGGTGACCGCCTTGATATCGGCTTGCAGATCGCTCACTGCCCGCACTACACCGGGATAATCGCTGGCGCTAACCACGAGCGGTGCGGCCGTCCCGCCCGCCACCAGCGGAAAGCGCCCTGGTCCCGGCGTTGTGGCCAGGTACGCCTCCGGATCGGCGCTGAGCGCGCCGTTGTCCGCGAAGGCCTTCCTGGCGATGGCGGGCGCAACCGCTGCTCCGGCGGTCACAGCCGCGAGGAGCTTGAGGAACCTCCTCCTGATGATCTCCGATGCAAGCGGACCGGTCGGCGGGAGGGGAGGTAATTCAGCCATGACTATCTCCGCGGGATGCTGCTCGGCGGTACACGGTTACATGTCGAAACTTTCGAGAATATTTCGGAAACAATTGGCACCATAACTCCACTGCGGAGTGTGTTCAACTCCCTCGTGCGCCTCGGTTGTCGTACACACCCGGCGATCATGCGTGAACCGGCACGTCGAAATATTTCGACAAGTTGCCGTTGAGTTCGAACGATTAAATCGGTAAATCATGGCCGCCGTGAACGCCGCGCCCGGCCCGTTCGCGACCTACTCGACCCGCCGCGGCGGCGCGCCGGGCAAGTGAATCCACGCACGCACGCGGGTCCGTTTGACCAGGACGTTCAGCGACTCGAAGGCGCCTGGGTCGACGAGGCTGGGATGGCGGACGATGACGCTCTCGTACACATAGCGGGAGGTGATCAGCGCCACCTCGGCGCCGGAGTCGGCGAGCATCCGCTTGAGGCGCCGCGCCTGCAGCATCCGGAACAGCAGGTTGAGGTCGTCGCCGACGAACCCGTTCCCGTCATGGTGCACCGGGCCGATGTGGGCGGCCGCGCGCAGCTGGATCCGGGCGGGCTCGCGGACGACATAGTTGTGGCGGCGGATCTGCGCGCGCAGCCGTTCGGGAATCGGGTGGATGAGCGGGGTGGGCGCGACGTCCGCCGGGACGACGATCAGCGCGCCGTCACCGCGGTCTTCGCGGGAGCAGCGCCGCCAGGGAATGCCGGATCCGTCGAAGGCGGCTTCCAGGATGTCGTAGAGCGATTTATGCACGTACCGCCGGATGTCATCGTCTCGCTCGGGCCCGGTGAAGCCGGCGATGTCGACCGCGAACAGCCCGCACACCTGCCCGTCCGCCGGAATCCCGCGCGCGCTGCCCCGCACCATGGTCATCGCCGCCCCGCCCTTACGGCCCACCGCATGAGCGTGCCCGCATCGGGAGGAGCGATGTGGTCGTCGGCCCAGAACGCGATGAGCTCGTCTTCGCTGAGCTGCCACGGCGGCACGTCGGAGCGCAAGACCCGGCCGGTGGCCAGCGTCCACGTCTTGATGAGCAGGAGCGCGAGAAGGTCGTCGTCGCCGTGGTGCGCGGCGAATACGCCGCGTGCGCCTGAAGGGTGCCACCCGGCCGAATTCGCGGAGGGGCCCGACGGACTCACCGGCATCGGTCATCCCTTCCTGGCGCCACTGACCACCGCGGCCGGGAGATATTTTTTCCACTGGGGCGCAGACTTCGCATACGGCGTGAAGGCTTCCTTATACATGTAAGCGCCAGCAATACTTGCGTTTTGTGATCGCTGCGGTACCCTCGGTGCTCGAGGAAGGTTGAGGCAAGACCTTGCGCGGGCGTCATCAGACCCGTCAGAGTTGTGCCGTTATTCACGACGCGCTCCCATTTCCTGTGGGGGTGTGAGGGAGGGCCGCCCCGCCGGTCCGTGCCGTCCTGGTAGCACAGTGGTCACGGAACGTCGGGGGCGGTCCTCCGGCTCGTAGGGCGGACACGCAGGCCAGGCGTCAGCCGCCAAACCGTTTGGAGCCACCCAGCACCGCAGTTATCTGGTGCATCTCCGATGAGCTGCCGCACTGGGATCAACCTGGCATCCCAGATCTTGTTATGACGATCTGGGACCATTGATCGCACAGACTACGCCGATGCGCGAGGCAGTGCGGGAGAAATCGGGAGCCGACACGGGCATTTCGCTGCCGTGTTTATGATCTGCGCCCCTACCTGCGGCGACAAAGCCCGGTGCGGTAACCCACTAACCAACTGGTAGCGTTAGTGCAGCTGCACGTTCCGATGCACAGAACCAGGCGAAACATAGCGATTAGGAACGTACCGGGCTTTCAGGACATGGCCATCTGCATGCTCATGTGCCGCGCATCGAGGACCTAGGTAAGGAATCTATGGCCCTGGAGCAAGTTCGTCATCACTTACTGATCAGATAGGAATTCCCCGGGCTCGCGTGGTGCGATTGCGCGCGCACAATTCCGGGAATAAGGACATGATCCCAAACGGCCGCGCGGACGTGGCACACCCACGCCAGCCGCACGCCGCCGACGGCGACCCGGTCGCTGCGGCGGTCGACGCGCACTCACCCGACGTCGTGCTGATGGACCTGCGGATGCCGCGAGTCGACGGGATCACCGCCACCCGCCGTCTCCGGGCCCGGCCACTCCCGCCCGAGGTGATCGCCCTGCTCGCCCACGACGCTAACCTCGCCTGAACCCCAGGCGACCGCCTCGCCCGGGCCGCATCTTCATGATCGCGGTGGATTTTATGTTCTATTAGTAAAAAATCCACCGCGATCATGGGGAATGGTTTCCCCATCCCATCCGGCCATTGTGATCTGCGCCTAATCCACCGAAGGCAGGTTCAGTATCGCGTGGATCTTGTCTGTATTGGCCGTGTTGTCTTTGCAGTCCTGGTTGGTATTGAAAACAGTGGTCGCGGCGTGCATGCCCCCGGCGGCGGCCATCGCCTGGTCGCACCGGATTTCCGCCGGGACGTCGGCGCGCAGCATGGCGGTGACGTACCGCTGCACTAGGGCAGGCCACCGCACCGCACGCACGTGACGTGCCCAGGCCTGGTCCGCCGAGGCCACGGCGAGGGTGTCGGCCCGGAACCGCCTCCAGGGCGCAGCGTCCGCAACGTCGCGGTTGACGGCGGCGACGGCCACGTTGAACGGGCGGGTGATCCTGATGTATACGGCGCGGGCCTGCGCCATCGTCAAGCGGGGGGCGGGCACCGTGGCGGTGGGCGTGCTCCGGATGGGAGTTGCCGGTGCGCTGGTCGCGTGCTGCTCCGGCGCTAACGTGCTCGTGTTCCCGGCCGCTGAGCATCCGGCGGCCAGGGCAATGGCCCCAGCGGCCAATACGGCGGCGATGCGCTTAATCAATGGTTCGGTGTCCTCGAGTTCGGTGTGCGTCAGCTCGGCGCCGACCGCGGCTTGGGCTACCGGAATGGAGTGCGCGGGCGCTCGAACACGCTACGCCAGAACGGCATGTGAGCGCAGACTGGTGTCGAAAGAGATGCACGAGCCCAGCGTCATCGCCGACCAGCCGGGAGGCCGGGACGCCGACTGGGCGGGGCGCCGGGCGGCCGGGATGCCGCCTGGCCATGGGGCTGGGCCGTAAACTTTCAGCCAGCAGGTCGGGGCCAGCGAAGAGCTTGGAGGCATCACATGGCTGATCACGGCCATCAGGGACGTGGACGCGGTCACCGCCACCCAGAGCCATGACCAGCCCGGTGACCGTGCTGGTCAGCCGCCGCGAGACGTTCAACGCCGCGCACCAGCTGCGCAATCCGCGCCTATCAGATGACGAGAACCGGCGCCTGTTCGGGAAATGTGTCAATCTGCATGGCCACAATTACGCACTAGACGTCGTGGTCGCTGGAAAGATCGACGACGCCAGCGGCTACGTCCTGGACTTGAAGCGGCTTTCTGACGTCATGCACCAGCAGATCATCCAGCACGTTGACCACCGCAACCTGAATACCGACGTTCCGTGGCTGGAAGGAGTCATCCCGACGGCGGAAAATCTCGCCGTGACCTTCTGGGAAAGGCTCCAGCGCGAGCTTCCTGACGGGTCACTGCGGTCAGTCCGAGTCTCGGAGACCGACAAGAACTGGGCCGAGGTCGGTGATCACCTCTGAGGACCCGGCCCGCCTGGGCCGGGAGTTGCGCAGCCGCTACACAGCTGCGGACCTGCGGGTACTCACCCGCGACGAGGCGCGGCGCTTCGCGCCCGACGAGGGCTGCGATCCGCAGGCCGACGTCACCTTGGCCTGGGAATTGCTGTACCGGCTCGAGCCGGAGCTTTACGAGCGGATGGCCCGCGCGGAGCGGCTCCATCCCGGGATAATTGCCTGGCTGCCGCGCCGCGTGGACCGGATCGTCGAGGTCGGCGCCGGCTCGGGGCGTCTGACGCTGGAGCTCATCGACCGGGGGCGGGAGGTCGTGGCCATCGAGCCCGCGACCGGCCTGCGCCAGATTCTTGAGCGGAAGCTGGCAAAAGCCAATCATGGATACCGCGCCCGCGTGACGCAGGGGTTTTTCGACGACCTGCCCGTCGCGAGCGGCTTCGCCGATCTGGTCGTCGCGTGCTCGGTCTTCACCCCCGCCCCCGGCCATGGCGGCGACGCCGGCCTGGCCGAGATGGAGCGGGTGTGCCGGCCCGGTGGCTGTGTCGCCATCATCTGGCCGAACAACATCGGCTGGCTGGCCGCCCGCGATTACCAGTACGAAAGCTTCGCTGGACCGATGTCGGTGGACTTCGCGAGCCACCGCGAGGCGGTTGAGCTGGCCGAGATCTTCTATCCCCATGCGGTCACGGAGGTCCGCTGCCGCGGCAGCCGGCGAGTCCCGTATGAGGTGCTGGGGATCAATCCGCCGCGCGACCTCGCCTTCAAGGTGATCACACGGTGAAGATCGCGATCGTGGCGCCGCTGGTATCAGCAATCCGTGAGCCGCAGGGCGGAGGCTCGCAGGCCTTCGTGTCCGACCTTGCGCGCGGCCTGGTCAGCAGAGGCCACGAGGTCCACGTCTACGCGGCCACGGGATCGCAGATACCAGGGGTCACGGTCATCGACACCGGGGTCGACCCGAGATCTCTGGCCGCCACCCTGTACCGAGCCGCCCGCCCGTCGAGCCGCGACCCGGCCCCGGCCGCGGCGGCCTTTGCCAGCGCCTACTCCGTTGTCCGGGAGACCCGGTACGACGTTATCCACAATCACGCCTTCGACGCCCCGGCGATCAGTCTCGCGACCGGATTGAGCACGCCGGTCGTGCACACGCTCCACCTGCCACCGGACGCGGCGATCGCGGCCGCCCTTCGTCAGGCCGCCCAGGGTGGCCCGGGTGGCCAGCCTCCGGCCGTGGCCTGCGTGTCCGCGTCTCACGCGAGCACCTGGCGCCGGGTCGCCCGAGTCGACGCGATCCTCCCGTCATATGTGCCGACGCGTTCGGTCCCCTGGTCGGATGCGGCCGGGGACGGCGCTGTGTTCGCCGGTCGGCTGAGTCCCGAGAAGGGAGCCGCCGAGGCGATCGACATCGCCCGGGCGGCCGGATCCCGGATCGACGTCTATGGCGACGTCTACGACGCGGCGTACGCACGAGAACAGATCGATCCCCGGCGTGACTCGCCCGGCGTCAGCGTGCATGAAGGACTGCCCCGAACGTCTATCTGGGCGGTAATGGCCCGCGCGGCGGTCGTCGTCTGCCCGGCACGGTGGGACGAGCCCTTCGGCATGGCAGCCGCTGACGCCCAGGCATGCGGGACTCCGGTCGTCGCGTTCAAGCGCGGTGGGCTCGGCGAGATAGTCGTGGATGGCGTGACCGGGTTCCTGGTCACGCCGGATGACACCCAAGCGGCCGCGGACAGCGTCAAGAAGACGACCCAGATCTCACGCGCGGCATGCCGCGAGCACGCCGAAACGCGTCTCGACCTGGAACGGAGTCTGGATGCTCACGAGCAGCTCTACCGGCGAGTCATCCGCAGGCGTACCGGAGCCGCAGTCAATGAGTGACCCAGGGCACTGGCTGGCGGGACGGGTCGCGATGGTCACGGGCGCGAGCCGGGGAATCGGAGCGGCCACCGCTGAGGCCCTGGCTGGCGCCGGAGCGCACGTCGTTCTCGCGGCCCGTGACCGCGACGCTCTGGCCAGCGTCGCCCGCGGCATCCAGGCCGCTGGCGGCGAGGCCACACCCGTACCCACCGACGTGAGCAAGGTCGAAGATGTCGAGCGGCTGTTTGCCGCCGCCGCGCGGGCCGGCCGTCTCGCCGCCCTGGTGTGCGCGGCTGGCGTGCTCACATCCGCGCCGTTCGGCGAGACGACGTGGGACATCTGGGAACAGACGCTGGGGGTCAACCTGACCGGCTCGTTCCTGTGCTGCCGCGCGGCATTCACCGCCATGCGCACGGCAGGCGAAGGACGGATCGTCAATATCGCCTCGCTCTCGGGCATCTACGCCACCGAGAAGTTCCCGGGGCTGACCGCCTACAACGTCTCCAAGTACGGGGTCATCGGCCTGACGGAGGCGATCGCCGTAGAAGGCAGGCAGCATGGCATCAGCGCCATCTGCGTGAGCCCCGGAGCGGTCGACACGCAGATGCTGCGCCGGGCCAACCCCGAACTTCGCCCGGGCCTCACTCCCGCTGATGTCGCGGAACTGATCCTCGCGCTGCTTGACAGCCCGCTGGCCCCGGCCAGCGGGGCGAACATCCCCCTTTTCTCGAATGCCTAGGGTGGGTCAGGCGAGCAGCCCGAGCGGCAGTTATGCCTGGTTCCCCAGCGACCACAGGTCCACTTGCTCGTCGGCGAGCCGTCCGACCGGAGGTTGGGCTCGCACGGCCACGAGGCGCGCCGCCGCTGCCATCTCCGAGTCGCGGTCCAGCTCGGGGTCACCGCCGCGGTCGAGCCCGGCCGCGGCCCGCACCTGCCCGTTGACGAGGTAGAACCCGACGAGGCTTCTTTCCCGCAGGCTCCCGCGGACCACGAACTCATCCCACTTCGTGGCATGGCCGACATACTCCAGCTTGTGTTCGTACTGATCGGACCAGAAGCTATGGATGTAGTCGTAGGGAGCATCCGCGCCCAGCATCGATCTCGCCGCCGCGGCACCCTGTTTCTCCGCGTTGTTGTAGTGCTCGACACGGACCCGGCCGAACACCGGGTGAAGATGATTGGCGACATCGCCGGCCGCGTACACGTCGGGGGCGCTGGCCCGGCACAATTCGTCGACCACAACACCGTTATCCCGCGCGATCGATGGCCCGGCGGCGGCCGGCACCACGGGCTCGATCCCGACACCAGCCACGGCGAAGTCGCAGGCCACGCGAACGCCGCTGGTGGTCGTGACCGCCTCAAGCCGGTCGGTCCCTTCGAAGCCGGCCACCTGATCTCCGGCGAGCAGCTCGACGCCGTTCGCGCGGTGGATGGCACCGAACAGTGCGCCGATTTCCCCGCCCAGCACCCGCTCGAGGGGGAACCGGCCGGGGAGGATGGCCGTCACGTGCACCCCGAGCTGGGTCAGCGAGGCCGCCACCTCGGAGCCGATGAAGCCCATGCCCACGACGACCGCGCGCCGGCCCGCTACCGCTCCGCCCTTGATCGCCTCACACTCAGCGATGGTGCGCAGGTAGTGGAGGCCAGGCAGGTCAGCTCCCGGAAGCTCGAGCCTGCGGTTCCGCCCACCCGTGGCGATCAAGACCTTGTGGTATGGCAGCTCGCGGCCCGAGCCGAGGAGCACGGTATGCGCGGCGGTATCGATGACCGCGACACTGGACCCGGCGAGCCGGCCCACGTCGTGCTCCTCATACCATCGGGCCGGCCTGACATACCAGTCGGCGAGATCCTCCTGCGACCGCAGGTAGGTCTTGGACAGCGGAGGCCGCCCAAAGGGGACGCCCGGTTCGTCGCAGATAACGGTGACCCGGCCCTGGTAACCCTCCTCCCGCAGGGCTACGGCGGCATTGCCCCCGGCCATACCGCCGCCGACGATCACGATTCCGGCCCCGCCGGCACCCTGCGGCATCTCCTGCATCTGCCCACCCCGGCGCCGCGAGAAACCCACTGCCCGCGGCCAGTCGTGGCCGGGCCGGGCAGAACCGTGACACGCCGGCGGCAGCCGTTTTGTCTAATGATCCATAACGGCTGCCGCGGTGCGAGCCAGGGCTTGGCGCTCAGAAGCCGACCAGCTGGCGGATGAGGACGACGTGGATGCGGCCGGGCAGCTCCTGGTGGATCTCCAGGATCTTCCCGACCGAGCTGTTTTGCCCGTAGGCGGCGTACGCGCGAGCGTCCTCGAGCTTCAGGCTGTGCTGGTAGATCCGCTCGTGGGCCGCTTCCAGGGTGGGGACGAGCTTCTGCGCGCCGACGACGAAGATGACGCTAGCCGCGCCCCAAGCGTAGGAGGCGAGCTGGCTGCCCGACGCCGAAGCGATGACGAGCGTCCCGTCGTGCGTCACCGCGTGGACGCTGCCGAGAGCGTAATCGGGCTGGCCGGCGATCGCCTTCATCTCCTGCAGCTGCGTCGCGTAGTCGAGCGCCAACATCTTGTTGCGCACCGATTCGTACCGCCCGCCGTCGTTGATCGCGTCCGCGATCCCGGTGGCGGCCAGCGTCACCGAGGTGTTGGTCATCACCGCGGAGCCTTCGGGGATGCGGGCGAGGACAGCTGCGCGCGCGGCGTCCAAGCCATCCACGACTTCGACGCTGAATCCATGCTCTTCAAGCGCAACAACGGTCGCCGCGAGCGTCTGGTCATCAGGCAGCGCGGTGAACTGGTCAGATACCTGGGTCGTGCTCACTGTTGGTCCTCCTGCATCGGGCTGTCAACGGGCGATCGCGGAAAGTCTCACTTGAACATTCAAGTCAAACGTAGGCCGGATGACTTGAACTGTCAAGTGAAGTGATAGCATCTGCCCGTGACCAGCACCCCGACCCGGACGCCGGCGGCGGAATCTCCTCGCTGGCTGGACGACGAGCAACAGAAGTCCTGGCGGGCCTTCAACGGGGCCATGGCCAAGCTGCGCTGGGCGCTGGAGTGCCAGCTGCAGCGCGACGCCGGGCTCAGCTTCGTCGAGTATCACGCCCTGGCCATGCTGTCGGAAAATCCCGGCCACACGCTGCGGATGAGCGAGCTGGCCGAGGTCACCAACGCCTCGCTGTCCCGGCTGTCGCACCTCATCAAGCGCCTGGAGCTGCGCGGGCTCGTCCGGCGAGAACCCGACCCGGCCGACGGCCGGTTCACCAACGCGATCCTGACCCGGGCCGGGCTGGACCTGCTCACCGCCAGCGCACCCAGCCACGTCGTGAAGCGACCTGGGTATGAGCCAGCGGGTGGTCGGATCGCGGGGGGTCTGCCGGTGGGTACAGATCAAGTTCTGTCCGTGGGCTGATGTGCCGACCGGCCGTCCCGCGAAGCATGGTGAGCATGAACGAATCAGATGTGGTGACCGTGCGCGGCCTGCGCAAGGTCTACGGTGACCGGGTCGTCGTGGATGGCCTGGACCTCGACGTGCGGGCCGGTCAGGTCGTCGGCCTGATCGGCGCGAACGGCGCCGGGAAGACCACGACGGTCGAATGCATCCAAGGACTGCGGCGACCCGACGGCGGGCGCGTGCGTGTCCTCGGCCTCGACCCGGCGCGGCAGTCCGACCAGCTGCGCCCGCAGCTTGGCAGCCAGCTGCAGGACTCCGCACTGCCCGACCGGCTGCGGGTCGGTGAGGCGATCGACCTCTTCGCGACCGACCGAGCCGGCGACACCGGCGAACTGCTAGCCAAGTTCGGCCTGGCCCAGCGGCGCCGATCGGCGTTCGCCGGGCTGAGCGGCGGCGAGCGCCAGCGCCTGTTTCTCGTCCTCGCGCTGCTCAACCGGCCGCGGCTGGTGATCCTGGACGAACTGACGCAAGGGCTGGACCCGGCCGCCCGTCGTGGCGTGTGGGCGGCCGTCGCCCAGCTACGCGACGCCGGCACGACGGTGCTGCTTGTGACGCACGAGATCGACGAGGCCGAGGCGCTGTGCGACAGCGTGATCGCGATGCGCGCGGGCCGGGTGCTTGACGCCGGGCAGCCCGCTCAGCTGGTCGCGCGCCATGCGGGCTGGGCCACCGTGCGGTTCAGCTGGCCGGCGGCGCCGTCGAGATCCCGAACCTCGAATCCGCGCTGCTCGGGTTGCTCGGGCTGCCCGGCGAAAAGCCGGCCCCCGCGAGCCCAGCTGACCTGTTGGGAGCATCCCGATGACCACGATCACCAAGGACCGCCCGGCCCGCGCCGTGACCGCGCGGCGGCCGCGATCGGCGGTCGCCCGCCTGACCCGCGCCGAGGTGCGGCTGATGGTGCGCGACCCGTTGACGCTGACGTTCGTTTTCGCGTTCCCCATCGTCACCATGCTGATCATCGGTGGCGCGTTCGGCACGACGCCCGACCCGGCGTTCGAGGGCGTCAACCCCTCGCACTGGTACGTCGCGTCCTACCTCACCGTGGTCATCGCGGCCACCGGCCTGGTGGTTCTGCCGGTCCACATGGCCTCCTACCGCGAGCGCGGCGTGCTGCGGCGCTTCGCCGCGGCCGGCTTCCCGCGCTGGTCGTTCGCGTTCGCCGAACTCGTCATGGGGCTGGCGATGATCGTGATCGCCGCGGCGCTGCTGCTGGCCGTCGCGGCCCCCGTCTACGGGATACCGCCGGTCCAGCACTGGTGGCCGGTGGCCGTGGGGTTCGGGTTCGGCGCGGTGGGTTTCGTCAGCGTCGGTGTGCTGCTCGGCTCGCTCCTGCCGTCGGCACGGGCGGCGCAGGCCGTGGGACTGTTGCTGTTCTTCCCGTCCTTCCTGCTCGGCGCGGGCGGCCCGCCGCCGCACGTGATGGGATCGGCGCTGCGGCACGTGGCCGACGTGCTGCCGCTGACCCTGGTAACCAACTCCATCCGCGTGCCCTGGCTCGGCCTCGGCACCGCCACCGTCACGATGGTCGAGGTGATCGCGCTGTCCGTCGCGGCGTGTGTGGTGGCGGCCCGCCGGGCGGCGCTCTGACCCGGCCCGGTTATGTTGGACACTCGTAGCATGCGCCGCGTGACCCAGCCGGACGCTCCGGTGCCGCCCAGCCGCATCGCGCGGTGGGCGGTGCCGGGCGTTGTCGCCATGTTCGCGCTCATCAGCGCCCTTCAGCACCACCGCAGCCCGGCCGTGACGGTGTGCGCGCTGGTGGTGACGGTCGCGGCCGCCCTGCTCATGGCGCCCGGCCGGCCGGCGCTGCTGGCGGTCTTCGCCGCGCTGTCCGCGGCGGGTCTGGCCGTGCTCGGCAGCGGCAGCGCCTCCGACGTCGGCTGGTTCGGCGTCTGCGTCCTCGCCGGGTGGTGCGCGTTCACCCTCAGCGCGGGTGTCGCCGTCGCGTTGTGGGCCGCCTTCGTGATCATGTTCGGCCTCGAATGGCTGTTGACGACCAACGACCTCGGCTGGGCGTCCTGGATCGCCGGTACCACGTTCGCGGCGTTCGCCTGCCTGCTCGGGCGCCGTCAGCGGGACCTCACCGAGCGGCTGCGGATCGCCCAGGCCGGGCTGGCCGACCGGGTGCGCGCCGAGGAACGCAACCGAATCGCCCGCGAGTTGCACGACGTGATCGCGCACTCGCTGACCGTCACGCTGCTGCACGTATCGAGCGCGCGCCTCGCCCTGGAGGAGAACTCCGCCGAGGCCGCCCGGGCACTGGCCGAAGCCGAACGCCTCGCGCGCGAATGTCTCACGGAGGTGCGACAGGTCGTCGGGCTGCTCCGCCACGACGAACGCGCCAG
>WNGQ01007317.1_pt1 | contig 13437 bp, 11 predicted proteins | sample 5407661 | NCBI WGS metagenome assembly WNGQ01 (sample SAMN13153382, study PRJNA577476) | soil metagenome | isolation source: 60 cm soil or saprolite under Garry oak tree replicate 2 | place: USA:California | collected 2016-06-15
CCGCCATCGGCCTGCCAGGCTGCCCGGACCGCGGCCGCTTCGGCCGCTGCCTGGGCCCGGCCGGCCGTCGCTGCGGCGGCCCGGCGCGAGACGTCAAGCACGTTGCGCCCGATGGCCCGCATGGCCGCGCGGTCCGGCCGCACGAGCGCGACGCGGGCACCGGCCGCGGCCAGCGCGGCGGCCTGCCGGCCGGGGCTAGGCATGAGGGGCCCGATGCCCTGGGCTACGGGCGCCACGATAACCACCCGTTCGTACTTGATCGCGAGGTCGGCGTTGGCCACGGAGCGCACGCCGCCGTCCATGTAACGACGATTCCCGATGGTGACCGGCGGCCAGACGCCGGGCACCGCGCAGCTCGCGCCGACCGCATCCACCAGGCCGGCGTCACCCGCGGAATCGAACACGACGAACTCGCCCGTCCGCGCATCCACGGCGGTCACCTTGAACATCTGGGCAGGCCAGTCGCTGGAGGGCAGCCGGGCCTCGAACACCTTGCGCCGGTCGGCCTCGGGCATGACACGGGCGGCCAGCGCCCAGTGGCCGATCCGCACCCGCGCCCGCACCGGGTCCCGGCTGGTGCTCATGACCCACAGCAGCCTGCCGATCATGCCCCAGCCGATCCGGGCAGCGGGCTCAGGATCAGGCGGCGCGAGCTGAGCCTGGTACAGCACCTCAGGCTCCTGCCCGGAGGTGATGTCGGCGCCGACAACCGACCCGGCCGATGTCCCGATGATCACGTCAGCTGCGGCCAGGTCGATACCCTGGCCGGCCAGCCCGGCGATTACGCCAATCTCCCAGGCGATGCCGGTGACCCCGCCGCCGCCCAGGACAAGCGCACGTCTGTCCATGACTTCCCTTTTACACCCATCCGGCGCAGTTGACTCGAGGTGGCCGGCCGAAGGTCCCGTGCGCAGGGACGTTGGTCCGTAGCGCGCGCTCCCGTGACGGGGTGGAATGACTGTGACAGAGGACCCCAGGCATACGCGGAGGAGCGGATCACATCCGCGCACCGCGCAATCGAGATCCGCGAGAAGCGGAGGGGGGTCCTCTCGTCGCGTCTCGTCTGGATTACCTGCGCAACGATTACCTGGGCAACGATGTCGAGCGGCGGTGTCACCAGCTCGGCGCGGCCGTCACCGCGGACCTCAGTGGTCCGTTAGGCGCTCATCACCTCGGCCGGGTCGTGGCCTAGGTCGTGCAGCAGCACAATGGCCGCGTTCCGTCCGGGGGCGCCGGTGATGGAGCCGCCGGGATGGGTGGTCGCGCCCGTCTGGTACAGGCCCGCGATCGGCATCCGGTGCGAGGCCCAGCCCGGTACGGGGCGCAGCGACCCGGTTTGCGCCACGCCGCGGTCTCCGCCATGGAACGCGCCGTGCACCATGTGCGGGTTGAGCTGCTCGTAGTCGGCGGGTGACTTGACGAGCTGCGCGAGGATCACGTCGTCGGTGAAACCGGGCGCGGACAACCGCAGGTGCTCAAGCTGGCGCTTGGCATGCCGGGCCTTGACCACGTCCCAGCCAGGCATTCCTGCGGGCAGCTCGTAGACCTGCTGGCTGAGCAGCTTGACCGTGTGCTTGCCGGACGGCGCCCGGATCGGGTCCGCCAAGGTCGGCGTCGCCACCAGTAGCCAGGGCACGTCCGCGACGAACCGGCCTGCCCGCAGGTCCTGCCCGAGCCGGATGACGTCTTCCGGCCATCCGGCGGTCCCGGCCGACACGGCGGTGTGACTGCCACCGTCAGGGGCTACGAACTCTGGCGGGGCGCTGGTCGCGAGATAGACGCCGAAGCCGGGGATGCCGACGTCATAGGTGTCAATGCCGTAGTGGAACTCCTCCGGCCACGCCCGCGCCGGTGCCATGTCCCGGAGTTGGGTGACGTGAATCGTCGACAGCACCGCCTTCCCCGCCCGGTACTGTCCGCCGTCGGCGGTCTCGATCCCGACGCACCGGTCCCCGTCAAGCAGCAGGCGGGTGACGCGCTTGTCGCACAGCACGGTACTTCCGTGACTGTGCAGGTACCCGGTCAGCGCCTCGGTCAGCCGCCCGGATCCGCCGGCCAGGATCGACCAGCTGCGCTGCTGACGGCCGAAGATAAGCGAATAGGCGAGCACGCCCGAGCCAGGCACGTCGACCGCCTGGTTGGTCTGGAACGCCATCCACAGCATGAACGCCTGGACATGCCGGCTGCCGAACTCGTGCCTGATGATATCCCACGCGGACAGCGCCCGCCGGCGTTGCCACAGCCGGCCGCGCGGGTGCTCGGCCAGCCGGGCGTCCAGAGACGGACCGAAGCCGACCGGGGTGAACTGCGACCCGCTGAAGACCGACTTCACCTCGTCGTACTCATCTAGCAGGCGGAGGTATGCGGCGGCATCGGCGGCCGAGAACCGGGCGATCTCCGCCGAAGTGCGGTCCCGGTCTAGCCACATGGTGAGCTGCTCGCCGTCCGGGAACGCGACGTGAGCGACCGGATCGGGATCGATATAGCGCAGCCCGTAGTCGGCGATCAGCCCCAGTTCGTCCCCGGTGAGCAGCGGGTTGACCCGGATGAGCGTATGGCCGGTAGCGCAGGTATCGATGCTGTAGCCCGGCAGCAGGATCTCCTCGGTGGTGGCTCCACCGCCAGGCACGTGCCCGGCATCGAGCACCAGGCACCGGTATCCGGCCTTCGCCAGATAGCACGCGGCGATCAGGCTGTTGTGCCCAGCCCCCGCGACGACGATGTCCGCGCGCTCATCCATTGCGCAAACGTCCCAGGAATAAGGCTCGCCGCGCAAGCCGGGGCGTCGGCGATCCGCGGCTAACGAAGTCACGAGACGTCACCGAAGGTCATTACGCTGTCATGGCGCACCGTGGTGCCTGCGCCGGCGGATCCAGGTGCGGGCGAGCAACCGCACGAGGCTCAGCGAAGCCAGGACGACGATCGTCGCGTCCACTGCGGGTACCCAGCGGACCTGGTCGCCCTTCACGACGTAGGCGCCTGATGGCAGCGGCGGGCAGGCGCCCGTCACGGAAGGTGCGCACCTGCCAGGCGGAGCGTCAGTGCCACAGTGCTCGGGCGGTGTGCGAGCCGATGAACCCTAGGCCGCCAGTGACCAGGATCATCGCTATCCGTAGCTGACCGCGAGGGCGTGTTCCGGCTCGATGAGGAAGACCACCCGGTCGCTGCGCAGCGGGTACGGATGGCCGGTGTACTTCTGTGCGAGCCGATCAATGACCTCCCAGGCAGCATCGCCGTCAAGGCGCTCGACGACACGGCCTCGGACCTGCGCCATCGCATACGGCCGTTCATGATCAGTGACTGAGATCGCCACCCGCGGGTCGCGGTCAAGGTTGCGCGCCTTGCGCGAGCCGGGGGAGGTGAGGAACGCGATCCGGCCGCCTTCCAGGCCCACCCAGACTGGGACGCTGTGCGGCGCACCGTCAGGCAGGATCGTGGCGATATGGCCGTAGTTGGCGCCGTCGAGAAGGCGGCGGACATCTGCATCTAGCTTTGGCATCGGATTTTCGGGCATCGGTATCTCCTCTCATGCGCTGTCAGGCGGCAGCGACTGCGGGAAGCGGAAGAAGCCTTCCGGGTCGTAGCTGGCCTTCACGCTGAGCAGGCGGGGGTAGTTCTTGCCGTGGTAGGCGCGCGGCCACTTGTCGAGGTCCGGGTCGGGGAAGTTCGGGTACACGCCGCCGGTGCCGCAGGGGTGCACCGACGCCCACGACCGGGCCAGCCAGCGCCGTGCGGCCGCCCGCCGGGCGGCTCCCGCCTCGGCACCGACAGTGACCGAGTGCTTGAGCAGGAACAGCGCGTCGCGGTGGGCGAAGGCTGTGGCATGTGGGGGAACCCGGTTGTACGCACCGCCCCAGGGCGTGAAGTCCAGCTCACGGGACTCGCTGGCGATCCGGCCCAGCTCCAGGGTGCCCACCAGGTCCGCTATCGCCCGCCTGGGCAGCGGCCGGGCAAAGAACTCTGACTTGGTGAAGGAATGCGCGAGCGGCCGATCGTCGCCGGGGAGAATCACGGCCAGATGCCGCTTGGCCTCCCAGAAGGGCAGGTGCCTCAGGGACGCGGTTGCCGGGTCTGCTCCCGCCCGGGCGGCCAGGTCGCCGAGCAGCCGCTCAGCGTCGGCCTCGGTGCCGGCCATCGCCCCGGACACGGTGACCGTCACCGGACGGTCACCGCCGACGGGAGCGGTCACCAGCAGGCTGGCGGCGAGCTCGTCGGGCCCGGCTGGGGCCCAGTCCTGCCAGGCGGCGATCACCCGGGACGCATGACAGCGCGGCCAGGTCAGCCGGAAGATCGTGGCGGCGCGGGCCGGGACGGTGCCGAATGTCAGGGAGGTGACCACGCCGAAGTTGCCGCCGCCGGCCCCGCGGAGCGCCCAGAACAGCTCCGGCTCGTGATGCTCATCGCAGTCGATGACCCGGCCGTCGGCGAGGACAACCTGCGCAGCGAGCAGCTTGTCGCAGGTCAGCCCATGGCTGCGGCCGAGAATCCCCAGCCCGCCGCCGAGGGTCAGGCCGGCGATGCCGACGTTGTCGCCGCAGCCCGTGGGAATCGCCAGGCGATGCCGGGCGAGTGCGCCGGCGATGTCGCCGAGGCGCGCCCCGGCACCCACCGTGGCCACGCCAGCCGACACCGACACCGCCGACATCGGCGAGACGTCGATCACGATCCCCCGGGTCGACGAGCGTCCTGCGAAGCAGTGCCCGCCGCTGCGGACCGCGGTCGCGATCCCGGAGCGGCGGGCCAGCGAGATCACCTCGGCAACATCTTCGGGTCTCCGGCACCGCACCACCGCCTGCGGCCGGACATCCCAGAACCGGGCGATGGCCGGCCTGCGCGCCTCGTCGTAGCCGGGCGAGCCGGGCCGGATGACCTCGCCCGCGATCGCGCCCGCCAGGGCGGCCCAGTCGGCGGCTGACAGCGTCATGCCCCGGACGCTACGGCCGGACGCGGCCGCCGTTATTGAACAAACCGGCCACCCTGGCGGGCGGGCAGCCACGGCGCGAACGACACTTGGTGATCATGCCCGGCGCGTCCGCAGCTCTGCTCCGTCTGACGCAGGAAGGCAAGCGGCGGCGCGCCGGCCAGCCGCACGCACTCGCGGGTCAGGTGGGCCTGATCGGCGTAGCCGCAGTCGGCGGCCAGCCGCGCCAGTCCCTCGCTGGCGAGCCCGTCACGACGCCACATCGCGAACTGGGCTCGCGCGAGAAAGACCTGGAACCGCAGCATCCGCTGCAACGCCTTCGGCGGCACGCCGACCGCGGACAGGCAGCGGCGGCGGAACTGGCGCTCGGAAACCCACAGCGAGGCCCGGACCGACCCGAGGTCGCCGACCCGCCACGGCATCAGCCGCCGCACCGCCTCGCCCACCAGCGGATCCGGGCTGTCCGCCCCGGCCAGCCGGCCAACGACGGCATCCTGAAGAGCGGATGCCGCCACCCCGGGTCCCGCCGCCGCGGCGATGCGCTCTCCCGCGGCGACGGCGGAGCGTCCCCACAACTCATCCGCGTCCACCACTAGGTCGGCAAGCTCCGACACAGGAATCCCGAGCACGCCGGACGCGGCGCCGGGACGGAACCGCAGCCCCACCACCGTGCTTCCCGGCGAGAGCACCTCGGTAAGCGGGCGGGTCAGCGGGCCCACGACCCGCGGAACCTGGCCCAGGCCGCACCGGACCTCCACAGACCCGTTCGGCACGTTGCGATGCAGGTAGGGGGCCGCGCCCGGAGGCACTTGCTGGACCCACACAGAGGACACAACCTCAGCAAGCGGCCTGGCGGGCCGTCGCTCCCGGTAGCTCTGCCCGTAGGCGACGCCGCCGATCAGCTGCTGCTCCGTGCCCGGCGAGGCGGTGGAAGTGCCGTCCATCGGGTACGAGCCTAGACCGTCACCCCGTGGGCTCACCACGCCGTGCGCGGACCGCCGAACGTGGTTCGGTTATGCTGCCGGTGCCGGGTTCATGCTGATCCGGTCCCATGCGGCATCGTGCCGAGCGCAGCGCGAGGGAGTGCCCATGCCTTACCGGGTGGTCGTCATTGGCGCCGGATTCGGCGGGATCGGCATGGCGATCGCGCTCAAGCAGGCGGGCATCGAGGACTTCGTCGTGCTGGACCGGGCCGATGACCTGGGCGGAACGTGGCGCGATAACAGCTATCCGGGCCTGGCCTGCGACGTGCCGTCGCACTTGTACTCGTTCTCGTTCCGGCCCTGGCGCTGGAGCCGGCGCTTCCCGCCGCGCGAGGAGATCCTGGCTTACCTGCACGCGCTGGTGGCCGAGCGCGGCCTTGGCCCGCACCTCCGTTTCGGCTGCGGGGTCGCGGCGGCCGAGTTCGACGAGCGCCGCGCGGTCTGGAATCTCACCCTTGAGGATGGTGGCACGCTGCAGGCGGCCGCGGTCGTCTGCAGCGTCGGCCAGCTCGGCCGTCCCGGCCTGCCCGACGTCGCCGGCCGGGACGGATTCGCCGGCCCTTCGTGGCATTCCGCCCGCTGGAACCACGATGTGGATCTGACCGGCCGGCGGGTGGCTGTCGTCGGCACCGGGGCCAGTGCCATCCAGTTCGTGCCCGAGATCGCCAAGGTCGCTGGCCACGTCGACGTCTACCAGCGCAGCGCCCCGTATGTGCTGCCCAAGGCCGACCGGCCGTACTACGACGCCGAGCAGGCGCTTTATGACCGGGTGCCCGTGGTGCGCAAGGCCGACCGGCTGCGCATCTTCCTCTACGGCGAGCTGCTCACCAGCGGCTTTGTCCTGTCGCCGAAGCTGCTGGCCGGGCCGATGCAGCTGTGGCGCCGCCAGCTCCGCTCCCAGATCACCGATCCTGAGCTGCGCGCCAGGTGCGTCCCTGACTACGTGATGGGCTGCAAGCGGGTGGTGTTCTCCAACGATTGGTACCCGGCACTGGCGCGGCCGAACGTGGGGCTAGTCACGGACCGGATCGAGCGGATCGTCCCGGACGGGGTGGTTACCGCCGACGGGACCACCCGCGCCGCGGACGTGATCATCTACGGCACTGGCTTCAAGGCGGTGGAGTTCCTCGCGCCGATGCTGGTGTCCGGCCTGGGCGGCAGGCGGCTGCGGCAGGCCTGGCAGGCCGGGCCGCAGGCCTACCTCGGCATCACGGTTTCCGGGTTCCCGAACTTCTTCATGCTCTACGGGCCAAACACCAACCTCGGCGGCAATTCGATCATCTACATGCTCGAAGGCCAGATCGGCTACGTTCTCGGCGCCATCCAGGCGCTCGAGGCCGAGCGCCTGGCCTGGCTTGACGTGCGCCCCGAAATGCAGGACGCGTTCCTTTCCTGGGTGCAATCGGCCAGCCGGACGTCGGTCTGGGAGAGCGGCTGTCACAGCTGGTACACGACCGCCTCCGGGCGCAACACCAACAACTGGCCCGACCACACGTTCATGTACCGGTACCGGGTCCGGCGCTTTGACCTTGCCGCCTACCGGGTCATGCCGAACGAGCCGGCCATCACCGGCACCAGCGCGGCATGACCGCCCGCCGCGATCGCCGGAGGCTGCGCCTGCCGCCTGCGGTCATTCGCCTCGGGATGCGGCAGCTCGGCAGGCGCTGCCTCGACCCGGCTCTGCCTTGGCCGGTGCAGCGTACGCGGCTGGACCAGCTCACCAGGATCGCCCTGCTGCCGCGCGGCACCACGGTCGCCGAACGGACCATAGCCGGGGTGCGCGCCGAGGTGGTGTCCTCGCGGAGACCGGGTTCGCAGCGAACGGTGATCCACTTTCACGGCGGCGGCTACTGCCTGGGCTCGGCGCGCGAGGCCCGCTCGTGGGCGGCGCACCTGAGCGCCCAGACGGGCTGCCGGGTCGTGCTGCCCGAGTACCGCTTGGCCCCCGGGGATCCCTATCCGGCGGCGCTGGAGGACGCCCGTGCGGTGATGGCAGCGCTGTCCGGCGAGGCCGAGCCGGGCTCGGTGGTGGTGTCGGGCGACTCGGCAGGCGGGGGACTCGCCCTGGCCCTGGTCCTGTCGATGCGCGAGGCGGGCCAGGAGCTGCCGGCCGGCTGCATCCTGCTGTCGCCGTGGCTCGATCTCGGCCGCGACCGCCGGGCCGCCCCGGACCTGGTGCGCCGGGACGTCCTGCTCAGCCCGGACTGGCTCGATGCCTGCGCCCGCGCCTACGCCGACCCGTCGCGCTGGGCCGACCACCTGATCTCCCCGTTGTGCGCCGCGCACTCCGGGCTGCCGCCGCTGCTGATCCAGGCCGGGACCGAAGAACTGCTCGCCCCGGACGCCGAGTTGCTGGCCGCCAGCGCTTCGGCCGCCGGAGTGGATGTGACCTACACCAGGTGGCCGCGCATGTGGCACGACTTCGTGCTGGAGACCGGTTTGCTCGCTGCCGCCGACAGCGCGCTGGCCCAAGCATCCTGGTTCGTCAGCAAGGTGACAGCCAGGTCGTGACGCTTCCCGCGCGTAACAGGCGGTGCGCACCGGACCTAGCCGAACTCCAAGGGCGGGACATACAGGCTCCTGGGCTCCGGTCCGAAGCACGTCATTTTCGTTCGATCTCCGTCAGCTGACCGATGTCTCTCACTGCAACTTGCAGCAGCATTTGTCGTGCAACTGGCACCGGGTACTTCATTACCTGCCCGGGACCATCCCCGGAACCTGAGACTCCCGCGTGGCAGGGCCTGCGCCCAGTCCGTACACCTGCACGCACGATCCCGGTCACGCGGGTCCGGCTTCCCGGTAGCGAGTCACCGAGGGCGGGCGGGGGCTGCCCGCCACCGCCCTCGCCCTCGCTACCGGGGGGCTTCCGTTTGAAGATGATTTCGTCCCCTCGCAGGGAGCAGACCGTGTCAGTTCACGCCCTACCCGGTGCAACATCGTTTGCAGCATGCGTGCAGTTGTTCAGACGCTACCCGCTGGCGGTCACGGAGCACTGCGCGGACGGCGAGTACCGGTCGATGGTCCTGATGAACCACGCTGCCGGGCCGGCCGGTTATTTCGTCCTCACCCAGGCCCGCAACGACCTTTTCGTCATCCGCTCCTGGAACCGCCGCGACGGGGTTAACCAGGAAATCCGGCCGGGAGAACCTGTTTCCGGCATCATCTGCCAGGCGGTCACCGACAGCATGCCGGTCCCTCACGACGGCGCGCTGCTCGGCTGGGTAACCGACAGCCAGGTAACCGTACTGCTGGCGGTGCACTGCAGGCAGCCAGCAACCTGGGATGACCCGGTCCCTGTCCCCGAGATCCGGGTTATGCCGATGGCCGGCACCAGCGAACTGCTGCACTGGCCGCCGTTCACAGTCAGCCCTCTCGACGACGGGCGCCTGTGGGAGTACGCCGAGTGGGGCCAGATCGTGGACATTGTCCCTCTCGTCACTCAGAGCACCGGCCGCGCATTCTGGGTGCCTTCCCCGGACAGACGGAGCACCCGGCACGAGGAAGGGTGCGTCGTTGTCACGGACAACCTGCCGGCTGACGAGTACTGGCTGCCCGCCGGCGTCTACATGGATCACTGGACGCTACGCGAGGGCATCCAGCCTCCGCCGGCCGACCGCCTGCTGACGCTGCCCGCCGTCGTGGACCTGGCCCACAGGCTTCGCCGGGCGTGAGGTCTGTGCTGGCATCTCAGATCAATGACGCTCGGTTCGGCGCGGCGGGGCTACGCCTTCACGCGTTCCCCTGATGCCGCGGACAGGTCGATGGCGGCAATGACCTCGTGACGCTGGACGGCGTCGGCGAAGTCCGGCACGGTGTGAGTCCCGTTGTCGATGTCCGCCGCGAACGCCGCGTAGGCACGCCCGACGTTATAGGCGGGCGCGCCTTCCAGGCTGGTGAGCGCGGGCCATTTCTGCGTCAGCTCTGCCGGGGCAGCAAGTTCGGCGGGCTCGTTCCGCCCGTGCGCTCCCGCGACGGTCAAGGGATAGATTTCGGGGTATGCGGCGTCAGCGGTAATCCGGAGCGTTCCGTCGGTTCCGTTGATTTCCCACAGGAACCCGGTACCGCCGGCCACGGCCTCACGGACGTGGACACTAGCCGTCGCCCCGGACGTGAGGGTGCCGATCACCGCGATTTGGTCGGCCGCCGTTTTCACGATCTGCTCCCCGGTCTCTTCGATGGTGATGAGCGGCCTGCGAAGATCCGACACGGCCGACAGATCGGCGAACTCGCCCAGTACGTAGTTGAGGATATCCAGGCTGTGCCCGACCGCGATCGTGAGCACGTTGGCCCCGTTTGCCTTGTCAAGCATGTAGGCGTTGGGCTGGCCCACGACGTCGCCCGGGACCGACAGCCCGACCATGGTCGTTGACAGGACCTCGCCGACGTATCCGTCGCTGAGCAGCTCCTGGACGAACTCGATCGCCGGGGCCTGGCGGGCCTGCAACCCGACGACCGTGCGCACCCCCTGCTCGGCGGCGAGCGCGGCCATCGCTTGCGCGTCGTCGAGGTCGCGGCCAAGTGGCCACTCGCAGTAGACGGCCTTGCCGGCGGCAAGTGCGGCGGACACGAGCGCTCGATGGTGGGGGACCGTGACCGTCACCGCGACCACGTCGATGCCTGGTTGGGTCACCAGCTGCTGGTGGTCTGCGAACACCGCGCTGACCCCGAACACCTCCCCTGCTGCACGCGCGGATTCCGCGCTGCGCGCGCTGAGCGCCCGGATCTGGTAGTTCGGCAGCGCGCGCAGTGCCGGGATGTGGGCGGTGGCGGCCCAGCCCCGGACAGGGCTGACCCCGATGATCCCGACACCCAACGTCGATTCAGGCATTGGCCATCGTGTGGTTGCTCCTTGGCTGTGCTAGAACCCCAGGACCTCGTCGACCAGGACGACGGTAATGCGCTCGGGGATGATCTCGCGATTGATCATGAGGACCTTGTTGACGGCGCTGTGGATGCCGTACGCCGCCTGGGCGCGGGCATCCTCCAGAGGGAACGAGTAGTCGTTGATCCGGCGCAGGCCTTCCTCGAGGTCCGACACGATCTTCTGCGTCCCCACCACGAGGATGACTCGCCCGGCGCCGCTGGCGTACGGTCCGAGCTGACTGCCGCCCATCGAGGCCGCCAGCAGCGCTCCGGTCTGGGTGACCGCGTGGACGCTGCCGAGCATCACCTCCGGCGCCGCGGACAGGCGGCGGATCTCGTCGGCCTGGGTGTTGCGGTCCAGGCTCCTGATCCGTGGTCGAACGGGGTCGTAGCGGGGGACCTCTCGATCTCATCGATGATTCCCGAAACCTCCAGCGATTGCGACGCGCCGTGATGAACCTGCGATCCATCCGAGATGCGACCAAGAACGATCCGTTTCGCTTCGGCCGCGTCCGCCGCCCGGAGCACTCGGATGCCGTTGGCCTCCAGCGCGGCGGCGGTCCGTGTCACTCGTGCGTCGTCCGCCACGGTCCCGAACCGACGCTGGATGGACTGATCGAGGTCCAGCTGGACTTCGATGGACACCGACCGCTCCTTGCCGGGGCTGCTGCGCCCTGTATGCTTGCACTTGCAAATACCTTACCCTCAACTTAGGTGCACATGCAAATACTTCCTGAGACCGACGTCGCCCAGCTCTTCGACCGGCTCGTGGAGGATCAGGTGCCGGGCCGCCGTGGGTTGCAGGCCTGGCGCTCGCTGCTGCGGGCCCACGCCACGCTCACGCGCCGACTCGATACGGAGCTCGAACAAGAGACAGGCTTGGCCCTGGCCGACTACGACGTGCTCGCGCAGCTGGCGCAGGCCCACGGTGAGTTGCGCATGACGGAGCTGGCGGACCGGGCGCTCATCTCTCGGTCGGGCATGAGCCGTCGCGTCGCCCGGCTGGTCGATGAAGGCCTCGTCCGCCGCGACAAAGCGGGTACCGACGCCCGTGGTGTCGTGGTGGCACTCACCAAGGCCGGCATCGCCCGCCTCGCTGCGACGGCGCCCGTCCACGCCCGCGGGATCTCAACGCTGTTCGTCGCCCAGCTCGACGATCAGGAACTCGCCCTCCTCGAGCGCGCGCTGAACAAGGTCATCGTCGACTGCTCCTTTGGCTGAGACCCAAAGCGCGTGAACCCCGGCTGGAGCTCACGGCTTGCTTGCAAGTCGTCCCGACGGCCACCGCGCCACCATGTACTCCTCACCGCCCGGCCTTGGGACGGGTGGGAAAAAGCGGCCTGTCGTTCCGCTTTCTGGGTCGAGGCCGGAGACGACCCTGAGGTCGGCACCGTCCTCGAGCATGACGCCGCCCATCACGTCGATCTGCCACAACTACATGAGCCGATCCCGCTCCCGGTAGATGCTCGAGCGCGACAGAACGGCACCCACCCCTGCCCCCGCGAGCTGGCGCTCGATGCGCCGCGGCTCCGCCGTCAGGCCACCCTGCCGGTAGTGGATTGGCGGTTCACGACCGGGGATGCGCGCATCAAGCTGAAGCACCTGTACCCGGTCGTGCAGCGCTGACGGCCTACCGGTCGGTGATCGTGAGCGGCGCCGTGGCCACCGGCGTCGCGACACGGCCATCCAGGAGTGCCCAGATGAGCCGGTTGGGTCCGGTCACCGTGGTGGTGGGGATCGCCAGCTGCATCTGGAAGCTGACACGCTCGCCAGGCGCGATGGCTCTGACCGGCTGGCAGTTGAGCTGGTAGCTGGCCACCACGTCCTTTCGCCCCAGGAACTCGTTGTAGTCGGGGCACGGGTCGAGCCGGTAGCTGCCGTGATCGCGGTTGGTCAGGGTCACCTGGTATGCCAGCGTCGAGCCGCGGAGCACCGTCGCCGGGGCGCGGATGTGGATGCCGATGTCGAGGTAGCGCGGCTCTGGTGGCCAGGTGAATCCTGCTGGGCTCAGCGGACCCCGCAACACCTCCCCGGCCGGCTTGGCGCCAGCCTCAGGGTTGTCGCAGGCCGGGGAGTAGGCGCCCTTGCGGTCGAACGGCACCCGCAGCCGGCCGCCAGCGGCCGGAAGGTCCATCACCAGGACCGCTGCCTGCGGCTGGCGGCAGTCGTACCACGACATGTTCATCACGGCCTGGCCGCGGCTGGGTGGTTGCTCGAAGCCAGGGCGTGCTGGAAACGGCGGGGTGTGTGGCTGTATCAGCACCGCGACCTTGGGCCAATCGTTGAAGAAGGTCTCCCGGTTGGCCTTGCCGGCCGCCGCGGCGAGCAGGTGCCCACGACCGTCCAGGATCCTCAGATCGACCCACCCCGCAAGGACGCAGGCCGCCGCGCCGCGGTTGCGCACCACGATGGGCATGTTGACGTTGCCGGTCGCGGCAGCCTCGCCCGCCGAGGCGCCCTGGAGCTGGCTGGCCTGGCAGGTGGGCGTTGCTGGCGGCACCGGGATCGGCGGGCGGGGGGTGGCCGGCGGCGTGGGCGCGGTGGGGTAGCGATGGGCCGCCGGAAGCGGCAGCCAGGCGATGGTGGCGCTGGAGGATGCGGGTGGCGAGGGCCTGGCTCCGGGTTGGGCGGATGGACCAGCGCCGCATGCGCCACCGGCGAGCACGACCA
>WNGQ01004737.1_pt1 | contig 13436 bp, 9 predicted proteins | sample 5407661 | NCBI WGS metagenome assembly WNGQ01 (sample SAMN13153382, study PRJNA577476) | soil metagenome | isolation source: 60 cm soil or saprolite under Garry oak tree replicate 2 | place: USA:California | collected 2016-06-15
CGATCCTCACCGCCGAGGCGGAGAAGCAGTCGCGCATCCTCCAGGCCGAAGGCATCCGGCAGTCGGAGATCAACCAGGCGGAGGGCCAGAAGCAAGCGAAGATCCTCGCGGCCGAGGCCGAGGCCAACGCCCGCCTGAAAGTCGCCGAAGCGGAAGCCCAGGCGATCGAGCGCATCACGAGCGCTATCAAGGGAACCGGCGGCGACCCGGCGCGGTACTTGATCGCGATCCGCTACATCGAGGCGCTCAAGGACATGGTCACGAGCCCGCAGAGCAACAAGGTCATCTACCTGCCGTACGAGGCGACGGGGGTGCTCTCGTCGCTCGGAGGAATCCGAGAGATGCTCGCGGGCACAACGCCGGAGCGAAAGACATGAGATTGGCAACGTATGCGGCGGTGTGGCGGTCAGGCGGTCTGGCAGTCGCTGCCTTCCTGATCGCCGGTGCGTCCGACCGCCCGACCGCCGCCTTGCCTTCCTGCGATCCCGACAACGGGGGCATCACGCTCCCCGAGGGATTCTGCGCCGTCGTCGTAGCCGACCAGGTGGGCCGCGCGCGCCACCTCGCCGTGGCGCCCAACGGCGACATCTTCGTCGCGCTCGAGGACGGGCGCGGCGCGGGAGCGAAAGGCGGCGTCCTCGCCCTGCGCGACACGAGCGGCGACGGCAAGACCGACGTGCGGGAGACCGCCGGCGCCGCGGGCGGCACGGGCGTCGCGTTGAGCAAGGGCGCGCTGTACTTCAGCACCGCCACCACGGTGTATCGGTTCGCGCTTCCCACCGGACGGCTCAAGCCGGTGGGCGAGCCGAGCGTGATCGTAAAGGACCTTCCCGGGGGTGGGCACAACGCGCGCAATCTGGCGCTCTCGGCCGACGGCAAGACGGTGTTCGTCAACGTCGGCTCGCCCTCGAATGTGTGTCAGGTCACCGACCGCTCGAACGAATCGCCGGGCAAGGACCCGTGTCCCGAGCTCGCCACGCGGGCGGGGATCTGGCGCTTCGACGCGAATAAGCAGGACCAGACCGAGGAGAGCGGGACGCACTACGCCACCGGGATTCGCAACGCCGTGGGGATGGTCGTGGCCCCGGACGGCCAGCTGTGGTCCACCCAGCACGGCCGCGACCAGCTGTTTCAGAACTGGCCCAAGCTTTTCACCGCCGAGCAGAGCGCCGAAAAGCCGTCGGAGGAGCTGCTGCAAGTGAACCAGGGCGATGACTTCGGCTGGCCGTATTGCTATCACGACCTGGAGCTCAGTCACCTCGTGCTCGCGCCGGAGTACGGCGGCGATGGTAAGGAGGTGGGGCGGTGCGCGCAGAAGAAGGAGCCGGCGGTCGCGTTCCCCGGCCATTGGGCGCCGGATGGCCTGATGTTCTACACCGGCTCGCAGTTCCCCGCCGCCTACTCGGGCGGCGCGTTCATCGCGTTTCACGGCTCCTGGAACCGGGCTCCGCTGCCGCAAGCAGGGTACCGCGTCGTGTTCGTGCCGTTCAAGGGGGGCAAGCCGGTGGGGACCTATCAAACGTTTGCCGACGGCTTCTGGCACGAGAACGGCGCCGGCCCGCAGCACCGCCCGGTGGGACTGGCGCAGGGACCCGACGGGTCGCTGTACGTCACCGACGACGCGGCGGGGACGATCTGGCGGATCATGTACAAAGGCCGGTGAAACGGCGGGTGAACGACCGGGGAAGGGGGACGCGTGTGGCGGGTTACTCGCCGCGGTCGCTCGTCGACAAGCTCGGGATCAAGCCGGGAACCGCGATCGCGATCCGCAATCCGCCCCGGGGCTACGAGCGAACGCTGGGGAAGCTGCCCCCGCAGGTGATTCGGGAAGCCAGCGCCACCGGCCCGCTCGATTTCATCCAGTTCTTCACGAAGGAGAAGCGGGAGCTCGAGCGAAAGTTCGCCGCGTTGGCGCGCGCGCTCGCTCCCGCCGGCATGCTGTGGATCTCTTGGCCCAAGCAATCGTCCGGCGTGGCGACCGACCTTTCCGAAGACGTCATCCGGGCGATCGGCCTGGCCCACGGGCTCGTGGACGTCAAGGTCGCCGCGGTGGACGACGTGTGGTCGGGGCTCAAATTCGTTCGCCGGTTGAAGGATCGCAGCTAGATTGGCTCAATCATGCCGCAGCTCGCCACACCTCCGCTGACGACGCTCTCCGAGGAGGAGGAGCTGTTCCGCGACACCGTGCGCGACTTCGCCGCCCGCGCGGTCAAGCCGCGGGTCGCGGCGATGGAGCGTGCCGCGGCGATCGAGCCCGCGGTCCTCACGCAGTGCTTCGAGATCGGGCTCATGGGTATCGAGACGCCCGACGACCACGGCGGGGCGGGCGGGAACCTCCTCATGACGGTGCTGGCCGTGGAGGAGCTCTCCGCGGTCGACGCGTCGGTCGCGATCTTCGTGGACGTCCAGAACACCCTCGTCAACAACCTGCTCCTCAAGTGGGCGAGCAGCGACGTGAAGCGGCGCTATCTTCCCCGCCTCGCGACCGACCTGCTCGGCGCCTACGCGCTCTCCGAGCCCGAGTCGGGGTCGGACGCGTTCGGCCTGCAGACGAAGGCGACCAAGCGGGGCGACAGCTGGGTGCTGGAGGGTCGTAAGCTGTGGATCACCAACGGGGCCGAGGCGGGGCTGTTCATCATCTTCGCGAACGCCGACTTCTCCCAGGGTTACAAGGGGATCACCGCCTTCGCTGTGGAGCGGGGCTTCAAGGGCTTCTCGGTCGGCAAGAAGGAAGACAAGCTCGGCATCCGCGCCTCGAGCACCTGCGAGCTGATCCTGGACGGCTGCGAGGTGCCGGCGGCGAACGTCGTGGGCGAGGTAGGCAAGGGCTACAAGGTCGCGATCGAGACGCTCAACACCGGTCGCATCGGTATCGGGGCGCAGATGATCGGCGTGGCGCGCGGCGCGCTCCAGGCGGCGCTCAAGTACGTCAAGGAACGCCAGCAATTCGGCCATCCGATCGGAGAGTTTCAGGCAGTGCAGTTCCAGCTCGCTCAGGCCGCGACCGAGCTCGAGGCGGCGCGCTTGATGGTGTACAACGCGGCGCGGCTGGAGGATGCGGGCCAGCCGTACACGATGCAGGCCGCGATGGCCAAGCTCTTCTCTTCCCAGGTGGCCGAACGGGTCACCTCGCAGTGCGTGGAGCTGTTCGGCGGGTACGGCTACACCAAGGAGTACCCGGTCGAGAAGTTCTACCGCGATGCGAAGATCGGCACGATTTACGAGGGGACGAGCAACATGCAGCTGAATACGATCGCCAAGCAGCTGCTGAAGTAGACGTGCCGGCCGCCGGGCCCATGAGCCCGACGGCCGGCATGTGTCGAGCAACTCGCATCCTACTTGTGAATCACGATGCTCCCGCCGCCCAGCGCCGTGGTCGCCGAGCTGCGATCCTCGGCGCCCATCTGGTTGTCGTAGATCACGCCGCCCGACGTCTCGTCCCAGATCCTGATCCTGAACCCGTCGGTGGGGCGGCCTGCGTTCAGATCCCCGTCCACGGCCGAGATCATGAACCGGAAGCCCTCCGCCCCGTTCACCGTGCCCGACCCTTTGAACTGCGCCCGCGTGCCCGAGACCACGAGCCAGTCGTACATGGTGCTGTGGAAATTCAACCCGGCCGCCTGGAAGCGGAACTCGGTCTGGCCGGACGGCACCGTGGCGCCCGGCTGGTAGCGGGCGACGAAACCAAAGTTCGCCTTCCCCGTGAGCGTGGGGTCGGCCGCGTACGCGCCAAGCGGGGAGTCGATCCAGCCGCCGCCGGTCACGAAGCCCGACGTCGGTTCGAACGCGATGACGAACTCGAACACCGCTTGCCCGAGCCCGCCGTCCTTGTCCACGACCGTGAGCGTCACCTTGTAGACGCCCGCCACGAGGTACGAGTGGGTGCCGTCGACCGATCCGGAACCGTCCACTTCGCTCACCACTCCGCTCGAGGAGGTGCCGTCGCCCCAGTCGATCGACGCCGTGTGCGTGTCGAGCCGCCCCGGATCGGTAAAGCTCGCGCTGGCCGTAACCGGGGTGCCGACTTCCACCGGATCCACCGGCGCCGTGATTGGACCGACAGCGGGGGGGACGTTGGCGATCGTGGCTGTCGTGGTGGCAGCGTTGGTCAGGTTTCCATCCGACACCGTGAGGGTCACCGTGTAGTCGCCGTTGTCGACGTAGGTGTGACTCGGCGCCGGACCGGTTTCCCCGGCGCTCCCGTCGCCGAAATCCCAGGTGAACGTCAGGGCATCCCCGTCGGGATCGGACGAGGCACTGCCGTCGAACGACACGGTCGCCCCCTCCAGAGCGGTGACGCCCGCTCCGGCGACGGCGATGGGTGCGTGGTTCGTCGGCGTTGAGAAGGCGAAGATCTCGGCCGAGCTCAGGCCCCCAATGGCCAAGCCGCCGGCGAGCAACACCCGCCCGTCGCTCAGGCGGGTCGCGGTGTGATCGAAGCGGGCGCTCGCCATGGTACCGGCATCGCTAAACATCCCCGTTCCCGGGTCGAACACCTCGGCGCCGTCCAGAATCGCCCCACTGAAGCGTCCGCCGGTAGCGAGCACCTGCCCCGTCGTGAGCAGCGTCAACTGGTGCTCGCTCCGCGGCGTCAGCATGTCACCCGCCGGACTCCAGGTACCCGAGGCGGGATCGTACAGCTCGGCGCTCTTCAAGTAGGTGTCGGCCGCCCCGAAATTGTCCGGCCGGCTCACGCCGCCCGCAGTGAGTACTTTGCCGTCGGGCAGCACGACCAGGAACCCCTCCGCGCTCGCGTCCTCCGAGGTCCAGATCCGCTGGTCCGCCATGCTCCCGGTCGCGCTCCACGTCCCAGTCGCCGGATCGTACAATTCCGCCGAGGCGAGTGAGGGGAAGGGATACGCGCTCATGCCCCCGGCCAGCAGCACACGCCCGTCCGGCAGCAGCGCGGCGGCCGACGCCTCGCGGCCCACGCTCAGAGTGCCGGTGGACGTCCATGTTCCGGACGTAGGATCAAACAGCTCGGCTGAGGTCCACATATGGCCGCAGCGGTCGCTCCCCCCCGCCACGAGCACCCGCCCGTCCTGCAGGACGACGGCGGCCGGACTGTGGCGCGGCACGTTGAGGGGGCCGGTGAGCGTCCAGGTGCCGGCCACCGGATCGAAGATTTCGGCCGAGCCGCCGACGGCAGGCTCGACGCAGTTGTAGAATCGAGCGCCACCGATCACGAGCACGCGTCCGTTACCCAGCAGCACCGCCGCGTGGCCGAGGCGCGGGAAGTTCATGTCCGCGACGCTCGACCAGGCGCCGGTCGCCGGGTCGAACAGCTCGGCGGTGGCGAGCCGGGTCATGGCGTTGATGCCACCCGCGACCAACACCCGTCCGTCGAGCAGCCGCATCGCCACGTGAGATGAGCGCGCCGCTGCCATGGCACCGGTCGAGCCGAACGAGCCCTGAAGGTCCGCCAGCGCGGGGGCCGGCCCCCGGACCGGGGCCGCTGGCGTGTCGGTGCGATCGCAGCTCGCGATCGCGAAGATCGTGGCCAGGTACACGAGGGCGCGCGCCTGCTGCGGCGATGCGTTCATCAATAGCTCCTATCGGTTGGGCGCGACGGGTGCCTAGGGCGGGTCACCCGCTGGAGGCGGGTGCTCGACTGGATGATTCCTGTCGGCTCTCGCGCCGGCCGTGACTGGCCTCACCCCCGGCCGGAACATCCTGTGGCGTCAGCGGTTGCTATGTCTGCTCCAAGCGGATTCGGGCTTGCCGATCGCACGCGTGTGACGACGATCACACCAACTTCGCGCCGCTCGCAGTAGGGTGGGCGCCCGTCAGCCACTCACACACCCGGAGCGCGTATGTCGAACAGGGCGACGCTTGTTCTGATCACGGTGGGTCTGCTCGTGGCAACCGCGTCTGCAGCCGCCGCGCAAGGGAAGGGTCCGAAGAAGTACGCGGTAACCAACGATCGGGCGCTGGTCGTCACGCGAGAGGTTCTGGTCAGGCAGGGCTACGACGTGGTACGGATCGAGGACGCCGGGCCCGACGTCGTGGTCTGGTACCGGCGGGGCAACATGGGCAGAGGCAAGGGCAAGGGCCGGCCGGTGAAGATGGTGATCCACCGCGAGGCGGATCGGGTGGTGTTCCTCAACACACCGAGCGCCATACTGGTGGATATCGACGTGAGGTTGAAGCTGTAAGGGTCAAGCGAACCGGCCGCCGGTTACCCCCGACGGCCGGTTCCCTCTTGGCCCCGCGGACTGCGTCATCGCTTGATCAGCGGCGATCCAATGCTCCTGTTGGGGCTGCCTGGCGCGCTACGGGTCTGGGAAGCCGCCTGGGCACCCCCCGGTTCGACCGCTGCAAGGATCCGCTCGAGGGCGTCCAGCAGCCCCTGGGCGTCGCTGGGCGAAAGCCGTTCGGAGCGAACCAGGGCATCCACCTGGTGGCGGAACGCCGCCAGTTGGTTCGCCGCGGGCGTCGTGCCGTCCCGGGCGAGCTGCTGCTCGGCCGCGCGCAGAATGGCGCACAGCGCGTTCGCGTTACCGCGATCCAGGGCGCCCGACGACGCCAGCGCCTCGACCCAGGGCATCAGCAGCCCCTCGATCGCCTGCTGGGCGGTCTCGACGACGATGGTCGCGTGGCCCGCGCCCGATCCGCCGTCATCGTCGGTCACGGTCACGGTCACCGTGTACGAGCCCGCCACACGGTACGAGTGGCTCAGCGCGAACTCCTTGCCCGTGAGCGTGAGCGGCTGAGCACCCGAGCCATCCCCGTAATCCACGGTCCCGGTCCAGCTGTCGGCGCCGGGATCTCCGAACCAGCCCGAGCTCGCGAACGTCTCACCCGGCAGGATCGACCCCCCCGCGAATGCGTAGACCGTGGGCGGAACGTTGGCGATCGTCGCCGTCGTTGTCGCCCTGCTGCTGGCCTTGCCGTCGGAGACCGTGAGCGTGACGCTATACGTCCCGTTGTCGGCGTAGGTGTGCGTCTGTGTCGCGCCCGTCGCCGCTGGGCTATGGTCCCCGAAGTCCCACGAGTAGGTCAGCGCATCGCCGTCCGGATCGGACGACGTAGACCCATCGAAGCTCACCGGGGAGCCTTCCGTCCCCGAGACGCCCGAGCCCGCGTTGGCGACGGGCGAGCGGTTCAGGACGTAAACCTCCGCGGCGCTCAGCCCGGTGGAGTTCAACCCGCCGGCGATCAGGGCCCGCCCGTCAGCGAGGGGCGTCGTGGTATGATCGAACCGCCCGGTCACCAGGGTTGCGGCGTTCAGGAACTTGCCGCTTGCGGCATCGAAGAGCTCTACGGTCTTCAGCACCGAGCCGCCGTTCCGCCCGCCGGTGACCAACACGTACCCGCTCGGCAGGACCGTCATCTGGTGCTCGGAGCGCCGACCCGCCATTGCCCCGGTCCGCGTCCACGTGCCTGAAGCGGGATCATACAGGTCCGCCGAATTGAGCGAGACGGTGCTGGGACAGTCGAACGCGTTGCAGCGGTTCAAGCCGCCCGCCGTGAACACGCGGCCGTCGGGGAGCAGCGCGAGGAAACCCAATGCGCTCATGTCTTCCAGCGTCCACATCCTCGGGTCGTTCATTGACCCGGTCGCCTTCCAGGTGCCGCTCGCCGGATCGTACAGCTCGGCGCTGGCGACCGACGGGAACGGATAGACGCCCATGCCGCCGGCCACGAGCACGCGACCGTCGCTGAGGCGCACGGCGGCTGCCGACTGGCGGGGCGCGACCATAAAGCCGGTGAGCGTCCACGCGCCAGTCGCCGGATCGTACACCTCCGCCGAATTCCAGAGGCGACCGCAGCGGTCGCCGCCTCCCGCGACCAGCACCTTGCCGCTGGCGAGCAGGACGATAGCTGGGCTGTTCCGCGCGACCTTCATGCTCCCCGTCACTGTCCACTTCCCGGTTGCCGGATCGTAGATCTCGGCCCCCGTACCGACCGGCGCCGCGGCACACCCGTTGAACGAGGCGCCGCCCACCACCAGCACCCGACCGTCGGCGAGGAGGACGGCCGCATGGCCGAGCCGTGGGGCCGACATGCTGGCGGTCGTGCTCCACGTGCCGGTCCCCGGGCTGAACAGCTCCGCGGACGCAAGCCGCGTGAACCCGTTCACCCCGCCCGCAACGAGCACCCGGCCGTCAACCAGCCGCACGGCCACGTGCGCCGAGCGCCCCGCGGCGAGGCTGCCGGTCGGGCTGGAGGCTCCCGGGTCGACCGCGAAGGTGGGTTGCGAGGCGGATCCCATTACGGAATCCGGTCGGTCGCAGCCGACCAGTGAAAAGAGGACCAGCGGGGTCGAGACTAAGGCGCACCAGCGGAACGGTGTCGTCTGCACGGACGGCTCCCTCGGGTAAATCCCTATGGGTTGCTGGGCGCGGCGGGGATACACCCCGCGTCGGGCGGGAGGCGCCGCCCCCCACCGGGGCAACGCCTAGCTGAAGAGCGCTGCACCTGGGCCAGGTAACTGTGACGGCGCTCACCAAGAGGCTGTGGCTCTCGTCGTAACTGTCGTCGCAGCAGGCGAATAGCTTGCCGATCGGGGTGCTGCGGCGGAGCGCCGTTTGTGGCGATGGTGTCGGGTTGCTGTGTGGAGTCTGTTCGCGCGGCCGAGGACTAGTTTTCTCCCATGCACACCGCCACCCGTACCCACGGCTTCACCGAATCGGTCATCCGCGGCATGACCCGGCTCGCCAACGAGCACGGTGCGATCAACCTGGCGCAGGGGTTTCCGAACTTCTCTGCGCCCGACCCCCTGAAGGACGCCGCGGCGCGCGCAATCCGCGACGACATCAACCAGTACGCCATCACCTGGGGCGCCAAGCGGTTGCGTGACGCCCTGGCGCGGAAGTACGCCGACTGGTACGGAATGACCGTGGATCCGGAGACGGAGGTGACGGTCACGTGCGGCGCGACCGAGGCGATGGCATCAGCCCTCCTCGCCGTCGTCGATCCCGGGGACGAGGTCATCGTGTTCGAGCCGTTTTACGAGAACTACGGCCCCGACACGATCCTCTGCGGCGCGCGTCCGGTGTACGTCCCGATCGCGGCCGGAGCGCCGCTCGACCTGGACCGCCTCGCCGCGGCGTTTTCGCAGCGCACCCGCGCGATCATCGTCTGCACACCCAACAATCCGACCGGCCGCGTCCTGTCCGGGCGGGAGCTCGAGGGCATAGCGGAGCTGTGCCGGCGGCATGACGCCTATGCGGTGACAGACGAGATCTACGAGCACATCTACTACGAGGGAAAGCACATTCCGATCGCGACGCTCGCCGGGATGCGCGAGCACACGATCACCATCAGCGGCGCGTCCAAGACCTTCAGCGTCACCGGGTGGCGGGTCGGGACGATCATTGCGCCGCCGGAAGTGACCGACGCAATCCGCAAGGTACACGACTTTCTCACCGTCGGAGCGCCGGCGCCGCTCCAGGAGGCGATCGCCGTCGGCCTCGAGACGCTGGGGCCCGAGTACTACCGGGGTCTCGCCGTCGACTACCGCGCCCGCCGGGACCTGTTGCACGGCGCGCTGCTCGCGGCGGGGTTTCGCTGCGAGGCGCCCGAGGGCGCCTACTACATCCTCGCCGACTTCTCGGCGCTCTCCGACCTGCCGGACGACGCATTCGCCCGCTGGCTCACGTGCGAGGCGGGCGTCGCCCCGGTCCCGGGCTCGAGCTTCTTCAGCCGCCCCGAGCTGGGACGGCGGCTGGTCCGGTTCGCGTTCTGTAAGACGGAAGAGCAGCTACGAGAGGCTGGGGAGAGACTACGGGCGGTCAGAGGGGGGCGGTAGCGGACCGTCGCGGTCCTATCGTGGACAGCTCCCGCCCTCTACCGCCTCCTGCCGCCCTCTATCGTCTCCCTCCGCCACGGCGTCGACTACGATGTCGGGCGAAGGCCGATCGGTGTGGGCAGCAGTCGCGGCACGGCGCCGCGCCAGCCGGAGCCCGGCGAGCCGGAACAGCCACCGCCCGAGCGGCCCGCCCCAGAAGCGCAGCCGGCGCTCGCGTTTCGGGTCGGTGCGATGCTCGGTGCGCGCCCGAGCCATGACGGCGGCGAGCAGGGCCACTCCTACCCCGATGCCGAGCGCCGCGAGCTGAACGGAGCTCGCAGCCAGGCCGGGCGCGCGCAGTCCCACCCCGACCGCCGTCGCCGCGAGACAGACCCCGGCGTACGCCAGACGTCGCAACAGTCGCTCGAGGCGCGACGGCCCCTCGCCGTACAGAAACGCCAGCTCCTCCCGGTGGCGCACCAGCTCTGCGGCGAGCGCGTCGGTCAGGTCGTCGCGATCGAACCCCGCGGCGCGCAGCCGCCGCACCCGCAACACCATCAGCACGGTCGGCAGCACCAACAGCCAGACGATGAAGCCCGCGGCCACGAGTCTGGCGCCGAGCTCGGCGGAGGTGACGAGCTGCATCACCAGCAACGGGACGGCGAGGCCGAGCAGCGTCCCGTACAGCAGCGCCGGAGCGGAGAGCTGCCGGCTCTCGACGAGGAACGCCCGTAGCGCGAGCGGCGGGCCCACCGGTACCGCCACCGCGAGGCGGACGGCGTCGGCGAGGTGCGCGCCGCTCGTGAACCGGGCCGCCGGCTCTTTCAAGAGACAGCGGTCGATGACCTGTGCCAGCCGCCGCGGCACTCCGGGCGCGACCGAGGCGAGCGGCGTCGGCGGCGCCGCGATATGCCGCGCCAGCATCTCGTAGGAGTCGCGTGCGTCGAACGGCAGCTGGCCCGACAGCGCGTAGTAACCGACCACGCCTAGCGAGTAGAGATCGCTCCGTGCATCCACCCCGAGCCCGCTCGCCTGCTCCGGGCTCATGTACTCGGCGGTCCCCACCACCTCCCGCGGCCCGGTCGTCCCGCCGCCTGCGCCTACCCGGGCGATGCCGAAATCGGACACCAGTGCGCGGCCGGTGGCGGCATCGAGCAGAATGTTGTCGGGCTTCACATCACGGTGCACGACGCCGCGCTCATGCGCGTGCGCCAGCGCCCACCCCACGTCGCGCAGCAGCCGCGCGCCTTCCTCGGGACGGAGCGGCCCGCGCTCGCGCACCCGCTGACCCAGCGTCTGGCCCTCGACGTACGCCATGGCGAAGAACACGACGTCGGTCCGCTCGTCGACGGCGAAGATGGGGACGATGTTGGGATGGGACAACTGCGCCGCGGTCCGCGCCTCGACGAGGAAGCGCTCGCGCGCGACCGGGTCGACCGCCTTTCCAGGGAGCAACAGCTTGATAGCGACCCGGCGATCGAGGCTAAGCTCGCGCGCGAGGAACACCACGCCCATGCCGCCTCTGCCAAGACGGCGCTCGAGCGCGTAACGACCGGCCAGCGCACGGTCGAGCAGGCGGAAATGGGGATCCGTTTCTCGTAGCATCGATTGCGCGGTGTGGCGGCGACACGACAGAGGGGGTCGGGCCTACGCTATGAGCGCGCCCTCAGTACCCCGGGGGGTCTAGGCGGGGTTCCCCGGCCCTGAGCCCCACTCTGCAACGCAAAAACACCGCTCCGCCAACCCGTCGGCGGCCCTCAGCGGAGCTCCTCCTCGACCTCCCGCTCGGCCTCGAGGAGGAAGCCGATCTCTTTGGCGACTTCGCGCGCGAGGCCCAGGTCGGTGGTGAGGCTCTGGACCGTGCCGGAGCCCGCGTGCAGTCGCAGCAGGTTGAGCCGGATCGTCTCGAGCGCCCGCACGGCGTCGCTGAGGCGTTGTTGCACGAGGTCGCGCTCGACCTCGAGGTCGGCGACGATCCGCCGGCGCCGCGCCTCGACCCGGGCGTCACCCTTCCCCGGTCCCGCGTCCCCCTTCCCTGTGTCGGCCAGGACCTCCTGCAGCTCCTCGAGCCGGCGCCGCATTTTCTGCGCGTCCTCTTCCAGCCGGTGCACCACGGCAGGCAGGTCACGGAGCTGCTGGCGGGCGTCCTTCGGGAGCGTCGCGAACAACTGCTCCGCGGCCATCCCGATCGAGAGCTCCGTGGGTCGATGCGTCATCGGCGCCGGCAGGGCCTTCGCGGATGTGAACGAACGCGCCAGCCCGAACAGCCAGCGGCCGATCGGCCCGGTCCAGAACTTGGCGTAAAAGTCCGTGTCAACGTCGCGACGGCGTTGCAGCAGGATCAGCGCCATGAGCCCCGAGCCGAGGCCCACGACGAGCGACGCTCCGAACACCGGGACGAGGATCCAGAGCATCGATTCCGGGCCGCCGCCCCAGAGCGCGGTCAAGCTGACGCCGGCGGTGACGAGCCCTACGACGGCCCCGGCTTGCAGCAGCCGCTCGGTCCAGGACGGGCCGGTCCCGTGCTCCACGGCCCGCTCTTCCCGCTGTTGCTCAATCTCCGCGCGGAATGCCACGCCGATGTCGCCGTGGCCGAACCCGGCTTTGAGCAGCCGGCGGGCCCGGTTCACCAGCGCGGCGAGCGGTACGACGGTGAGGCCGCCGAAGAAGGTACCGAACGCGGCCGACGAGCCGAGGGCACCGCCCACGAAGGCCGACGCCAACAGCAGCCCCAACGGATAGAGCAGCACCCCGGCCCCATCGAGCCGCGAGTTGTGCTTCACGAATGCCCGCAGCACGACGGGGACTTCCTTGCGCTGCTCCAGCGCAAGCTGTCCGGCCAATTCCTCGGCCTTCTGGGGCCGCTCGGCCGGATCTTTTTCGAGGCAGCGCTCGATCGCGCGGGCGAGCCGCCGCGGCGCGCCTGGAGCGACCGCATGGAGCGGCGGCGGTGGCTCCGTCACCTGCTTCGCCAGCACCTCGGTCGCCTTCGCCCCTTCGAATGGCAACGCGCCGGAAAGGGCAAAGTACCCCACGACCCCAAGGGCGTAGAGGTCGCTACGCGCGTCCACCGGCTCGCCCAGCGCCTGCTCGGGGCTCATGAATTCGGGCGTGCCGATCACCTCACCGCCGGCCAGCGCCGCCGCGCCGCGCACCAGCCCCGCGATCCCGAAGTCGGCGACGAGGGCGCGGCCCGTCGCAGTCTCCAGCATGATGTTGTCCGCCTTCACGTCGCGGTGCACCAGCCCCTGCGAATGGGCGTACGCCAGCGCCCAGGCGACCTCCCGCAGCACCCGCGCCGCCTCCGAGGGCGCCAGCGGTCCGCGGCGCCGCACGCGCTCGGTGAGCGTTTCGCCGTCCACGTAGGCCATGGCGAAGAACACGAAGTCGCCGACCTCGTCGACCGTGAAGATGGGGATGATGTGCGGGTGGCTGAGCTTCGCGGCGGTGCGTGCCTCGCGCAGGAATCGCTCCCGCAAGTTTCCGTCCCGAGCCTGGCCAGGCGGCAGCAGCTTGATGGCGACGGGGCGGTCGAGCCTCACCTCGCGCGCGAGATACACCACGCCCATCCCCCCGCGGCCCAGCTCCCGCTCCAGTGAGTAGCGCCCCACGAGGGCGGCCTGGAAGTCGAGAAACAGACGGTCGAAGGCCGATCCTGGGCGGTCGAGGTCACCCATACCACCCATAGTAACCTCCACCGTCC
>WNGQ01027304.1_pt1 | contig 13434 bp, 10 predicted proteins | sample 5407661 | NCBI WGS metagenome assembly WNGQ01 (sample SAMN13153382, study PRJNA577476) | soil metagenome | isolation source: 60 cm soil or saprolite under Garry oak tree replicate 2 | place: USA:California | collected 2016-06-15
CGCACGGCGGCCAGATTCATCTGCTCATCGCCGACGTGGTCATGCCGGGGGAGAGCGGCCGCCAGTTGGCGCGACGCCTCGTCGAGGTGCGGCCCGACATGCGCGTCCTCTACATGTCCGGGTACACGGACGACGCGATCGTGCATCACGGCATGCTCGAGGCCGGCCTCAACTACTTGCAAAAACCGTTCACCCCCGCCGTGCTGGCCCGCCGAGTGCGGGAAGTCCTGGACGCCCGATGACCCCGCTGGCCAACCGGTACGACTACGACCTCGTCGCGCTGTCCATCCTCATTGCCGTGCTCGCGGCCGGCGCGGCGCTCGACCTCGCGCGACGGGTCACCGCGACACAAGGGCGCGCTCGGACCTGGTGGCTCGCGGGCGGCGCGCTGGCCATGGGCCTGGGGATTTGGTCTATGCATTACACGGGAATGCTGGCATTCGCGCTGCCGGTGCCCGTTGCCTACCATGTCCCGACAGTCGCGGTGTCCTTGCTCGCGGCCGTGCTCGCGTCCGGCGTCGCCTTGTCGATCTCCAGTCGCGAACAGCTCAGCGGCCTGCGCCTCGGCTTGGGAAGCATCGTGATGGGCGCCGGCATCGCCGCGATGCACTACATCGGGATGGCCGGCATGCGACAAGCCGCGGTGGTCACGTGGCGGCCCGGCATCATCGCGTTTTCGATCGGGATCGCCGTGACGGTGTCGGCGGTCGCGCTGACGCTCGCGTTCCGCCACGGCCACGCCCCCTCGGAGGCCTGGACGTGGCGTAAGGCGGGGAGCGCCGTCCTCATGGGCGCAGCCATCCCGAGCATGCACTACACCGGCATGGCGGCCGCGACCTACTTCTCGTCCGATGCGCCTGTCGATTTGACGAACACGATGAGCATATCCGGGCTCGGTGCAGGCGCGATCGGCGCCGCTACCGTCGTGACCCTGCTCGCGGCGATCGGTACGTCGGTGTTGGATCGTTGGGTCGGCAGCGAACGCGCGCGTGCGGCGAGGCTCTTCAGTGAACACCAGCGCCGCCTCGCCGAGGCGCAAGCGATCGCCCACGTCGGAAGCTGGGAGCTGGACATGAGCACGAACAACGTCACGTGGTCGGACGAGGCCTACCGCATTTACGGGTTGCCCCTGGGGTCGCCGGTGGGATACGACGCCTTTCTCGCGCGCCTCCATCCAGAGGACCGGGAGCGGGTCGAGCGCATCGTCGGAGAGGGCCTGGCCCAGCGCCGACCAGTTGAGTACGAGTTTCGCATCGTCCGCCCGGACGGCGTGATCCGCTACCTGCTCGGCCGGAACGTGGTCGTCACCGACGGCGTCGGCCAGGCGATTCGCATGGCAGGAACGTCGTTGGACATCACCGAGCGGAAGCTCGCGGAAGCGGACCAACAAGCCCTGCTTCTCGAGCTGCAAGGGTCCGTGGCTGAAGTGAAGGTCCTGCGGGGCATCCTTCCGATCTGCGCCAACTGCAAGCGCATTCGGAGCGACGACGGCCAATGGGAGGCGGTCGAGTCCTACGTCCGAGAGCGGACCAACGCCGAATTCACCCACGGGCTTTGTCCGAATTGCGCGAAGCAGACCTGGACCTAGCACCTTGGCGTCCGGGTAACCCCCCGTCTATATTCCCCGCTCCTTCCCGAGTAGCTCAGTTGGTAGAGCAGCCGGCTGTTAACCGGCGGGTCGCAGGTTCGAGTCCTGCCTCGGGAGCTGCCGTACGCTAGATTCGTAACCCATGGCCGAACGGCGCCGCACGCCTCCGAAGAAGAAACCTGCTCGCCCCTCCGGCGACGCCCTGACCGTCTCGCTGCTCCAATCCACGCTCGAGTCCACCGCCGACGGCATCCTCGTGGTGGACCCCCAGGGGGGGGTCGTGTCGCAGAACCGGCGTTTCGCGGAGCTGTGGCGCATCCCCCAGCAGCTCCTCGACACCCGGGACGACGCGCGCCTCATCGCGCACGTGCTCGACCAGCTGCTGCGCCCGGCGCAGTTCGTCGACAAGGTCCGCGACCTCTACGCCCATCCTGACGCGGAGAGCTTCGACGTCCTCGAGTTCAAGGACGGCCGCATCTTCGAGCGCTACTCGATCCCTCAGCGGCTCGACGGCCGGGCGGTGGGTCGGGTGTGGAGCTTCCGCGACGTCACCGCCCGCGCCCGCGCCGAGACCACGATCGTGGAGCGCGAAACGCTGCTGCGCACCATCGTCGAGTCTTCGCCCGAATGCGTCAAACTGCTCTCGCCCGCGGGCATCCTCCTCCAGATGAACCACGCCGGCCTCACGATGCTCGAGGCTGACCGCGCCGAGCAGGTCGTCGGCCAGGCCGCCGTCGATCTGGTGGTCCCCGAGCACCGGGCGGCGTTCCGGGCACTTGTGGCCCGTGTCGCGGCCGGCGAGTCGGGTCGGCTGGAGTTCGAGGTAACGACGCTCAAGGGTGCGCGGCGCTGGCTCGACACGCAATTGGTGCCGCTGCGGCGCGACGGCGGCGCGTCCATCGACACCTTGCTGGGCCTGACGCACGACATCACGCAGCGCCGCCGCGCCGAACGCGTGCAGCGGGCCACGTACCGGATCTCCGAGGCTGCCCTCACCGCGGAGAACCTGCACGCGCTCCTGACCGAGGTGCATCGCGTCGTCGGCGAGTTGATGCCAGCCCACAACTTCTACGTCGCCCTGTACGACGACGCCAACGACAGCCTCAGCTTCCCGTACTTCGTGGACGAGGCTGATCCGGAGCACGACGTACAGCCGCGTCCATTACGCCGCGGCATGACGGAGTACGTCCTGCGGACCGGCGCGCCGCTGCTCGCCACCCCGGACGTCTACGACGACCTGGTGGCGCGGGGCGAAGTCGAGCTGATCGGCGCCCCCTCCATCGACTGGGTCGGCGCCCCGCTCGTCGTGAAGGATCGGACCATCGGCGTCGTCGCCGCCCAGAGCTACTCCGAAGGGGTGCGCTACGGCCCGGGTGACAAGGAAATCCTGATTTTCGTCTCCTCCCAGATCGCGATGGCGGTGGAGCGCAAGCGCTCCGAAGACGCCCTGCGCCGCCAAACGGACCTGCTGCAGCAGATCGTCGAGCACATCCCCGTCATGCTCGTATTCCTCGATCCCACGGGGTTGATCGAGTGGGGCAACCGCGAGTGGACCCGGGTGCTCGGGTTCACGATGGACGATGCGCGGTCCAGCGATATCTTCGCGTCGCTCTATCCCGACCCTACCGAACGCCAGCGTGTGAAGAACTCCATCGGGTCGCCCACGAGCCAATGGACCGACTTTCGGACGCGGACGCGGGACGGCCGTGTGCTCGACACCACGTGGGCCAACGTCCCGCTGGCGCAGGGTGGATGGTTGGCGATCGGCGTCGACATCACGGAGCGCAAGCAGGCCGAAAGCGCGCTGCGCCAAAGCGAGGAGCGCTACCGCACGTTCATCGCGCAGAGCTCGGAAGGCGTGTCGCGGCTCGAGTTCAAGCCCCCCGTCCCCGTGACGCTCGCCGAAGAGGCCCAGGTGGACGCCATGTACGCGAGCGCCACCGTGGCGGAGTGCAACGACGCGATGGCCCGCATGTACGGATTCACGGAAGCGCGCGAGCTGGTGGGCGCGCGCCTCGCCGACCTCCATGACCAGGGCGACCCCGCGAACCGGGAGCAGATGCGCAGCTTCATCCGCGCGGGCTACCGCCTGTCGGACTCGGAGACCCGGGAGCGGGATCGCGAGGGCCGGCCGCGCGTCTTCCTGAACAACGTCGTGGGCTTCATCGAGAGTGGGCACCTGGTGCGGGTCTGGGGGACGCAACGCGACGTCTCCGAACAGCGCCGCCTCGAGGAGCAGTTCCGCCAGTCACAAAAGATGGAGGCGGTGGGGCAGCTCGCGGGCGGCATCGCGCACGACTTCAACAACCTGCTCACGGCGATCCTCGGCAATACCCAGCTGCTGCTGCGCGACTTGCCTCCGGGGGACGCCATGCGCGGCGACGTGGAAGAGATCCGTAAGGCGTCGGAGCGCGCCGCCGGGCTCACTCGCCAGCTGCTCGCCTACAGCCGCCGCCAGATGCTCCAGCCCGAGATCCTCGACCTGAACGTCGTGGTAGGAGACATGGACCGCATGCTGCGGCGGCTCATCGGCGAGCATATCGCGCTCGTCACCGTGCCCGCGCCGGACCTGGGCCGCGTGCGGGCCGACCCGAGCCAGATCGAGCAGGTGCTCGTGAATCTCGTCGTGAACGCGCGCGACGCGATGTCCCAGGGCGGCCGCCTCACGATCGAAACCGCCGACGTCGACCTCGACGCGACCTACGCCCAGGAGCACCTCGGGGCCTCCCCCGGCCCCTACACGATGCTCGCGGTGACCGACACCGGAACGGGGATGGACGCCACCGTCCGCGCCCACTTGTTCGAGCCGTTCTTCACGACCAAGGAAGTGGGCAAGGGCACGGGGCTGGGTCTGGCCACGGTGTACGGGATCGTCAAGCAGAGCGGCGGCCACATCTCCGTCTACACCGAGGTGGGCCGCGGCAGCAGCTTCAAGGTGTACCTGCCGCGCGTCGACCGGCTGCCTCACGCGGCGGCGGCGCCCGCTCCCCGCCCCGTCGCTGCGCGCGGGTCCGAGACCGTGCTCGTCGTCGAAGACGATCCGGCCGTGCTGTCGCTGAGCTGCCGCGCCCTCGAGTCCGAGGGCTACACCATTCTGTGCGCGTCCGACGGCACCGACGCGCTGCGGATCGTCGAGCGGCACGGCGGCGAGATCCACCTCCTGCTCACCGACGTCGTGATGCCCGGAATGAGCGGGCGTGAGCTGGCCGAACAGATGGCCGCGCGCCGGGCCGGGATCCGGGTCCTGTACATGTCGGGCTACCCGGGCGACGCCGCCGTGCACGACGGCGCCCTGGTGCGCGGCAGCGCCTTTCTCCAGAAGCCCTTCTCCCCCGACGGGTTGGCCCGCAAGGTGCGCGAGGCGCTGGACGCGTGAAAGATCCGGTGCTGGCGCCCGCGCAGCTGCGCGCCGCGCTGGAGCGCGCCGAAGGGGCCCTCCGCGAATCGCAGCGGCAGTACCGCGAGATCTTCGAGCTCGCCCGGACCAGGTGCGCGAATTGGATCTCGGTCGCGACATCTACCTGCGTGCCGAAGATCGCGCCGCCCTGATCGCCCGCTACGAACGCTCGGCCGAACCGTGGACGGTCGAGGTCGAGTGGCGGAAACGGGACGGCACGCCGTTGTGGGTCCAGATCAGCGCGCACGCCGTGCCCGACGACGCCGGGCGCGCGCTGTACTTCGAAGCCTTCGTGCAGGACGTCACCGAGCGACGGCTCTCTGTCGATGCCCTGCGGCTGAGTGAGGCGCGCTATCGGGCGTTGGCGACCAACCTGCCCGACACCTCCGTGTTCCTGTACGATCATGACCTGCGTTACGTGCTCGTCGACGGATCGAGTCTCGCGGGTGTCGGCATGTCCAAGCAGGCCTTGGAAGGCCACACGATGTTCGAGGTCCTTCCCGCTGACGTGTGCGAGCGGGGAGGTCGTCGAGTTCGAAGAGACCTTTGGGGGCCGTACCCACGCTGTACACCTCCTGCCGATCCGGGACGGCACCGGCGCGGTCATCTACGGCATGGGCGTCGCCGTGGACATCACGGAGCGGAAGCGCGGAGCGGAACGCCTCGCGGAGAACGAGGGCCGGCTTCGGGCCATCATCGACACGGAACCCGAGTGTGTGAAGGTCCTCGACGGTTCGGGACGCGTGCTGACCATGAACCCGGCCGGCCTCGCGATGATCGAGGCCGACGCGCCCGAGCAGATCGTCGGACAGAGCGTGTTGAGCGTCGTGGCGCCCGAGTACCACCAGGCGTTCACCGATCTCTCGCGGCGCGTCTTCGCGGGGGCGACGGGGACGCTCGAGTTCGAAATCGTCGGGTTCAAAGGGACGCGGCGCTGGCTCGAGACACACGCCGTGCCGCTGCGCAGCCCGCGCGGCGAGATCCATTCCGTGCTGGGCATCACGCGTGACATCACCAAGCGTAAGCACGCCGAGCAGGCGCTGCGCGAGTCGCAGGAACGCCTGGTGGGGCGAGGCCTTCCACGCCCTGTTCGGGTACGCGCTCCATGACATTACGCCGAGCCTCGAGTTTTGGCACAGCCACGTGCACCCCGACGACCGCGATCGGGTGTTCACCGGAATCCGCGCGGCGATTGACGGCGGGGAGGTCTTCTGGAGCGATGAGTATCGCTTTCAGCGGCGCGACGGCGGATACGCCGAGATCTACGATCGTGGCTACGTGATTCACGACGCCGACCGGCGTCCCGTCCGCATGGTGGGCTCGATGATGGAGGTCTCGGAGCGCAAGCGCACCGAAGCCCAGCTGCGCAACCTCGGTGCCCGCCTCGAAGCGATCCGCGAAGAGGAGCGGGCCCGCATCGCGCGCGAGATTCACGACGAGGTGGGCCAGGCCCTGACTGCGCTGAAGATGGACCTCGCGTGGTTGGCGAAGAAGGTCCCGCCCCGGGGCATGCCCGTGCGCCGCAAGCTGCAGGGGATGGAGGCCGTGATCGACGCGACGATGGACGCGCTGCACCGCATCCTCGCCGAACTGCGGCCCGGTGTCCTCGACGACCTGGGGCTGCCGGCGGCGATCCGCTGGCTCGCCGACGAGTTCAAGCGGCGCACCGAGATCACCTGCACGGTCCTCTTGACGGGAGGCGAACCCGGCCTCGACAGCGGCCAGGCGACCGCCGTGTTCCGCATCCTGCAGGAAGCCCTCACCAACGTCGCGCGCCACGCGCAGGCCAAGCACGTCGAGATCCGCCTCCATGTCCTCCCGACCGCGTTCGAGCTCGTAGTCACCGACGACGGGCGCGGGATCACGGCCGCGGAGCTCAAAGCAACCGGCACGCTAGGAATCCTCGGCATGCGGGAGCGCGCCCTGACCTGGCACGGGCGGGTCACCGTGCACGGCGAAGCGGGGCGCGGCACGACGGTCCGCGTGTTCATGCCCGTGGACCGCGTTACGGCGAGGGCGAGCGCCGGATGATCCGCCTCCTCATTGCCGACGACCACCCGCTGGTCCGCGCCGGTGTCCATCAGCTCGTGGTCGAGGAGCGGGACATTCAGGTCGTGGGCGAGGCCGTCGACGGCAACGACCTGCTCGCGCGCCTTCCCTCCACGCCCGCGGACGTGGTGATCCTGGACGTCACGATGCCCGGCCCGGGGTTTCTGCCGCTGCTCGGCCGCTTGCGGGCCGAGCACCCCGCGCTGCGCGTGCTCGTCGTCAGCGTCCACCCCGAGGGCAACATGGCATTGGGTGCGCTGCAAGCGGGGGCGGCGGGCTACGTCAATAAGACGCGGACGGGCGCGGAGCTCGTGGCCGCCATTCGCAAGGTGCATGCGGGCGGGACGTACGTGACGCCGTCGCTCGCCGAGCGGATTGCCGCCGAGCTCACCGCCGGCCACGTCCCTCGTCCCCGCGACGGCTTGTCCGTTCGCGAGCACGAGGTGCTCCGCTTGCTCGGCGCCGGCAAGAGCAACAAGGAGGTCGCCGCGATGGCCGGCGTCAGCCCGAAAACCATCAGCACGTACCGGGCGCGGATCCTGCGCAAACTCCGGCTCCGCACCAACGCCGACCTCGTGCGCTACGCGCTGGAGCACGCCCTCATCGGTTGACGTGTCAGACAGCACCGACAGGCCCGTCACCATCTTCTTACAGCGCGACTCGCGTCTCCGCACGACACCTTAGGGGCGTGAGGCGCTCGCGCAGGCTTCGGGTCTTCGTCGTCGAGGACTCGGAAATCGTTCGCACCAGGCTCGTGGCGATGCTAACCGACACTCGCGGCGTGGAGGTGGCCGGCGAGGCGGCCAGCGTCGCCGACGCCGTCGCCCGCCTCCCGGGCGAGCGCCCCGACGCCGTGCTCGTCGACCTGCGCCTCCCCGACGGGGATGGCTTCGACGTCATCCGCGCCGCGAAGGCGCTGACGCCAGCCCCGGTGATCGTCGTCCTCACGAGCTACGCCTATCCGCAGCTTCAGGCCCGGGGCCTCGCCGCCGGAGCCGATTGGTTCCTCGACAAGGCCACGGAGTTCCTGCGGGTCCCGGAAATCCTGACGTCATTGCCGCGCCTCTCGCAGCAGCGCGTGCGATGACGATCCGCATCCTGCTCGCAGAAGACAATCCCGACGACGCCGCCCTGATCCAGCGCGAGTTGCGGAAGTCGGGGGTCGACGTCACGATCCGACGCGTGGACTCCGCGGTGGCGTTCCGCCGGGCGCTGGACGAGGTCGAGCCGGACGTCGTACTCACCGACCACTCGATGCCTCAGTTCACGGCGCGCGACGCCCTCAAGATCGCCCTCGAGGCGCGGCCGGCGACGCCCGTGATCGTCGTCACCGGCAGTCTCGATGAAGAAACGGCGGCCGACTACATCAAGGACGGCGCGTCCGACTACGTCCTGAAGACCCATCTCACGCGTCTTCCCGCGGCCCTGGTCGGCGCCCTCGAGCGCCGCCGCGCCCGCGTAGCCACGGAGGCCGCCCACAAGGCGCTGCTCGGCTCAGAGGCCAAGTTCGCCAAAGCCTTCAACGCCAACCCCTCGGGCATGGCGATCACCACGCTCGACGGGCGCGTGGTGGACGTCAACGAGGCGTTCCTGCGCACGTTGGGATACACGCGCGAGGAGTCCATCGGTCGCACGACGGTCGATCTGGGACTGTGGCACAGCGACGAGGAGCGCGCGCGCGCCATCCAAGAAGCCCAGACCCTGGGCCGCGTCCAGACCATCGAGATCGAGGGCCACACGAAGCAGCGCGCGCGCCGTACCCTGCTCTACTCCGCCGAGCTGATCGAGCTCGACGGGGCGCCCCACGTGCTCGTACTCACCACCGACATCACCGAGCGGCGCCAGCTCGAGGAGCAGCTGCGCCAGGCGGTCAAGATGGAAGCCGTGGGCCGTCTCGCCGGCGGCATCGCGCACGACTTCAACAACCTGCTCACCGCGATCATCCGGCGGGCCGGCGACCGGGCCGCGCAGCTCACGCGGCAGCTGCTTGCGTTCAGCCGCCGGCAGCCGCTGACGCCCCGCGTGATCGACGTGAACGCGCTCGTGGCCGACATGGACCGCCTGTTGCGCCGTTTGATCGGGGAGGACATCGAGTTGCGGACGGTGCTGACACCCGACCTCGGGGCCGTGCGTGCCGACGCCGGGCAGCTCGAGCAAGTGATCATGAACCTCGCCGTCAACGCGCGTGACGCGATGCCGCGCGGAGGCAAGCTCACGATCGAGACGGCGAACACCGAGCTCGACGAATCGTACGCACGCGAGCACGTGACGGTACGTGCCGGGCCGGCCGTGATGATCGCCGTCAGCGACACCGGGACCGGCATGGACAGTGAGACGCTGGCGCACATCTTCGAACCCTTCTTCACGACCAAGGAGGTCGGCAAGGGGACCGGACTGGGCCTCGCCACGGTGTATGGAATCGTGAAGCAGTCGGGCGGACACGTGTGGGTGTACTCCGAGCCCGGCCGGGGAACGGCGTTCAAGATTTACCTGCCGCGGGTGACCGAGCCGGTCGAGGGCGTCGGGGCCGCCACGGCCCCTACCACGCTCCAGGGGACGGAGACCATCCTGGTCGTCGAGAACGAAGCGCCCGTGCGCGAGCTCGCGCGCCGGATGCTCGAGGCCAAGGGATACACCGTCCTGACGGCCGCCGCGCCCGCCGACGCCCTGGCGTTGGTGGAGCGCCACCCCGAGCCGATTCACCTGGCGGTGACCGACGTCATCCTGCCCGGCATGGACGGCCCCGCGCTGGCGCGCCGTCTCGAGCAGGTCCGGCCCGGCCTGCGGGTACTGTTCGTTTCGGGCTACGCCAACGAGGCCATCGTACACCAAGGCGTGCTCGACCCGGGCGTCGCGTACCTCCCCAAACCCTTCACGGCCGAGGCGCTGGCGCGTAAAGTGCGTGCAGTGCTCGACGGGCACTCGCCTTCCCCCCAACGGAGAGCGCCAGCTTGACCCGATTGCCGTGGAATTGGTCGATCGAACGGAAGCTGCCGTTGTTCGTCACTGCGTTGCTCCTGGCCGTCGTGCTCGTCATGCTCGGCGCGGCGTACCAACAGGTGCGCCGCGCTGCATTGTCGTTGGCGACGGAGCGGGTGCAGCGCCTCACCAAGGTCTATGTCGACCTGTTCCAGCGCGAACCTACGACCCGCCGCACCCAGATGGCCACGCTGGCCGCGGACCCGGGGGTCCGCGACTTCGTGACTTCCGGAGGCGGGCGCGGTCGCGATTGGATCCTTGGCGCCATGCGTCACATCGCCCCCGACACCGCTCACAACCTGGCGATCGAGGTGTGGGACTCGGCCGGCCGCCGCCTGTTCTTGCGCGGGGACTCGGCGCTGCGATCAGACCCCGCGACTACGCCACCATCGGACTCTACGGTACTGAGCCCCTACCGCCTGCGGCACGACACCCTCATGTACTACGAAGTGCAGGCGGCGGTGCGTGCCGGGACCGAGGGGCGGGTGATCGGCCGGGTCGTGCAGATCCGGCGACTCAATCTGTCGAAGCAGGCTCGCGAGATCCTCACGGGGCTCGCGGGCGGCGACGTGTCGCTGCTGATCGGCAACGCCGACGGCGATCCCTGGACCGACCTGGAGCATGTGATTCCGGCGTTGCCGGCCGAGGCGCGCGCCAGTCGCGTGCCCATCGCTTACGAGCGGGGTGAAACGAAGTTCGGACTCGCCGCGCCGATTGCGGGGACGCCGTGGATGTTCGTGACCGAGCTATCCCGACGACAGGTGCTCGCTCCCTCGCACGCGTACCTCCGCCGCATGGCGGTGATCGCCGCCGTCATCGTGCTCCTCGGCGCGTTCGGAGCGTGGTGGGTAAGCCGGCGCATCACGAACCCCCTGCACCGCCTCACCACCGCGGCCGCGGCGATCGCGAGCGGCGACCTGGCGCAGCGGGTGAACGTCCCTGGCACGGACGAGCTGGGCCGGCTGGGACGCTCGTTCAACGTCATGGCGACTGAGGTGAAGCGGTCCCGGGACGATCTCGAATCCCAAGTCGTGGCGCGCACGCGCGCCCTACGCGATAGCGAAGCGCAGTTGCGCGCCGTCACGGAGACGGCCCACGATGCGATCATCGCCGCCGACGGCGACGGAAACATCGCCTACTGGAATCCGGGCGCGGCCCACATGTTCGGCTACCAGGCCATCGAGGTCATCGGCAAGCCCCTGACGGTGCTCATGCCCGAGCGTTATCAGGAAGACCATCGGCGCGGCATCCGGCGCTACGCGGAGACTGCCGAGGCGCGCGTGGTCGGCCGCACGGTGGAGCTCCACGGCCGGCGCAAGGACGGCGCCGAGTTCCCGCTCGAGCTGTCGCTCGCGGCCGCGCGCACCGAGGCGGGCCTCTCCTTCACCGGCGTGATCCGCGACATCACGGAACGCAAGCGCATCGAGCAGGCGCTGCGCGAGACCAATGCCGAGCTCGAAGCGTTCTCATATTCCGTATCGCACGACCTGCGGGCGCCACTGCGCGCGATCCACGGGTTCGCCCGCATTCTGCTCGAGGACCACGGCACCCAGCTCGAGCCGGAGGCCAAGCGCGTGCTCGGCGTCATCGACGAGAACACGCGGCGGATGGGGCAGCTGATCGACGATCTGCTCTCGTTCTCGCGGCTCGGCCGCAAAGAGCTCGAGTCGGCGCGCGTGGACATGAACGAGCTGGTCCGCACGGTCGCCGATGAGGTGCGGCGGACCGCGGGAGACCGCCCGCTCGAAATCACGATCGGCCCCCTGCCCCCGGCACGCGGCGACCGCGCCATGCTGCGGCACGCGGTGATGAACCTGCTCGACAATGCCGCGAAATTCACACGCCGGCGCGCGCGGGGCCAAATCGAAGTCGGCCACCAGGCCGACGGCGGCGAGACTGTGTATTATGTGAAAGACAACGGCGCCGGGTTCGACCCGCGATACGCCGGCAAACTATTCGGCGTGTTCCAGCGGCTGCATCGGGTCGAAGAATTCGAAGGGACCGGAGTCGGTCTGGCGATCGTCCAACGCATCGTCCAACGCCACGGCGGGCGCGTCTGGGCAGAGGGCCAACCCGAAGCGGGCGCCACGTTCTTCTTCACGCTGCGAGGAGCATCCGACGCATGACGCAACCACACGAGGTCGAGATCCTGCTCGTCGAAGACAACCCGAGTGACGCGGAGTTGACGCTGCGGGCGCTCAAGCAGCGGAACCTCGCCAATCAGGTGTTCGTGTGCCACGACGGCGCTGAGGCGCTGGAGTTCTTCTTCGGGGATGGATCGCACGCGCTGCGGGAGATCGGCGTCGTCCCGAAGGTCATCCTGCTCGACTTGAAGCTCCCCAAGGTCGACGGCCTCGAAGTGCTACGCCGCCTCAAGGAAGAGGCGCGCACCAAGAGCATTCCGGTCGTCGTGCTCACCTCGTCGCGCGAGGAGCCCGACATCGCGCGGGCCTACCGGCTGGGCGCCAACAGCTACATCGTCAAGCCGGTCGATTTCGAGGCGTTCGCCCGCGCCGTCTCCGATGTCGGCCTGTACTGGCTCCTCCTGAATCACCCGCCCCGCTGACGCGGTGACGGCTTCCGCTCCCGGCTCGCTCCACGTCCTGCTCGTCGAAGACCGCGACGTCGATGCCGAGCTGGTGGAACGGGAGTTGAAGCGCGCGCAGATCGAGTGCCGCGCCCGCCGCGTCGATAGCGACGAGGACTTCCGCCGCGAGCTGCGTGATTTCGTCCCCGACATCGTATTGGCCGACTATTCGATTCCCGGTTTCGGCGGCATGGAGGCCCTGGAGATCCTCCAGCGCGAGGCCCCGCTCATCCCCCTGATCGTCGTGACGGGCAGTATCGACGAGGAAACGGCGGCCGCATGCATCAAAGCCGGCGCCGCGGACTACGTCCTCAAGGCGCAACGAGCAGCGGTTTCGCGCTCTCGTCGAGCATAGCTGGGACGCGGTTGCGCTATTCGGCCCGGACGCCGCCATCCTGTACGGCAGCCCCGCCACGACACGCATTCTTGGCTACGACCTGGACGAGTTCGTCGGGCGCAATGCGCTGGAACTGATCCACCACGAAGATCGCGATGCCGTGGTCGGCCGCCTCACGGAAGTGATGGCCAACCCCCGCGGCCGGGTGAACGTCGCGGCCCGCGTACTGCACAAAGACGGCTCGTGGCGTTACCTCGAGGGGGTGTTGACCAATCTGCTCGACGATCCGAGCGTCGGCGCCATCGTCAACAACTATCGCGACGCGACCGAGCGACGCAGCCTCGAGCAGCAAGTCATCCAAGCGCAGAAGATGGAGGCGGTCGGCCGGCTGGCAGGCGGCGTGGCGCACGACTTCAACAACATCCTCACCGCCATCGGGGGGTACACGGACCTCCTCCTCGCCGACCTGCCGCCCGACGACCCCCGGCGCCAGGACG
>WNGQ01004743.1_pt1 | contig 13427 bp, 6 predicted proteins | sample 5407661 | NCBI WGS metagenome assembly WNGQ01 (sample SAMN13153382, study PRJNA577476) | soil metagenome | isolation source: 60 cm soil or saprolite under Garry oak tree replicate 2 | place: USA:California | collected 2016-06-15
TCGGGCACGAACGGCTTCTGCAGGAACGCGACGCCCGCGCTGAGCACGCCCTGCCGGACCATCGCGTCATCGGTGTATCCCGAGGTATAGAGGACCTTCATCTCCGGTCGCGTGGGTGCGAGCCGCTCGGCCAGCTCGCGGCCGCTCATCCCCGGCATGACGACATCGGTGACGAGCGCGTCGATCACGCCGCTGTGGCGCCGAGACAGCTCGATGGCGCTGGGCCCGTCCGCCGCGTCGAGCACCGTATAGCCGCGGGCCTCGAGCGCGCGGCGCGCCAGGGTACGGACGGGCGCGGCGTCTTCGACCAGGAGGACCGTCTCGTGCCCACCGCGCAGCGCGGGCGGCTCGGGCGCGGGGAGCGGGGGCTCCGCCGCCCCGGGCACGCGCGGCAGGTACACTTTGACCGTGGTGCCTCGCTGCAGCTCGCTGTACACCCAGATGTAGCCGCCGCTCTGCTTCACGATGCCGTACACGGTGGCGAGGCCGAGCCCCGTGCCCTTGCCGACCTCCTTGGTCGTGAAGAACGGCTCGAACAGGTGCGCCTGGGTCGCCTCGTCCATCCCCATCCCCGAGTCGGTGACGGCGAGGCACACGTAGTCGCCGGGGGGGAGGCGGTGGCGCCGTTCGACCAGCTCGTCGCGCAGCAGCACGCAGCTGGTCTCGATGAGCACGCGCCCGCCTCCCGGCATGGCGTCCCGGGCGTTCACGACGAGGTTCAGGAGCACCTGCTCCAGCTGGCCCGGGTCGGCGTTGACGGCGCCCGCCTCGGCGTGGAGGGCGGTGCCCAGCTCGACGTCGTCGCCGATCAGGCGGCGCAGCATCCTGTCCATGTTGGCCACGACGGCGTTGAGCTCGAGCACCTTGGGCGCCAGCACCTGGCGGCGGCTGAAGGCGAGCAGCTGCCGGGTGAGCTCCGCGGCGCGCAGGCCGGCGTTGCGGATCTCTTCGACGTCCTCGCGGCGTACGTCGCCCGGCGGCGTGGCTTGCAGCAGCAGCTGCGTCGAGCCCAAGATGGCCGTGAGCAGGTTGTTGAAGTCGTGCGCGATCCCTCCGGCCAGCTGGCCGACGGCCTCCATCTTCTGCGACTGGCGCAGCTGGTCTTCCAGGTGACGCTGGGCGGTCACGTCGCGCGCCAGCACCAGGCGAGCGCGGCGGCCCGCGAACTCGAGGGGCCGGGCGACCAGGTCCACCTCGAACACCCGGCCGTCCTTGGCGCGGTGGCGCACGCCCGAGCGGACTGCGCCCTCGTCGGTGCGGCGGGTCAGCTCCTGCTCCAGGCGGCCCTGCTCCTCGGGGGGCCGGATCTCGCGGATGGTCAGGGCCAAGAACTGGGCCTCGGAATACCCGTAGCGCGTGATCGCCGCTTCGTTCACGGCCATGATGCGTAGCGTTTCGAAGTCGTACACGAACATCGGCTCCGGGTTGGTCTCGAACAGCAGGCGGTACTTGCGCTCGCTCTCGTGCAGCCGCTCCTCGGTGCGCTTGCGCTCGATGGCCATGGCGACCTGGGTCGAGACGAACTGGAGGATGTGGCGCTCCGTCTCGCCGTAGCGCACGCCGGGAGCGTACGTCTGGGCGACGAGCACGCCCATGGGCCGGTCGCCGATCTTCAGCGGCACGCCCACCCAGTCGATGGACGGCGCGCCGATCAGCTCGACCTGGCCCCGCCGCTCGAGCTCGGCCTGCACCTCGGGCGTGACGAGCTGCGGCTCGCCCGTGCGCAACACGTACTCGGTAAGGCCCTTGCCGGGCCGCTTGGAGGGGAAGTCGTTGTCGTACTCGTCCACGTGGTATGGGAAGGTCAGCAGGTCGGACGCGGCGTCGTACAGCGCGATGTAGAAGTTCTTCGCCGGCATCAGCTCGCCCACGATCCGGTGGATGGCGCGAAACAAGTCCTGGAGATTGCCGGCGGCGTGGGCGGCTTCGGAGATGCGGTACGTGGCGAGCTGGATCCGCTCCGCGCGCTTGGCTTCGGTGACGTCGCGGAAGCTCCACACCCGGCCCACGCTCTTCTCGCCGATGCGCTGCGGCTGGGAGAAGCGCTCGAAGATGCGACCGTCCTTGAACGTCAGGACGTCGAAGCTCGACGCATCGGGACGCGCGTACAGGTCGCGCTCCTTGGTCAGGAACCCCTGGGGATCCGCCAGCTGCTCCAGCACGAACGCCATCGTCTGGAGGGCATTCTTGGTCTCGAGGATCGAGTCGGGAATGCGCCACAGCTCGGCGAACTTCCGGTTGAAGCTGACGATGTGGCCCTCGAGGTCGACGACGAGAATTCCGTCGGCGGTGGACTCGAAGGTGGCATTCAGCAGCGACAGGGTCTCCCGCAGGTCCCGCTCGGTGCGCTCCCGCTCGGTGATGTCGCGGTACGTCACGACGATCGCCCGGATCGCGGGCTCACTCAGCCGGTTCACGCCCACCACCTGGAGCCGCCGCCAGCCGCCGTCCTTGTGCATGGCGCGCAGCTCGGTGCGCACGAGATGGCCCGGCTCCTGCATCAGGTCGGCGAACAGCTCCAGGGCGCCGGAGCGGTCGTCGGGATGGACCAGCTCGAATACGTGGCGGCCCACGTTTTCGGTCGGGGCGTAGCCCAGCACGGGGGAGGCCGACTGACTGGCGTACAGCACGGTCCCGTCCGTGTCCAGCAGCATGATGACGTCGCTCGCGTGCTCGAGCAGCGCGCGGAAACGTTGCTCGCCGGTGGCCTGCGCGGTGAAGGATTTGGCGGTCTCGGTCACGCCGCGTCCGGCCGTGGGGGCGGCTCGTTCAGGACGAGCCAGTACAGCCCGAGCTGGCGGACGGCCTCGACGAACTGGCCGAAGTCGACAGGCTTGCGGATGTAGCTGTTCGCCCCTAGGCCGTAGCCGCTCACCACGTCCTTCTCTTCCCGCGACGAGGTGAGGATCACCACGGGCAGGAGACGCGTGCCGGGGTTGGCGCGGACGCGCCGCAGCACCTCGAGCCCGTCGACCTTGGGGAGCTTCAGGTCGAGCAGCACGAGCTCGGGCGTGGCGGGGCGGCCGGCGTGGGCGCCGGTGCCGAGCAGCAGATCGAGGGCCTCGGCGCCGTCCCGGGCGAGGAGGATCTCGTTCTGGATGTTGTTCTTCGCGAGCGCGCGGCGGGTCAACGCCTCGTCGTCGGGGTTGTCCTCCACCAAGAGGATCGAGCGGTCGTGCATGATGTGCTCCAGCTTAGAGCGTGAAGTAGAAGGTCGCGCCCCGGTCGGGGGCGCCCTCGGCCCAAACCTGGCCGCCGTGGCGGTGGATGATCCGCTGCACCGTGGCGAGCCCGATGCCCGAGCCCGGGAACTCCGCCGCCGCGTGCAGCCGCTGAAACGCACCGAACAGCTTGGCAGCGTACGCCATATCGAAGCCGGCGCCGTCGTCGCGGACGAAGAACGCCCGCCGCCCGTCGTGCGCCATCGAGCCGACCTCCACGCGTGCGGATGACCGCTTGCCCGTGAACTTCCAGGCATTGCCGAGCAGGTTCTGCAGCACGATGCGCATGAGCCCCGCGTCCGCCCGGACGACCAGATGGGGGGCGATGGCGAACGTGACGTCGCGCGCCGGGTCGGTCTTCTTGAGGTCTGCGGCCGCCGCGGCGGCGAGCGCGCTCAAGTCCACCTCTTCCACCTGGACCTCGCCGCGCGTGACGCGCGACAGGCTCAAGAGGTCGTCGATCAGCGTCCCCATGCGCTGGCTCGCCGCGCGGACCCGTTGCAGGAAATCGCGGCCCGTGTCGTCGAGCCGGTCACGATAGTCGTCGAGCCGCGCCTGGCTGAAGCCGTCGAGACTGCGAAGCGGCGCCCGCAGGTCGTGCGACACCGAATAGCAAAACGCCTCGAGCTCCTGGTTGGCCACCTCGAGCTGACTCGCGTAGCGCCGCAGCGTGTCCTCCGCCTCCTTGCGGGCGGTAATGTCGCGGATGATGGCCGTGAAGGCGACGTCGGCTCCCTGGTTCCAGGCCGCGAGCGACAGCTCGAGCGGGAACTCCGTCCCGTCCTTTCTCCGACCTGCGAGCTCGACCGTCTTGCCGATGACGTGTGCCTCACGCGTTGCCAGGTAGCGCGCCAGGCCCGCGCGATGCCCCTCCTGGAATCGCTCGGGCATCAGTACCGTGAGCGCCTGGCCGATCACCTCGTCGGAGGCATACCCGAAGATCCGCTCGGCGCCAGGGTTGAAGTAGGTGATGTTGCCGCGCGCGTCGGCCGAGAGGATCGCGTCGTTGGCGGTGACCGCCAGAATGCGGAACCGCTCTTCACTGGCCCGCAGCGCCTGCTCGGCGCGCTTCCGCTCGGTGAGATCGCGGGTCACCTTGGCGAACCCCAGCAGCGTGCCGCGGTCGTCGCGCACGGCGGTGATCATGACATCCGCCCAGAAGCGCGAGCCGTCCTTGCGGACGCGCCAGTTCTCCTCTTCGAACTTGCCGTCCGTGACGGCCGCTCGCAGGGCCGCCTCCGGCTTTCCGGCGGCGACGTCTTCGGGCGTGTAGAAGCGCGAGAAGTGCTGGCCCAGGATCTCCGCCTCGGTGTAGCCCTTGATGTGCCGTGCCTCGGCGTTCCAGCTCCGCACGTGGCCGTCGGCATCGAGCATGTAGATGGCGTAGTCGCGCACGCTCTCCAGCAGTAGCCGCAGCCGCTCCTCGCTGGCGCGCAGCGACGCCTCCGCCCGCCGGCGGTCGCTGATGTCGACCCACGAACCCACGACCTCGCTCGGATTGCCCGCGGCGTCGCGGAGCAGCCTGGATTCGTCGTGCACCCAGTGGTATCCGCCGTCCTTGCCGCGAAACCGGTACTCCGTGGTCAGTTGGTCGTTGGCGAACAGGGCGGGCATTTCGGTGAGCACCCGCGCGCGATCGTCGGGATGCAGGTTCTCGAGCCACCACGTCGGCCGGAGCGGCTCGTCCGGTCCGTAGCCCGTGATGCGCGTGACGTTCTCGCTCACCCAGGTGGGCGAGAACGTCGTGCCCGAGACGACGTTCGCGTAGATCACCGCGGTGCTCGAAGCGAGCATCTGCTGGAACCGTGTCCGCGTTGCCTCGAGGGTCTGCTCGGCGCGCCGCCGCCCCGCCATCCCGTGACCGACCAGTACGCTCGCGAGGCTCGCGAGCGCGAGCGCGACGAGCACGCCGGTCCAGGCCGTCAGGCGCGCCAGGCGGACCCTGGCCTGCAGGGCGGCGGAGCGCTGCGCCAGCAGCTGTGCCTCGTCGTCCTCCATCTGCGTGACCACCCCGTGCACCAGCCGCATGAGCTCCTGTCCCCGGCCGCCAATCACGGCCCGGCCGGCGGCGGCCGGTCCCCCGGTGCGGCGCGTCTCGATGGTCCACTGGAATCGCTCGAGGCGGGTCGCGACCAGTGTCTCGAGCGAGTCGAGCCGGCGCTGCTGCGCCGGATTGTCCGCCGTCTGCGCCCGCAGACCCGCCAGCCGACTGCTCAGGTTCGTGCGCGCCGAGTGATAGGGGGCGAGATAGCTCGTGTCGCCCGTGATCACGTAACCGCGCACCCCGGTCTCGGCTTCGATGAGGTCCGCGAAGCCAGCCTCGAGCTCCGCGCGCACCTCCAGCGTATGGGCCACCCAGCGCGCGCTGTCTGCCGTCGCCTCCGTGCTGCGCAGCGCCGCCGCGCCCACCGCCACGATGATCGCGACCGCGATCCCAAACCCGATTTGGATCCTGCGCTCGAGCGACAGGCCCTTCCCGATCAAGCGCGCTTCCGCCGCTCGGTGGTGCCGTCGAGCACGTCGCGGACGGTGCGCGCCAGGGCGTCCGGGGTGAAGGGTTTCTGCACGAACACGAAGCCGGGCTCGAGCACGCCGTGGCGGGTGATCGCGTCGTCAGTGTAACCCGACATGTAGATGACGCGCGTCTCGGGCCGCAGCGCCGCGAGGCGGGTCGCGAGGTCCCGGCCGGAGAGTCCCGGCATGATGACGTCCGTGAGGAGCACGTGGATGGGACCCGAGTAGCGCTGCGCCACGTCCAGGGCGGCCTCCGCGCTCGGGGCCTCGAGCACGCGATAGCCGTAGCGCTCCAGGGCGTGACGGGCGACCGCGCGAACCGGCGCTTCGTCTTCCGCGACGAGCACGGTTTCGCTGCCGCGGGCCACGGGCGCGGGCGGGGCGCGGCCGCTCGCCGGGTCGACCGCCGCTTCCACGCGGGGGAGATAGATCTTGAACGTGGTGCCCACACCCAGCTCGCTGTACACCCAGATGAATCCGCCGCTCTGCTTGATGATGCCGTACACGGTGGCGAGCCCGAGGCCGGTGCCCTTGCCTTTCTCCTTGGTGGTGAAGAACGGCTCGAACAGGTGGGCCTGCGTCTCGGGGTCCATGCCGGTGCCGGTGTCGCTCACGGCGACCATGGCGTATTTCCCCGGCGGGGCGGGGTAGTGCTCCGCCGCGTACCCGCCGTCGAACTCGATGTCGGCCGTCTCGATGGTGAGCTTGCCGCCCGTGGGCATGGCGTCGCGCGCGTTGACCGCGAGGTTCATGATCACCTGCTCGATCTGGCCGGCGTCGGCCCGGACGTGGCCCAGCGCCGGGGCCAGCACGGTCGCCAGCTTCACGTCCTCGCCCAGCAGCCGGCGCAGCATTTTCTCGAGCTCGCTCACCAGCGCGTTCAGGTCCACCACGCGCGGCTGCAACACCTGCTGGCGGCTGAAGGCGAGCAGTTGGCGGGTGAGCCCCGCGGCGCGATCCGCCGCCTTGTGAATCTCCTCGGCATCCTGGCGCCGCGGGTCCTTGGGGGCCAGGTCCTCGAGCAGCAGGTCGGCGTACCCCGTGATCGCGGTGAGGATGTTGTTGAAGTCGTGCGCGATGCCCCCCGCCAGTCGCCCCACCGCTTCCATCTTTTGCGCCTGGCGCAGCTGCTGCTCCAGCAGGACGCGCTCGGTCACGTCCCGCCCGATGCCCAGGATGCCGATCAGCCGGTCGTCGCGCAGCTGGGCCGTGGCCGAGAACTCGGCGAGGCGGTAATCACTCCGGCTCGTATGGATGCGGAACTGCGCCGTGGGTCGCTCCTCGCCCCGCACCACCCGGCCGAACAGCTCGAGGGCGAGCGGCAGGTCCTCCGGGTGCACGAGCTGGTCGAACGGCTTGCCGAGCCAGTCGCCGCGCGGCGAGCCCGTGATCGTTTCGAACGCGGGATTGAGCGACGCGATCACCCCGTCGGGGGAGAGCGCGAAGATCACGTCCCGCACGCCCTCCACCAGCGAGCGGTACTGCTCCTCGGAGTCGCGCAGCGCCTGCTCCGCGTCCTTGCGCTCCGAGATATCACGGAAGTTGACCACGATGGCGCCGACGGCGGGCTCCCCGAGCCGGTTGACGACCACCGCCTCCACGGCGCGCCATGATGCGTCCCGATGCAGCAGGCGCAGCTCGATCATGAGGGGCGCGCCGCGGCGCCCGGCCACGTCCACCAACAGCGCCTGCAGTCGGGGCGCGTCGTCGGGGTGCAACAGCTCGAGGGCGCTCCGGCCGACGAGCTCGCTGGGCGTGAAGCCGAACAACTTTTCCGCCGAATGACTGAGGAACAACACCGTACCGTCGGCGCCGAGCAGGGCGATGGCATCGGCCCCGTGCTCGATCAGGGCCCTGAACCGCTCCTCGCCCTGGCGGCGCGCCTCTTCGGCCTGCGCCTGCTCCACCCGGGCCCGCTTCAGGTCCAGCGCCCGCTGCACCGCGGGCCCGAGCCGCTCCAGGTGATGCTTCACGACGTAATCGGTCGCGCCGGCCTTGATGTACTCGGCGGCAATCTCCTCGTCGAGGCTGCCGGTCACGATGATCACCGGCGTGTCCGGGGTCTCCTGGGCCACGAGCCGCAGCGCGTCCCGGGCGGTGAGCCGCGGCATCGAGTGGTCGGTGAGGACCAGATCGGGGGCGAAGCTGCGGAGCGCATCGCGCACCGCCGGCTCCGTATCGACGCGGCGTGTGGCGCAGCCGATGCCCGCGCGGCGGATCTCCCGCTCGATGAGCTCCGCGTCGGTCGCGACGTCCTCCACGATGAGGATACGCGCGAGCGTGGGCATCGGCGTCAGCGGGGCAGCTCGTTCAACAGCACCCAGTAGAGCCCCACGTCCGACACCGCCCGCGCGAACGACTCGAAGTCGACCGGCTTGACGATGTAGCTGTTGGCGCCGAGCCGGTACGCCGCGGTGATGTCGGGCTCCTCGCGCGACGAGGTGAGCACGACCACTGGCAAGGCGCGCGTGCGCTCGTCGGCCTTGAGGCGTCGCAGCACCTCGAGGCCGTCCACCTTGGGGAGCTTCAGGTCGAGCAGGACCACGCGCGGCACGATGCCGATCTCGCGCCAGGGGTGGGTGCCGTCGCCGAAGAAAAAGTCCAGCGCCTCGGCGCCGTCGCGCGCCACGAACAGCTGGTTCGCGATGTTGCGCTCCTTGAGGGCGCGCAGCGTCAGCTCTTCGTCGTGCGGGTTGTCCTCGACCAGCAGGATTTCGACCTCGTTGGGGATATTCATGCGCGCCCGGGCTCCGGCATGGTGAGGGGACAGGGAGGCGCTCGTCGCACGTACCGTCCAAAATGGCGCGCCCGGCTCCGCGAAAACAGGGTGCCGTCGTGACCGCGCCGTCGCTGCCTGCGAAAACCGAGTGTGTCGCGTTCTAACCGTCCGTGCCGGAAGGACGCCCTAGTGCCGGTCCCCCAAAACCCCGTGTGGCTCCGACGCCGCCCCCCCCAATCTAGGGGTTTTTGGTGTGGCGTGGCCGCCTCACCCAAGGGAAACGTGAGCCCGGCGCAGCGGGGCAGGTGACGACGCTCACTCCGGTGTCAGATGGAAACCCCAGCTTTAGGTACGTATGGGCAAGCCATTGCGGGTGCTGATGGTCGAGGACTCGGAGGACGATGCGCTCCTGGTGCTGCGCGAGCTCCGGGCGGCGGGCTACGACCTGACGCACGAGCGGGTCGACACGGCGGCCGCCCTGGAGGCGGCGCTCGACCGCCACCCCTGGGACCTGGTGATCGGCGACTACAGCATGCCGCACTTCAGCGGCACCGCCGCCTTGGCGATGCTGCGACGGCGGGGACTCGACGTCCCGTACATCTGCGTCTCCGGCACGATCACCGAAGAGCTCGCGGTCGCCGCCATGAAGGCGGGCGCTCACGATTACGTCACCAAGGGGCAGCTCAAGCGCCTGCTCCCGGCGATCGAGCGCGAGCTGCGCGAGGCGCAGGGACGCGCCACGCTGCGCGCGACCGAGGCGAGCTTCGCGACGCTGGTCGAGTACGCGCCCGTCGGGATCTACCGCTCGAGCCCGGAGGGCCGGTTCCTCTCGGTGAATGCCGCCGTCGTGCGCATGCTGGGATACGAGACCGGCGCCCAGGTGCTGAACCTCGACATGGCGCGGGATGTGTACGCCGACGCCGCGGAGCGGCAGCGACTGGTGGAGCGGGATACCTACAGCGACCGGCAATACGACAACGTCGAGGCGACGTGGAAGCGTCGCGACGGCCGCCTGCTGACCGTGCAACTCAGCGTGCGCGCCGTACGCAATGCGGCGGGGCGGGTCGACTACTACGAAACCTTCGTCCGGGACGTGACCGACCAGCGCCGCCTGCAGCAGCAGGTGTTGCAGTCGCAAAAGATGGAAGCCGTAGGGCGGTTGGCCGGCGGGGTCGCGCACGACTTCAACAACCTGCTCACGGTGATCACGAGCTACTCGGACCTCCTGCTGGAAGACCTGGCCCCGGGTGATGCCAAGCGCGACGACCTGGAGCAGGTGCGGAAGGCGGCCGATGGCGCGGCGGCGCTCACCCGCCAGCTGCTCGCCTTCAGCCGGCAGCAGGTGGTGGAGCCGCGCGTGGTGAGCCTGAACACGGTGGTGGAGGGTCTCCAGAAGATCCTGCGCCGGGTGATCGGCGAGGACATCGAGGTGACCATCACGCTCGCCCCGGACCTGGGGTCGGTCCGGGCCGACGTGGGGCAGCTCGAGCAGGTGCTCATGAACCTGGTCGTGAACGCGCGGGATGCGATGCCGACGGTCGGCAGACTCACGGTCGAGACGGCCAACGTGGAGCACGACCCGGAGTACGCCCGCGACCGCGAGGCGGCGGCGGTGCGCCGGTTCGCGATGCTGGCCGTGACCGACACCGGCTGCGGCATGGACGAGGCGACCAAGGCCCGGATCTTCGAGCCGTTCTTCACCACCAAAGAGACCGGCAAGGGCACCGGCCTGGGCCTCGCGACCGTGTACGGCATCGTGAAGCAGGCGGGCGGGTTCATCTGGGTGTACTCGGAGCCCGGTCAAGGCACGAGCTTCAAAGTCTATCTGCCGGCGGTGGACGCCACGGCGGAGCGGACCACGGCCGCGGCCACCACGCCGGCGCCGCGCGGGACGGAAACGGTGCTGCTCGTCGAGGACGCCGCGGCGGTCCGGGCCGTCACCAAACAGGTGCTGGAGCGGCAGGGCTATACCGTGCTGGAGGCGCCCGACGGCGAGGCGGCGTTGCGGTTGGCGCAGCGGCATCGCGGTGTCGTTCACCTGCTCCTGACAGACGTGGTGATGCCGCGCCTCAACGGGCGCGAGCTGGCGGAGCGACTGGTGCGCCTCCGCCCGGATGTGAAGGTCCTATACGCCTCGGGGTACACCGACGACTCAGTCGTGCGGCACGGCATTCTCGAGTCGGGGACAGCGTATCTCCAGAAGCCGTTTTCGCCGGAGTCGCTGGCGCGCAAGGTACGCGACGTGCTCGACGCGCCGCCTGCGCGGTGACCCGCGGCTCGCCGATCAGGACGGCCGTTCCGGCCGCCGGTCGAGCTGCGGCTGCACGTGCTTCTCGTAGCAATCCGGACAAATGCTGTGGGTCACCAGCCGTTCGAAATGCTGCTCGATGTAGCGCTCGAGCGGCTCCCATTCCTCGTTGTCGTTGCGAATGCGCTTGCAATACGAGCAAATGGGCAGCAGCACTTCGAGCTGCTCCAGCTCCTTGCGGAGACCGAGGATCCGCTCCGCCACCTTGAGCCGGGCGCGCAGCTCGTCGGGGTCGACCGGCTTCGCGATGAAATCGTCCGCCCCCGCCTCCATGCCGGCCAGGTATTGCTGCTTGCCGCCGCGTGCGGTGACCAGGATGAAGTAGACGTACGGGTCGCGGACGCGGGCGCGGATGCGGCGGCACAGCTCGGGCCCGTCCATCTCGGGCATATACCAGTCCGAGATCACGATCGGGATGCGCGCCAGCTGGAGCAGCTCCCACGCCTCCCGGCCGTTGGGTGCCGTCTTTACGTCATAGCCGGCGGCCTTGGCCAGCGCGCCGAGCTGCGAGCTCGACACGGCGTCGTCGTCCACGACCAGCACCGGAATCGCGTTAGCCATCCCCCGCGCCTTTCACCGTTGTCTCAAGATAGTCGAGCGCAGCCCGCGCCTCGCGGCGCACGTCCTCCAGCTTGTCACGCGCTCCCGCGACGTCGCCACCCAGGGCCGCGGCTTCGATCTGGTCCAGGAGGGCGGCGAGGCCACGGGCGCCGATGGTGGCGGCCGCCGACTTGAAGGCGTGGGCCGCCCGCTGAATCGGCTCGGCCGCGCCCGCGCCCGTCGCCGTGGCCAGCGCGTCGAGGCGCTGCGGCAGCGTTTGAACGAACGTCGCCAGGATGCCATCGACCGCTTCGGCCGCGCCCGCTTCTTCCATGGTGCGGCGGAACCCCGCGACATCCACGGGGGCTGGGGCCGCCGCGGGCGACTCCGCGCCGTCGGCGCCGCGGCCTTCCACCACCGCGAACAGCTCGTGCGCCTTGAACGGCTTGGCGAGATAGCCGGTCATGCCCCGCTCCAGGCAGCGCTCGCGCTCCCCGCTCAATGCGTGCGCGGTCAGGGCGATGATCGGGAGCTTGCCGCCCTGCGGCAGGGCGCGAATGCGCTGCGTCGCCTCGAACCCATCCATCTCGGGCATCTGGATGTCCATGAGCACGAGGTCGTAGCGCTCCGCGCCGACCGCGTCCACCGCCTCGCGACCATTCGCCACCACGTCCACCTGGTGCCCGCGCTTGAGCAGCATGGCGGTGGCCACCTGCTGGTTTACGACATTGTCTTCGGCGAGCAGGATGCGCAGCGAGTGGCGCGACTCGGCGATCGAGTGACGGGTGACGAGGTCGGCCCCGCCCCCGCCCGCCGAGGGCGTTTCCGCCAGCACGGTGCCCACCGCTTCGATCAGATCGGCCCGCGCGATCGGCTTGGTGAGGTACGCCTGGATGCCGAGCTGGCGGCAGCGCTCGCCGTCGCCCCGTTGCCCCGCCGACGTGAGGATCAGCAGGCGGGTCCGTCCCAGCTGAGCATCGCCCCGGATCGCGGCGGCGAACTCGAAGCCGTCCTGATCGGGCATCTGGGCATCGAGGATGGCGAGGTCGAAGGGGGTTCCCGCGCTCGCGGCCCGCCGCAGGGCCTCCAAGCCGGCATCCGCGCGGTGCGCCTCATGCACCGCCACGCCCTCGGCACCCAGCATGTCGCGCAGGATGCGTCGATTGGTCTCATTGTCGTCCACCACGAGCAGCCGGCGGCCGCCCAGTGACGCCCTCCGCCCGGGGGCTTGAGCCGCGGCGCTCGCCTCGACTGGAAAGGGCAGCGTGAAACTGAACTCGCTGCCGCGGCCGATCTCGCTCGTGACCGTCAGGTCGCCGCCCATCAGCGCCACCAGGCGCCGGGCGATCGCGAGGCCGAGGCCCGTGCCGCCGTAACGGCGCGTCATGGAGGCGTCGGCCTGGGTGAACTCGTCGAAGATGGTGGCGCGCTGCTGCTCGGAAATGCCGATCCCCGTGTCGCGCACCAGGAATCGCACCGACGTGCGCTCGCCGTGAGACGCGACCCAGGCCGCGGAGACGTCGACTTCGCCTTCTTCGGTGAACTTGATGGCGTTGCCGATGAGGTTCATCAGCACCTGGCGTACGCGTGTGGGGTCGCCCCGCACCAGGTGCGGCACATCGGGCGGCACGTCCACCGTGAGCTCGAGATGCTTCTCGCGTGCCCGGACCGCGAGCAGCGTGGCCGTTGCGTGCACCACCTTCGGGAGGTCGAACGGGATCGATTCCAGCTCGAGGTGCTCGGCCTCGATCTTCGAATAGTCGAGAATGTCGTTGAGAATGGTGAGCAGCGCTTCGGACGACGAGCGCACCAGCTCGAGCGCGCGCCGCTGTTCCGCCCCGAGCTCCGTGTCGAGCACCAGCTCGACAAAGCCCAGGACGGCGTTCATCGGCGTGCGGATCTCGTGACTCATGTTGGCGAGAAACGCGCTGCGCGCCCTGGCCACCCGCTCGGCGAGGTCGCGCGCCGCGCGCATCGCCAGCTCGGCCGCCTTGCGGTCGCTGATGTCCTCGTACAGCGCCACGAGCGCGCCTTCGGCGGTCGCCTTGACCGCAGCCGCGGACAGCCGGACCTCGATCGGGCTGCCGTCCTTGCGCCGGCGCTCGACCTCCACGCGCACGATCTC
>WNGQ01004744.1_pt1 | contig 13426 bp, 15 predicted proteins | sample 5407661 | NCBI WGS metagenome assembly WNGQ01 (sample SAMN13153382, study PRJNA577476) | soil metagenome | isolation source: 60 cm soil or saprolite under Garry oak tree replicate 2 | place: USA:California | collected 2016-06-15
TGCTGGGCAACCCCCTCAACTACACCCGCGCCGTCCCGCTGACCTACGAGCAGTTCCGTTTCGCCTTCGCCAACGCCGTAGACGAGAACGAAGCGCACGAGCTGTACGAGAGGTACGCGGTGCCCGGCTCCGGTGTGCCGATCTTCCAGGCGGCCAGCGCCAATTTCAACCCGTGGACGGAAGCCCGGGTCGACACGAAGAACCCCGAGCGAGGACCGCTGCTGATCATCTCCGGCGAGCACGACAACACCGTCCCGTGGGCAATTGCCCATGCCTCCTACAAGCAACAGGAGAAGAATCCCGGTGTGACTGAGATCCGTGAAATACCCGACCGCGGGCACTCACTCACCATCGACCACGGGTGGCGTGAAGTGGCCGAGACCGCGCTCGCCTTCATCGCGCAACAGCTGAAGATCAGCAAGTAGTCGCGGTATATCGCTCGTTCGGTCGCGAGTTCAGCAATCGAAAGGAAAAGAGTGTTATGAGTTCGCTTGAAGGAAAAGTTGCTTTGGTTACAGGCGGCAATAGTGGGATTGGGCTGGCGACGGCCAGAGAATTTCATGCCAATGGAGCCAAAGTCGTGATTGCAGGACGTGATCGTGGGACCCTTGAAGAGGTCGCTCGCCAATTGGGTCACAATGTTCTGGCGGTTCCAACGGATGTCACGAAGCTTAGTGAGATTGATCAGTTGATGGCTCGTGCCCACGAGACGTTTGGCAAACTGGATATCCTGTTTGTCAACGCGGGCATTTACAAAGGGGCCCCTCTGGAAGAGGTGGATGAGGGTGCTTTTGACGAGATGTTGAATGCAAATTTTAAAGGAGCGTATTTCACCGTCCAGAAAGCTCTCCCTTTTTTCAATGAGCCAGCATCAATCATTTTCAATGGCTCGGTGAACGCCCTCACGGGGATCGCCAATAGTTCGCTCTATACGGCCAACAAGGGTGCGGTTCACGCGCTGGCTCGGGCCCTCGCGGCTGAACTCATTGGTCGTGGTATTCGGGTGAACACCATCACGATTGGTCCCACCGCTACGCGGCTCCTGGCCCGATCGGGCACTTCGCAAGAGATCCTGCAGGCTCAGGATGTGGCGCGTATCAGCCGTTCGCCGGTCAAGCGTTTGGGCCGTCCTGAAGAAGTGGCCAAAGTTGCGCTGTTTCTCGCTTCTGATGACTCTTCTTTTGTCGTGGGATCAGAGATCGCTGCTGATGGTGGCTGGCTCTTAAATACCATGTAGATCGCGCCTTTAAGGAAATTACCTATGGCCACACAATGTACACATCCGTGTACTGTCGTTAGTAGCCCGGTGGTCGTTGGAATGCGCCGGTCACTTCCGATAAGGCCTTTGCCATCGCCAGCAGACGCGATTCATCCCAGCGTTTCCCTACCATCTGTATCCCAATGGGTAAGCCATCGCGATCCAGCTGATAGGGGAGCACGACTGCCGGGTGGCCGGTGTAATTGAACAATGTGCCATGAGCACTTACCATCCAATACGTTACTTCCTGGTCGTCAACTTGCAGTGGCGTTCCCGGTTCGCAGTGTGGAAACGCAGTGACCATGGACGGCGGGCACAGCAGGACATCCCATTTATCAAAGAATTGCTCCCAGGCGAGTATAGACTGGTCACGCCTGTGAAGGGCTTCCAGATAGTGTGCCAGGGTGGTCGGTCGTTCCTGCTCTTCCGGTTGGAAGGCTCCAGTCATCATTCCGATCAATGCGCCGGCGCTCGCGAGTTCCTGGTTGAAATCCACCTGTGGCAGCGTGGCTGCTTCAACAGCGGCACACAGGGGAGTAAGCTGCTGCGCCAGTTCTTCTACTGCAACGCGAACATCCGCCGCGATCGGAAAGCCTGGAAAGGTGGGGGCAATGGCGACCCGTAGATGCTTGAGATCGAGGTTGGGTACTTCGTCAACCGGCACAGGCGCTACTTCGGTATCGCGTCCATCCGGCCCGGCGATGATCGAGTACAGCAGCGCCAGGTCATCGACGGTGCGGGCCATCGGCCCGATACAGGACATGATGCGCACAGGTCTGGGCCCCGAAAGACCGGGAATCAGCCCGGTGAGGGGGACGCGCTGTTCAGTTGGCTTCAAACCACACACGCCACAAAAATGCGCGGGAATGCGGATCGAAGCAGACAGATCGGTGCCAATTTCAAACGGGGTCATCCCGGCAGCCAGTGCCGCTGCCGCCCCGCCGCTGGAACCGCCCGGCGTGCGCTCAATATTCCAGGGGTTGTTGGTGCGGCCAAAGATAGGATTATTGGATTGATAATCGGCTAGCATCATGGCGACGTTCGTTTTGCCGATCAAAATGCCGCCCGCTGCCTTGAGGCGTGCGGTAACAGTGCTATCTTCCTGGGGAACGTAGTCGGCCAGCGGTGGGAACCCAGTGGTGGTGCGCATGCCCGCTGTGGCATGGGCATCTTTCAGCGTAAAGGGCACACCATGCAGCGGCCCCCACACCTGACCGCGAGCCAGGGCTTCATCAGCTTCCTGCGCCCGTTCACGCGCACGCTCGGCATCCATGGTGACAATGGCGTTCAGAGCAGCATTGTGTGTATCGATCTGTGTCAAATGCGCTTCTAGCACTTCTGTGGCTGAAACGTGGCCTGTCCGGATGGCAGCTGCCAACTGCGTCGTACTGGAGAAAACAATGTCCATCGTGATTGCTCCGTTCTACAATGACTTTTCCCATGCTATTTTTTCACTTCCTTTATTTCCACAACGGTTACTTAGAAAACCTCTGAGCGGCGCGTGCCTGCGCCTTGGCAGCCTCTTTTGTGCGGTTCCTCGGTGGTGCGTTCGTCTCGAGTGAGCTGAGAAGGTTGCTGGAGACTGCTGCTATCTCGTCAACGGCAGCAAGGAATGCAGCTTCATTGGCTTTCGATGGCTTGTTGAAGCCGCTAACCTTGCGCACGAATTGCAATGAGGCCTCACGAATCTCTTCCTCGGTCACGGGCGGTTCGAAGTTGAAGAGCGTCTTGATGTTTCTACACATAAACGTTACCTCGATTGTCAGAACCAGCTAACGTTTGAATTGAGCGACGTAGCGAATGAAATGAGGATTTACAGTTCTTTTCTATTTCTCCGTTTGGCCCTGCAAAGAAGCCATCCAGTGTTGTCATCATGAATACAATTACTTTTCTCATACAACCTCCATATCTCGTTCTGCGTCTCATTTCGGCAATTCTAGCAAATGAGATGGTCACCTTCTGCTCACTTGACCATCATAGCATACGGAAAAGACAAAAACTTCTTCTATCTGCTCATTTTGAACGGCTGTTCGCTTTTCCCTTCGCGGTGCTATCGCTCTAACATCATCTCAAGTTCGATCTCATCATGTAAGGGAATCTGGTCGTTGCCGATCAAGGGGATGCGCGGCTTCAGTTGGCGGGTGACATCGACCGCATTGCGATGAATGGCGACGAGCGTGAAGCCGCGTTTTTGATAGAAACGCAGCGCAAGGAGATTATCATTCGTGGTGATCAGCCAGAGCCGCTTGCAGCCTGCTTCTCGTGCCGCCTGCGTGACTGCCTCGATCAGCAGTGTGCCTATACCGATCCCCGGCTTTGTGCTATCGATCGTCACGATCTCGCAGTTCTCACCTTCAAGAGAGTATGTGAGCAGTCCCACCCGGTTCCCTTTCAGGATGGCGACGAAGCCGGGCAGCGTCTGTGGATAATAAACCTTGCCGTGAGCGACGACGATAGTATCGCCCCAGTGTTCGATGATAAACTGCCGTACCCATTCGCTGTCTTCGGTGGTAAGCGGTCTCATCTGCAGAGGAAGGCTTTCGATGGGCCGGTGGGGATGCCTGTTGTAGGTGTAGATGGCCTCGGCCTGGATGTGAAGGTAGACGCCTTCGCCCCACTCGCCAGCCTTTGTATAGGTGTATGCGTACAAAAGGTTCTCCAGCGTCTCAAAATCCGCGTGGTCAGGTGAGATGATGGCCGCGTAGCCATGCACGATGATCGCCAGTTCGTTTTCACGAAATAGGGTCAGGCTGACGGCGGGCCGCTTCATGACATGACGCGTGCGCGCGGCGGTGGCGACGGTTGGGATGTAGATATCGCCTCGGTAGAGCAGTGAGCCGATAGGGGCAATGCGCGGCTCGCCTCTCGTCGTGATCGTTGCCAGCGCGACGGTTTGTACGTCCAGCCAGCAATCGATCAGCTGCTGAGCGGTGAGCGAGTGTTCCGGCATCTGAAACGAGCGGCGCAGGAAAGCTCCCGCCCGCTTGATGCTGTTGTCTAAAAGTGTTTGCAAGCGCTCGATGTCTTCCTGTGTTTCTCTCATACCCTCTAGTATATGTCAGAGATCAAGTTGTACATTTTCAGATTCGTGAAGCAGCTTCGGCTCACCCTCTTTATAGTTCATAGCAGGATTCGAAATAGTCATATCCAGTGGCAAAGTCAAACAGCGCACCGCCCCTCCAGCCTTAAGAAACTCGCTCACTGGCGACACGCAAACATCATACCCCCAACGCTCGAGGATGCGACCGACACGAGGAGGGCATGCCGGCATAACGATGACCTTGCCCACAACCACAGAGTTCGCACAGAAGGTAAGCGCTTCATCCAGCTCGAGCACGAGCGGCTCGGGCACGAGTTGTTCAATGATTGCGTTACTCGCACGATCCCATGCGGCCGGGTTAATGATGGCATGTCGATTATCAAGCGGAGAGAAGCTGATGTCGAAATGGTAGAAACGCGGATCAATGAGCTTGACCGAATGCACGGTGACACCAAGCAGCCGAGAAAGGACGGCATGAGAGGAAAGATCAGAACGGAATCCATAACCAGCCAGCAAGCTGCCGCGAAATGGGAAGGCATCACCACAACCCTCAAAGCAGATATCGCCTTCGCCAACAAGTTCCGCTACTTCACGGCCACGAGCCTGGAACCACTGCGAGGTGTAGATTGATTCGGGCTGCCGCTCAGCATGGCGAAATCTGCTCAAGATCAGCCTCTGACCATCAACAAGGCCCGCGTTGGCGACGTAGACCATATCAGGCAGCTCTTTCACCGGCTCGATAATTTCGACTTTTGCCCCAGCGTGCCGGAGGTTGGCCACAAGGTTGTGCCACTGTTCAATGGCAAGCTCGAAATCAGGACGATTTTCTCTATGCATCCAGGGATTGATCTCGTAGAATACCCCGAAGTAATCGGGCGGACACATAAGATACGATTTGCCCCATGATAACGGGGTTGTTTCAACTGAAGTGCTTGCTTGATTTGCTGTATTAGATTGGTTTGAATTGTTCATCTGCGTTCTTTCTATGACGATGAGTGATTGCTCCTCCTTCAAATAGAACGGGAGTAAATGATCTACGTAACGGAATTTCTGAAGGGGCATATTGTCGTCGCTGTGGCCTTGCAGGATGCAGGGGAGGCAACTCGCTCTCTCGAACTTGCCACGAGCATCAGGGAACATTCTCCAGGCGGCAGTGTGGCAATGGATCAGTGCTGGTCTGATAAAAAAGCACGATGATGCTCAAGAGGCATGCTCATGTGAATAGTCCGCAATCCTGGTCAGGTCAGCCCTAAAGGAATATCAGGGAATCCAGGGAAGGAAATACAGGATTTTGCTGATGCCAGCCTGACTCTCAAGAGCTATATCTCTTAGTCAATTACCCCATGCCTCAAGGCGGGGGACTCCTTGCCGCACTCTGTTGAAGGCCATGGCACCACAGGATGACCCGGCACCAGCTTCAGGTGAAACTTCTGCACCATTGTCGCCAGCAGCAGAACGGTCTCCATCATGGCAAAGGAGTTGCCTATACAGAGCCTTGGTCCGCCCCCAAAGGGGAAGTAGGCGTACTTAGGCAACTGCTTGATGGCTTCGCTCTTCCAGCGCTCTGGCAGGAATGCCTCCGGATTATCAAAGTAGCGAGCCTCTAGTGGTACCATATAGAAAGCAGTGATGGCTGAGTTCTTGTCTGAGGGGTAAATTAGAGTAGCAGAGTTTTGCGGAAGGAAGAGTGATATGGCTCGAGTTGTCTTGACAACCTTTGGCTCATTTCTTCTTCATCGCATCGTTCTTTCCCCTCTCGGAAGGCGGGCTCTCGACTCAGCCTTTCTGTTGCTCATCCTCCTCAGCCTCCTCCCCATGTTCGACAATGTCACCCTCTTTGAACAGGATATCCTGTAGGGCGACACGCCACTTTGGCTTCTGACGCAGTAAAAATTCGAGATCCATGCCAAAATGCTTGAATTCCTCCCCCTGGGCATTGGCCATAATGGCTCGGGCCTCTTTGTTTGGCTCCACGGCTAAACGTTGCTCGTACCACCCGATGGCTTCGGCTTCTTCGGTGAGAGAAGCAATCATACGTGCAAAGGTGCGGGTCTCTGGCGAGAGTTCGTTCGCCGGTTCGTGGTACTGGTCAAATCCCATGGTTTCGTTCCTTTCTTTTTCTCGCTTGTATCGCTGACACGCTCGTCCAAGACGATATGAACACTGATTCGTAGAGTATACATGAAAATGCTCGGGTTTGCATGACCCAAAAGAGGTATAAATTTACGCCTTCTGCTTGTTCTCGGGCCTCAGGACCTCACGGCTCAGGGTCGCCACCAGCGTCGCCAGCACGCCGAGGACCAGTAGGATCCCTGATCCTCCTCGAAGGGGGGCCAATGCACCTACGAAGTTGATCAGGGCGAGGATGACCATCGTGAGGACGACGCCAATCAGGATCACCAGGTCACCGACGAAGAAATTGTAGACGGCCAGGATAACTTTCAGGATGACGTTCATGGATGAGCCTCCTTCTCTTGAGAGGACACATTTGCCCCGAATGACGTTGTTGCCGCAGCCACGCGAGGCTTTCGCTGCTTGATGGCCGTGATCAGCAGGAGCGATACGACCAGGTAGAGGGCAGCCAGGATGAGCAGAAACAGGTCAGAGAGTGGCCAGTTGATGCCGAAACTCTCGCCCGACCAGAACGTGCCAAAGGTGGTGAGCATGATGCCAACAATAAACTTCAAGGTGTTCTCCGGGATGCGTTGGAGGGGAGCCCGCACCAGGGCCCCGACCAGGATTACCAGCAGGCCAGCCGCGGCCGCACCCAGAGTGGCCAGGCCAATGCCGTTAGCACCGCTGCCGCCAAAGGAAATGACGATGAAGGCTACTTCGAGCCCTTCCAGCAGCACCGACTTATAGGAGAGTACCACTCCGAAAGGATCGAGGCGCCTCCCTCTATTTTCTCCCCGGGCGCGAGCCTCTGCCAGGTTGGCTGCATAGATGGCCTCTTCGTCGTGCAGCAACTTGAGCCCACTATAGCGTTGAATCGCATTTTTGAGCCATTTGAGGCCAAAGAGCAAGAGCAAGAAGCCAATCACGAAGCGTAAGACTTCGATGGGCACCAGGGTAACCAGAGCCACCCCCAGGGTGGCGATAATCACTGCGAGCGTGGCGACGGCCCCCAGGGCTCCCACAATTGCACTGCGCCAGTTCACGGTGATCCCAGCCACCAGGACAAGCGTAAAGGCCTCAACAAATTCCACCGCTGAGGCGAGAAACGACGCGATCACAATCGCCCATTGCATCTGTTTTTTTCTCCTTTCTGACGGCCTTTCCTGACTCAAAGGCTCAGCCGGCAGAGTTTCGGGGTCTACTCCTCAGCCGACGCACCTCGCCTTCTCTGGTCCTAGTATAAGGAGGAAGCGTCATGAAAGCGTCATGAGCCTCATTACAGGCCCTGCCAGGTCGGGTTCACCCAGAATCTGGAGTAAGACTTCGACCACCTGGCTTCTCTCCATCTCAATGCTGGAGGCCAATCCCTCAGAATGTTGTGCAGGAAAGATAGGACTGTAGCCAAGCGAACTGCATCACATCGTGTGCCTGTTCACTTTCCAGCTGGGCTCTGACACAGGTCTATAACATATACTGATACCGCTTGATAAGGGTTTCATCGGCAGCCATGTTTAGTGCATTTCCCATGAAGTTTGTTTCACTTGTTTCATTTGTTTCACTTGTATCGCTGTGTGAGCTCGTGCATCAAATTGGGAGATGTTCCAGGGGTGCCACCTATTTGTCATCTCCCAAAATAAGATGCACTTGCCCTTTACAAAGTTGAGAAGTGGTGAGCCATTCTGCTTTTGCCCAATTCGGCAAATTCTGCCTGCATTTACACTGGGGCATCGATTGTTGCTGCCAGCCTCTGGTATCGTCCATACACCTCATGATAGACCGAGGCGTGTCGAGGATTGGGAGTTGCGACGACCTGCATACCAGGGGCGACTGAGGCGGTCGCCGCCGCATCGGCCCAGATGCCACCCGCGATGCCACCAAGTAAGGCAGCACCCCGAGCAGATGCGTCCAATATGTCGACTGCCACCAATGCTCTCCCCAGGACATCGGCGAGCATCTGACGCAAGGCTGGATGCACACTCCCGCCTCCGGCCAGGCGCAAGTCAGCTCCCTCACTTGCACCCGGAAGGGCCTCCAGGGCAGCACGGATGCCGAATGCCACCCCCTCGAGGGCGGCATGCAGCAGATGCTCCTGTTGATGATCGATCCGCATGCCCAGGAAGGCTGCCGTGCTGTGAGGGTTCTGGTGATGCGCGCGCTCGCGTGTCAGATAGGGGAGGAACATGACACCTCCGGCACCGGGTGCCACTGCACCAGCACTCGCATAGAGTTCATCCCAGCTGGCACCCAGTATCCGGTGAACCCAGTCGAGGGCGAGGCCCGCGTTTTGCACTGCCGCCATGCGATACCAGTGGACTCCGTCAGCAGCACGGTAGAGGTGGGTGCGCCCGGTTGGGTCGGCGAGAGGGTCTGGGCAGAGCTGTACCAGTTGCGCTCCTGTCCCCAGCGTCAACTGGATAGGTCCCGGGGCAAGCAAGCCAGTCCCCAGGCAGGCCGCGGCGGTATCGGCGGCACCGGTTGCCACGGGCAGCCCCGCCGAGAGGCCCAGTGCTCCCGCCGCTGGTGCCGAAAGCGTCCCAGCGAATGCCCCCGATGGGGAGAGTGCGGCAAACAGTTCCCTGCTCAAACCCAGGGCAGCGATCACGTCGTCGGCCCACTGGTCTGCTGGCAGATTGTAGAGCAGGGTGGCCGAGGCGTCGCTGGGGTCTGCGGTAACGGAATCGGTCAGGCAGAGCCGGAGCCAATCCTTCGGTTGCAGCGCCCAGCGCGTCGCCTGATATGCCTCGGGTTCGTGATCTGCCAACCAGCACAGAAGCGGACCGGCCATCCCAGGCACGAGTGGGTTTGCCAGCTGCCCAAGCAGAGCAGGAGGCAGCGCCTGATAGTGTTTGAGCTCCTCCTCCGCCCGGGTATCGGCCCACAAGAGCGCAGCGCGTGTCGGCCGTCCGCCCTTGTCCGTGGGAACCACGCCATGCATCTGTCCGGAGAGGCCAATCGTGGTGATCCTGGCATGGGGAGCCTGCGCCATCGCTGCTTGTACAGCAGATACCGTCGCACGCCACCACGCATTGGGGTCGCCCTCCGCCCACCCAGGATGGGGGGACATCACCTCGTAGCCCGCTTTGCTGACGCCCAGAGAACGCCCCTGTGTGTCCAGGACGAGGACCTTGACTGCACTCGTCCCCAGATCAATGCCCAGCAATGCCATCGCTCTCCCTCCTCAGACTCCCGTCGGTGCGACCTGCATGGAGCGCAGGTCCACGCTTGCTGGGGTCTGGGGCAACGGCGAGAGACTCCAGACTCTCCCTGCGACTTCATAGCTCTATCATAGCAGATTTTCTGACCGCCGACGAGGATCTTGCTCAGGACTGCTGTGCCTGTGAAACAGGAGGGGAAAACCACCTGTATCTTCCAAAGGGAGCATGGCGTATAGAATTAGATACTGTTTTCGTAAACAACATTCAGATTTGAGATCACCCAGGGCATGAAAAATACTGAGTAGAGGAAACCCGAAAAGTTCTTGCTCAATAAGGTTTGAAGAAAGAAGGGAAACACTATGAAAGCGGTAGTCTGGCGAGGTGACAGGACGCTGGATATTGAGACGGTGGAGGATGCTCGACTCGAAGCACCAACCGATGTGTTGATGCGGATCACCTCCACGGCGATCTGTGGGACGGATTTGCACATCTACGAAGGGCGTATGGGCGAGGTCGATGGCCTGGTCATCGGGCACGAACCATTAGGGGTCGTCGAAGAGGTCGGATCGGCCGTGGCCTCCATCCGCAAAGGGGATCGGGTGGTGGTGCCCACGCACATCTGCTGTGGCTTTTGCTCCAACTGTGTACGCGGCTATAGCGCCTCTTGCCTCACAACAAATCCTGGATCAGCCGGGGCGGCGTATGGCTATCCGGGCATGGGATCGTACCGGGGAACCCAGACGGAGCTGGTCCGGGTCCCGTTTGCCGATGCCAACTGCCTGCGCCTCCCAGGAGAACCCGGTGATAAGTGGGAACACGATTTTGTGCTGCTGGCTGATGCCTTCCCCACGGGCTATCACGCGACCGAACTCGCTCAGGTCTCGACGGGCGATAGCGTGGCCATTTTCGGCGCTGGCGCCATCGGTCTGCTCGCGGCCTATTGTGCCCTGCACCTGCGTGGGGTGACCGAAGTGTACGTGGTGGACTACATCCCGGAGCGGCTTGCCAAAGCCGGGGAGCTCGGAGCTATTCCGATTGACTTTCGCACCAGCGACCCGGTCGAACAAATCCTGGAACAGCGCGCTCGCTTGCGCAAAAATGCCGGAGCGACGTGGCGTGGGGAAGATATCATGGGTGGAGTGAACTGTGGCATCGATGCAATTGGCTTTCAGGCACGCGACCGCGCTGATCCCACCCGTGAGAAGCCAGATCAAGTCATTCATGATCTGGCCCGTTTGATCAATCCAAATGGACGCCTTGCCATTATTGGGGTGTTCCTCCCCAATGATGCAAAGCCGGTCGGGGAGATCGAAAAGCGCGGTGACCTGCTCGTGCCCTGGCCAACGCTCTTCCGTAAAGGAATAACCGTTGGCATGGGCCGTGATCATGATGAACGCTACAACACCCAGTTGCGTGATATGATTATCGCTGGTCGTGCCAGGCCCAGCCAGATTGTTTCTCATCGATTGCCACTTTCGCAGGCGCCCGATGCCTTTCAGAAATTCGATCAACGCATCGATGGCTATATTAAAGTCATTCTTGACCCGAATAGATGATGAAGAACGTAGTCGTCTCATGTAATGGAGATTGACAAATTGTTTGGGGATCCTGGGCGCAATGAATTGCGCCCCTACAGTCAGATTCCTCATGTATTTTGTTAATCTCCATTACAGGAGAAGCTACACAGCACAGTTCAACGCACCCCTCTGATGTAGAAACGGCTGTGGGACGCGACATCTGGGCCTTGTACGAGGATCGGCCCTGACGTATTGTATTATGATAGGGCCGTGAGAGTTAGTCATAAGGAGTAACACCAATCATGGATATTCCCATTACCCTCCAGGTGAATGGAGCAACCCACCAGCTTGCCATTGATACCCGAACCACGCTCCTTGATGCGTTGCGCGAGCACCTTGGGCTTACTGGCCCTAAGAAAGGCTGCGACCACGGGCAGTGTGGCGCCTGTACTGTGCTGCTTGATGGTCGGCGCGTGAACAGCTGCCTTGCCCTCGCAGTCGCGCATCAAGATGCCGAGATCGTCACGATCGAGGGGCTTGCCGATGGTGAGAACCTGCACCCGCTGCAGCAGTCTTTCATCAAACACGACGCCTTCCAATGCGGCTACTGTACCCCTGGACAGATCTGTTCTGCCGTCGGAATGCTGCGCGAGGCCGAGGCTGGCTGGCCAAGTGCGGTGAGCGCCGATTTGAACGCCGAGCACGTCACGCTCAGCGACGACGAGATTCGTGAGCGTATGAGTGGCAATCTCTGCCGGTGCGCCGCGTATGCGAATATCGTCCCCGCCATAGAGGAGGTACTACCGATCCGATCACCTGACGCGGAGCGTAGAAGCGGCAGCGGAGTTTACCCTGAGCGAAGCGAATGGGTTGGTGATCGGAATAAGGAGGGAGAGTGATGAATCCTTTTCGCTACGAACGCGCGAGTGACGCCTCCACGGCCCTCGCGATGCTTACCCAGGCACCTGAAGGCGCGTTCCTCGGCGGTGGGACGAACCTGGTCGACCTGATGAAGCTAGGAGTCGCGAAGCCGGAGTTGCTCATCGATATCTCGCACCTTCCATATGACCGCGTCGAGCTGCTTGCCGACGGGAGCGTGCGTATCGGCGCCGCCGTGCGCAACGGCGACCTGGCTGCTGATCGCACCATTCGCACACGTTACCCCTTGCTCGCGCAGGCGCTGCTCGCGGGGGCCTCGGGCCAGCTGCGCAACCTGGCCACGACCGGTGGGAACCTGTTACAACGCACGCGCTGCGTCTACTTCCAGGATGTCTCGAAGCCATGCAACAAACGCGAGCCGGGCAGCGGTTGTCCCGCACGCGAGGGCTATCACCGAAACCTGGCTATCTTCGGGGCTTCGGAGGCATGTGTCGCGACGCATCCTTCGGACATGGCCGTTGCAATGGTCGCCCTGGATGCCATGGTGCGCGTGCTGGGACCGAGTGGTGAGCGGAGCATCCCTCTTGTTCATTTCCACCGTCTCCCCGGCGATGAACCACAACGTGACACGGTGCTTGATCACGGTGAGTTGATCACAGCCGTAGACCTGCCACCCCTCGCATTCGCGACGCGCTCGCACTACCGCAAGGTGCGCGACCGCGCATCGTACGCGTTCGCGCTCGTCTCGGTTGCCGCGGCGATTGATGTTGTTGACGACATGGTACGAGACGTGCGCATCGCCTTTGGCGGCGTCGCACATGTCCCGTGGCGGGCGAGGAAGGCTGAAGCCGTATTGCGCGGCGCACGTGCGACCGAGGAGGCATTTCGCCGTGCGGCAGATGCCGAACTTGCAGATGCACAGCCACTTCGCGAGAATGCATTCAAGATACCGCTTGCACGCAACACACTCGTTCGGGTGCTGCTCGATCTGACACAGAAGGAGATCCAATGATACACTCAACACAACAACGGGTTGTTGGCCAGCCTCTGGACCGTATTGACGGCCCAAAGAAAGTCACCGGCACGGCGACCTACGCTTTTGAGCACGCGCTCGACGAGGTGACCTATGCCTTCCCTGTTCAGAGCACGATCGCCAATGGAAGGATCGTGTCGATCGATACCAGCGCGGCCCAGGCTATCCCTGGTGTAATTCTCGTGCTCACGCACGAGAATGCACCGCGCCTCAAGACACAGGAGGGCGAACGCGCGGTTTTGCAATCCGATGCGGTTGCGTATCGCGGTCAGTTTGTAGCCCTGGTGGTCGCTGAATCGCTAGAAGTTGCACGCCAGGGGGCAGATGCAGTCGTGGTCCACTACGAGGAGCAGCCCCATAGTGTCGTGCTTCACGCCGACAGCCGCGATCTTTACAAGCCCGAAAAGGTGAATCCTGGCTACGAAACCG
>WNGQ01008629.1_pt1 | contig 13424 bp, 13 predicted proteins | sample 5407661 | NCBI WGS metagenome assembly WNGQ01 (sample SAMN13153382, study PRJNA577476) | soil metagenome | isolation source: 60 cm soil or saprolite under Garry oak tree replicate 2 | place: USA:California | collected 2016-06-15
ACGGCGATGCCGAAGATGCTGATCGAGCTGGCGCGGCAGCCCGAGCTCGGCCTTCTGCACGCGCGCAACCATTTCGGATTTCCCAACATCCTTGTCGTGCAGTACTGGCGCAGTTTCGAGGCGTTGGAAGCCTATGCCCAAAACCGCGACGCCGCGCATCTCCCCGCCTGGCAGGCCTTCAACAAAGCGGTCGGCTCCAATGGCGATGTCGGCATCTGGCACGAGACCTATCTGGTGCGGGCCGGACAGTACGAGAATGTCTACAACAACATGCCGCGTTTTGGGCTCGGTGCCGCGGGCGTGCTGAAGGACGCGACGGGCGCGCGGCAGACCGCGCGCAGTCGAATGACGGCGGGCGCCTGATCGCTCTTACGCCGCGCGGACCGAACCGAGGAACTTGCCGACCTCGCGCTTGAGCCGGCTGCTTTCGCCGGACAGCGACTTTGCCGCGGTCAGCACCTGGGACGATGCGGATCCCGTTTCGCTGGCACCACGCTGCACGTCGGCGATATTGGTGGAGACCTGCTGGGTGCCGTGCGCGGCCTGCTGTACGTTGCGGGCAATTTCCTGCGTCGCCGCACCCTGCTGTTCGACCGCGGCAGCAATGGCGGAGGCAATCTCGGACATCCGGCCGATGGTGCCGCCGATCTCCTTGATGGCACCGACCGATTCATGTGTCGCGGCCTGAATACCTGATATCTGCTGGCTGATCTCACCGGTCGCTTTCGCGGTTTGTTCGGCGAGCGCTTTCACCTCGGATGCCACCACCGCAAAACCGCGCCCGGCTTCGCCGGCTCGCGCCGCCTCGATGGTGGCATTCAACGCCAGCAGATTGGTCTGGCCTGCGATGGTGTTGATCAGTTCCACCACGTCGCCGATCCGGGCCGCCGCCTTCGCCAACTCGCTGACGCGATCATTGGTCTTCTGCGCCTGCTCGACCGCCTCGCTTGCGATCCGCGCAGAGTCTTGGACCTGACGGCTGATCTCGTTGACCGAGGACGCCATCTCCTCGGTGGCGGACGCGACCGATTGCACGTTGGTGGAGGCCTCTTCAGAGGCCGCCGCGACCTTCGTGGTCAGTTCCTCCGACCGATCCGCTGTCGCCGTCAGCGTTCCGGCAGAGGCTTCCAGTTCGGTGGAGGCAGACGACACGATCTCGACGATTTCGCCGATCATCGCTTCGAAATCACGGGTAATCCTGTCGACGCGCTGCCCGCGCTGGATCTTCGCATCGGCTTCCACCGCGGCCGCCTCGTCGGCAGCCTTCTTGGCGATCAGCGCCTCCTTGAAGACCTGCAGCGAACCCGCCATCGCCCCGATCTCGTCGGCGCGGTCGATCGTCGGAATCGTCACATCGTGGCGGCCGGAGGCGAGGTCACCGACCACCTCGGTCAGGTTTGCGAGCGGCGTGATCACGCGGCGGCGTAACATCACGGTGACGCCGGCAAGCACGCCGAGCAGCGCCAGAACAGCAAGGCCCCCGAGTGTCAGCATGATCAGGGCCGCGCCGCGCGAGGCCGTCGCGCCTTCCGCAGCCTCCGTCAATGCCGCATCGCGCACCGCGAAGAATCGCTGCACCGCCGGCACGATGAGATCGGCCCATTGTTCGGAGCTGACCGCGTATTTGCCATCGCCGCGCGCGGCCTGCATCTCCTTGTCAATCTTTGCCGCCGTGACCCCGAAATAGCCGTCGACCGCGTCCTTCATGGCTTTGGCGAGGCGTTCCGGATTGCCGATCTGGTCGATGTCGGACTCGATCCGTTCACGATCCACCTCGATCCGGCCCTGGCTACGATCGGTGATCGCGATTTCGGCCGCCGTCATGGGTCGGTGCATGCTGATCGCAAGAGACGCCGTGGCGCCGCGAGCGCCGGCAGCGATCCGCAGATCCTGGGCCGTCCGTGCAATGTTCAACAACACCGTCAGCGAGGCATCGGCCGCCGCGACCTGATTTTCAATCCGGTTCAGGAGAGGTTCGATGATCGCAAGCGCCTGCGCCACGCCAGGAAGGAAGCCTTTGACGACCGCGGCATCGCGCGCACTCATCGGCAGCGTGACGGCGCGATTGGTCGCAGCGCGAATGTCGGCGAGCCTGGTCGCGGCCTGGTTGAGCGCATCAACGGCGGCCGCGCCGTCGCCGAGAGCGCTGACCGCGGTCCGGGCGCGCGCGAACGCGGCATCGCTCGACTGCGCCGCCTTCGCGATCGCCTCCTGTTGAGCAGGCGTGGCGGCGGCTTCCTGGAATAGCGGGGTGACATAGGGCGCGCGTTGTCCGGCGAGCTGCTGTCCGACGCCGAGAACCGCACCAAATGCCTCCACGGCCTTGATCGCTTCGGTCTTGCTCGCAACGGTATGATATTGCGGAACGAGAACCTCCGCGCCAAGGACGACCGCCAAGGCTGTCACCGAAAGCATCGATACCGCAAACAGTCGACCGATTCGCATGTTCTGTTTCCGCTGCCTTATGTCGGCTCAAGATATTCAAAAGGGGCTAAAGTCGCCTTAATGAACGGTTGACCAACTTCAATGATGTGGACCCCACCGCCTCTCGCGCTTTGCGCTGGTAACTGGTGGTGGTGCGATGATCATTTGCGATCATGGTAGAACGGGCCGGCGCCGGTGACATCGATTGGACCTTCGGGCGCTGAGGGTTGACGGCTCGGCACGACCAGCGACGCCCGCCTCACCGGCACTACCCGTGAAATCTCGGAGACCTTCTCGATGAATGCGGCAGGCCGGACGCTGTTATTGCTTTGCGTCACTGCCGTATCTGTGGAAAAACGGCGACGATCCTGGGGTGGCGGACACCTTTTCGCCTCAAATCGCCAGCAACAGTCCGCACGATCGTATTTTGACGTCTGACACGAGATTCCGCGCCAAGGGCATGACAAAGCGCAACCGTTGGCACGCCGTCGCAATCGCCGGCATTCTCCTTGCGACACCATCGGTTGCCGAGATTGTGGCGCCGCTTCAGCAGATGTCGGGTGGCTCGTCGCGTGAGTCTGACGTCGCGCACGCCCCCATTCGTGTCGCGAACGACACGGAGCCGCTGAAGCCGGACATCGACCTCTATGCGCTGATGTCCGGGACATGCAGGGTGCTCAAGGTGGCGGGCCGCAACTTCGCCTGCAGGACCGTCGCATATTTTCATAGCGAAACCGGTCGCGCGCACTTTACCGTCGCGCTCGAAGATCCCGCGGACGAAAGTCACGTGATCGCGTTCTCGGGCGTGAATGCCAAGAGATCGCAAGAGAACCTCTACGAACTGTCCGTCGACCGGATGCTGCTGAACTCGAGAGACCGGCCCAAGGTCGACGGCCTGCCGGTGCCGTTCACCGAGCTGTCGGCCGGGGTCTGCCGGCAGGCCGGAAACTTCGCGGCTCGACAGGTCACGAGCATCGCCTGCTCCGCGACCGACAAGAATGGCAGGAAATATGAACTGCTGTTCGAGTCCGACGGCTCGCCGATCGCGTTGCGACGAATCAGACTATCGCCGCCGACGATCCGGCAGGATCCCTATCGGTAAGAAGGTAGCGACGCGCTTGCGGTTCTCGGCTAGCTTGACGGCCAACCGACAGAGCAGCCAAGGCCGCACAATGCACGATCGGTTCAGCAACGCCCAGCAAATCCGCAAGCCCGCACTGGTGTCGCGCGGCGGGATCGTCGCGGCGCAGTCGCGCCGAGCCGCGGAAGCGGGTGTCGAGGTGCTCAAGGCCGGCGGCGATTGCGTCGACGCGGTGATTGCAACGACCTTTGCGCTTGCCGTGCTGGAGCCCTGGATGAGCGGGCTTGGCGGCGGCGGCGCGATGGTGCTCTACCGCGCGCGCGAGAGCCGCCATGAAGTGATCGACTACGGCATGCGCGCGCCGAACAGTCTCCGCGTCGAGGACTATCCCCTGACCGGCGAGGGCGCCGCCACCGACCTCTTCCCCTGGGCGCGGGTGAAGCACGATCGCAACCTGCACGGCCCCGGCTCGGTCGCCGTGCCGGGTGTCGTCGCCGGCATGGCGGACGCGCATCGCCGCCACGCCAAATTGCCCTGGCGCGATCTGCTGGCGCCTGGCGTCGCGCTGGCTGGCGAGGGTCTCATCGTCGATTGGTGGACCAGCATGATGATCGCGGGCTCCGCCGCCGATCTCCGGCGCTATCCCGTGAGCGCCGCTGCCTATCTTCGGGACGGGCTGCCGCCGCAGCCGCAATGGGGCATCAGGTCCGAGGTGCGCCTGCCGCAGGACCGGCTCAAGGCGACGCTGTCGCATCTTGCGCTGCAGGGACCGCGCGATTTCTATGAGGGCGATCTGGCGCGCAGCATCGCCGGTGACCTGCAGGCCGCCGGCGGCGCGCTGTCGGTCGCGGACCTTGCGTCCTTCCGCGCGCATGTGCGCGAGCCGCTCCGTATCCCCTATCGCGGCGGCGCGGTCTATGCGACGCCCGAACTCACCTGCGGTCCGACCATGTCCCATGCGCTGCGCATCCTGCAGAAGGACCTGCGGCCGGCGGGCGGCGGACCGGATGCGGCAAGCTACACGGCCTATGCGCGGGCGCTGCAATCGGCCTATCGCGAACGGCTCAAGGACATGGGCGATGCGGATGGTCGTCGCGCGCTTGGCGCCGAACACCTCGCGCCCGCCTGCACCACGCATTTCTCCGTGGTAGACCGCGAGGGCAACATGGCCGCGGTGACGCAGACGCTGCTCTCCTTGTTCGGCTCCAAATTTGTCGCCCCGCAGAGCGGCGTCCTGATGAACAACGGCATCATGTGGTTCGATCCGACGCCGGGCGGACCCAATTCGCTCGCTCCCGGCAAACGCTGCCTCACCAACTATACGCCTGTCGTGGCGCAGGCCGCCGACGGCCGGCGTCTCGCGGTCGGCGCCTCCGGTGGACGACGGATCCTGCCGGCGGTGACGCAGCTGCTCTCCTTCGTGATGGATTATGGTATGGATCTCGATGCCGCGATCCACCAGCCGCGAATCGATGCCAGCGAAGGCGAGATCGTGATCGGCGATGTGCGCCTGCCGCGCGAGGTGCGCGAGACCCTGCGGGCGCGTTTCGACTATGAAGAGGCGCGGGTGCAGACCTTGCCGATGAAGTTCGCCTGCCCGAGCGCGGTGCTGCGCGAGGGCGCGACGAATAGCGGCGCCACCGAGATGTTCCAGCCCTGGGCCGATGCGGTCGCGGAAGATTGAGGCCGATAGCCGTTGGCGGCCGAGCCGGGCGCTCAGTTGGCGAGCGCCGTCGAGAGAACCAGTTCGAGCTCCTGTCTGACGTCGTCGAGCGGCTGCGCGCTACGCGCGGCGCGGCACATCGCGACGGTGCCCTCGATGGAGGCGACCACCAGCGCCGCAAGCCGTCGCGCCCGGGTCGGCGCGACGCCCTCGTGCCGCAGCGCCGCGATCATGATCCGCTGCCAGTCGACGAAAACACCGTCTGCCAGATCGAGCAGACGCTGCTGCGCCGCTTCGTCCGCCGTGCCTTCATGGTCCATGGCGTCGCTGACATACTGTTCGACCGCCACCGCGAGCACCGAGCAGCCGGCCTGAAACTTCGTCGTCTCCAGGATTTGACGCCATGACGCAATGAACGCCCGCAAGCCCGCGATCGCGCCGCGCTCATGGGTGAGCCGCTCCAGCGGCTTGCTCACCCGCGCACCGGCAAAGACGATGGCGTCTTCGATCAGCTGCTGCTTGCCGCGCGGAAAATGATGACTGATCGAGCCGCGCGGCGTTCCGGTATGGCGAACCACCTCGCGCATGCTGGTGGCGTTGATACCACGGCGGCTCATCAGGTCGGCGGCGCCCGACACCATCCTTACCCTGGTATTGGCATTCGACTTCATCGCGTCCTCTCGAATGTGGCCGTCAGCCAGTCGCCTCCCGGACTATGGCACGTGACATAGTCGACCGCCCTCCACGGCGACGTCGGAGGACAATTGCGCATGACGATCATCACCGTGACCGCGGCGGAAGGACGGCTAAATCTTGCGCAGCGCCGCCGGCTGGCCGAGACCCTGACCGACGCGGTGCTGGTGCCTGAGGTCGGGCAGTTGACGCCCGCGGCGCGAGACGGTTTCCAGGTCCACTTCCGCGAACTGCCGCCCGACGGCATGGCGATCGGGGGCAAGTTGCTCTCCGATCAGGACCCGCCGCGCGACATCATGACCGTCACCATCGCGGTGATGAACGCCGCCTGGCCCGCGGACGTGCGCAGGCACGTCATTTGCGGCGTGCTTGCGCGCGTCGCGGAAGCCTGCGACAGGCCGGCGCCGTCACCGACATGGTGGGTGAACTTCCAGATCATCGACGAAGGAAGCTGGGGATCACGCGGCGACGTCCTGTCGATCCTGCAGCTTCTCGACTCCGGCGTATTCACGGCGGCGCGGATCGCCGCCATCCGCGAAGCCATCGCGTGACCACGGAGACACGACCATGACGGATCAGGGCTGCATTCGGACGGAAACACATGATCACGTCTTCAAGATCATCATCGACAACCCGGCCAGGAAAAACGCCTTCTCGCCGCAGATGATGATGCAGTTGTCTGATGCGCTGACTGAATTGCACGAAATCGATGGTCATCGGGTCGGCGTCGTCTGCGCCGAGGGAAAGGATTTCACCGCTGGGCTGGACATGCCGAAATTCTTCGGCCCCACCGCCGAGAGGCGGACGCCGAAGCAAGGCAATGTCGACGTCTTCGGCCTTGGCAAGCGCTGCAAGAAGCCGATCGTCACGGCGGTGCAAGGCATCGTGTTCACGATCGGCATCGAGCTGATGGGCTCCGATGTCATGAACGATCCGTTGCGGCCCCTTTTGGTGGCTAGCCGAAGAGCGGCGGCGCTGGGGCGACGGACTCCGCGCAGGCGAAACGATAAGCACGGGGTCCATGACGGGAATGCTGCCGGTGCGCGGCCGCCAGCATATTTGCGCGCGATTTGGTGAGGTGACAGCGGTCGAGATCGCTTTTGATCTGTGACGCTTGCGCCCGCTAGGCGACGCTGCGCTCGCCGCGCAACAACAGCTGGAATATCATCACATGCGTGACGAGCAGCAGCGGCACGAACACGGTCGGGATATAGACCGCCGCGCCCAACACGCCGGGTGGGAGACCGACGCCGATGAGACCCTGATAATTGGCGAACAGCAGATCCACGGTTCCGACGACGTTGAACAGCCAGACCATCGCAATCGCCCACGACGCCCGCGCCGACAGCGCCATCGTCGCAACCATCGCAAGAATAGTGGCAGCGAGGTCCCCATAGGCCGCCGGTAACGCGAAGGCAGGCGACAGGTCCGGCGACACCACGCCGGGCAGAAGAAAACTCAGGCCGACGAAGCGGAACATGTGCGGCACGAGGAGAAGGTTCAGCGCCTCTTCCCGGCGCAACTCGTGCAGCCTCGGCCACACATAGAGTTGGGCGACCCTGGCGGATGCGAAAAAGCACAGAACAATGCTGAGACCGATCAATGCCTTGCTGTCCATGACACGCTCCCTATTAGCTGTATATGCATATTTATATCGGACGGACACCTCTTATCGCCACTGCCCTTGATGCCACTTTAACGTCATTGACTGCGGCCAGTATATCTGTATATACAATATATCTCAACTCGGGAACCCGTCGACGATGGTCAGCGAACCGGCACTCGATATCCGCGACGCGATGGGCTGCACCTGCATGCGCCTGCGCCGCGCGAGCCGGCAGATCACCCAGCTCTACGACCAGCATCTCGCGGTGGTCGGCCTGACGGCGGGCCAGTTCGGTCTCCTGGCCCGGCTTTATGGCGCGAGCCGGCGCGGCGAGGCGGCCTTGCCGATCGGCGTGTTGGCCGATCAACACGGGACGGATCCGACGACCCTGACGCGAAACCTCAAATTGCTTCTTGCGGCCAGACTGGTTCGCGACGGCCGCGACCAGGCCGATCGCCGCGTACGCACGATTTCGCTGACGGAAGCGGGCCGCAATCGCCTGATCCTCGCGGTCCCGGAATGGCGCAAGGCCCAGCATCAGGTCGAGGCCGCGCTCGGAACCGAAGCGACGCTCGCGCTCAATGGCCTGCTCGACCTGTCGCGCGCAAAACTTCCAGCGTAACCGCGAAAAAAGGAACATCGCTGTGTCGCAGACTTCTCCCACCGGATCACGCGCTGCGCCTTCGATGGCCGCGAAGACATTGCCCGGCATCCTCGCCGGTCCGATCGTTCCGACGCTGTTGCGACTGGCGCTGCCGACCGTCGTCGTGCTGGTCGTGCAGACCCTTGTCGGCGTGCTGGAAACCTATTTCGTCGGCTTTCTCGGCACCGACGCACTTGCCGGCACAGCCCTGGTCTTCCCGGTGCTGATGCTGATGCAGATGATGTCCAATGGCGGCATTGGCGGGGGCGTGGCGTCTGCCGTGGCGCGGGCGATCGGGGCCGGACGCCACGCCGATGCCGAGGCGCTGGTGTGGCATGCCGTCGTGCTCGCGTGCATCTTCGGCCTGCTGTTCATGGTGCTCGCGATCGCCGCGGGACCGCTGCTGTATCGCGCGATGGGCGGCGCCGGCGGAGCATTGGCCGCGGCACTGACCTATTCGAACATCATCTTCGCCGGATCCATTCCGCTGTGGATGGCCGCCCTGCTCTCCTCTGTCCTGCGCGGCGCCGGCAATGTGCGGGTGCCGGCGCTCGTCACGCTTGCCGGCGCCGTCATTCTCGTCCCGCTGTCGCCGGCGCTGATCTTCGGCTGGGGCGTCTTTCCCCGGCTCGGGATTGCCGGCGGTGGAGCGGCCGTGGTCGCCTACTATCTGCTTGCGGTCGTGATGCTGGTCGTCTTCATGCGCTCCGCGCAAAGTCCGGTCAAACTCACCATCACGCCACTGAGCGGACGCCTGTTCCGCGATATCCTCGGGGTCGGTCTGCTGTCCGCGATCGGGACGGTTCAGGCCAACCTCACGGTGGCCTTCATTACAGCTGCGGTCGGACGTTTCGGCGCCGATGCGATTGCCGGCTACGGCATCGCGTCGCGTCTGGACTATATGCAGATCCCGTTGCTGTTCGGGCTCGGCACCGGGCTTGTCACCATGGTCGGAATCAATATCGGCGCCGGCCAGATCGCGCGGGCGCGCCGCATCGCCTGGACTGGTGCTGCCATCGCCCTCGGCATGACCGAGCTGATCGGCCTGCTGGCGGCGGCGTTTCCGCACGCCTGGCTTTCCCTGTTCAGCAATCAGCCGCAGGTGCTCGGACCCGGCGTGCTGTACTTGCGGACGGTGGCGCCGTTCTATGGCGCGATCGGGATCGGCATGGCGCTCTATTTCGCGGGCCAGGGCGCCAAGCGCGTGGTGGCGCCGCTTCTCGCCGGCACCGCGCGCCTGATCGTCGCGGTCTGCATCGGCTGGCTCAGCGTGGTCTGGCTGGGCGCCGGACTGTCGACACTGTTCGAGATCGTGGCCGCCTCCGCTCTGCTGTTTGGCGGCATCATTGCCATCGCGACGTTCGCCAGCGGCAGAGAGGGGACAATGGCGTCAACGGTGATTCAGCCCGATGCCGCCGAGTAGACTCCGCTGCACCCCGCGACATACGACATCCTCAGAACCCCAGCCGGTCGCGCACGCGGCCCATCAGCACCGCGCCCTTGACCGCGAGCGGCCAGAACGCATGCATCGCGATCGGCTTGATGGCGGAGATCGGCATGTCGATCTCGGCCGCAGCGCCGTTGCAGCCGAGCGAAACCAGCAAGTGCTCCGCCGGCTCATGCACATGCGGATAATGATCGGCGGTGATCGCAAGCCGGCTGTTCCAGCCATGGGTCCAGCTGACGCCCCTCAATCGCGGCCACAAGCGTTCGGCGTAGCGCGTCAGATAGGAAATGTCGGAGGCATTGCCGATCCATTGCATCGGCCCGCGGCCGCCCATCAGCAGCCGGTTGCGCTGATCGATGCGGTAATAGACCGTGATGTGGCCGCTCTCATACAGAACCGACCGCGTCGGCATGATCTCGCGCGCGACCTCGTCCGATAATGGCGCGGTGGCCGCGATCGAGGAGAACACTGGCACGATGGTGCGGCGCAGGCCGGGCCACAGATCCCCAGTGAATCCATTGGTCGCGAGCAGTACTTTTTCGGCATGCACCACCGCGCGCGGCGTCTCGATCCGCCAGCGTGCACCGTCGCGCCGCAAGGACAGCGCCGGCGTCTCGCCATGGACGGCCGCGCCTGCCGCGATCGCGGCGCGCGCCAGCCCGCGGGCGTAACTTAAGGGGTGCAGATCGCCGCCGCGACTGTCCTGCATGGCGCAGAGATAGCGGTCGGTGCCGGTGATTTGACGCAGCTGGTCGCGGTCCAGGAGGGTCACCGGCATGCCGCGTCGGATGCACTGCGTCGCGGTCTTTTCGATTCCCGCCACGCTTGCGGCATTGTAGGTGGCGCGCAAGGTGCCGTTCTGCCGCGCCTCGCAGGGGATCTGGTAGCGTTTGATCAGATCGAGCGTGAAGTTGGTCGTGCCGTAAGAAAACTCGATCATGCGGCGGCCGAGATCGGGGCCGAAATCGACCTCGATCTGATCCGGATCGTGCTTCAGGCCGGGATTGATCTGGCCGCCATTGTTTCCGGAGGCGCCCCAGCCGACCTCCTGGGCTTCCAGCACGATTGCGTCGACACGGCTCTCCGCCAGATGCAGCGCGGTCGACAGCCCGGTAAATCCGCCGCCGATGATCGCGACCGAGACGGTCTTGTCGGTGTCGAGCGCGGGCGTCGACACCGGCGCGACCGCGGTGTCGGCATAGAGGCTCGGCGGCAAGGGAGTGCGGGCAGGAGCGATCATCGGTCTTCCGAAGAATGGTGAACTTCACAGCGGATGCAGCACGCGGCGCAGAAAATCCTGCGTGCGCGGGTGCTTGGGTTGATTGAGCACGGCTATTGACGGCCCCTGCTCGACAATGACGCCGCCGTCGATGAACAGCACGCGGTCGGCGACGTCCTTGGCGAATGCCATCTCGTGCGTGACGACGAGCATGGTCATGCCGTCGTCGGCGAGCCTGCGCATCACCGCGAGCACCTCGCCGACCAGTTCGGGATCGAGCGCGGAGGTCGGCTCGTCGAACAGGATCGCGTCCGGCTGCATCGCCAGCGCACGCGCAATGGCGACGCGTTGCTGCTGCCCGCCGGACAATTGCTGCGGATGGGCGTCGGCCTTGTCGGCAAGGCCGACCTGCGCGAGCAGGGCGCGGCCGCGCGCAATCGCGTCGGCACGCGGCTCGTTCTTGACGAAGATCGGTCCCTCGACGACGTTCTCGAGTGCCGTGCGGTGGGGAAACAGGTTGAAGCGCTGGAACACCATGGAGACCTGGGTGCGGATCGCGACGATCGAGGGCGACGCGTGGTCGACCTTCGCGCCTTTAACGCGGATCTCGCCGCGGTCATAACTTTCCAGCCCGTTGATACAGCGCAGGATGGTGGATTTTCCGGAGCCTGAAGGTCCGATGATGCAAACCACCTCGCCCTTCTCGACCGAAGCCGTGATGCCCTTGAGCACCTCGGTGCGGCCGAAGCTCTTGTGCACATCGGTGAGTTCGATCATCGCCGGCTCGCGCGTTTTTCGAAATGGCGCACCAGCAGGATGAGCGGAATGCTCATGGTGAGATACATCAGCGCGACCATTGTGAACACAGAAGTATTCTTGAAGGTCGAGGACGCGATCAGCTTGCCCTGCAGCGCGAGTTCGGCGACCGTGATGGTCGAGGCTTGGGAAGAGTCCTTCAGCATCATGATCATGACGTTGCCATAGGGCGGCAGCACGATTCGCACCGCCTGCGGCAGGATCACGCGACGCATGGTGAGCCACCAGCCCATCCCGATCGCCTGCGCCGCCTCGATCTGTCCCTTGTCGATCGCCTCGATGCCGGCGCGGAAATTTTCCGCCTGATAGGCCGAGTACGCAATTCCGAGCCCGAGAATCGCCGCCTGCAATGCGGTCAAGGTGACGCCGAGATCCGGCATCACGAAATAGAGGTAGAACAACAGCACGATGATCGGGATGCCGCGGATCACGTTGATCAGGCCGGCGCTCAAGGCCGACAGCAGGCCGATGCCCGAGACCCTCATCATGGCCCAGACCAGGCCCAGGATGGTCGACAGGATCAGCGAGCCGATGGTGACGATGATCGTCAGCGCGACGCCGTTCAGGAGGATCGGCAGAAACTCGACGGCGTCGCGCCCGAATTTTTCCATCAGCTGCCCTGCGCCTTGAGACCCCATTTGCCGAGAATCTTCTCCACGGTCCCGTTCGCCTTCAATTTCGCGAGCGACGTGTTGATCTTGTTGAGCAGCTCCGGGTCACCCTTGCGCACACCGATGCCGACCGAGCCGATGGTCGCGGGCTTGTAGGTCTCGACGAGGCGCACATCCGGGAAGCCGCCGAGCTTGAGATTATAGGCAAGGATCGGATAGTCGGCGAAGCCGGCCTTGAGGCGGCCGGCGTTCACGTCGCGCAAAATGTCGGGAAGGGTGTCGTAGGCTTTGACCTCGCTGAACAGGCCCGTTTTCTTCAGCGCGTCGACGAAGGCGGTGCCGACCTGGGCGCCGACCACCTCGCCCTTGAGATCGTCCTGCCTGGTGTAGTCCTTGGTGTCGGTCTTCGGCACCACGAGGCCTTCGCCATAGGTGTAGAAAGGCTCGGAGAAATCGATCACCTCCTTGCGCGCCGCGGTGACGAACATCGCCGCCGAGATGATGTCGATCTTGCTGGAGGTGAGCGAGGCGATCAGGGTGGAGAACTGCATCGGCTCGATCTGGACCTGGAAACCGGCGTCCTTGCCGATCTCGGTGATCAGATCGACCATGATGCCCTGGATTGAATTGGTCTTGGTGTCGAGGAAGGTGAAGGGCACCCCGGTCGGGGTCGAGCCCACTTTGAGCACCTGCTGGGCGGCTGCCGGCTGAGCTGCGGCGAGGACGAAAGCCGCGACGATGGCGAGAGCAAGACGCTTGAGGGGCATCGCATGACCTCCTGGTGGGGGACACCGACCGGCTCGCCCCGCGCGCATCAAGCCGAAATTGACGGGCTGGCCGGTCAGGCCAATTTTCACGAATATGAAATTGTGGCCACATCCGAATGGACAATGCAAGCAAGGCCGTGGTGTTGTGGGTGAACTGCGTTTCGCCGGTGGCGTGAGAGCTCAGACGCCGTCACCCGAACCGATCGTCGTACCTGCTCAACGCAAGCTCGCTTGCGTCGATATCCGGCTTCTTCCCCGACAACAGATCCGCGAGCACGCGGCCCGAGCCGCACGCCATGGTCCAGCCGAGCGTGCCATGTCCGGTGTTGAGGTGAAGGTTGGTGTAGCGCGTAGGCCCGATCACCGGCGGACCGTCCGGGGTCATCGGCCGCAGCCCGCACCAGAAGCTCGCCTCGGCGAGATTGCCGCCGCGCGGGAACAGATCGCTCACGGA
>WNGQ01004749.1_pt1 | contig 13422 bp, 10 predicted proteins | sample 5407661 | NCBI WGS metagenome assembly WNGQ01 (sample SAMN13153382, study PRJNA577476) | soil metagenome | isolation source: 60 cm soil or saprolite under Garry oak tree replicate 2 | place: USA:California | collected 2016-06-15
TGCCGCCGGCGATCACCATGTCGCGCCAGCGCACGCCGGGATGCACGTGCCGCGCCACGACCCACAGCCGCGTGCCGCCGCCGAACCAGTCCAGCGACGCGAGCGCGAGTCCCACGACCAGCCAGCCGCCGCGCAGGTGCGCGAGGGCGGCGAGAAACCCTTCGAGATCCTGGCCGAAGAACACGAGGACGACGACGACGCCGAGAAAGGAGATGACGGCGAACAGCTCGAGGCCGCGCCGCAGCAGCCGCGGGGTGAGGGCGAGGGGCATGTGGGGGCGAAAGTACGGGGGCTAAAGACTAGGGGCTAGGGACTGGGGGTTAGGGACTAGGGGAACACCGTAGGGCTCCCTCCAGCCCCCAACCCCTAGCCCCTAGTCCCTAGTTAGTTTAAAGGGTTATGCCCTCGTCCCCCGACCGCGTGGTCATCCGCAACGCACGGCAGCACAACCTCAAAGGGATCACCGTGGAGCTGCCGCGACGGGCGCTCACCGTGGTCACCGGCCCGTCGGGGTCGGGCAAGAGCACGCTGGCCTTCGACACCCTGTATGCCGAAGGGCAGCGACGCTACATCGAGTCGCTCTCGACCTACGCCAAGCAGTTCCTGGAGCGGATGCCCAAGCCGCTGGTGGACGCGATCGAGGGGATCTCGCCCGCGGTCGCGATCGAACAGAAGAATCCCACCACCAGCAGCCGGTCGACGGTGGGGACGGCCACCGAGATCTACGACTTCCTGCGGTTGTTGTGGGCGCGGATCGGCACGCCGTACTGCGTGAAATGCGGGGAGGAAGTGAAGGTGGACACGGTGCAGGAGGTGGTGGACGAGCTGATAACGGCGTGCGGAGTGCGGGGTGCGGAGTGCGGAGTGGGCGAGACTAGCGTCGGTCCGGTCGGCTCCGCATTCCGCACTCCGCATTCCGCACTTCTTGTCACCTTCCCCCTGCCTCAGAGCGCGCATCGGCCCGACGTCGACGTTGCCGCGCAGCTGCGGGCAGCCGGGTTCGTGCGCGCCCAGCTGGACGGCGCCATGGTCCGCCTCGATCAGGCCGACGCCGAGGAGCGGGTGCGGCAGGCGGAGGACGTCCTGGTCGTGGTCGACCGCCTGCCGGCATCCGAGCCGAACCGGGGGCGCCTCAGCGACGCGGTGGCGACGGCGTTCGGCGAGGGCGAGGGGGTCGCCGTGGCGCTCGAGAACGGCGACCGCCGGCGCTTCTCCGCGCACCCGACCTGCTCGCGCTGCGGCACCGCGGCGCCGACGCTCACCCCCAGCTTGTTCTCGTTCAACAACCCGCGCGGGGCGTGCCCCGGGTGCAACGGCTTCGGCGCAGTGCTCGAGTACGACGAGTCGCTCATCGTCCCCGACCCGCGTCGCAGCCTGGCGGGCGGCGCGCTCGATCCCTGGACCAAACCGCGTTACGAGGGCCGCCGCCGCATCTTGCGCGAGGCCGCGCGGACAAAGAGGATCCCGCTCGACGCACCCTGGCGGGACCTGAGCGGTGAGGCGCGGCGCTTTCTGCTGCACGGCGCGAGCGGGCGGTTCCTCGGGATGTTCCCGTTCCTCGAGCGGCTCGAGGCGAAGCGCTACAAGCAGTACATCCGTGTGTTCCTGGGGCAGTATCAGCTCGCCAAGACCTGCCCCGCGTGCGGCGGGGCGCGGCTCAAGCCCGAGGCCCTGGGGGTCAGGGTGGGGGGCAAGACGATCGCCGCAGTCTCCGGCCTGACGGCCGGCGCCATACGCGACTGGATCGCCGGCCTCACGCTCACGGATTTCCAGCGGGCCGTGGCCGTCCACATCCTGGCCGAGCTGGGCGCGCGCGTCTCGTTCGTCAACGACGTGGGACTGGGATATCTCACGCTCGACCGCCTCACCCGCACGCTTTCGGGCGGCGAAGCGCAGCGCATCGCGCTTTCCAATGCGCTCGGCGCGCATCTGGTCGATACGCTGTACGTGCTCGACGAGCCGACGATCGGCCTCCACCCCGCGGACACGGGCCGGCTGCTGGGCCTGCTGCGCCGGCTCGCGGATGCGGGCAACACGGTCGTGGTGGTCGAGCACGACCCGGCGGCGATGCGCGCCGCCGACTGGATGGTGGAGCTCGGACCCGGGAGCGGCGCGGCGGGCGGCGCACTGGTATACCAGGGACCGGCGGCGGCCGTGCACAGCGCGGGCACGCTGACCGGCCAATACCTCTCCGGTGAGAAGCGCATCGGCGTGCCGTCGGCGCGCCGCCCGCCCCGCGGCGGGCGCTGGCTGGGGGTAAAGGGTGCGCGCCAGCACAATCTGCGGGACGTGGATGCCCGCATTCCACTGGGGACGCTCACGGCGGTGACCGGCGTGTCGGGATCGGGCAAGTCGACGCTCGTGCACGACGTGCTGTTCCGCCAGCTCGCGGCCCGGCTCACGGGCGCGCACGGCGCCAAGCAGCACCTGGGCGAACCGGTCGGAGCCGTACGGGCGCTCGAGGGCTGGGAAGCGATCAGCGACGTGGTGCTCGTGGACCAGGCGCCGATCGGACGCACGCCGCGGTCCAACCCGGTCACCTACATCAAGGCGTTCGACGAGTTGCGGGGTTTGTTCGCCGCCGAACCGCTGGCGCGTGCCCGCGGCTTCACGCCCAGCACGTTCTCGTTCAACGTGGCGGGCGGGCGGTGCGAGGCGTGCGAGGGAGCGGGCCACGTGCTGATCGAGATGGTGTTCCTCGCCAACGTGTTCGTGCCGTGCGACGTGTGCGGGGGGAAGCGCTTCAAGAAGGAAGTCCTGGATGTGAAACTGGGTGGCAGCTCGATCCACGAGGTGCTCGAATGGACCGTGGACCAGGCGCTCGCCCGGTTTCACCGCCAACCCCGGCTGGCGCGCGCGCTGTGGCACCTGCAGCAGGTGGGCCTTGGCTACCTGCGGCTCGGCCAGCCGGCCACCACGCTCTCGGGCGGCGAGGCGCAGCGCCTCAAGATCGCGCGGGAGCTGGCACTGGCGAGCGGCAAGGCACGCCGGGGCGGCGGGCGCAAGCTCTACATCCTGGACGAGCCCACCACCGGTCTGCACCTGGACGACGTCCGCACGCTGTGCCGCGTGCTCGATCGCCTGGTGGATGCCGGACACACCGTGCTGGTCATCGAGCATCACCTCGACGTCGTCAAACGAGCCGACTGGGTGATCGAGATGGGCCCGGGCGCCGGCGACGCGGGCGGCCGGGTCGTGGCGCAGGGGCCGCCCGAGGAGATCGCGCGGACGCCCGAGTCCCCCACGGGTCGCTATCTACGGGATCTGGCGTGACCCGACGCCAGGCGGACCTCGCGCTGCTCGCGGCCACGTTCCTGTGGGGGACGAGCTTCGTGGCCGTCAAGAGCGCCCTCGCCGACGCCACGCCGTTTGCCTTCATCGCGGTGCGGTTCGGCATCGCCGCCCTGGCGCTCGCTCCGGGGACTCGCTTCCGCCCCACCCCCGACCGCTCGGAGATCGCGGGCGGCCTGCTGTTGGGCACGCTCGTGGCCGTGGGCTTCATCTCCCAGACCGCGGGTCTCGTGATCACCACGCCGTCGCGTTCGGCGTTCATCGTCGCCGTGTCGTCGATCCTGGCACCGGTCATCGCCCTGGCGCTCTTGGGGCAGCGTCCCAGCTGGCTCACGGCGGCGGCCCTGGCGCTGGCGATGTTCGGCATCTACCTGCTCACGGCGCCCGACGCGGGCGGCCTGAACCGGGGCGACCTACTCACGCTGATTTGCGCGGGGTGCTTCGGCGGCCAGATCGTGGCGGTCAGCGTCTTGTCCCGCCGCCACGATGCGCGCCGCCTGGTGTTCTGGCAGATCGCCACGACGGCGCTGCTCGGAGCACTCGCGGCCGGGCTGCTCGAGCACCCGCACATCCGTTGGACGCCGCGGTTCCTCGGGGCGCTTGGATACACCGTGGTGTTCGCGAGCACGATCTGCTTCCTGCTGCAAGTGTCGGCGCAGCGACATATGTCGTCGGCGCGGGCGGCGCTGATCTTCTGTTTCGAGCCGCTGTTCGCCGCGCTCACGTCCTGGCTCGTACTGGCGGAGCGGCTGTCGCTGGTGCAGTGGGCCGGGGGCGCGCTCATCCTGTTCGGTATGGTGGCGGCGGAGCTTCCCCAACCGGCGCCGGGCCCGAGGACGGTGACTCTGGACGGCTGACGTTCTCGCGTGCATGATAGGTGCGCTACTGCGCAAAGTGCACGGAGCGGATGACCCACCGTTTGCGCTACGCCTTCCAGATCGCCGCCGTCGCGGCCGCCTACTACGCCGCGGCTCGCGTAGGTTTACTTGCGGCCGTCACGCAAACGGTCGTCTCCTCCGCGTGGCCGCCCTCGGGCGTCGCGCTCGCCGCCCTCCTGCTGCTGGGTTTACGCCACTGGCCGGGCATCGCGCTGGGGGCCTTCGTCCTCAACTGGACGGCCGGGGTGTCCGCGCCAGGCGCTGCGGGGATCGCGCTGGGGAACACGCTCGAAGCCGTCGCGGGCGCCTGGCTGCTGGGGCGGGTGCTGGACTTCCGACCCTCGCTCGAGCGGGTGAGCGACGTGATCACCCTCGTCGTGGTCGGCGCGCTCGCGAGCACTACGCTCAGCGCTACGCTCGGCGTCGCGAGCCTGTGGGCGAGCGGGGCCGTCGCGCCCGACGCGCTGCGGCGCCTCTGGTTCGTCTGGTGGTCCGGCGACGCGCTGGGGGACGTGCTCGTCGCCCCTCTGTTGCTCACCTGGGCCCGCGCCGCGCCCGCGGCCGGGCGGCGGCTCGAGGCCGCCGGTTTGCTCGCCGCACTGCTGCTCCTCACGGCGCTGCTGCTCCGCAATCCATTGGCCTACGTGTACGCCGTCTTCCCGGTGGTCGTGTGGGCCGCGCTGCGGTTCGGGAGCCGGGGCACGGCCACTGCGGCAGCCGTCGTCGCGGCGCTGACCATCTGGTACACGCTGCGCGGGCTGGGGCCGTTCGTCGGGTCCACCCCGACCGAGAACCTCGCCCTGCTGCAGACGTTCCTCGCGCTGACCGGCGTGACGGGACTCGTGCTGGCGGCCGCCACGTCGGAGCGCGGCGCGGCCGAGCGAGCGCTGGAGCAGGAAGTCGCCTTCGTCCGGCTGTTGCAGGATGTGGCCGTCGCGGCCAACGAGGCGCAATCCGCCGAGCCAGCGTTGCGGACGACGATCGACCACGTGTGCCGCGAAACGGAATGGCCGGTGGGTCACGTGTATCTCGTGTCCCCCGACGAGTGCGACGTGCTCCGCCCCACCACGATTTGGCATGACGAAGGGGCGCCGCAATACGCGCCGTTCCGCCGCGTGACCGAGCAGACCACGCTGCGGAGCGGCGTCGGGCTGCCGGGCCGGGTGCTCGCGACCAAGCGGGCGACCTGGGTCCTCGACACGACGCTTGACGGCAATTTCCCCCGCGCCAACGCGGCCGCCGAGTCGGGGCTGCGCGCCGGAATCGCGTTTCCAGTGCTGGTTGGTCCGAATGTGGTCGCCGTCCTCGAATTCTTTTCCCCCGATGCGGTTGCGCCCGACCAGGCGTTGCTCGACGTGCTGACGCAAATCGGCACGCAGCTGGGCCGTGTCATCGAGCGGGAACGGGCGGCGGAGGCGCTGCGCGAGCGCGAAGCGCTGCTCGGCGCGATGTTCGACCAGTCGGCCGTCGGCATCGCCGTGGCCGACCGCAGCGCCCGCTTCATCCGCAGTAACCGGGCGTTCCAGGAGATGACCGGCTACGACGCCGCCGAGCTGGAGTCGCTGTCGTACGTAGACATCACCTATGCGGAAGACCTTCCTCAGAATCGTGCCCTGATGGCGGAGCTGGCGCGTGGCGACCGCTCGGCGTTCACGTTCGAGAAGCGCTTCTGTCGCAAGGACGGCCGGGTGATCTGGGGCCACGTCACGGTATCGCGCCTTCCCGCAGACAACGGCGTCCCGCTGCGGTTCGTCGGGATGGTCGAGGACGTCACGGAGCGCAAGGCGGCGGAGACCGAGCTGGAGCGTCACCGGGCCCAGCTGCGCGGCCTGGCCGCGCGGCTCGAGGCGGCCCGCGAAGCGGAGCGCGCCCGCATCGCCCGCGAGATCCACGATGAGCTCGGCCAGGCGCTCACCGCCCTGAAGATCGACGTGCTGTGGCTGAAGAAGCGCCTCCCCGAGCCCTCCCCCGAGCTCGTGCACAAGCTCGACGACATGGCGGCGATCATCGACAGCACGGCACGGGACATCCAGCGGGTGGCGGCCGAGCTGCGTCCCAGCGTGCTGGACGAGCTCGGCCTGCGCGCGGCGATCGAGTGGGAGGCCCGCGAGTTCGCCACGCGCACCGGCATCGAGTGCCGGGTGGCGCTCCCCGAGGGACCGATCGCGCTGGACGCGAGCCGGGCCACCGCGGTGTTCCGCATCCTCCAGGAAGCGCTTACCAACGTGGCACGCCACGCCGCCGCCACTCACGTGATCGTCCGGCTCGGTATGACTCCCAACGCGCTCGACCTCAGCGTCCAGGACAACGGCCGGGGCATCCGGGAGGGCGCCCTGCACGACGCCCGTTCGCTTGGCCTGCTCGGCATGCGGGAGCGAGCGGTCAACTTTCACGGCAACGTCACGATCACGGGCAGTGCGGGCGCGGGCACCACCTTGAGCCTCACCATGCCACGCGGCATATGACCCGCATCTTCATCGCCGACGACCATCACCTGATCCGGGCCGGCTTCCGCCAGCTCGCGGCGGAGGACCACACGCTACGGGTCGTGGGCGAGGCGGCCGACGGGCACGATCTCCTGCGAAAGCTCGAGGGGAGCGGCACGGACGTGTTGATCCTGGACATCGGCATGCCCGGGCCCGGGTTCCTCACGTTGTTGGGGCAGCTCAAGCAGCGCTTCCCCCAGGTGCGCGTGCTGGTCGTCAGCATGCACCCGGAGGGGGAGCTCGCCATTCAGGCGCTGCGCGCCGGGGCCGCCGGGTATGTGACCAAGACGGAAGCGCCCACCGACCTGATGGCGGCGGTGGCGAAGGTCCACGCGGGAGGTCGTTACGTGAGCCCGGCGCTCGCGGAACGCCTCGCTGAAGCGCTCACGGCCGGTCCGCCGGGCCAGATGCACCGTGCCCTCTCCGCCCGAGAGTACCAGGTGCTGTGTCTGCTCGGTGGGGGCAGGACCAACAAGCAGATCGCGGCGGCGTTCAGGGTCGGCCCCAAGACGATCTCCACATACCGCAGCCGTATCCTGCGCAAGCTGGACCTCGAGACCAACGCCGATCTCGTCCGCTACGTCATCGAGCACGACCTCACGACCTGAAGCGCGGTGCCACTGTCGGACGCGACGGACAAGGCGCCTCCGACGCCGTACGTGCGTGCCCGTCTGCCCCGATACCGTGTCGCGCCGGCGCTGTGCAGTTTGTGCAGCTACAGCTATGCACCCCTCGCCGATTCGGGTCTTTCTGGTGGAGGATTCCAGCCTGGTCCGCCTGCGCTTGGCGGGCATGCTGCGTGACCTGTGGGACGTGGAGCAGGTCTTCGAAGCCGCGACGGTGGCCGAGGCGCGGCGCCTGCTCCCCGACGCCAAGCCTCACTTGGTCGTAGTGGACATGCGGCTCCCCGATGGCGACGCGCTCGAGGTAGTCGCGGCGGCAAAGCGGCTCATTCCGCAACCCGCCGTGGTCGTGCTGACCAACTACGGGTACGACCAGCTGCGCGCGACGTGCCTCGAGGCAGGCGCCGATCAGTTCCTCGACAAGCGGACCGAGTTCGACCGGTTGCCCGCCATTGTGGCGGACCTGCGCGCGCGCCATCACCCGGGCGCCGCCGCGGCACCATGAGGAGCGGCATGACGCGACGCTCGGATCAGGAAAAGTTCGACCGCTTCACCGAGCTGGCGGCCCGTGTGTTGGGCGTGCCGATCTTGTCGCTCTCGCTGGTGGGGCCGCGGCACGGTGTGGTCACGAGCAGCGCCGGTCTGCCCGCCCCGTTGGTGCTGCTCCTGGCCCACCGGTTCAGCCGCCACGTCGCGGCGTCGCGCCGCCCGCTCGTGATCGGCGACGCCCGCGCGCATCCACTCGGTGCGAACACGCCCGCCGTGCAGGATGGCCTGGTGATCGCCTATGCCGGCGTCCCCCTGTTCGACGCGGCCGGCCGCACCTTGGGGACGTTGTGCGTCATGGACACGCGGCCGCGCGCCTGGACACGGGACCAACTTGAGCGGTTGTACGATGCCGCCTGGGTGCTGGGACACGCGGTGGACTGGCGGGCACCAAGACGAGCCGGAGCGGAACCCCACAAATGGCGGCGCGCGGCGCCAGGCCGGAGCACACCGCGCCCAAGCCACGGTTGAAGTAGCCCCCCCTGCTGACGATATTTGGTCCGCCGCTCATTCCCGAGTAGCTCAGTTGGTAGAGCAGCCGGCTGTTAACCGGCGGGTCGGGGGTTCGAGTCCCTCCTCGGGAGCTTCCCAACTCAGCGCCCCAATCGCTTTCAGACGCCCGGTTTTCGCCCTGGGGCGCTCGTGACGGTTTGGTGACGGTTTCGGGTTCCCTTTCGGGGGTCGGGACGGCCCACGCCCGATCGAGCATCGCCACCGCGCCGTCGAGCGCATCCTCACGCTCCTGCACGTATTCCGCGATCAGCTCATCGGGCTCTCGCCGCCGCTTTTCCTGTTTCCTTGACCCAGCGACCTGCGATCTGGAGCGCTCATTTGTGGACATCGACGGCCTCTTTGTTCAGCAACGCGAACTCTCTTCTTGACTCGGCGCATCTGGCCGCGAACATTGCGAATCATATGACAAATCGCCGTACGCGCCAGAACAGGATACAAAGGAGATGGACGATGAACCGGTACCGTTCGCTTCTGATCGGAACGATGTTGAGTTTTGCTGTCGCCGCGCACGCGCAGCAGACCACGACCAGCGCCAATGCTCCCGCCAAAGGCGTATCAAGTCGCGACGACAGCGGCTTGCCAACTGTCGAAACGGAGCTGAAGGTGCTGACTGAGAAGCTTGACCTCAGCGGCGCTCAGCAGAACAAGATCAGACCCATCGTGCAGGCGCTGCACGATGCGACTGAAAAGCTCGCGCAGGACAAGAGCCTGTCACACGAAGAGCGCTTGGCCAAGGTGAGGCCCCAGCGCCATAAGGCCGACGAGCAAATCCGCGAGATCCTGACGGATGACCAGAAGAAAAAACTCGATTCATACGAGCACGGGCCGCACCCCGAGATGCCCGGCAACCTGACCGGGGCGACGACAGCGCGGCCACGCCGGAATTGAAGAGATCGCCATCGCTTACGGAAGGCGCCACTCTGGCGCCAGATTGATTCTCGTGTGCGGCTTGCCGGGTTCCGGCAAGACGACATATGATATTGCTTCACTCCGTCGCCGGCAGCGGCGCGTACCGCGCACTCTCTGCAATCACAGCCTTTACGAACCGCAGTGTGCTCGAGAAGGCCGCAGCGTCCGCTGGCTCCCGGACCGCGGCAGCCGGGTTCGGACGTCCATCCCAAGCGCGGTCAATCAGGGCCGACCAAGCCGGATCAAGGCTTGCCTTCACCCACCTGGCTCCTGCGCGCTTCGACCCGGGACACCCCTGGACGAGGTCATGCAGCATCCGGCAGTAGTTCAAGACGATGTACCCCTGATAGAACCGATTCGCGTACCGGCCTGGATCGTCAAGGATCTGTTGACCCCACGTGCAGATCGTCGCCCGGATCTCCTGACGTAGCGTGTCAACGGGTATCGGGTCGAGCAGGGTCGCCTGATTCGGCCCAGCGAGTATAACGCCGTGCTCGCGGACGACCCACCGCACCACGAGCGTATTGCAGTGATCGGATCTGATCAGTGAATGACTTCCGTGGTCGAGATACCAGAGCGGCTCTCTGCGTCGGCCCCAGTTCCGCAGAGTCGCCACCGGGAAATAAGATCCCTCCAGGTGCTGCGCCCATTCGGGAGGAAGGCCGTAGATCCTCCCGTGGAGTGTCTGCAGCGCGTCGACTTGACCATCGCTCGGCTCATCCGCGACGACGATCCCGAAGTCGACGTCACTGTGACGATCAAAGCCTCCTACCGCGAATGAGCCCTGGAGGTACGCACCCACAAACGCCTGACCCAACGCAACCCTCGCGCTGGCGACGAGTTCCGCAAGCAGCTCGTTGAGTTCCGGGTAGGGAGTTGGATCGACCATTGCGCGCGCTGCCCAACTAATGCCTCGACAGCTTAGTCTCCTGCGCCCTGCGAAGCAACCCACGCCGAGACGCGGCATGGACCCGCCGTCTTTGGAGACCGGTGCTAGACCAAATTCCCTCGCCGGGTTTTCTTGACTTGAAGAGCTATTGGACAAATACGGCGTGAGCAGTTCCGCCTTCGTCGCGATTAACCCTTCGTAGCGGCTCGAGCGTCCCGGGCGCTCCCGTCATGGGGCTTCTACGCCGCGACGCCCTCGCCGTTTGAGAGGAAGGCCGCCCTCAGCGCCGCCGCGAGCGCCGCTGCTTTGATACCGTGGCTCTGCTTGGGCAGGACCCACAGCTGCGCGCCAGGGATGGCCTTCGCCGTCGCGGCGGCCCCGGTTCGAAGGGCGGGCGGGCTCTTTTCGCCCGACATGACAACGGTGGGCACGCGGATCCGCGCGAGCCGCTCGGCCGGCAACGTGAATCCTCCCATGACGGCCGCATCGTAGGGCAGTGTGTGGGCCACTGCGCGCATGTCCTTCCAGAAGGGCAAGAGGCGCATGAGCACGATGAAGAACTTGGGCACGCCCACGGTCCGCATGAAGTACTTCACCGCGTCGTCCCGCCGCCCTTGGGCGATCAAGGTCCGCATGCGCTCCTCGTAGTCCGGATCGGGACGGTCCGCGACATCGCCGACCATGTAAGGCGGCTCGTACGCGGCCAACTTCGCCATGGGAACGCCCGCCGCGGCCGCCTCGAGGACCAGGGCGGCACCCGATGAGATGCCCCAGACGAACGGCGTTCCGCCCGCTTCCTTAGCCAGGGCCGCCAGATCATCGATTTCGCGCTGCACCGTGTACGGCGTCGCGTCGCCACTATCCCCGCGACCACGCCGGTCGTAGTTGTACACGGTGAAGTGCTCGGCCAGGGCCTTCACCCACGGCCGGACGAACGACGACTTTCGCAGCCCCAGCGCGCCGGCGACCACAACCAGGGGCGGCCCGAACCCGAGGCGGTCGTAGGTGATCTGGGTGCCGTCCTTGGAAACAACGCTCGCTGTCGTGCTGTCGGTCATTGCTCCTCGTCCCTGTTGAAGTTGCCCCGGAAGTGGGGCGTCGAGCGCCCCATGCCGCTCCACCATGGCGACGAACAAGACCTGCCTGGATCGACAGCGGGAGGGATTTTCGGGTGCGGGGCGGTCGTCCTACGAGACCACCCTTCATTCAAGCGGTTCCGTGTGCGCTCGGCACCGGCCTGGAGCCGCTCGTTCGATCCGCCCGGGCGCTTCGGGCCCCAGATTGTAGACCAGAGGCCCGCGTGTGCCCAACGTGACGCGAAGTCTGACACGGACACGCCGGAGACCGTGCCTTCACGAGACGCTTCGGGTGCGAGGTCTAGAGGAGCCTAAAGCCCTGCGGTGGCGTGCGACGTTCCGATCTCGCGCGCCGCTGGCCGCCAGATCGGCGATTTGTGCCGCAACGGCGCTCGACGTGAACGGCGATCACGACACGTCGCCGGTCGCGGGTCATGCGGCGACCGAGGTCTCGCCGCCGATCCAAAACGCCTCGCCGAGGCTGGTCCCTCTGCATTGGCTCGGTGCTCATGTCGTAGTCTCGTTGGGCATGCAAGTCCAGTCGGGCTCAAGTCCCGCCGACCTGCATCCCCGGGGCCACGTCGGCGTGCCGAATCGGCCAGGTATTGCACTGCTAGGACTAGAGATGCCGTCCGACCAAACTCACGGGTCAGACGACGTGCCTACGCACTGTTGTGGCGGGGTCAACGAGTGAGGCAGCGATGCGTCACACGACGACAGGACAGTGGGGTCGATTGCCTAGCGGCTTGGGCGGGTGCTCACGATTTCGAGAGATCGGCGCGGGAGGATCACCGCGTGGTTCCGCACCACCACGACCGTTTCCTCTGGACCGGCGCTAAGAACGCGGTACCAGGTGCCACGGCTGAGCGGCCCCGCGACATCGACCACCAAGCGAGCCCACCGTTCTCCCGAAGGAGAAGATCCCTCGCCCTGCCCTGCGCCCACACTGACGGGACTCCTCAGCCCAACCTCAAGATAGACTGCACATTCTGCACATCGATGGCTGGGTCGTCCTCCGATTGGCAAGACTGGTCTCACTCCAGCAGTCTGTCGTCGAGCGGACACGCGTCCCACACCGACGTCCGGGTCGGTTTTGTCAACGCCGATTTGAATTGCACGCTTTCTGGGACATTTACATCCGCCGCCTTCAGTTGACCTTGGGTCATGGTTTCGCTCCCTTGCGATTTTCGCCCTTCGGGCATGGCATGCCTGCGTGAACCCACGATTCCAGCGCTCCGTGCCGTAGAGAAAGAAGTCGTACCACTCGATCGATGTGCCGATGAGGCTCGCGGCGGCGACCTTGACGATTTCCGAGCGGCTTGCCAGATCGCTGTCGCGTGGGCCAACAGGGGCGGCCATGATGCCTCCGTCGAAGGCGGGGACTGATGCCAATGGCCAATAGCATGGCGCACCGGTAAGGGGATGGCAACCGAACGAGTCAGGATGCGGTGAAGCCCAGCTCCGTCGTGATCGCGATGGCTGGGTGTAGCGACCGGTAGACGCGCTGGAGCAGGTGAAGGGAACACGCCCTTTCCCTCGCGACCCACTTCCACCATGTTGCAGCCTCGTTCGTGACCAGCAAGGAGTCCTGACCGATGGCTGACACGAGAGCCGCAGCGGCCGGGACATCGATCCTCCTCACACTCCTGGTCTGCGGCTTCCAGCCTGGCGTCACCCAGCAACCAGACTCGAGTCTGTCCGCCGACTCCCTCAAGAAGCTGAGTATCGAGCAGCTCATGAGCGTGGAGGTCACGTCGGTCTCGAAACGTCCCGAGCGACTATCCCAGACCGCATCGCCGATCCAGGTGATCACACAAGACGACATTCGTCGGTCCGGCGCGGCCCGCCTCGCCGACGCGCTTCGTCTCGCCAGCAACCTGCAGGTTGCGCAGATCGATTCCCGCCAATGGGCCATCAGTGCGCGCGCCTTCAATGGCACAACCGCCAACAAGCTGCTGGTGCTGATCGACGGACGGACGGTATACACTCCGTTGTTCTCCGGTGTGTTCTGGGACGTGCAGGAGATCCCTCTCGCGGACATCGACCGGATCGAAGTCATCAGCGGCCCCGGAGCCACCCTGTGGGGAGCCAACGCGGTCAACGGCGTGATCAACGTCATCACGAAGGACGCCAAGGACACGCAAGGATTTCTGCTCTCGGGTGGCGGCGGCACCGAGCAGCACGGCTTCGGCACGATTCGCTACGGAGCGC
>WNGQ01012244.1_pt1 | contig 13421 bp, 10 predicted proteins | sample 5407661 | NCBI WGS metagenome assembly WNGQ01 (sample SAMN13153382, study PRJNA577476) | soil metagenome | isolation source: 60 cm soil or saprolite under Garry oak tree replicate 2 | place: USA:California | collected 2016-06-15
ATCTTAAAACTTCAAGATGCATACCCGCATGGCCCTGCGTGGTATGAAGAATACAGCAACCTCTACGAGCAATGGGTGAATAGTGACGGCTAGCTCGAGCCAGAACTACAATGACGGAAGGGAAAATTTGCTGATGACCGACACAAGCGCTTTAACATCTTATCTCGAAAACAACGCGGGCGAAGCCCAGGCGGTGCTCGAACAGCTCTGTCGCCAGCCAAGCGTGGCAGCACAAAACCTGGGCATGGCCGAGATGGCCGACCTGGTCGAGTCATTGCTGCGCGGTACAGGCTTTCAAACGCAGCGTCTCCTGGTCGAAGGAGCGCCACCCGCGATCTATGGAGAGCTGCCCGGCCGCAGCCCCTATACAATCCTGCTCTATAACCACTACGATGTCCAGCCCGCCGAGCCGCTCGAGCTGTGGCTCTCGCCTGCCTTTGAACCAGCCGTGCGCGACGGGAAGTTTTACGCTCGCGGCGCAAGCGACAACAAGGGCGAGATCGCTGCTCGCCTGGCAGCGATCCGCGCCCTGCGTGCTGCCTACGGTGAGTTGCCGATTACACTGCGCTGGATCATCGAAGGGGAAGAGGAGATCGGCAGCCCTCACTTCGAAGCTATTGCTTCGACATATGCTCCCCTGTTGCAAGCCGATGGATGCCTGTGGGAAGGATCGGATTTCGACCCGGATGGTCGCCCAGAGCTGGTACTGGGAACTAAGGGCCTGCTCTATGTGCAACTCGACGTACAGGGTACAGGCATCGATACACATTCCGGCGCGGCCCCCATTTTACCCAGCGCTGCCTGGCGACTGGTCCAGGCGCTCGCGACACTGCGCACTCCCGATGGCCACGTCCGCATTCCCGGATTCTACGACGCGGTACAGGCGCCATCGCTCGAACAACTGGCAGCGCTCGCCGATCAGGCCGACATGGACGCCCAGTTGCGGGAGGCCTACAAAGTCGAACGGTTCGTGGACGGGCTGATAGGCGCGGCCCTGCGCGAACGAGCTGCATTCACCCCCACCTGCAACATCGCCGGGCTGCTGAGCGGGTACACCGGGGACGGCGTAAAAACGGTCCTGCCAGCGAAGGCAAGCGCCAAGATCGACTTCCGTCTCGTCCCTAACCAGGACCCACATGACATTCTGGCAAAATTGCGCGCCCACCTGGCGACTGAAGGGTATGACGACATCCGGGTTACAGCCTTTGGAGCAGCAGAGCCTGTCGTGACCGCTATGGAGACGCCAATCGTGCAGCGCATTATTAAAATTGCCGGGTCTTTCTCCGGGAAACGGCCCGCGGTAACGCCCATTGTGGGGGGCACACTCCCCTTGCTGGGAGCGCTGCGCCGCCACGTTGGGGTTCCGGGTCTCGGAGCGCCCAGTAATGCAACCTACTGGGCAAGCGGCGCCCACGCACCCAACGAGCACATCCGCCTTGAAGACCTGCACAGGGCCGTACGCTTCAACTGCTATATGTTCCAGGCGCTGGCGAGCTAACCGCACGCGGCAGGGCGGGGGCACGGGGACAGGGCGGGACACAGGGACAGGGCGGGGGCAAGCCCCGCCCCTACTGTACGCAGATCGGCTTGCTTTCCATGTAGAGTAAGGCCACACAGTCCCCCGATTGCATTCCTTGCGGTCGCCCTGAAGCCTAGCGTAGCCCCTGCTCATTGGCGATGTCGGTCAACTTGTTGCGTATCTCCCATAGTTCTGGATAAAAGACATCGTTGAGCGTGCGTGCCAGCATGTCCATGGGAGTGCCGCCGGTGCCGATAGCGCCAGGGCCGATCATGCGCTGTGCCAGCTTGAAATGCTGCGCGCGGAATATCTGGAACACTTCATCATAGTCGGTCAGCGCTTCCGCGAAAGCCAATAGCTGCGGATAGCCTTCAGGCTGGGTATAAACGTCAATCAACGTGAGTTGTTCGTGCTGGAGTACGGCCTGGAAATCATCCCACAGCAGGGGAGAGAGAGTCATCAACGCGTGGAAGCCTGGCGAGTCGGTACCGGCGCCATCCTCCAGCGTTTTGCGAAAACCGTGAAAATCCCAGGGGGTCATGGTCTCCAGCATGCGCAGGTTATCCAATAACAGGTACTGCGTCCGTATGACACGTTGCAACAGGTGCAATGCAGGCGGGAGATTAAATTCACGCAGCAAGGTGCGAATGGTGCGCAGCTCGAACGCGCTCTCCTTCCACCACAACTCAAACACCTGGTGTACTATTTGAAACTGCAGTTCGTCATGATGCACCAGTTCGGATTCGGGTTTTTGCAGTGAGAGCAGTTCCTCTATGCGCAGGTAGCGCTCATAGACGCTTTGACCGGGCGCGTGCCTGGCCGGATGCGAGCTAATATGCTTGGCCATAAGTAGTAGATTCCTTCCCCGGAATACTATTGGAAACGCCTTAGTTCCCCTGTCTACAAGCATAACACATTCTTGAGAGCGAGAGAAGCTGATCTAGAACAAACCACTTGCATGAATATACGAAGCATACTATGATAAGAAGGCGAGAAGAATCGATCATCCAACAGTATTGGAGTTACATTATGGGAATTGTCCTGCCATTGGCCTACTTGCTTGACTGGGGTTGGTTACGCATCGGTCCGCCTTACATCTATCTCAACATCGACCCCGTCATCGTCTACCTCGGGCCAGTTGCACTACGCTGGTATGGGCTGATGTACGTCGTAGGCATCCTGCTAGGCCTGCAAGCCATCGTAAGTTACACAAAACGTAAAGGCATCAGCCAGGATATGGTGTATCGCATTCTCTGGTGGTGTGTCATAGCCGGCCTTATCGGTGGCCGCTTATACTTCGTCATTCAGCAGCCGAACCTCGTATCATACTACCTGGCGCAGCCCATCCACATCATCGCAACCTGGGAGGGCGGCATGGCCTTCTTTGGAGCCATCTTCCTCGTCATTCCCACCATTTTCTGGCGAGCGCGCGTCGAACGCATCAATCCGCTGGTGGCCCTCGATGCGGGAGTGCTGTTCGCGGCCGCCGGGCAAATCTTCGGACGCATCGGCAATATCATTAATGGAGACATCATCGGCTACCCCAGTACTCTCCCCTGGTCAACCGTCTACCAGAATCCCAATAGCTGGGCCTGCCTGAACCGGGCCACTTGCAATGTGCCTGTACAGCCCGCGGCTGTCTATGAACTTCTCACCAATGTCGTTGTACTGGCCGTAATGTTCTACCTTGCCCGCCGCGTGCGCCGCCCGGGTATACTGCTACTCTTCTACCTGTACGCCTACTCCATTACGCAGTTCCTGCTCTTCTTCGTCCGCGATAACGTCATCGTCACGTTCCTCGGCCTGGACTGGGGTTTGAAGCAAGCGCAATGGACCTCACTTGTGTTGCTGATAGCTTTGCTGCCCATTACGTACCTGGTCTCCCGTTACTCAAAGCCCATACCTGAAGGCGAAGTTGCTGCGACCTACGGCATTCCGCAGAAAGAGAAAGCAGCAACAGTAGCGACAAATGAAGTGCCAGAAACAGAACAAACACCGCCAGCAGCGGATGGGGTCATAAGTGGAGATAGCGAAAGGTTTGAGGCAGATGAAGTGACAAAAACGGCAGAGAGTTAAGCTCCTCTTCCAAGGCGACCGCACACAGGGCGACCGCAAGGGTCGCCCCTACCATGCTACGGGGCTTTGCTCACCCACGTGTCATGGTAGGAGCTGGGGCGTGCTGGATAAATCCGCACTCTACAGTCCCAGCCCTGAAAGGAGCTTTCGATGCAGCACGGAGATCAGCGTATCCGTAAGCGTTAGCATCGTCTCATATTGCCTGCGCTGCTGCTCCGAGGGATGAGCATCCTTACGCCAGCCGGGCTGTAAGTGCTGCTCAAAAGCAGCGACCTCGCTGCGTACAAGCTGGCGCAGATGGAAGCGTATCAGCGCGGGCAGCGCTGTTGGCAGACCGAGTTGCTCAAGACCCTGGTAGAGCTGTAGCAACAGGACATCGTCACCGCTAAAGATCGGCTGCCCTTTTACCTGCACGGGGAAGAGCAGCCCCTGGCTCGTCAATTCATCGACACGTTCCTCCGCCGCGCCTGTTTGTTGCATTAGCGCCTCTTTGGAGAGTTGTACCTCTTCGCCACCCGAGGTGAGCGGGCGCAGCAAGCGCTGCTTGAGCGCCAGGTTCATTTGCACATCCCCATGCCTGGCGCGAATCTCCAGCAACTGCTTGATGACATCGAGGGGCAAGTTCTGCTGTTCTTTGAGTTCTTTTATAACATTCAACACCAGCAGGTGTTCCTGGTTGTAATAAGCAATCCGGCCGCGCATCAACGGAGGTGGAAGCAGACCTTGCGTATTGTAGAAGCGGATCGTCCTGCTCGGTACGTTTGATAATTGAGCCAGCTCATCGATTTTGTATGTCGTTCTCAAGTTGCTCTGTATCAATTAAACTGTTCCTTGGAGAATGTAACATGGCCACTGTCACACAGAATACATAATGGAGGCCTGGTTCGCTACACTTCTCATGAAGTCCACGTGCGCCAGGCCACGCCTTTGCTCAGCAAAAACCCTGTCAGGCACGCAGCATAGACCTGCGTGCCTTTCCACTCAGGCCGTCGCCTGCTTGACAACCTCTTCGTCGGTCACATCGGTCTTGATGGTTGCCTGACCAATGAAGAAGACGAGTGCACCTATAGCCAGTGAAATGATGGCAATACTGGCGATCCAAACATCCCACTGCGAGGTGTTGAGCAAACTCGGAACCCAGGGTGAGATGAAGATCACAATGACCCCGACTGCACTCGCGATCAGGCCCAGGGCCGAGCAGAGGTAGAAGACCCAGTCAGGAGCCAGCTTCGTGCGCTCAAACGCCTCTTGATATTTGGAGCGAATGATGATCACGTCGACAAACAGGAGCACCATCGAGACACACCAGATCACCGTTACTGCGGCCTGTAGAATGTTGTAGACTACAGTCGACAGGTCGGTGGGCTTAAACCCAGTCTTCAGGGCATAGGGCACAATAATGAAGGCCACAGCCGTGAAGAAGGCCGAGATGAGGCTCTGCACCAGAACGGCTACCCAGGGCACCCTGTTGGCGTTCACTTTGCTCATCACGGTCGGTAGACGGCGGTCCAGGCCGGAAACGAAGAGCAGCCGTCCGAACGAGTAGTTGTAGACAGCGGTGTTAAAAATGAAAAAGCCAATGAAAATGAGGTTAACAACCGCCCCCACAATATTGCCAACGCCGCCAAACCCCTTTTGCACAGCTTCTGCTATTGCAGCCGGGCTGCCTTGACTGGCAGGTGACGCGGCCATCATCACGCCAAAGGTACCAATGAGGTAGGCCACCATCACAACGACCGAACCCCAGAGGAGATAGCGTGTAATCGAGCGGGCATCATTGATCTCTACACCCATGTTCAACGGGACCTCAATGCCCAGCAGGGCGAGGATCACCAGGCCATAGAAGGTGTAATTGCCGCTGGTCAGGCTCCAGCTCTTGGCCGAAAAGTCCGCCTGGGGAGCATGCCCACCTAATAGCCAGAGAACGCCGGCCAGACCAATCAGCAGGATCGCGCCACCATACGCAACGAAAACGATGTTGACAAAGTTCTGCGTGACACGGAAGCGTAAGACCGAGAGGAGGAACGAGAGAGCGACGACCAGAATGATTACCAGGCCTTGCTGCCAGGCTTCGGTGAGCAGGTTCAGGTTGAACTGGCCGCCCAACTGCTGGATCAGCGAGACCACAGCATCGCCTGTAGCGATCATCACCAGCACACCCGGCCACCAGGCACAGAAGCCGGCGAAAAAGCCAAGGAAGGCGCCAAACGCTTTGTTGGTCCACACGTAAATGGAGCCTTCACCCGGGAACATTAAGCCAAGCTGGCCAGTAACTATGGCCCCAGGAATGAGGAATGTAAGGAAACCCAGGATCCAGTAAATAAAGGCAGCGGCACCTGCGCCAGGGATAACACCTGCATTACTGATGAAAAGGACGATGGCCACGAAGATAGCCACCATGTCGAAGGAATTCAAGACCTTGGGGAGAATACCGCCAGCGATCCGTTCGGAGCGTAGAATGTCACCACTTCCTGTGGTTGTTGCCATGTAACGTAACCCGCCTTCCTTAGATTTATGTGTAAACATACCTGGTTACGGCGAAAAATCCGCACAATACATGCCAGTAGACATGTTTCCAGCTGGCAAGGGAATACATCGATACACATCAAACATTAGGATAACAGTGAGCGCACCTCCTCTCCGCATAAAGGATTATTCCATTCCTGCAGTGTAGAAAACTAAAGAAAGTATAGCATACGTTTTTTCAGTGTGTAAAGTACGCTGTATGCTTGCTCAGGGCTTTTTACAAGTCAAAATGGTGGGTGCAGGAGGCTTTGCCTTCTGCAAGGCTGCACGAGCGCTAGCGCTTTGGCGTCGCGGTCGGATCGGGGGCTGGTTTTATCGCCGGGGTTGAATTCCCATTCATCTTGGACTGTTCGGCGTTAATCTTGCGCTTCAGTGCGCGCAGGTAGGATTGCGCGCCATCCAGGTCAGCATCGGCGACAGCCTGTAACTGTTTTGGCATCTGCTGCGCATCCTGTACCCAGGATTCAAGCACTTTTTGCAATGCGCCCAGCGTGCCATTATCCTGGCCGATATTGGCCAGCCAGTGCCGCCCGGTGATCAATGCTCGCAGCGTTACGGTGAGAAAGTCGTCCGCGACATTAGCAAGAAACGCCACCAGCGGCGAGACGAACACGTCATAGGCCACGCGTGTTAACTTCGCCGCCGATATAGCTGCATCAAGCGAGATACCTTCCAGCTGATCAAGCGCGGTGATGAATTCCTTGCGCACAGCATCTGCACCGCTATTGAATCCTCTATTGAAAGCATCCTGAATCTGGTGCTCAATATTCGTGCCGGCATTATTGATGGCCTGTGGTACCTTAGGCAGCTCGTAGGCAGCCGCGGCTACCGCAGCCCCGCCTACAGCAATCGCGCCGAGACCAACTAACAGTCGCCTGCGAGAAAGATTTTTCTCTTTTACCCTGCGTCGCACCCGAGGTCGAACTTCTTCATAATCGTCATCGTACTCCTCAGGCAGCTCGTTACGACGCGCCACCACTCCGCGTTCTTCAGGGCGACGTGTAGATAGTTCCGGATAGGCCAGCTGGCGCTCAAGTGGATCTATACCACTATCGGGGTCCACGAATTCCGGCTCTTCTAACTCAGCCTCCTCGGCCTCTCTATCAAGATTGCCCGAATCGTACAACGCCTGCGATGGCGCACGAAGCCGGGCAGGGCGGTTGCCCCGAGGATAGCGGTTGCTATAGCGTGAGATTTCTTCTGGCTCCTCGTACTCATGTTGATCTGCTCGCTCATCCTGCGCCTCTTCTTCTTGCTCCCCAGGGAGTGCTGTTTTCGCTTTGCTGGCAAGGATACTCTGCCGCATTAACTGGCGTGTTCGCCGTGGATCAGGTCGAGGCGCCAGTTCCAATCCGCCATACCCGCCCGAGCGATTGGCCCCCCTGCCTGGCGAATCTTCGAATGCAGCCTGTCGCTCACCCGGCGTAGAAGCTCGTGATCGTCCACTTTGACTCTGTCCGCTGCGGCTCTGACCACGTAATGGGTTATAGTCATACCCGTACTGGCGACCAGGGCTCTTACGGTAACCTTTCCGTCCCGAACGATCTTTTGTCATCTGCTTCCTCCAGGTGTAATATAGCATAGCTTAATCCACTACACGTAGCACGTCTTGTGCTTATTATACCCTATTTTTACCTTATTTTATGAGTACCATTTTACCACTTATTGTTTTTTTTGTAAAAAAACGGCTTGTAGATGCTTTTATGTGAGGCGCCGGGTGCAGTTCATTTTTTTGCATGACAGGGGCAAGCCCTGTCACTACTAGAGACGATCAGAGGCGCTCCCAGCGTCGTAGAGTAGTGGCACCCCTTGCGGGTGCCATGCCCGCCATATTGCGCTCCGCGCAAAATAATGGCAGCGAAGGCAAGAGAGGAAATCATAGTATGCCTGATAGAGATACGGAGGAGAGACCGCTCGTTGCCTGTGTGACTGTTGGTCTCTTCCAGGAGAATTGCTATTTATACGCCTGCCCGCAAACACTCGAGGCAGTAATCATCGATCCCGGCGACGAAGCAGAACGCATCCTTGAACGCATTCAAGAACTCAAACTTACCCCTAAATATATCATCAACACGCATGGACACATAGATCATATCGGTGCCATTGACGCAGTAAGCGCTGTCTATCCCGTGCCCCTGGCAATACATCCCGATGATGTCCCAATGTATACCGATGAGCAGGTAGCCATGATGTATCGACGACCGGCACCGCTCGTCAAGAGAAAACCTGATATCTTGCTTAAAGAAGGAGATGTGCTCTCCTTTGGCACACTCACGCTCGAAGTGCTGCATACTCCGGGCCATACCCCCGGAGGGGTATGTCTCTTGAGCCGCCCCTACTGCGTGTTTAGTGGTGATACCCTCTTTCGCCGGAGCATCGGGCGTACGGACTTTCCAGGAGGGAACTACGAGCAGCTTGTCACCTCAATTCGGGAGAAGCTCTATACGCTTGATGGTGATCTCATCGTCTTTCCCGGTCACGAGTTACCGACTACTATAGAGGAAGAGAAACACGAAAATCCTTTTGTCAATATAGAGGAGTAATAACTTGTCAACTATATGTGTCATCGGCACAGGCTACGTGGGTCTCGTAACCGGTACCTGCTTCGCAGACCTGGGTAATCAGGTTACTTGTGTCGACATTATTCCAGAGAAGATCGAGGGTCTCAAGCGGGGTATACTGCCCATCTACGAACCGGGTCTCGAAGAATTGGTAGAACGCAATGTACGGGCCGGGCGCTTGCATTTCACGACCAGCTACAGCGAGGGGTTGGATAGCAGCGAATACATTTTTATCGCTGTGAATACTCCTACCAGCTCCGGCCATGGCAGAGCAGATATGCATTATGTTGAGAGCGCAGCCCGTGGCATCGCACGAGAACTCGATCACTACGCGATCATTATCAATAAAAGTACCGTTCCCGTGGGCAGCGGAGATGTCGTGAAACGTATCGTTCTCAGCAATCTTGAACGACCCGACGTGTCTTTTGCCGTTGTCTCCAATCCTGAGTTTTTACGCGAAGGGTCTGCTGTATACGACTTTCAGAACCCCGACCGTGTGGTGCTTGGTTCTTCGGATCAAGACGCCGCCCGTAAGGTTGCCACGCTCTACCTGCCGCTGCGTGCGCGCATTATGATTACTGACATGTATACAGCGGAGATGATTAAGTACGCATCCAATGCATTTCTAGCAACGAAGATATCTTTTATTAATGAAATAGCGCAAATCTGCGAGCGCCTGGGGGCTGATGTGAAAGAGGTGGCCGAGGGTATGGGCTTCGATAAACGTATCGGGCGCGCATTTCTGGATGCAGGGCTCGGATACGGGGGGAGCTGTTTTGAGGCCGATGAGACAGTTTTCACGCTCAATAGCCCCAATGTGGTGGCGGGTCGCTTCGATACTCTGTTTGCTAAAGGTGGCACTCCATTTCAGGGAAATGTAGTGGAGCTTGTGCAGCCATCTGATCAACGTGTACTTGCCTTTGATCTGGAGGAGGGGCGGCCCCTACTTGCTGATGTGAAAGCCATCACCCGGCGGCCTTATAAAGGCACAATGGTGAAGATTAATACCAGCATGGGGCGCATGCTGCGTGTTACCGCCGACCATCCAGTTATCTTGTACAAGGATCAGCAGTTCACAATTCTGCCAGCGGCTGCGGTTGTACCTGGCGACCAGCTGATGGCCTTGTGCGAATTGCCTACTGTCGAGCAGACCACAAACCTCAACTTGATCGAGCTGCTCCGGGGTACTGATCTGGAGGCTGATGTATATGTGAAGCCCACTGATAATACGTTCAGTGAGCAGTATGAGCAGTTCGCCGCTGCGATCCCAGAGGATATGCTCAAATACCCGCGGGAGATCAAGCGCTATAACCGTATGTCGCTGCGCCTGTTCCGCTACCTGAGCGAGTTACATGTGCTCAATGTTCCCGCTGAGAAGCTGAGGCTGTATACCGCGAAAGGCGCGGCGACGATGATCAATGCGTTGATTCCGGTTGACGCGGATCTGCTGCGCTTGTGTGGCTATTATCTTGCTGAAGGCTATCTTGCTAAAGATAGAGGGCGGGCCGGCGCGGTAAGAGAGCGAGTAGGTTTCTGCTTCCACGAGCAAGAGGCCGAATATATCGCGGATGTGCAGCGCATTTTGCGTGGTTGGGGCCTCAAGTTCATTGAAAGGCGCGCTACCAGTGCCCTGACGACTATGGTCTCTTCGCGCATCTTCTCCTGGCTACTGTCCGATGTCCTCCTCTGCGGCACGCGCTCAGAAAACAAGGCCCTACCTCGCCTGGCATTCAATGTGTTGCCAGGGTTACGCCGGGAGTTAATCCGTGGCGCGTTCAGCGGCGATGGCGCAGTCACGACGGTGCAGGATGGACAGAACTTGATGTTGGAATATGCGACTGTCAGCAAAGCATTGGCGGATGGTCTCACGCTGCTACTGCAAACGATAGGTGTCATCCCCTCCATCCGCATACGTTGGATGAACAAATCGACACAGGTGGCATACATCCTGAGAGTAAGTGGCTATGAACAGATAGTCATGCTCAAAGATGCCTTTGGCAACAAGCATCACGCACACATTGAGAGCATACTGGCAGGCTATCAACGTCACATCCGGCCTCATGGTTATGCGCGACATGGGACCTTTGCGACGCTTGTCGTTCGTGAAGTCGAGCATAAAGACGTTGAAACGATGGTCTATAGTATGGAGACCAGTACGGGAACCCTGATCACATCGTCGGGGCTGATCAGCCATAATTGTTTCCCCAAGGATGTGCGCGCGCTTGCGCACATGGCGGACGAAGCTGGCCTGCACCCACAATTGTTACACGCTGTAATGGACATCAATCACGACCAGCGCCGCCTCGTGGTGTCGAAACTGACCAACGTTCTTGGCTCGCTGCGCGGCTGCACCATCGCTATTCTCGGCCTGGCCTTCAAGCCAAATACCGACGATATGCGCGAGGCGGCTTCTATCGATATTATCCGTTGGATAACAAGTCAGGGGGCGCTGGTGCGTGTCTACGACCCGGTCGCATTGAAGACCGGGCGCCAGGCCCTCGAACGCGAGGGTATCCGCCTTGACGACATCACTTTCTGCGAAGATGCTTATGCTGTAGCCGAAGGTGCCGACGCGCTGGTGATGGTGACCGAGTGGAACGAGTTCAAATCGCTCAATATGCCGCAGATTCAAAGTATGATGCGCCGCCCCATCCTCATCGACGGCCGCAACATCTACGAAGCCGAGGAGATGCATCGCCTTGGCTTCACCTACCGTGCCATGGGGCGCGGAACAGGTCCGGCGCCGACTGTCCTGCCATCGGGCGACAGCAGCGCTCTCTGGCAGCCCTTTCTCAAGGAAAGCGAAGGAAAGTAATGGATGAAGACCTGCCGCTGCTCTTTACTCCACTGGTACGCCGGCCTGGAGTAGCTATCCCCGACTGGCTCTTTGGCCCGGCAGGACTGGCTGGTTTACCCGCGCTTTTGAGTCCTCCGCAGGGTGTCAATGTGGCTGTGGGTATCGACATCATCGAAGTAGAGCGAGTGCGCAGGGTCTTCGAGCGCCACGGCGAGCGTTTCCTGCAGCGAGTCTATACCGAAGCGGAAGTATGGCAGTGCCGTGGCAAAGCAACGCGGCTGGCGGGACGTTTTGCCGCCAAAGAGGCCATCAGCAAGGCCCTGGGTACCGGCATCCACGGTGTAGCCTGGCGCGAGATGGAGGTGGTGCAGTTGCGCAGCGGGCGTCCCACGGTCAGCCTGCACGGCAATGCAAAGCGCCGTGCCGAGTTGCTGGGCATCAGCGCCTTCGATGTCAGTATCGCCGACCTGAAAGAGTTCTCCATTGCTGTCGCAGTAGCCATCCAGACTCATATGCCGCAGGATCAAGCATGATTGCCTGAGTTAAGGGAAGGTTTCTTAGCTGGGGGTTTCCTGATCTCCTCAAACCTGCAGTCATGCTACAACCCTACTTCACCTGGATGTCATAAGCCAAAAATGTCCTCCTTAAGCGTTTCCCTTCTGAGGAGACGACTATCTTCTTGCCGAATGAATGGTTCATGTTTTTGCAAGGAACTTCTAGAACATCCGGCGTGCTGCAAGCTACCTGCTTTTTTGCGTTCTGGAGAAGTAAAAAATGCTCATCCACTGCGCAAGTTGATAAGAAAGGGTAGCTGGCAGAGAAAAGGAGTGTTCCATCATGGTCACCGACTACGTAGTGTTCATCCACGGCGTGAATACGCGCACTAACATCCTCAATCCCAACTATGCAGACCTCTTGTTTGCCAATATTCAGGCGCAGGTCACCACTACGACCTCCTCACTCCACCTCGAGAAGGTTGCCCTTTACTGGGGTAATGTGGCCAAGGAAGAAGAGGAACAACTCAAGCAGATATACGAACAGTCCTCAACATGGACTCAGTTCTGGTTTCGCGGCGTGCGTGAAACACTCCTGCTGCAATTTGTCGGGGATATGGCCCTCTACACGAGTCGCTACGCCGGTGCCAGGATCGTGCAGGCGCTCAAAGACCAGCTGGCCCATGCTCTGATTGGGTCTCAACCGTCTGATCGGCTGCATTTGGTGACGCACAGCTTTGGCACGATCATGCTCTTCGACCTTCTCTTTAGCTCGCGCTGGGACCCGCCCGATGTTCCAGGACATGCCGACATCATGCTGATCCGCGACGCGCTCTATGGCCTCGACCCCAACCCGGCGCATGGGCTGCGCACGGCTAGTGTCCACACTATGGGCTCACCGCTCGGTCTCTTCAGTCTCATAGACGTGGACAGCAGTGAGCAGAACCACCCATATGCCACCCACGATGTGACACCGCGCCTCCAGAAGCTGCTATTGAGTCTGGCACAGCAGCGAGAAGGCGGGCGACTCCCCTGGGTGAATTTTGCCCATCCAGGCGATCCCCTCGCATACCCGCTGGATCCTCTGCTATACAACATTGTCGATGGAGAGAAGCGCTACCTCGCTGTTCACGATCAGATCACGCCCCCCATGGCGTGGTTTGAGCAACTCCTGGGCCTGCTGAGACAGGGAGCAATTGCTCTACTGGATTTCTCTGTTGCCCATAGTAGCTACTGGCGGAACAAAGAGGTGGCAGCACTGATTGCCCACACCATCCGTGAGTCGGCTCAGGCTGCCGCAACTGGGAGTGGTTATTGAGGGCAATACAAACATCGCTGCAACGAAGTGCCATCTGAGGCTAACCTGTCATTGCTTTTACTCCTTTGCTGGTGTTAAACTTGAGAAGACAATAAGCTTGAGATATTCCTCCAATGAGCATGTGTAGGGC